>QFCS01000427.1_pt1 | contig 42652 bp, 41 predicted proteins | sample 3576561 | NCBI WGS metagenome assembly QFCS01 | reverse complement strand
GCCCATGGCTTCGTCGAAAAGTCTCGAAATATATTCATATTCCCACGCCTTTCCTCCTCGCCCTGAGCAAAATCGCTTCAAACCTCGAGCGCGGAATTAATGGGTCCTGACCCTACAGATCTGAAATATCGGCGCAAATACGTAGGGCATTAGAGAAAGACTATGTGGTAGACACGCCAGTTTCTATCTACTTCCCGAATTTGAAGGTGGAGTTTTAAAAGATCGGTAAGTTATAGGCACAACAGCAACAATCCCCAATTGGCGCCACAATGCATGAATCCCGGATCAAGTCCGGGATGACGACGCAAGATAGGTTGGCCTTTTGCGTGCGCCCAAATCCTATTTCCCACACCCCACCCAAAAAACCCCTGTCCTACATTCTCCCGCCATGCTCCAAACTGGCGGATGAGCCACATCGCCCCCATCCCCTCGCCCGATCCCGCCGCCGAAACCGCGCTCGACGCGCACGGCCATGACCCCGCCGCCTATGACTGGGTGCCGGTGCTGAAAAAACGCCGCAAGGACGGCTGGTCGCCCGACAAACAGCGCGCCTTTATCGAGGCGCTGGCCGATACCGGCTCGGTCGCCACCGCGGCGCAGCGCGTCGGCATGTCCGAATCCTCCGCCTATCGCCTGCGCCGCGCGCCGGGGGCCGAGGCGTTCGACCGCGCTTGGGGCGCGGCGATCGATGCGGCGTCGAAGAAATTGCTCGACGCCGCCTTCGAACGCGCGCTGGTCGGCTCCGACGAGCCGGTGTTCGATCGTGACGGCCGCCGCGTCGGCCGCCGCCTGCGCCAGAGCGACCGATTGCTGATGTTCCTGCTCCGCGCCTATGGCCCCGACCGGTTTCGGGAGGCCGGACCCGAACGCATCGCCGCCCCCGCGGCCACCGGGGTGGCCGAGGCGTTGGTCCATCTGCACCCCGAACCGCCCGCCGCGCCTGCGGCGCTCATGTCGCCCGACCACCTCGCGGCGGCGCTGGAGATCGCCGATTTATGCGACGGCACGCTGCCGCCCTGGTATCGCGACGACCCGGACGAAGCCGCAGGCGCGGCCGATGCGGCCAATAGGGAACGTCCGTTGGGCTGAACTTTACTGAACTTTGGGACCGTCAGAGCAGCCCGGCCCCTTCAATTCACCGTCACCCCGCTCGGCACCCCGCGCATTCCCGCCGCCGCGAACAGCACGCCGCCGCGCACCGCCTCGGCCGAGCCGTCGAGCAAGGGCAGCAGCACCAGCGGCCGCGTGACTTCGCTGTCGTCGTCGACGACCAGCCGCAGCGCGGGCACGCCGGCGCCGCCGCGCTCGACCACCACGTCGCGGATCGACTCCAGCGGCCACGACAGGTCGCCGCCGCGATAGAGGCGCGCGCCGTCGTGGAAGATATAGCGCGCGCGCTGGCGCCACAGCCGCCGGCAGGTCCAGAGGCCGAACGCCGCGGCCAGCATCGCCGCCGTCGCCACCGCGTCACCGAACAGCAGCGACCGCAGCATCGCCCCCAGGCCGTCGGCGCGCACCGGCCACGCCTGCCCCAGCACCAGCCCGGCGAGCAGCAGCGCCGCGACGAGTTGCCCCGCCAGCAGCGGCTTCGCCTTCAGCCGCGCGATCACGATAACAGGCCTGTTGGTGATGGTCCGCTCCCCATGCTGCATCGCGCGATAGATAGGCACGGCGACAGCGAAGCGCCACCCCGCGAACCGGCCGAAAAAGGACGGACGGGCTCTTCGCAAGGGCCGACCGACTCCCTTCACGGGCGCGATATGCTATGCTGGCGCGCGAAGGAGAAAGACCATGCAGGCCGTGACCGAAGGCGATCGCCGCAAGGAACTCGATGTCCTCCTGGGCCAGATCCAGGCGCATCCCGAACGCGACTGGAGCGCCGCGCGCCGCCGCATCGCGACGCTGACCAAGCTGATCGCCGCCAAGCCCGCGCCCGCAAAGGCGCATTGACGGGCGCGCGCTCAGCCGCTCGTCGCGCGGCAGCCGCGACTCGCCGCCGCCCTTGCAACATCTCCGCCGCCCGCCGGTTTTTCGATGGGAGGGCGCCGCTGGCGGCTGCCCGCAACCAAGGAGATATTCGATGCGCAAGGCTCTCACCCTCATCGCCGCGGGCGCCGCGGCGCTTGCCGCCCCCGCGATCGCGCAGGTGGGCGTCGGCGGCACCGTCGATGCGGCCGTCGGCACCGGCTCTGCCACCGGGACCGTGGGCAACGTCACCGATCAGGTCGGCGATACCGTCGGCCGCGTCGACGATACGGTGAACGGCACGATCGACGAGACGAAGCTGGTCGTCGCGGCGCGCGAACAGGTGCGCGCGGGTGCGCAGGTGACCGACACCGCGGGCAACGACATCGGCACGGTGCAGAGCATCGACGGCGACAATGCGGTGATCGTCGACGGCGGCAAGCTCTACAACATCCCGCTCGCCGCGCTCTACAGCAAGGCCGACAGCGTCACCGGCCCGCTGGTGACCAAGCTGTCCAAGGCCGAAATCCGCGCCAACGCCCACGGCAGCGCGGCCGCCCGGACGCGCTGAGCCCCGGCGCGGCGCGACCACCCGGTCGAGACGAAACGAAAACGGCCCGCCCCGCTGTGGTGGGACGGGCCAGTTTCGAGTGCCGGGGCGCCGGATTGCGGCCCCGGCCATCTATATCCGGCTATTCGGCTTCCTCGAACAGGTCGACCGCATTGGCGGCGTTCGCCGACAGGCGCACCGTGTCGCCCTCGACCGCCGCGACGAGCCCGGCGGGCAGATAATGATGCTTGCCGTCGCCGCTGTCGGCCTTGGTCAGCTTGATCCGCTCGCCATCGAGATGATCGACGGTGCCGATGTGGACGCCGTCGGCGCCGACGACAGTCATATTTTCCTTGATCGCGCTATGATCATGCTCGGCCATGTCCAATCTCCTTGCCGCTCCCGAAAGCGGGAGCCCTGGCGATCATACGCATGGACAGCGAGTCGGCTCCAGCACCTCCGACGAGCCGCCCGAAAGCCGCGCCCGCCTTCGACGGATCATCAGCACCAGGGGCGGCGATGGCCCTCCCAGCGCCGCGCGAGTCCCGCGCCGACCAGCGCGTCGCCGACGCTCGCGCCGCCGCGCGTCACCACACGCAGCTTGCGGCCATAGCGATCGGTATCGCGGTCGATGCTCTCCAGGCTGAACGCGCCTTCGTTCAGCCAGCGCCGCAGCCGTTCGGTCGCCGCCTTGCCGAGCGCCGCCTCCTCGGCGCAGCGCGGCGGGTGGGTTTCGGGCGTGTCGATGTCGGCGATGCGGTATTTCTCGCCCTCGAACCAGAAAGTATCGCCATCGACGACGCAGTTCCGCCCGCCGCCCGTATGGCAGAAACCGAACCGCGCCGACAGGCCGTCGGCGGCGGGCGCGGCCGCAGCGAGAAAGGGCATGTCGGCGGCCGCTTGCGGGACCGAACCCGCCTGCAAGGCCGTCAAAGTCCCCGCGAAGCCGCCGCAGACGGCGAGCGCCAGCCAGAGAGCGAAGCGGTCGCGCCGGGCGCGGCGCCGGGGTCGCGGGCGAGGCCTGCGCGCGTGGCGAAGCGGCGGCGGACGGAGCGAATAGGCCATATCCCGCTTCTGCCACCGAAGGCTGAAGAAAATGCCAAGGAAGCGCCTCCGTCCTGGCGAAGACCGGGCGCAATCGCACCCGCTCGGGCGCCATTATCGATCCATCGCGGCGCACCGGCGGCCTCGGCTCAGGCCGCCGCCAGCACCTTCGTTTCGATCACGCGAATGAAAACCTCGGGGTCCTGCGCGCCGGGGACGAGCATCCGTCCGCCCAGAATGAAGGCGGGAACCCCCGTCACATTGCGGTCGGCCCAATAGGCCTCTTCCATGCGCACCATCTCGCCATAATCGTCGCCGCCGAGGATGGCCGCCGCGCGGGCGCGGTCGAGCCCCACCGATGCCGCGATATCGGCCAGCACCGCGGGATCGCTCACATCGCGATTGTCGGTGAAATGGGCGCGGAACAGCGCCAGCTTGAGCGCGGTCTGCACGCCCGTCGCCGCGTCCTGTTCGGGCTCTTCGAGCGCCCCGGCCCAGCTCAGCAGGCGGTGCGCGTCGAAACTGTTGCGCATCCGGAAATCGGGTCCGCGATTGAAAGTGAAGCCCAGGTCGGCCGCGATCGCCGCCATCCTGCCGCTGTTCGCGCGGCTCTGTTCGGCGCTGACGCCATATTTGCGCATGACATGGCTTGCGGCATCTTCGCCCTCGGGCGGCATGGCGGGATTGAGTTCGAAGGGGTGCCATTGGACGCGGAAGTCCAGCCGTCCCGCGAAATGCGCCATCACCTTCTCGAACTTCAGCCAGCCGACGATGCACCACGGGCACATCACGTCGGAGACGATATCGATCGAAAGGCGCGGCAGGTCGGTCACGGTCATCGTCTCCAGCCAGGGGTCGGCCGCCGCGCTATGACCTGTCGGATTCGCGGCGCTCCTTGCCCGAACGCCGGTCGCCCTTGCGGCGTTCCGGCCCTTTGTAATCGGGGTCGTCGGCGACCCGCCGGTCCTCCCCGCGTCTGTCGCCGCCGCGCTTGTCCTCGGCTCCCATACGCTCCCCTCCCACCCAAAGGAAACAGAAGCGACCCGGCGCCAGTTACTCACATAATGGTTAAAAAGACAAGTTGGCGGGCGGCTTTGGGGTAGCGAGCGGCCGTTGAGGCAAAATCACGCCCTCCCCTTCAGGGGAGGGCAGCGAGACTTGGAAACTTGTTTCCTAGTCGCAGCGGGTGGGGGCCATCGGCCTCGCGCAAGGCCGATGGCCCCACCCCAACCCCTCCCCTGAAGGGGAGGGGCTAACGTCGCCTATCGCTCGAAACCCGCCGCGACCCTCTCCACCGCTGCTCGATCAATGCACCGTATCGACGGGCGCCCCCGATGCCTCCGGAACCCGCCGCGACAGCACCCACCAGCTTGCCATCATCAGCCCGGTCGACAGCGCCTCGATGATCATCGCCTGGACGATCCCGGCGTTGACGAGATCGCCGCTGCCGGCACCGATCAGCCGGCCGGCCAGCGCAGTGCCATAGAGTGCCGCAGGAACCAGCAGCGCACGCGACCAGCCGGGCACCAGCGCGCCCACCGCCGCGCCACCGGCCGCGACGAGGAAAAAGGCCGACAGGTCGGCGCGCACCGTATTGGCGGCCGCACCCTCGACGACGATGCCGAACAATTCGGTGAAGCTTGCCGGATCGAATATCCCGCGCAGCCCGACGATCGCAAAGAACAGCGCCCACAGCAGGACGGCGCCGCGCAAGACCCAGTTGACCATGACTTGTCTCCCCTTTTGCGCGCAGGCTGCGGCATCGGAAGCGAAAGTGCAATCTATTCCGCCGGGAAGCTTTCCTCGATCCAGCCGCCGCCGAGCACGCGGCTTTCATCGACCGCGTCATAGAGCACCGCCGCCTGCCCCGGCGCGACGCCATATTCGGGGGAAGCGAAGACCAGCCGGTCGCCCTCCATGCGCGCGGGCACCGGCTTTGCCATGCTGCGCACCTTGGCGAGCACCGGCCGTCCGTCGACCGCGCCCAACCAGTTCGCTTCGCCGAGCCGCGCCCCCGACACCGCGAGCGCGCGGCGCGGCCCGACGACGACCTGCTTCGCCGCGGCATCGAGGCGGACGACATAGAGCGGTTCCGCCTGTCCGCCGATCTCGATCCCGCGCCGCTGGCCGACGGTATAATGAATAAGGCCGCGATGCGCGCCGAGGATGCGGCCGTCGACATGGACGATCTCACCCCGGTCGTCGGCCTCGGGACGCAGTTTCTTCACCAGCGTCGCATAATCGCCGTCGGGAACGAAGCAGATGTCCTGGCTGTCGGGCTTGCCCGCGACGCCAAGGCCGAGGTCGCGCGCAATCTCGCGCACCGCGCTCTTTTCAAGCCCACCCAGCGGAAAGCGCAGGAAGTCGAGCTGTTCCTGCGTCGTCGCGAACAGGAAATAGCTCTGGTCGCGCGCCGGATCGACCGCGCGGTGAAGCTCGGCGCCCGCGGGTCCCATCATACGGCGGACATAATGGCCGGTCGCGAGGCAGTCGGCGCCCAAGTCCCTGGCAAGCTGGAACAGATCGGTGAACTTCACCCCCATGTTACAGCGCACGCAGGGGATCGGCGTCCGACCGCTGAGATATTCGTCGGCGAACTGATCGATCACCGTGTCGCGGAAGCGGCTTTCATGGTCGTGGACATGGTGCGCGAAGCCCAGCCGGTCGGCGACCGCGCGCGCGTCGCGGATGTCCTGCCCGGCGCAGCAGGCACCGACGCGCTTCGCCTTGGCGCCATGGTCGTAGAGCTGCAGGGTCACGCCGATCACCTCGGCGCCCGACCGCGCGGCGAGCGCGGCGACCACGCTCGAATCGACGCCGCCCGACATCGCGACGACGACTCGCCGGTCCTTCAGCGGCTCGGCGAGCTGAAAGTCGGCGCGGACAGCGCCCGCGGGGGGAGAAATCGTCTCGATCATCGCTCGCGCCATCTAGGGATGGATCGCCCGAAATGCCAGCTTTTCCGCCGCAAGCGTCAAGATATTGACGGGGGTTAAGCTTCGCTAACAAGCGATGAAATGGGCATTTACTGGACCTTAGCCCCTCCCCGCTAGACCGATGGCATGAACGTCGACCCGTCAGATTTTCCACAGCTTGCCGGCGCGGCCCGCCTGTCGGAGCCGGGATTCGACATATTGCTCGCGGTTTCCGAGGCACGCCAGGCGGCATCGCCGACGGTTCGCCTGCTCCGCGCGCGGGCGAGTCGCGAACGCCACGCGGCACGCGTTAACGCTCTTAGTCATTTTCTGGCCGCCGCGCCCGCCGCGACGGAACAAATGGCGGCGCGGCCCGTTCGTTTCCTCGATCTGTCCGATGGAGCGAACGCCCTGACCGAAACTGTGAACAGCCCGTTTACCAGAGGGTTTCAGTCGATGTTGAACCCCTTGCATGTAGCACCCTGGTTGTCGGCCTCGCCGATCCCCCACGACGAAGACAATATGGAATGAACATGATCGAGAATCAGAAAATCCGGCCCGCTCAGGTCATCGGTCCGCTCGGCGAACCGCTGACGCTCGACACGCTGCCGCCGGCGAACACCACCCGCTGGGTCGTTCGCCGCAAGGCAGAGGTCGTGGCCGCGGTCAACGGCGGCCTGCTGACCGTCGATGAAGTGTGCGAACGCTATGGCCTGACGCTCGAAGAGTTTGCCGGTTGGCAGCGGTCGATCGACCGCAGCGGTATGCCGGGCCTCCGCGTCACCCGCATCCAGCACTATCGCGATCTCTACGAGCGCCAGCAGCGCTTCTGATCGCGATCCCGTGTGACATGACAGGAAGAGGGCGCTTCCGGCGCCCTCTTTTTTTGGGCTGGCGGGGCCAGACCGCTACGGCGACGAGCGGGATTTGGGACGGAACAAGCAAAAACACGACCTATTTCAGATACTTGAAAATTTTCGTGCAACTCTGGCGTTCACCCGGCGTTAAGTCTCGGAGTCAACTCTGGAGAATATCAGTCATGCGTAAGACGATCATTGCCCTCACCATCGCTTCGGCGCTCGCGCTCGGCGCCTGCCAGAGCAAGCAGGCCGATCAGGTCGAGGACCAGGCCGAAGCTCAGTCGGACGCCATCGACGCGCAGGCCGATGCCATGCCCGAAGGCCCGGCCAAGGAAGCGACCGAAGCGAAGGCCGACGCGGTCGAGGACGCCGGCGAAGCGAAGGCCGATGCGATCGACAAGGGTGTCACCCCGCCGCCCGCCGACACCACGACCCCGACGCCCGAGCCGCAAACCAAATAAACGCGTCCCGAACGGACGATAAGGCGAAAGGCGCCGGAGCAGAACTCCGGCGCCTTTTCCTTTTCCCGCCCGCCCTTCCCGGTCACAGTCCGGTCAGCGCATGGAACACGTCCTCGACCCCCGGCGCGTCGGGGTCGGCGCGCAGCGATGCGATGCCGTCCGCGACCCCGAGCGCATATTCGGCAACCCCCGCGCTTTCGGACGTCCAAACCGCGCCGAGCGATTTCACCAGGCGGCGCGCCGCCGCATTCTCCGACAACATATGGACCTCGAGCGTCAGCAGATCCTCGGCGAGGCACTGGATCAGCAGCGCCGCGGTCATCATCCGCGCGAGTCCCTTGCCCTGGAAAGCGTCGAGCACCGCGATCGAAAATTCGCCCGCGGGTCCGTCGGCATAGCGCACCGCGTGCACCGCGCCGATCGCCGGCCAATCGTCGCAATCGGTGCAGATCGCGCCCCAGCCGATATGATCGTGCCCGTCGACATCGACGAGCCGCTTGATCACCGCATCGGGAAGCGTCGGGGCGGGCGAGAAGAATCGCAGATAGCGCGATTCGGCGGACAGCGTGGCGATCCCCGTGCGCAGCCGCTCCTCGTCGGCGGGGGTAATGCAGCGCAGCGAGACGCGGGTGCCGTCGTTGAGCCTGCTGTCCACGACGATGTGGTCGATCGGTCGCGCCGGTGCCTCGATCATCGCGCTCGCCTCCTCCGATTCCCAAAGGCTAGTGGCGCGGCACGCCGCTGGCAATCGCAACGCGGCCGATGATGGGAAAAGTTGAAAGAGCAAGGGAACTTAAGGCGTTAAATGGCGTTGGATGAAAAAGTTAATCCAGGTTAATGAAGGTAACGGGTCGTGCGCAATTTCTCTCTTTCTTCTTCGACGCCGGGTATCACGCCAGTCGGCGCGGTGCCCGCGGGCGAATCGGGATTCGCGCCCGTCGCCGGCCATGACGACGGTTCGGCTTTCGAGACGTTCGGCGAAAAGCTCTCGCGGCTCCGCAAGGCGCGGTGCTGGACCCAGTCCGATCTCGCACGACAGCTCGGCGTGAGCGAGGCTTCGGTCTGCTATTGGGAACAGAATCGTTCGCGGCCGAAGCCAGCGCGACTGGAATCGCTGGGCGCCCTGCTCGGCGCACCGATCGCGGAGCTTCTGGGTCATGCATCGCCCAGCCGCGTAAGCGACCTCGGCGCAATGGTGGCGCGGATGCGCTCCGAAATCGCCCAGGCCGCGGGCACCAGCCCAGCGAAGGTGAAGATCGTCATCGAGATGTAGGCGCGGGCGCGAAAGCCCCCGCCCCGATCAGGCGTCGTCGCCCATCCTGAGCGCGGCGATGAACGCCTCCTGCGGGATGTTGACGTTGCCATATTCGCGCATCCGCTTCTTGCCCTCTTTCTGCTTTTCGAGGAGCTTCTTCTTGCGGGTGGCGTCGCCGCCGTAGCATTTGGCGGTCACGTCCTTGCGCAGCGCGGCGATCGTCTCGCGGGCGATCACCTTGCCGCCGATCGCCGCCTGGATCGGAATCTTGAACATGTGGCGCGGGATCAGGTCCTTGAGTCGTTCGCACATGCCGCGGCCGCGGCTTTCGGCGCTGCCGCGATGGACGATCATGCTGAGCGCATCGACCGGCTCGTTGTTGACGAGGATGCTCATCTTGACGAGGTCGCCGGGACGATGCCCGATCTGGTGATAGTCGAACGAGGCATAACCGCGGCTGATGCTCTTCAGCCGGTCGTAGAAGTCGAACACCACTTCGTTGAGCGGCAGTTCATAGGTGATCTGCGCGCGGCCGCCGACATAGGTCAGATTCTTCTGCACCCCGCGGCGGTCCTGACACAGCTTCAATATCGCGCCGAGATGTTCGTCGGGGACATAGATCACCGCCTCGATCCACGGCTCCTCGATCTCCTCGATCCGATTCGGGTCGGGCATGTCGGCGGGGTTGTGGAGCTCCATCTCGGTCGGCCCGCCGTCCTTCGAGCGGGTGAGCTTGAGCTTATAGACCACCGACGGCGCGGTGGTGATCAGGTCGAGGTCATATTCGCGGGTCAGCCGCTCCTGAATGATCTCCAGATGGAGGAGGCCGAGGAAGCCGCAGCGAAAGCCGAAACCGAGCGCCGCGCTCGTCTCCATCTCGAAACTGAACGACGCGTCGTTGAGGCGGAGCTTCTGGATGCTCTCGCGGAGTTTCTCGAAATCGTTGGCATCGGTCGGGAACAGGCCGCAGAAGACGACCGGCTGGACCTCCTTGAACCCCGCCAGCGGCGCCGCGGCGGGTTTCTTCGCATCGGTCACCGTGTCGCCGACGCGCGCCTGCGCGACATCCTTGATCTGCGCGGTGATGAAGCCAATCTCGCCGGGGCCGATCTCGGTCAGTTCCTCGCGCTTCGGCGTGAAGCAGCCGACGCGGTCGATCAGGTGGGTGGTGCCCGCCTGCATGAACTTGATCTGCTGCCCTTTTTTCAGCACGCCATCGACGACGCGGACCAGAATGACGACGCCCAGATAGGGGTCGTACCAGCTGTCGACGAGCATCGCGACCAGCGGCGCGGTCGCATCGCCCTTCGGCGGCGGAATCTTCGCGACGATCGCCTCGAGCGCTTCCTCGATGCCGATCCCCGACTTGGCCGAGGCGAGCACCGCGTCATCGGCGGGCAGGCCGATGATATCCTCGATCTCGGCCTTCACCTTGTCGACGTCGGCGGCGGGGAGGTCGATCTTGTTGATCACCGGCACGATCTCATGATCATGCTCGATCGACTGATAGACGTTGGCGAGCGTCTGCGCCTCGACCCCCTGCGCGGCGTCGACGACGAGCAGCGCGCCCTCGCACGCGGCGAGCGACCGCGACACTTCATAGGCGAAGTCGACGTGGCCGGGTGTGTCCATCAGGTTGAGTTCGTAGGTCTCGCCATCTTTCGCGGTATATTTCAGGCGCACCGTCTGCGCCTTGATGGTGATGCCGCGCTCCTTCTCGATATCCATATTATCGAGGACCTGCGCGGACATTTCGCGCGCGGTCAGCCCCCCGGTGAACTGGATCAGCCGGTCGGCGAGCGTCGACTTGCCATGATCGATATGGGCAATGATCGAAAAATTGCGGATATGGGAGAGAGGCGTGGTCATGCGCGGCGCGTTAGCAGGGGTTGGCGGCGCTGTCAGCAGGCGAGTCGCTGCCCGCGCCTCGCTGCTCGATAGCCGCGCCAACAACTATCGAAGGGATATTCCGACGCCTCGGCGGATGGCCGGTAGCGGCCAAAACCGCCAGAGCCGCCAGAGCCGCCACGGCGGCCCCGAGTGAGATTCCCGCGAAAGCGAGAATGACGAAGGGAGCAACGTCCGCTCCCCCTATCCCCCATTCACCGCCGACGACCCGAGCCATCGTTCGCAATCGTCGCGCACCCGTGCATCCGCATCGCCCAATCCCCGCTCCAGCACCGCCGCCCTTCCCGCCCCTTCCTCAACCGCCGCCAGCGCCGCGATCGCGTTGGCGCGCACGCGCGGGATTGGATGCCTTCTGGCGAATTGCTCGGCGACATCCCTGCCGTTATCGGTCAGGTGCACTGCGCAGCGGAGCAGCATTTCGCCGCTCGACAGCGTCGGGCGCCTGGCGATCGTGCGCTGTTCCAGATCGACGATATATTGATCGCGCCACGGGACATGCTCGCCCTCGTCCATGATGTTGAGGCTGATCGACAGGCGCTCGGGCGGGAGCTGGCTGTGGATGTCGCGATGCGCGCGATAGAGCATCATCCGGCCTTCGTTCAGGGCGCTGCGCTCGACGAACCGGAGGGGCAATAGCTCGCCGAGGCGGCCGTCGACCCGTTCGGCATCATAATCATAATAGTCGCTGACATAGCCGGGGCCCCAATAGCCGGTGGTCAGAAACGAGAAATTATGGTCGTGCGGCACGCCATAGGAGAAGGCGGCGCCGCCGCTCGCCGCATAGACGGCGTCGGTCGCGGCGGGCCACAGGTTGGCGCGGAGGAAAAAGCCGCGCGGGCTGCGGTGGAGAAGAAAAACCTGCGCCGAATAGCGGTTCGCCGCAAGCTGATCGGCATAGCTGGCCTTGAGTTCGGCGATGATGCGGCCGGCGAGAAAGTCGCGATTGCGCGCCAGGCCGGCGAGGAGGCCGGTGCAGTGCGCGAGGCTGGCTTCATCCGCCAGATCGACGCCGCTTTCGTCGAGCCGCGCGGCGACTTCGGCGAGATCATATTCGGGCGCGGCGGGCGGATCGATCGAGCGCGGCATGAGCCTCTCCTGCTCCCCCGCAAGCGGGAGGGGGTGAATAAAGCGCCAGCGTCGCGGTCGCGGCGCGGCGGATTTCGGGATGGGTGTCCGCCGCCGCCATGCGGGCGAGATGCGGCATCGCGGCGGCCGGGTCGAGCACGACCAATTCGCGCATCGCTGCCCATCGCGCCGCGAAATCGCCGCTTTCGATCTCGGCGGCGAACAGCGGCGCGGCGTCGCGGCGGCCGAAGGCGCGCAGCACGGCGAGCCCCATCTGCCGGAAGCTGGCGTCGCGGCGCGCCGACGCGAGGTGGACGAGGCGGCCGCTCGCCACGTCATAAGCGCGCACCGGCAGCGGCGACGGCGGCTGCACCGCGAGTTCGAGGAACAGGATGTCGCCGCTCGCATCGGCGAGCGTGAAGCTTTCGCGCGCGGTGTCGAGAAACAGGCTTTCACCGGCGACGAGCGGCCGCGCTGCCTCGCTTTGGCAAGCCGCGGCGGCCGCGGCGGTGAAGGCGCCCGCCTCTTCGGCGGCAGCGACCGCGACATGATGGCGGCGGATCGACGCGCCGCCCGTCGTCAGAAAGCGGATCGCCGCGGCGCCCGACACGAAGCAGGTCGTCGCCGGGGGGCGCCCGTGCCGCTCGAACCCCTGAATGCGAAGCGTCAGGCGGACGGCGCCCTGCTCGGCAAGGAGCAGGCCGCCCGTCCCCTCCCCGCCCCCGACCGGGCGCAGCGGCGACGACGCGAAGGGTTCGTCGGCAAGCTGCGCCACGGCCTCGCCCAGCCGGTGAGCGAGCCAGCCGGTGTCCGCGAGCCACGGCGCTAGCGCGGCCAGCACGGCGGCGGGCGGTTCGTCCGCAACCGCCGCCATCGCCGCGCGCAGGCCGCCGGGCAGCCCGTCCGCTGTCCGCCAGCGCGCGTCGAGGCACGATGCGGCGCGGCGGATGCGGTCGCGGCGCCGTTCGTCGCAGCGCGGGAAATGGTCGTGGCGCGAGGCTGTGGTCACGAGGGAAGGCCGCCGGTCGCCGGGTGGGCACGGCCTGGCCGCGCCCGCCCGGACATTCAGTCGTAGATGATCGTGGCGACGGTGACCGCGATCTCGAAGATCGAGGGCCCCGTGCTGGCGCTTTCACCGGCGAAGGCGCCGAACAATCCGACCGCGGTATCGAGAAGCGGCACGGTGTCGATATCGATGGCAGGCAATGGCATTCGTCCCTCCTGTTTGGGCGGCAGAGGCGCCGCCGATAGGAGAGCTATGGGTCGCGCGGCACCTCGCCCAGTTAACTTATCGTAATCGGGCGGCGATGGAGGGGCACGCGGGGGGTTGCGGGAGAGATTCGCGCAGGGACCGCCGAGAAGAAAAGATTCACGCGGAGGCGCGGAGGCGCGGAGAAGATGGATCGGACCGGCAGGCCCTTTATCCTATTGGCGTTGCGCCATGGCGCGGCGATGATGGAGAAAACCGCTTCGCGGTGAACACCAGTTCTCCGGGTCTCCGCGCCTCCGCGTGAATCTTTTCAGAACGACAGCCAGAGCGACAGGCCAGGCGGGGGCGTATTCGGCGGCGCATCGGCGACATGGCGCACCGCGTCGGCGCGGGCGCGGTTCAGGATCGCCGCGGGGGCTCCGGCGGAGTGGAAGATATGATCGGCCTCCCCCAACAGGCGCGCGGCGCGCAGCGTGAGGTCGTCGGGGTCAGCGCTGGTCAGGGCGATCGTTTCGAGGCGCGACGGCTGCAGGACGGCATCGCCCGCGAGCCAGCCCGACACCTTGTCCGCCGCCGTCCCATCGAGCGGATCGAGCGCGCCGCCCGGCACGAGCGCGGCATCGAGCGTGCGGCGGCGGTCGGCGGCGGCGGGCCAGCGCGCCTTCATCGCGCCGCGCGCGGCGTGGAGCGCGCCCGCGAGCGCGCCGAGGCGCGCGGGAAGCAGCGCCTCGATGCGTTGGCGGATTGCCTTGGCGAGCCCCGCCGAAGCGCCGCCGGTGCCGACCGCGATGGTCACCGGGGCGCGATCGACGATCGCGGGGGTGGTGAAATCGCAGAGATCGGGGCGGTCGACGACATTGACCAGCAGGCCGCGCGCGCGAAGATCGGCGGCGACCGCCTCGGCGCCCTCATCGAGCGCGACGAAGGCGAGGCTCGCGCCTTCCTCCCACGCCGGGACGATGCGCCCGCCGGCGCGCGCGATCAGCCGCGCCTTGGCGTCGGCCGCCTCTCCCTGCCCCACCAGCACGACCGTGCGGCCGGTGAGATTCAGGAAGATGGGGAGCTGATGCATGGAATGTGCCTAAGGGAAAACCATCGTCATTGCGAGCGAAGCGAAGCAATCCAGGGCGGTTTACGCCACTCTGGATTGCTTCGCTTCGCTCGCAATGACGAGGCTGATCAATCGATCCAGTCGGGCACGCGTTCGGCGGCCATGATCGTCCCCGCGGCGATGCGGTCGGCGACCGTGATGGAGCGGTCGCCATCGACGAGCACTTCGGGCACCAGGCTGCGGCTGTTGTAGGTCGAGGCCATCGTCGCGCCATAGGCGCCCGCGGTGCGGAAGACCGCGAGGTCGCCCGACTCCACCTTGTCGATCACGCGGTCGCGCGCGAAGGTGTCGCCGGTCTCGCACACCGGGCCGACGATCGACGCGGTCATTGTCTCGCCCGTCGGCTGCACCGCGACGAAATCATGATAGGCATCGTAGAGCGCCGGGCGCGCAAGGTCGTTCATCGCCGCATCGACGATCACGAAGGGGTTGGTGGCGCCGGGCTTGACCCACAGCACTTCGGTCAGCAGCACGCCGGTATTGCCCGCGATGACGCGGCCGGGCTCGAACATCAAAGTGACGTCCCAGTCCTTCGTCACGCGCGCGACCATCGCGCCATAGTCGGCAGGCGACGGTGGATTATCGTCGGGACGGTAAGGCACGCCGAGCCCCCCGCCGAGATCGACATGGGTGATGCTGTGCCCCGCGGCGCGCAGGTCGGCGACGAGGCGGCCGACGCGCTCGAAAGCGGCTTCGAGCGGCGCGAGGCTGGTGAGCTGGCTGCCGATATGGAGCGCGATGCCGCGCATCTGGAGGCCCGGAAGCGCCGCCAGCCGCGCGAAGATGTCGGGCGCGGCGTCGATGCCGACCCCGAACTTGTTCTCGGCCTTGCCGGTCGAGATCTTGGCGTGGGTGCCCGCATCGACGTCGGGATTGACGCGCAGCACCGCGGGCGCGGTCATCTCCCTGGCCAGCGCGATCTCGGCGAGCGCGACCCCTTCGGGCTCATGTTCGATATTGAACTGGCCGATGCCGCGGTCGAGACCCTGCGCCAGCTCGGCGCGGGTCTTGCCGACGCCCGAAAAGACGATGTCCTGCGGCGCCATGCCCGAGGCAAGCGCGCGTTCGAGCTCGCCGCCCGACACGACGTCAGCGCCATAGCCCTGCCGCGCGAGCACGCGCAGCACGCCGAGGTTGGGGTTGCACTTGATCGCGAAGGCGATGTGCTTCTTCGGAATGTCCTTCAGCGCGTCGGCGAACACCTGGGCATGGCGTTCGAGCGTCGCGCGCGAATAGACATAGACGGGGGTGCCGATTTCCTCGGCGATGCGCGGCAGGGGAATGTCTTCGGCGTGGAGGACGCCGTCACGGTATTCAAAATGGTCCATCGAAGGAAATCCTTGAACTAACTCCCCGTCCCGTTCGCATCGAGCGAAGTCGAGATGCCCGTCGGGCCGGCGCCAGGCCGATGGGTGTCTCGACTTCGCTCGACACGAACGGTCGATGGGGATGCGTCATGGTCAGCCCGGAGGCGGCAGGTCGAAATCGTCGGGTTCGCGTTTTTCGGACCGTTTGAGAAGTTCGTCGCTGCGCGCGGGCTTGGCCTGCGCATCAGGCGTCGTGAGCTCCTCCGTGGTCGGGGCGCGCGTCGCACCGACGGGGATCGTCGGGGCGGGCTGGTTCGCCGCGGGCTTCAGATCTTCCTTGGCGCCGCACGCGCCGAGCAGCGCGGCAGCGGCGCACGTCGCGGCGATGAGGATGCGGCGGTTCGCCATCAATCGCTTCCTTCCAGCGCGCCGCGGGCGGCGGCGATCGCTTCCCTTACCCGGTCGGGCGCCGTCCCGCCATAGCTGCAGCGGCTGGCGACCGACGCTTCGACGGTCAGCGCGGCGAGCGCGTCGGGGGTCACCGCGGCATGGATCGCGGCGGCGTCTTCGGCGGGCAGCGCCGACAATTCAACGCCAAGCTCCTCGGATCGTTTCACGCAGGCACCGACGATATGATGTGCCTCGCGAAACGGCACCCCCGCCTCGCGCACCAGCCAGTCGGCAAGGTCGGTCGCGGTCGAATAGCCCGAGGCGGCGAGCGCGCGCATCCGGTCAGTGCGGAAGCTCAGCGTCTCGACCATCCCGGTCATCGCGGCGAGCGACAGCGCAAGCGCGTCGAAGGCGCCAAAGACGGTCTCCTTGTCGTCCTGCAAATCCTTCGAATAAGTGAGCGGCAGGCCCTTCACGATCACGCTGAGCCGCTGGAACGCGCCGAGCAGCAGGCCCGCGCGCCCGCGCACCAGCTCGGCGGCGTCGGGATTGCGCTTTTGCGGCATGATCGAGCTGCCGGTCGACCAGGCGTCGGGCAGGCTGACGAAGCCGAAGGGCTGGCTCGCCCAGATCACGATTTCCTCGGCAAGGCGCGACAAATGAATCGCGGCGATCGACGCGGCGGCGCAAAATTCGAGCGCGAAATCTCGGTCCGACACGGCGTCGATGCTGTTCGCCATCGGGCGGTCGAAGTCGAGCGCCGCTGCGGTTGCGTAGCGGTCGATCGGGAAGCCCGTGCCCGCGAGCGCCGCGGCGCCGAGCGGCGATTCGTTGAGGCGCGCCCGCGCATCGGCGAAGCGTCCGCGGTCGCGGCCGAACATCTCGACATAGGCGAGCAGATGGTGACCGAGCGTCACCGGCTGCGCGACCTGCAAATGCGTGAAGCCGGGCATGATGCTGTCCGCATGGTCGTCGGCGCGCGCGAGCAGCGCGGCCTGGAGCGCCTTCAGTCCGCCGTCGATGCGTTCGCACGCGGTGCGCACCCACAGGCGGAAATCCGTCGCAACCTGATCGTTGCGCGAGCGCGCGGTGTGGAGCCGCCCGGCGGCTTCGCCGACGATTTCCTTCAGCCGCGATTCGACCGTCATGTGGATATCTTCGAGCGCGAGGTCGACCGGCACGCCGTTCGCGGCGAATTCTTCGGCGATCTCAGCCAGACCGCGATCGATCTGCACCGCGTCCTCGGCGGCGATGATTCCCGCCGCGCCGAGCATCGCGGCGTGTGCGCGGCTGGCGGCGATATCCTCTTCCCACAGACGCTTGTCGACGGGGATCGAGGCGTTAATCTCTTGCATGATCGCCGCGGGTCCGCCACCGAAGCGGCCACCCCACATGCTGTTACTGTCCGGAGTATCCGCCATTTTCCGAATTCCAAACATCAGGCTGATGATCCTGCCGCTGATTCTGGCCGGATCGACGATCGCGGGCTGCGATAGGGAAAAGGCTGGCGGGGAGCAAGCGGCAGGCGCGCAAGCAAATATTTCGGGCGGTGAAGCGAAGGATGCGCGCGGCGCCCGAACCTTTCAGCATGTCGTCGACCGCAGCCAGGCGGGCAAGGCGACGCCGGCGGCGGCGTTCAAGGGCCCCGACGACGCGCCGGTGACGCTCGCGGCGTTCAGGGGGAAACCGCTGCTCGTTAACCTGTGGGCAACGTGGTGCGCGCCGTGCGTCGCCGAAATGCCGACGCTCGACGCGCTCGCGGCGAAGCGGGGTCAGGCGATGACGGTGATCGCGGTCGCGCAGGATCTGCAAGGCGCCGCGGTCGTCGATCCCTGGTTCCAGAAGGCGGGACTGAAGGCGCTGCAACCCTATCTCGATCCCGAGAACGGCCTGCTCGACGCCACCGCCGGGGCACTGCCGACGAGCATCTTCTACGGCGCCGACGGGAAAGAACTGTGGCGCGTCATCGGCGCGATCGACTGGCAGGGCGATGAGGCGAAGGCGCTGCTGGCGGAGGGTGGTATCTGACCTCGCTTCAATGGCCGCGTGCTCCCGCGAAGGCGGGAGCCCATCACCCGTCCGCGCCATTTTGAACCGACCGGAGATGGGCCCCGCCTTCGCGGGGGCACATGGAAAATTCCATTTCTTCTTCGTGCCTTCGTGCCTTTGTGCGAGTCCAAATAATCTCGCACGAAGGCACAAAGGCACGAAGAAAAGCTGGATTCCCGCTTTCGCGGGAATGACGGGATTGGGAGCGAGCGCGAAGAAGGCGAGGCGCTCAAGGCGCCCGCCTGCTCCCGGCTGATCAGCCGCCCACCGTCACGCGGCCGGTGCGATAGCCTTTCTTGCGCATTTCCTTGACATAATCCTTGTCGGCATCGACGACCTCGGTCGACCATTCGTCCCACGCGTCCCAGCGGTCCTCGCGGTCGGTCGCGTGGCGCAGATCGCTGACGAGTTCCTTCTCGGCTTCGAGGATATCGGCTTTGTAATTATACCAATATTGGTTGTAGACGCCCGCGATCGGCGCCGTGCGGATTTCGGGGCGGTCGAAGCCCGGCGGCATCGCGCCATAGGGGATCGCGGCCATCGCGGCGCTGGCGGGGAGAGCCGTAAGCGCTGCAAAAATCGTCCATTTTTTCATCGTTCTTCTCCTGATGGACCCTGTGGTCAGGAGAGAAACGAAGGAGCGCGGCCTTTTCTTCCCGGCTCGACGATGATTCCGCACGGCTGGCGGTGAATCGGCGCCTTACCCCGGATGCGCTTCGTCGCCGACGCTCGATTTCAGCAGGCCGCGGAACACGTCGCGCGCGTCGCGCTTGCCCTGCGTCACGTCGAACACGTCGCGCGCGATCGGCATGTCAACGCCGTGATGCCGCGCGAGCGCCATCACCGTCGGCGCGCTCTTCACCCCTTCCGCGACCATGTTCATTCCCGCGATGATATCGTCGATGTGCCGCCCCTTGCCGAGTTCGACCCCGACATGGCGGTTGCGCGACAAGGGGCTGGTGCAGGTCGCGATCAGGTCGCCCATGCCGGTCAGCCCCGCAAAGGTCTCCGGCCGCCCGCCCATCGCGACGCCGAGGCGCGTGATCTCGGCGAGCCCGCGCGTCATCAGCCCGGCGCGCGTATTGTCGCCGGCGCCGAGCCCGTCGCCCATGCCGACCGCGATCGCAATGATGTTCTTGAGCACCCCGCCGAGCTCGCAGCCGAGCAGATCGGTGTTGGTGTAGACGCGGAACAGCCCCGAATGAAACACCGGCTGGAGCGCGCGGACGACGATTTCGTCCTCCATCGACAGCACGCTCGCCGCCGCCTGCCCGGTCATAATCTCGCGCGCGAGGTTCGGCCCGGTGAGCACGCCGACGGGGTGGCCGGGCAATATCTCCTCGATCAGCTCGGTCATCCGCTTTCCCGAGGCGAGTTCGAGGCCCTTGGTGAGGCTGATGACGGGCACCCAGGGACGCAAGTGATTGCGCGCCTCCTCGAGCACACCGCGAAAGCTGTGCGAGGGCACCCCCATCACCAGCACGTCGGCGCCCGCGACGACCTCGGCCATGGCGTTCGTCGCACGGAGCGTAGCGGGCAGCTTCACGCCGGGGAGATATTTGCGGTTCTCATGATCGGTATTGATGCTCTCGACCGTTTCGGCATCGCGCGCCCAGAGCGTGATCGGCGCGTTGCGCGACACCACCGACGCGACCGTCGTCCCCCAGCTCCCCCCGCCGAGCAGGCCCACTTTCAGGCGCATGTGTCTCTCCCGCTGTTTTGCCGGAGAGTGGCGCGGGACGAGAGGGTTGGCAAGCGACGCTTCACGTCCTTTCGTCATGCCGGACTTGATCCGGCATCCCGCTTTCCACGTAGCGGAAAAAAGCGGGATGCCGGATCAAGTCCGGGGTGACGGCGATTTGGGAAGATTGATCAGAAAATCCTTCATCGCTTCTGCGGTCGCCTTCGGGTCCTCGATCATCGGGACATGACCCATGTGTTCGAAGATGTGCGACCGGCTGCCCGCGATCCCCGCTTCGAGCACCGGCACGCAGCTCACGTCGAGCAGCTTGTCGTGGCGCCCCCACAGGATCAGCGTCGGCACCTTCACTTCGCCGAGGCGGTCGTTGAGCGGATGGTCGCGGCCCTCGATCGCGATCACCCAGAAGATCGCATCGAGCTGGTCGCGGTATTTCAGCGCGTCGGCGTAAAGCACGGGTTTCAGCCGCGACGGGATATGCGGCGGCTTGTGGACGACCATCGCCACCAGCCGGTCGGCATCCTCCAGCCCCGCGAGGACGAGCGGATTATAATCCTCGTTCGCGGCCTGTTTCTGAAGCTCGCTTTCTTCGGCACCGTTGACCCCGGCATTGTCGAGCAGGATCAGGCTGGCGAGCGCATCGGGGTAATCGATCGCATAGCGCAGCGCGATCCAGCCGCCCATGCTGTTCCCCGCGATATGCGGCCGGTCGATGCCGAGGGCATCGGCGAACGCCTTCAGCCGGGCGGTCTGCGCCGCGATGTCGTAGGCGAGGTCGGGGTTGCGCTCATTCTCGCCGAAGCCCGGCAGGTCGGGCGCGATGATATGATAGTCGCGCGTCACATAAGGCGCGAGGAAGGACCAATTATCCTTGTCGCCCGAAAAGCCGTGGACGAGGAGCAAGGTCGGCTTCGCGGGGTCGCCGCCCTCCAGATAGGGCCAGGCGCGGCCGTCGACGGTGACGCTCCTCTGCACCGTGCCGCCGCGCTTGCGGAGCAGCCAGCGCCCGAGCGCGACGAGGCGGCCGGGGAAGACGAAATAGAGCAGCGCCAGCGCAATCAGCGGGGCGGTGATGAGGGTGAGGAGGAATTTCATATCGAGCTAACGCCCTCCTTATTTCCGTTCGCCCTGAGTCTGTCGAAGGGCCGTTCTTTCTTTCAGCGCCGAATGAAGGAAGAACAGTGCTTCGACAAGCTCAGCACGAACGGGATTATTTATGCTCCAACCACATGTGCATCGAACCAGCCGATCAAGTCATCGAGCACGGCACCCTGTTCGGGTTCGTTGTAGATTTCGTGGAACAGGCCCGGATAGATTTTCAGCGCCTTGTCCCGCGACGACACATGATCGAACAAATAGCGCGAACCCTCGGGTGCGGCGAGGCTGTCGGCGTCGCCGTGCTGAAGGAGGAGCGGGAGGGTGATCTTCGGCGCACCCGCCTGCGCGGCGGCCATCGCGTCCATGAACTCCTTGCCGAGCCGCGCGCCGATCTTGCCGGTGTAGACGAGCGGGTCGGCGAGATAAGCGGCAACCACCGCAGGGTCGCGGCTGACGCCGTTCGGGTCGAGCGCTAACACGCCCATACGCGGGAAGAAGCGTGACAGGAAACGGCTGATCCAGACGGTGAAGCGCGACGGCGGCGCACCGGGAACGATCGCGGGGCCAGAGAGCGCGGCGGCGGCGAAGGCATCCTGCCGCTCGATCAGGAACAGGGTCGCGATCAGCCCGCCCATGCTGTGACCGAGGAGCAGGCGCGGCGTGCCCGCATGATTGACCTCGACCAGCGTCAGCAGTTCGGCCATGCCGTCGGTAAAGGCCGAGAAGTGCGGCACAAAACCACCCTCGCCGTCCGACCGGCCGTGCCCCCAATGATCGACCGCATAGACGGCATAGCCGGCATCGGTGAGCCGCTTCGCGACATGGCCGTAGCGCCCGGCATGTTCGGCATAGCCATGTGCGAGCAGCACCACCGCCTTCGGCGGCCCCTCGGGAAGCCAATGGGTGACGCGCAGCTTCGTCCCCGCGCCGGCCGATCCCGGCGGCAGCATCACCGCGGCTGCGCTCACCGCACCGCCTGCTTCAGCGCCGAGGCGCGGTGGCCGGGGCCGTCGTCGCCCGCCTTGTCGATCTTCGCCAAAATCGCGTCGAGCGCGCGGCTGATCGCGGTCTGGGTGCGCACCATCTCGACCTTTGGCCAGGCCGTGCGCATGCCGGTGTCGATCAGTTCGTCGATATCCTCCTGCGCGAGGTCGGAGAGGATTTTGGTCGGCGACCAATATTTCGGCGGGCGGATGATGTTGATGTCGCCGGTATAATCCTGGTTGATCACCGAGCGCGCCATGTTCGCGAGGCTATTGAGCGGCGGCACCATTTCGAGCGGCTTTTGAAAGATCACCATGTTCGCGTTGAGCCACGCCTTGAAGGTCGCCATCGACGCATGTTGAATCGCCTCGAGCGGCGCCATCTGCTTGCGCGTGTCGGTCGCGAAGGGCAGCGCGAGCGGGTTCGCCTGGCTGACGATATGATGGTTGACGCCGTACAGCCGTTCGAGCCGCTTGGTCGGGATGTCGTGCGTCACCGACCCGTCGACCCAGCGCCGGTCGGGCTGATAGGGAACGCGGTTGCCGTCGTCGTCGCGCGCCATCAGCATCACCGGCGGAAAGACGCCGGGCACCGCGCATGACGCCAGCACTGCCTCGCGGATCAGCACATTGGGTGCGGTGATCGCGTTGAGCAGCCGACCGTTCTGATGCTTTTCGGCGGGCGCGACCGAGACGTTGAGGTGGCGGCCCGAAATCTCATAGGCTTCCTGAAAGGTCAGGTCGGGGATCAGGTCGGCGAGGCGGCCGCGCACCTCGTCGGAGGCAAGGCGGCGCAGCCCCTCGCCGCGATCGGGGTTGGCGAGTCGGCTGCTCTCGAGAAAGGGACCGACGTCGACATTTTTGCGCGTGCAGACGATCGCCGCGACGATCGACCCGCCGCTCGACCCCGCGAGGATGTTCGGCAGCACGCCTTCGTCCCACAACGCCTTCACCACCCCGACGTGGAAGAAGAGGAAGCTGCCCGAGCCCGAGAGCAGCAGCGCCGAGCGGCCATAACAATGCTGCGCGCGGCGGAAGAAGTCGCGCTTTTCCTCGCGCGGGATCGTGCGCGATGCGGCGATCCTGTCGAGCGCCGCAACGACCTCGGCGACATAGGCCTCGATCAGCTTCTTCGTGCCGAAGCGCGCCTTCTGATAGAGGCGCTCGTGCCCCATGCCGTCGATATTGCCGTGGATGCCCTCGTTGAGGACGAACAGCAGCCCCTTGACGTCGTTCGCCGCCGACAGCGTGCGCAGCTTTTCGAGCCGGGCGCGGATCGCCTTGTAATCGAAATGCTGGCTGTCGTCGGCATCGCGCCACGCCTGCATCCCCGATTTGGCGTCGTGCGCCTGCGCGGCCTTCGCCCAGGCGGCATAGTCGGGCGCTTTGGCAAGCTCGGCGTCGGCGCTGAGCGTCGGGGCGAAGATCATCCGGTCATCCTGTGTTGTTCCATTTTGGGCGATTCTTGCGGGTTACGTTGTCTTTGGCAACTGTTTTGACGCCCGCCCTTTCCACCCACGTCACCCCGGACTTGATCCGGGATCCCGCTCAGCGGCGGTGGGAAGCGGGGCCCCGGATCAAGTCCGGGGTGACGAAGTGGAGGGTTTCTTCTTTCCCGCTGCCTTCGCCTTGGGCTTGGCGGCGGCTTTCGACGCAGCCTTGGCCGCGCTTTTCGCCGCGGGCGCCGGTTTCGCCTTTGCCTTGGGCTTCACAGACGGTTTCGGCGCGGCTTTCGCCTTCGCCGGCACCTTCTCCGGCTTCGGCGTCGCTGCCATCAGGTCGGCGAAGCTCTCGTCGATGCACTCCCTGAAAAAGGCGATGTCGGGCATGATCGCGCGTTCGCAGATGATCGAGAAGGCGATGCGGCCGTTGTAGCTGGGGGTCGCGACGAACAGCCCCATATTGTTCGCGAGCGGCGCCATGCCGTGCTGCTGCACCAGTTTCGCGCCCGCGAGATAGAGCGGCACCTGCGCGCCGGGAACGTTCGAAATGAAGAGGTTGGTGCCGCGCACCGCGAAGCGCTCGCTGGTCAGGATGCGCGCGACCGCGGCCATCGTCGCGCCGGGAATATGCTGCGACAGGTCGGTCATGATCCGCGCGCTGACGCCGGCCTTCGCTTCCTTCGCCTCGACCGTATAGTCGCGCACCGCCGCGAGCCGTTCGAGCGGACCCTCGATGTCGGTGCGGATCGGCACGCTCATCGCCGAGACCTGATTGCCGGGGGTCGAAGCCTTGCCCGCCGCCTTTTCCTTGCCGCGCAGGTTGATCGGCGCGACCGCGACGAGGCTTTCCTTCGGCAATTCCTTATGCTTCGCGAGATATTTGCGCAGCGCTCCGCCGACGGTGGTGAGCACGACGTCGTTGACCGTTGCGCCCGGCACCTTCTTGCGGATTTCGGCGACATCGGCGAGCGCGACCGTCGTCGCATCGAACATCTTGTGCGGACCGACGGGGACGTTGAAGCGCGTTTCGGGGACGCCCGCCGTCATCCCGCCCTCGGTCATCGACTTGCGCGCCGACGCGACGATCGCGGGCGAGACCTTCATCAGCGCATTCATGAACTTGACCGGCGACTGCATCGACGCCGACCAGGCGCGGGTCATCGTCTCGGCGCTCGACGGCGCGCGGCCGAGATCCTCGACCGGCGGCGGCTCGGCGATCGCGGGCGTGCCCTTGGCGTCGATGTCGCTCATCGCGATGAACGCGTGCGCGCCCGAGGCGCCGTCGACCGCGGCGTGGTGGACGCGGTGGAGCATCGCGAAACTGCCACGCGGAATCCCGGCAATGCGGTCGAGCCCCTCGATGACATAAATATCCCAGAGCGGCCGGTTCATGTCCATCGGCTTCGAGAACCAGCGCGCGACCGCGATGCAGAACTGCCGCCAGTCGCCGGGTTCGGGCAGGCGCGCGTGGCTCATATGCGCCTCGATGTCGAAATGCTCGTCCTCGACCCAATAGGGATGGTCGAGATCGAAGGGCAGCCGGTGCAGGCGGCGCTTGAACAGCGGCGAGGTGTGCACCCGGCTTTCGACGTGGCGGATGATGTCCTTGAAGCGCACGAAGCCGCCGGGCGCGGTCGAGGGGTCGTAGATATAGACCCCCATGATGTGCGTCAGATTGTTCGCGGTCTGCGTGTAGAGGAACTGGGCATCCTGCGCGCTGAGTTGTTTGAGCATCTAGTCCTCCATCATTTGCACGTCATCCCGGCGAAAGCCGGGATCTCACCCTCTCGTAGCAATGCACCGGCGAGATCCCGGCTTTCGCCGGGATGACGGAACATGGGGCGTGCGCGTCAGGCATCGCCCGCCGCCGGCAGCCTGTCGGCCAGCGCCGTCGTCGACAGGCGCATAGATTCCATCACATTGGCGAGCCCGCGAAGCTCGGCGAGCAAAGCCCGCCGCGCGGCGAGGCTGTCGGGGGTCGCGGTGCCGGTCAGTCCCATATGCCGCATCAGCGACAGGCCGTTCTCGAAAAGCAGCTTGCCGATCGCCGCCTCGCTGCTGATCCGGCGTAGCAGATACGCCTGCCGCCCCTCGACCAGCGCGGCATCGAGCAGCGCTTTCGGATCGACCTCCTCCCCCGGCTTCGCGCGCGCGAGCAAGTCGGCGACGACCGAATAGGCCTCGGCAAAGGGCAGCAGGATCGCATGGCCGACGACGGGCTGGCAGCGGCGGAGAAGCTGCGCGACGCCGCGGTCGCCGCTCGCGAGGCGGCGGTCCCAGACGGGGTCGATGCGCGCGAGTTCGGCCTCGATCGCGGCGCGATGCTCGTCGCGCGGGGGATAGAAGAATTCGAATTTGAACAGGTCGCGCAACCGGTCGATCTTGGCCCAGAAGGCCGCGGTGGCGTCGCCCCTGTCGGCATCGCGAAGCGCGAACAGCGCCAGCTCGATCATCGCGCGACCCAGGAAATGATGCGCGATGATGTTGCGGTAATAGCTCGCCATCGGATGTTTGGCGGGGTCGATCGAATAGATGGTCTCGCTCCCCGCTTCGTAGCGGGTCAGAAGGCCGCTTTCGACGAGCGTGTCGATGGTCGCCGACAGCGCGGCGTCGTCGCCGCTTTCGAGTTCCCGGCTGAGCCGGATGTCGCGCGCGCGCGCCCAGCCGGTGATCGCGCCGGTCGCCGCGACCAGTTCTGCGGCGGTCGCGCCGCGCGGCGCGAGCCCGAGCAGGATCAGGCACATCAGCGAGGTGACGGTGAGCGGCGTCACGCGATTCGCCTCGACAGCGACCGCGAAGGCGATGCGTTCGAGCGCGCGCTTGTCGTCGGCATCAGGCGCCTGCTCGATCACCACCGGATCGCCGATGTCGAGGCGGATGCGGCCCGACGGTTCCTTGAGGCTCTTTATATAGCCGATGAACCAGCTCAGCGATTCGGGCTTCTTGGCCCGCCCGGTCTGTTCGGCGGCATATTCCTCGACATCGCGGATCAGGTCGAAGCTCGTCACGAAGGGCACGAAATGGATGCCCTGCGTGCCCGTGGCGTGCGCGGCGTCGAGAACATATTTCATCAGGCCGTATTTGGGCGGCATCAGCTTGCCCAGCCGCGAGCGCGTTCCCTCGAACGCCCAGCTCAGCGGGAAGCGCTTGGCGAGCAGCCACGCGATATAGTGGCGCAGCACCAACTTGTAGAGCGGCTGATCCTGAAAGCTGCGGCGGATGAAGATGATTCCCGACCGCCTGAAAAACTCCCCCATCACCGCGAAATCGAGGTTCGCGCCGCCGAAGCTGTGCAGCATCGGCATGTCATTCTCATAGGTGAGGCGGCTAGGGGTCGCGCCGTCGATATAGGTCTTGTGGGTGAAGAGGATGCAGGTCGGATGTTCGCGAAGGACCGAGCGCAGCTTGGCGAGTTCGGCGGCATCGACCTCCATTTCGGGCGCGTAGCCGCCGAACATCATGCGGTCGAGCCGCGCGCGCAAGTCGAGGAACAGCGCGGAGGGGCGCGCGATGACCTCCTTCATCAGCGGCCGCGCCTCGCGGTAGAGATCGGCGACGGGGCGGCCGAGCTGGCCCGCAAGCTCGGCGAGCGCGGCGCGGAACTTGGGGTTGGTGCGCAGGCTGTCGGCGACGAAGCGCGGCACCTTGTAGCGGCTGCCTCTGATGCCGCGCTCGGCGACGTCGAGCGCGAGCGCCGCCTGCCGCGCGACGAAGCCCGCGAATTCGGGGCTGTCGGCGCTCGCGTCGTCGCCGCCGCCGGTCTGCACGCAGAAACGATCGCGCAGCGCATCGAGCGTCGCGGCCTCGCCGACAAGGATCTGCGCGCGCCGCCGGTCGCGCCAGAGGATGGCGCGCGCGCGCAGCGGGCCGGGGTGGCGCGGGTCACCGAAAATCAGGTGCCGGAACTTGAGCGCGCGGCCGCGGTCGAAGGCCGGCATTCGCCACGCGACGCGCAGCGGCACCACCTGCCGCGACGGCGACCCGTCGAGCCGCGTCCGCAGCGCGTCGACGGGCAGCGCATGGTCGCCGTCCTCGATGTCGAGGCTGGTCCAGGCGGGTTCTTCGTCACCCGAGGTGGAATGAATCCAGTCGAGCAGGATGCGCCGTTCGATCCCGTTGCGGGCGTCGATGATATAAAGCCGGTCGGCCGCCTGCTCCGCCATGATGGGGGTGCGGGGGGTGCCGTCGGCCATGACCTATGCTCCCTCCGTCATTGCGAGCCCGGCTTTAGGCCGGGAGAAGCAATCCAGGGTTGAGCAGACCGCTCTGGATTGCTTCGCTACGCTCGCAATGACGATGTGGGACATGCGCTAGGCTTTCCTTTCCTTTCGGGGAGAAGCCTTTTTCTTCGCCGCCTTCGGCTCGACCTTCTTTTCCGCCTCCTTCTTCGGCTTCGCTTCGGAGGATTTCGGAGGCGGCACCTCCCCCTCTTCCTCGGCCTGCCCCAGCGTGCGCAGGAACATGTTGCGCACCTCGCGGACATGCGCGTTCAGCGTCCTAACGCTCCACCCGGAGGTATCGACCGGCGGCAGCACGGTGACGCGCACCGTCGCGGGGCGCATCACGAACTCGTTCTTGGGGGCGACGTCGGTCGCGTTGTGGATCACGATCGGGACGATCGGCACCCCCGCCTGCATCGCGAGGTGAAAGGCGCCCTTCTTGAAGGGTTCGAGCTTGGGGGTCAGGCTGCGCGTCCCCTCGGGCGCGATGCAGATCGACTTGCCTTCCTTGCGGATCGCATCGACCAGCGGCTCCATCGCCTTGATCGCGCTCTTGCCGTCGGCGCGGTCGACGAAGACCGTGCCGCCCCATTCCATCAGCTTCCCCAAAATGGGGATGTCCTTGATTTCCTTCTTCCCCACCCCGCCCATGTCGCGGCGGATGAGCTTGGCGAGGATCATCACGTCCGCCTTGCTCTGATGGTTGAAGATGAAGACGCACGGGCGCGACGACCAGAGGTGGCGCTCGTCCTCGACCTCGAGTTCGACGCCGGTGATCGCGGTCGCGAAGTCGCCGAACAGGCCCATCGAGAAATTGACCGCCTCGCGCTGCGAGCGCGTCAGCGCCCAGATCGGCAGCCCCGCCGCGAAGGCGCCGATCAGCGAGCCGGTCGCATAGATGGTGCGGGTGTAGTCGACCCACGACGGCGTGCCGCGGCTCGCGAAGCGCTGCACCGGCCAATTGCGTTCGTCGGCGATGCCCTTCAGCTTCATGTTCGGATTGAGCGGACGCGGCTTGCCGACGCGTTCGAGCAGTTCGATATCGTCGTCGCTGTCCGAATAGAAAAAGCTCTGGTCGAGATCGAGGCCATATTCGGCGGCGAGTTCCTCGGCCGCGAGCACCTTGCCCTCGCCGAAACACAGGGGGCGGACGATCTCGCCGGTGAAGACGCCGTCCTCTATCTCATAGGCCGAGCATTTGATGTCGGTGATGCCGAGGTCACGCGCGGTGGGCTCGATCTGATAGATCGTCGCCGACGAGATGATTGCGACGCGGTGCCCCTTCGCCTGATGCGCCTCGATGATCGCGCGCGTCTCGGGATAGATTTTGCGCGCGATATGCTTCTTGTACAGCTCTTCTCCGAACTGGGTGAAGCTCTCCTCGTCGACGCCCTTCATGAATTTGGCCGCCGCCGACATGAGCCCTGAAAAGCCGATGTTGCCAAGGCTGTGCTGCGCGATCACCTGTGCGGTCTCGGCAATCTCCTCGACCGACATTTCGCGGCGCTGGAACTTCTCGCGCAGCATCGCGGTCGCCGAATAGCCCGAAATGATCGTTCCGTCGAAATCGAAGAGCGCGGCGATATGCGATCCGGGTTCGGACGCCAGGACTTCTTCCAAATGCGGCTGTGGCCTCGGCACGCGCATCTCCCCACCAGCGGCTATATTGCCGCTTCATACCTGCACGATGGCAGCAAAGATGGGGTTAATCAATGGGCCGAAAGCGCGGGCGCCGTCCCTATTTCGTCATCCCGGCGAAGGCCGGGATCTCGCCCTTTCGTCCCAACGCACCGGCGAGACCCCGGCCTTCGCCGGGGTGACGACTAACAGGGTAGCGCCGCCGCCTCGCGCGCCAGCGTTTCGATCTTCGCCGGGTCGAGCGGCCCCGCGGGCACCACCCAGCTCCCGCCGACGCAGAGCACCGGATCAAGCGCGAGCCAGTCGGGCGCGGTCGCGGCGCTGATGCCCCCCGTCGGACAGAAGCGCGCATTCCCGAACGGCCCCGCGAGCGCCTTCAGCGCTGGAATGCCGCCGCTGGTGGCCGCGGGGAAGAATTTGAAGCGCGAGAGGCCGAGGTCCATGCCGCGCATGATATCCCCGGCGTTGGCGGTGCCGGGAAGAAAGGGAATGCCGCTCGCCACCGCCGCCTTGCCAAGATTGCCGGTCAGGCCGGGCGAGACGATGAATTCGGCGCCCGCGTGGATCGCGCCCGCCAGCATCGCGGGATCGAGCACCGTGCCCGCGCCGACGACCGCGCCCTTCACCGCCTTCATGGCGGTGAGCGCGTCGAGCGCGGCGGGGGTGCGCAAGGTCACTTCGAGCACCGGCAGGCCGCCCGCGACGAGCGCCTCGGCCATCGGCACCGCATCCTCGACGCGGTCGATGACGATCACCGGGATAACGGGGGCCAGCCGCATGATCTGGTCGATGCTTTGGTCGGTCATTTCAAACTTTTCTTTCATCGTCATCCCGGCGAAGGCCGGGATCTCATCGTTGCGTCAGGTCTCACCATCGAGATCCCGGCCTTCGCCGGGATGACGGAAAGTCAAACGACAGTCTCCATCGCCGCCAATATTGCGGACCCGCCCTTCTCCGCCTCGTCGGCATGAAGGCGGAACAGCGCGAACAGTTCGCGTCCGACACCCAGCGCGGGCGGCGGCGGCTCGGCGGGCGCGCGCGACGCCCATTCGGCTTCGTCGACCAGCGCCGTCACCTCGCCCTTTCGCGCGCAGACACGCACCCTATCCCCATCGCGCAGATAGGCGAGCGGGCCGCTCACCCCGTCAGTGCCGGGCAGCGCCTCGGGCGACAAATGGATCACCGCGGGCACCTTGCCGCTGGCGCCCGACATGCGGCCGTCGGTGAGCAGCGCGACGCGATACCCCTTGTCCTGCAACACGCCGAGCGCGGGGGTGAGCTTGTGCAACTCGGGCATGCCATTGGCGCGCGGCCCCTGGAAGCGGACGACGACGACGGTGTCGCGGTCGAGCTCGCCCGCCTTGAACGCGGTGAGCACCTGATTCTGGTCGTCGAAGATCCGGCACGGCGCCTCGATCGTCCAGCGATCTTCGGCGACCGCGCTGGTCTTGATAATCGCGCGGCCGAGATTGCCCGCGAGCAGCCGCATCCCCCCGTCGGGCGAAAAGGGCGCCGCGACGGGGCGCAGCATCGTATCGTCGCGGGACTCGGCGGGGGCGGCCTGCCAGTGAAGCTCGTCATCCGCCAGCACCGGCTCCGACGCATAGTCGGCCATCGTGCCGCCAACGGTCAGGATATCGCCGTGGAGCAGCCCGGCGCCGAGCAGTTCCTTTACAACGAAGCCGATCCCGCCCGCGGCGTGGAAGTGGTTCACGTCGCCCGCGCCGTTCGGATAGACGCGCGCGAGCAGCGGGACCGCGTGGCTCAGTTCGTCGAAATCCTGCCAGTCGATGACGATCCCCGCGGCGCGCGCGATCGCGGGCAGATGGATCGCATGATTGGTCGAACCGCCGGTCGCGAGCAGACCGATCATCGCGTTGACGATCGCCTTTTCATCGATGCAGCGCGCGAGCGGGCGATAGTCGTCGCCGTCCCAGCCGATCCGGGTCAGCCGGTGCGTCGCGGCGCGGGTCAGTTCCTGTCGCAATTTCGTGCCCGGATTGACGAAGGCGGCGGCGGGGATGTGCAGCCCCATCAGCTCCATCATCATCTGGTTGCTGTTCGCGGTGCCGTAGAAGGTGCAGGTGCCCGCGCCGTGATAGCTCGCCGCCTCGGCCTCCAGCAGTTCATCGCGGCCGACCTTGCCCTCGGCATAAAGCTGGCGGACGCGCTGCTTTTCCTTGTTCGCGAGGCCCGAGGGCATCGGCCCGGCGGGGACGAGGATCGTCGGCAGATGGCCGAAGCGCAGCGCGCCGATGAGGAGGCCGGGGACGATCTTGTCGCAGATGCCGAGCAGCAGCGCCCCCTCGAACATCGCATGGCTGAGCGCGATCACGGTGCCCTGCGCGATGGTGTCGCGGCTGAACAGCGACAGGTCCATCCCCGCCTGCCCCTGCGTCACCCCGTCGCACATCGCCGGGACGCCGCCCGCGACCTGCGCGGTCGCGCCAGCCTCGCGCGCGAAGAGTTTGATCTGCTCGGGATAGCGGCCGTAGGGCTGATGCGCCGAGAGCATGTCGTTATAGGCGGTAACGATGCCGATGTTCATTTCTGCGCCTGCGCGGATCGCGGGCTTGTCCTCGCCCGACGCCGCAAAGCCGTGCGCGAGATTGCCGCACGAGAGCGTGCCGCGGTTGGTCCCGGCATCGCGCTGGCGCTGCATCAGGTCGAGATAGGCGGCGCGGCGCGGCGCGCTGCGAGCGACGATGCGGTCGGTGACCGCGGCGACGGCGGGGTGGAGGTCAGTCATGATGCGATACTCAATCCCTTCTCCCCTTGCGGGAGAAGGATACGAAGCCTTGCGCCGAAGGCGCTAGGCGCAGTTGGATGAGGGGTTGCGAGCCAAAGGTTCGCGCGCTCGCGATGCGAGCGCATACCCCTCACCCAGCTTCGACTAGCCAGCAAGCTGGCAAGTCTGCGCATCCCTCTCCCGCAAGGGGAGAGGGAATTTACGTCCTCAATCATGCCAGCTCGCTCCATCGCGTTCGATCAGCGCGATCGCGCTCGACGGGCCCCAGCTTCCGGCGGTGTAATTCTGCGGCGCCAGGTCGACCTCGGCCCAGGCGCCGAGGATCGAGTCGATCCATTGCCATTGCGCCTCGACCTCGTCGCGGCGCACGAACAGCGTCTGTTCGCCCTCGATGAAGTCGAGCAGCAGCCGTTCGTAGGCGATCCGCCGCCGCTCGCCCGCGAAGCTGTGCGAGAGCGAGACGTCGAGCGTGACCTCCTTCAATTTCACGCCATCGCGGTCGAGCCCCGGCTGCTTCGCCATCACCTTGACCCGGATATTCTCCTCGGGCTGCAGATTGATGATCATCATGTTCGCATCGAGCTTTCCCGCGCCGCCGCGCGCGAAGATATTGTGCGGCACCGGCTTGAACTGGATCAGCACCTCCGACTTGCGCTCGGGCATCCGCTTGCCGGTGCGGAGGTAAAAGGGCACGCCCTTCCAGCGCCAATTGTCGATATACGCCTTCAGCGCGACGAAGGTTTCGGTGTTCGACGGGCGGCCGAGCTCCTCGGCATAGCCCGCGACCGCCTGCCCGTTCACTGCGCCGCTGCTATATTGCCCCTTGACGCTGTGCGCTTTCACATCGGCGGCGCTCATCTTGCGCAAGGACCGGAGCAGCTTGACCTTCTCGTCACGCACCGCGGTCGACGAGACGCTGGCGGGCGGCTCCATCGCGATGATCGCGAGCAATTGGAGCATATGGTTCTGCACCATGTCCTTCAATGCCCCGACGCCGTCATAATAGGAGACGCGGCCTTCGAGGCCGACCGTCTCGGCGACGGTGATCTGGACATGGTCGATCGCCTGCGCGTTCCACAAAGGCTCGAACAGCATGTTGGCGAAGCGCAGCGCGAGGAGGTTCTGGACCGTTTCCTTGCCGAGATAATGGTCGATGCGGAAGATATGATCCTCGGCAAAGGCATCGCCGACCTGTTCGTTGACCGCACGCGACGAAGCAAGGTCGTGGCCGATCGGCTTTTCCATCGCGATGCGGCATTCGGCGCAGGCGATCCCCGCAGCTTTCAGCCCCTGCGCGATCGGCCCGAACATCGACGGTGGGGTCGAGAGATAGGCGCCGAGCGGGCGGCCGAGCCGGTCGCCGAGCAGCGCGGCCAAATCGTCGTAGCCGGTGCCCGCACCGGCATCGACCGGGCAATAATCGATGCGTTCGAGGAAGCCCGTAATCTGCGCTTCGTCGAGCCGGTCGCCCGACAGATGATCGGCCAGCGCCTCGCGCACCATCGCGTGACAGCCGGCGCGGTCCATCCGCGAGCGGCCCGAGGCGACGATCGTCAGCGCGTCGGCGAGCAACCCGTCGACATGAAGATTGTAGAGCGAGGGAAAGAGCATGCGCTGCGCGAGGTCGCCCGTCGCGCCGAACAGGATCAGGGTTTCGACTTTCACGCTCACTTGGGTTCCCTTCGTAGCTCCGGTGGATTGGAGAAGGCTGGCGATGAATGCAACGCGCATACGTAGGCCGCATACGATGTCCGCTCTTGGCAAAATCCCCGCATTTGCCATAGGGAGCGGCGATGTCCGACAGCACGCAGCCCTATGATGTCATCGTCGTCGGCGGCGGTGTCAATGGCGCCGGTATCGCACGCGATGCCGCGGGGCGCGGCGCGCGGGTGCTGCTGATCGAGCAGGGCGACCTGGCGCGCGGCACCTCGTCCGCGTCGACCAAGCTGATTCATGGCGGTCTGCGCTACCTTGAACATTATGAATTCGGGCTGGTGCGCGAGGCGCTGAAGGAACGTGAGATATTGTGGGGGATCGCGCCGCACATCATCTGGCCGCTGCGTTTCATCCTCCCCTATCGCGCCGGGCTACGCCCGCGCTGGCTGCTGCGGCTCGGCCTGTTCCTCTATGATCATATCGGCGGGCGCAAGAAATTGCCCGCGACGCGCTCGATCGATCTGACGCGCCACGAAGCGGGAAAGCCGCTGCAACCGCAATATCGCAAGGCGTTCGAATATTCGGACGGCTGGGTCGACGACGCACGGCTGGTGCTGCTCAACGCGCGCGATGCCGCCGACCGCGGCGCGCGGATCAGGACGCACACGCGCGCCGAGTTGATGCGCGTCGAGGAGGGGCTGTGGGTCGTCGAGGCGTCGGACGATCGCGGCCGCAGCTATCGCTTCACCGGACGCAGCCTCGTCAACGCGGCGGGCCCGGCGGTGCTCGACCTGCTCGCCCGCGCGTCCGCCCCTCCCGACTATCAGATGCGGCTCGTGCGCGGGTCGCATATCGTCGTGCGCCGGAAGTTCGAACATCCCTACGCCTATTTCTTCCAGCTTCCCGACGGACGCATCTTCTTCGCCATTCCCTATGAGCGCGATTTCACGCTGATCGGCACCACCGATCAGGATCATGACGGCCCGCTGGGCGACGTCCGCGCGAGCGCCGAGGAAATCGCCTATCTGTGCGAAGGGGCGAGCGAATATTTCCGCGAGCCGGTCACCCCCGCCGATGTCGTCTGGACCTATTCGGGCGTCCGCCCGCTGGTCGAGGACGGATCTGGGCGGCCCGAGGCGGCGACGCGCGGCTACCGGATCGACGTCGATCTGGAAGAGGGCGCACCGCTGCTCACCGTCTATGGCGGCAAGATCACCAGCTATCGCCATGTCGCCGAACATGCGGTCGACGAACTGTCGGACCATCTGGAGGCGGTGTCGGTCAAGCGCTGGACCGCGACCGCACCGCTGCCCGGCGGCGATTTTCCGACGAACGGCGCGACGGCGCTCAAGGCCGAATATAAGCTCGCCTACCCCTTCCTGCCCGCCGCGACGGTCGACCGCATCGTCAAGGCCTATGGCACCGACGCGCGCCGCTGGCTCGGCGACGCCGATGGCTGGGACGCGCTCGGCGGCGAGATCGCGCACGGCCTCAGCGTCGCCGAGGTCCGCTGGATGGTGACGCGCGAATGGGCGCGCGATGTCGAGGACATATTGTGGCGACGCAGCAAGCTGGGGCTGCATTTCACGGAGGCGGAGGTCGCACGATTGCAGACCTGTCTCAATGCGGACGGGCCGACGCCGCCCGAATAAAGTGTCGTCATTGCGAGCGCAGCGAAGCAATCCAGAGCGGTTTACGCCACTCTGGATTGCTTCGCGTAGTTTATCCTGAGCGCCTGCAAGGCAGTCGAAGGGCTCGCAATGACGAGATGTCAGGCCGCCTCGACGTCCGCCTCTGCCGGCAGGCGGATCATGTAATCGAACGCCGACAGCGCCGCCTTCGACCCTTCGCCCATCGCGATGACGATCTGCTTGTACGGCACGGTCGTGCAGTCGCCCGCGGCGAAGATGCCCGGCTGGCTCGTCTCGCCGCGATGATCGACCTCGATCTCGCCGTGGCGCGACAGAGTAACCGAATCCTTCAGCCATTCGGTGTTGGGGACGAGGCCAATCTGGACGAAAATGCCTTCAAGCTCGATCTGATGCAGTTCGTCCTTGTTCCGGTCCTTGTAGGCAAGCCCCGTCACCTTCGCGCCGGCGCCAAGCACTTCGGTGGTGAGCGCCGAGGTGATGATCTTGACATTGGGCAGGCTTGCAAGCTTGCGCTGGAGCACCGCGTCGGCGCGAAGCTGACTGTCGAACTCGATCAGCGTCACATGCGCGACGATCCCGGCCAAGTCGATCGCCGCTTCGACGCCGGAATTGCCGCCGCCGACCACCGCGACGCGCTTGCCCTTGTAGAGCGGGCCGTCGCAATGCGGGCAATAGGCCACGCCCCTGCCCCGATACTCGTCCTCGCCCGGCACGCCGAGCTGGCGCCAGCGCGCGCCGGTCGACAGGATCACGGTGCGTGCCTTGAGCGACGCGCCGCTCGCGAAGCGAACCTCGTGCAGGCCGCCGTCTTCCGCCGCCGGAATCAGCTTTTCGGCGCGCTGGAGGTTCATGATGTCGACATCATATTCGCGAACATGCTGTTCGAGCTGCGCGACGAGCTTCGGCCCTTCGGTGTGCTGAACCGAGATGAAATTTTCGATCGCCATCGTGTCGAGCACCTGTCCGCCGAAGCGTTCGGCGGCGATGCCGGTGCGGATGCCCTTGCGCGCCGCATAGATCGCGGCCGCGGCGCCCGCGGGACCGCCGCCGACGACAAGCACGTCGAACGCATCCTTGGCGGCGATCTTTTCGGCCGCCTTCGCTTCCGCGCCGCTGTCGAGCTTGGCGAGGATCTGTTCAAGCTCCATGCGGCCCTGGCCGAAATTCTCGCCATTGAGGAAGATCGTCGGCACCGCCATGATCTTGCGGTCCTCGACCTCGGCCTGGAACAGCCCGCCGTCGATCGCGGTGTGGGTGATGCGCGGGTTGACGACGCTCATCAGGTTGAGCGCCTGCACGATGTCGGGGCAATTCTGGCACGACAGCGAGAAATAGGTTTCGAAATGATAGTCGCCGTCCAGCGCGCGAACCTGCTCCAGCACCTCGGGCGCGACCTTCGGCGGGTGGCCCCCGACCTGCAGCAGCGCGAGGACGAGCGAAGTGAATTCATGGCCGAGCGGAATGCCCGCGAAACGAACGGCGATCTCGGGATCGCCGGCGCGGCGGATCAGGAAGCTCGGACGGCGCGCATCGTCATCGGTCTGCGACACGCTGACCTTGTCCGACAGCGTCGCGATCTGGTCGAGGAGGTCCGCCAGCTCGACCGACTTCGCGCTATCGTCGAGCGACGACAGCAGTTCGATCGGTTCGCGAAGATTCGTGAGCAGAGTTTGAAGCTGCTGCTTCAAATTGGCGTCGAGCATGGGGAGAGCTCCTGTTGAATGGCATAAAAGGACCGTGTGTCCCCGCGTAGGCGGGGACCCAGAGCGTCCTGAACCGAGCTTTGCTGGGGACCGCTCTGGACTCCCGCCTTCGCGGGAGCACACGGTTTTTCACTCGGCGGTTAGGTTAGATCTTGCCGACGAGGTCGAGCGAGGGAGCGAGGGTTTCGGCGCCCTCTTCCCACTTCGCGGGGCAAACTTCGCCGGGGTGGCTGACCCAATATTGCAGCGCCTTGATCTTGCGCAGCAGTTCGGCGGCGTTGCGGCCCACGCCCTCGGGGGTGATTTCGAGGAGCTGGATTTCGCCCTGCGGGTCGAGGACGAAAGTGCCACGGTCGGCAAGGCCGACGCCCTGACGCAATACCTCGAAATTGTTCGAGATATTATGGTTCTGGTCGCCGACCATGTAATAGTTGATCTTGCCGATCGCCGGCGAGGTGTCGTGCCAGGCCTTGTGGCAGAAATGCGTGTCGGTCGACACGGCATAGACTTCGACGCCCATCTTCTGCAGCTGCGGATAGATGTCGGCGAGATCTTCGAGCTCAGTCGGGCAGACGAAGGTGAAGTCGGCGGGGTAGAAGAAGAAGACCGCCCACTTGCCCTTGACGTCGGCATCGCTGATGTCGACGAACTTGCCATCCTTGTAGGCGGTGGCGTTGAAAGGCTTGAGGGTCGTGTTCAGAACGGACATTCGGGAGAGCTCCTTGGTTGGTGGAGCCCTCTCCTAGTCCTATATGTTGCAATGCGGAAAGTGAAAATACCGGCCCTTTTGATCGAAAATTTCAATCATGCTTTCATCCCCCGTAACCTGACCCGATTCGGGAAAAAGCGCCGAATTGCGTTAGGTCTTTTGTGACGGGGTCGTGATAATTGCCCCCGAATGGACCAGATTCGCGACTCCATCTATTATGAACAACTCGCGCGCGTCGCGCGGCTGAAGGCGAATGCGTCCGACGACCCCTTTCTCGCGCGCCGCCTGCGCGAGGCCGCGGTCCGGCACGAGCAGAAGGCGCGCAAACTGAAACGCACCGAGCAAACGCCCGGGGCATGAAGCCCCTCGACCCAAAACGGCGCCTTCATCAGGCCCTGCGCCGGATGGGCGCCGCCATGGATATCGTCTGGCCGAAGACAGTCTGTAGCAACGAGCGGACATGGCGAACTCTCGGACACCTCCACCGTGAAGCCGAAGGCGATGCGCGACGGCCGCATCGTCTCTGCAAGTTCGAGACGAACACGGCCTTGCCCGCCTAGCCGACCCAGCCTGTCTCTACCGAGCCCCGTTTAGAGCATCGAGCCTTAAATCTGATCCACCGTCCCGTTCGTGTCGAGCGAAGTCGAGACACCCATCAGGGCAGCGCAAGTCCGATGGGTGTCTCGACTTCGCTCGACACGAACGGACAAGGGGCGTTGCAGATTAAGCGCACGCCGCTCTAGAAGCCGAAGGCGACCCCGACGCGCCCACCTGTCGATCCCTTGACGGTCGAGCCGGCGACGCCACCGCTGACGTAGACGCGGGGCGTCAGGCGGACGACGGCGGCGCCCGAAAAGCCCTGTTCGCCGCGATAGGTCGCGAGATTGAACGAGATGGAGACCGTGCTGTCGGGGACGATCATCGTTCCGCCCATCGCCATCGCCGTCGCGATTCCGCCGTTCGCCTGGCGGGCATGTCGTTCGAGTATGACTGTCCGTGCATCGAGCGCCGCCGATTGCTGCTCGAGCAGGTCGACCCGCCCCGCGAGCCCGCCCAGTTCCGCAATGTCAAGCGCCGTCGTGCCGATATTGCCCGCGGCATCGGTCGTCAGCAGATGCAGCGCCCCGCTCTGCGCCGCATTGCTGGCGGATGAGGCGACACCGGCGAGCGTATAGGTGCTCGCCGAATTGCCGAGCGCCACCTGGTTCGCGCGGTCCGCGACGGCGCCGTCGCCGATCGCCACCGCGCCGTCGCCGGCCGCGCTGCTGCCGTTGCCGAGCGCGATCGCGGCATTGCCCGCAGCGACATTGAGATTGCCGATCGCGAGCGCGCCGGTTCCGGTCGCGCTGTTGTCGGCGCCCACCGCGACGGCGCCGGTGCCGGTCGCAAGATTGGGGGCGCCGATCGCCACCGCGCCATCGCCCGAGGCGACATTGCCCAGCCCCATGGCGACGGCCGCACCGTCCGTAGCTTGCGCGCCGGTGCCGATCGCGATCGAGTGATCGCCCGCGGCACTGGCGCCGGCGCCGAGCGAAACCGCGTTCGCGCCGGCGGCGTCGCCCGATCCGTTGAAGCCGAGAACATCGATCCGCGCAATCGCCTCGTCCGCCGTGGCCTGCGCCGCCTCCGCTTCGGAGCGCGCGGTATCGGCGGTCTGCTGCGCCGCCGATGCCTCGGAGCGAGCGCTATCGGCCGTCTGCTGCGCCGCCGCGGTCGCGGCGCCGTTGGCCTGGCCGGTGGCAAGCGCCTGATCGGCGGTGTCCTGCGCCGCCTGCGCACTCTGGGCCGCCGTGTCGGCGGTCGATTGCGCCGTCGCCGCGTTGCCGAGCGCCAGATCGGCCGTGTCCTGCGCCGCTTGTGCACTCTGCACTGCGGTATCGGCGGTCAGCTGCGCGCCGTCCGCTGCGGTCAATGCCTGACTCGCGGTGTCCTGTGCCGCCGCAGCATTGTCGAGCGCCTGATCGGCTGTATTCTGCGCAGCCTGCGCGTTCTGGATCGCCGTATTGGCGGTCTGTTGTGCGCCGCCCGCCGCTGTCAGCGCCTGGTTGGCCGTGCCCTGCGCCGCTTGCGCGCTCTGCACCGCCGCATCGGCAGTCTGCTGCGCGTCACCGGCCGCGGTCAGAGCCTGACCGGCCGTATCCTGCGCCGTGGTCGCATGATCGAGCGCCGTGTTGGCGGTGTTCTGGGCCGTCTGTGCGTTCCGGATCGCGGTGTCAGCGGTCTGTTGCGCATCGCCCGCCGCGGTCAGCGCTTGGCTAGCGATGCCCTGCGCCGTCGCTGCGTTGCCGAGCGCCAGATCGGCTGTATCCTGCGCATCGCCCGCCGCGGTCAGCGCCTGGTCGGCAATACCGGCCACCTGATTCAATTGGTCGAGATTGACCGCATCCTTTCCTTGGGTGCCGTTGGCGACATGGATAATCTGACGCGGCGTGTCGGCCGATCCGACCGATACCGCATAGTCCCGGTCTCCAACCGCGTCGAAACCGATCGCCGTGGCGCCCCTTGCGATCGCAGCCGCACCCACGCCGAATGCGGCGCTGTATTGACCCGTCGCGATAACGCCGTTGCCGATGGCGACCGCCGACTCGCCCGTCGCAATCGTCGTTTCCCCGGGCTCGAAACCAGCCACCAGGTCGATCGGCGTGTTGTTCCGGTTGTTGTCATACCAGCCGCCGATGGCAAGGCTGCCGTCCCCGGTGGCAGCAGCCCCAAAACCAAAGGCCGAACTGGCAAATGCAGACGTCACAGAGCGAAATCCGAACGCGCTGCTTGAGCCTCCACTTGCTACAGTCAACCGTCCAAAGGCGCTGCTCCCTTCAGCGCTTGCCCTATTCCAGGACCCGTATGCGCTGCCGTAATCCATGAGAGCGCTGTTTCGGTAACCAACCGCAGACCCCCCGACCCCGGTCACGAGATTGTTGTAACCGATCGCACTGGCCAGTCCGCTTGTAATCTTGTTGTCCTTGCCAAACGCATTGGACGCGCCCGAGATAAAGCTGCCTTCGACGACCTGATTATTGATCCCAACCGCGACGCTGCGGTCGACGGTGACCTGGTTGTTGACGCCGAATGACGAGCTGGCTTCGCCATCGACCATATTGCTCGATCCGACCGCAACAGCCAGATCGCCGTTGGCCGAATTGCGCGTTCCGACCGCCGAACTATATTGCCCCAAGGCGTTGTTGCCTGTGCCGATGGCGGTGCCGCCGTCACCGCTGGCGACGCTTTGCGAGCCGATGGCGGTGCTGTCATTGCCGGTGGCGGCGCTCGATGTGCCGATCGCGGTAGCGCGCAGCGCGGCGCCGGTGGTGGCGCCCGTTCCGCAGACCAGCGAGTCATCGACGGTCGCGGCGCCTGCGGCGAGCAGCTTTGGTGCAAAGTCGAGGACGTGGCCGCCGCCGCCGCCCGGCGGGGGCGTGGGTGTGGGTGTGGGTGTAGGCGTCGGTGTTGGAGTGGGTGCCGGAGCGGGCAGCAGGACGCGGCAATCGGCCGGGTTGCTGCTGAAATCCGCGGGCGCCGGCGTGGGCGTCGGCGTCGGGCACTCCTCGCCCTCGAAAATGATTCGGCCATTGCATGTGGCGAAATCTTCCGGCCCGATATCGGGGAACGGAATATCGCGCGCTGCATCTGCCGCATTCTTGGCATTTAACTGTTCCAGTACCAGCCCGCTTTGAGCCTGGGCGATCGAGGGCGCAGCGAGCGAGCCAATGGCAAGCGCGCTCGCCGCGCATCTGCGAAGCAAGCGTGCGCGCGTGCTGGCCTTCAGCCCGGCCGACCGCCCGATTGCCGTTACCATGATGGTCATATCGTCCCCCTTTGTCCGCGCTCCTGCCTCAAGGCGCGCTTGGAATGACGGCATGCCACGACATAAAGCCAAGGGGTTAGGCGGGCTGTCTCACCCATTCGGCCGGACGTCTCACGATCGATTGGTCTGTCCAGCGGACGGCATTAGCTTACCGCGACCGCTCTCCCGTCATGCGGGACCCGTCGCCTTGGGCAACGCTACCGCCGCAATCGGTCGCCACGAAAATCGCCCGCGCAGAATGACTCTATCATCCGGCCGGTCACCCTCTCCCCACATCCAGTCTCTGACCACGCGGCCGAAACCATTCGTTGCAAGCGCCCGGACCTGCGCCAACTTCGCCCACTGGAAAGCATATTTATGAATATATCAGTGCCTTATGGCGCTTGGCGCACCGCGACCGCGACCGCGACCGCGAAAATGAGCAATAGCGCTTCGCTATCGCTCTCCAACTTACGCCTCGCCCTCCCCCGTCGCGAGGACCCGTCAAGCTTGGATGGCCGAAACGCGGTGGGAAGCGGGCATAGTTCCTTCTTCGCCGTTTCCGCGAGAGCAGGAACCCAGTGTGGGGCTATCCCCCTTGGATTTCCGATATTTACGGCACGTTTTGTTTGCCTGCGGCGACCCCCGTCATGGTACCCACCGCAGGATCCTTGATATTGAAAACCGCAACATATTCTTGGGCTGCATTCCCATAGAAACGACCGGCCAGTGTTCCCGATCCCAAGTTCCACGCTCCCGTGAAAGCCGCCGAGAAGGCATCGATCACGCCCGCGAAGTCATACCGGCCGAGCGCGGTGGAGATGCCGTCTGCGGTGACCCGCGTGGGAAACAGGCTAGCCGTCAGCGCGCCGGTCCCGAAATTTGCCGTGAGATCCGATCGGCCGACCAATGCGGCGGTTAGTTTCGAACCATCGTCGATGTCTCCGAAAAGACGGCCTGCATAGGTCGCGCTACCACTGCGTGGCAATTGATCGGGCGGCGTGAAATTGCCGAAGCCGATATATTCGACGCTTTCGCCAAGAGGCTTGCCGTCAAAGTCGGTGCGTGCCGCCAGAACGCGCATGAAGCTAGGGTCAGGACTCATTGATCAGAGCCAGAAGATGACGGTTGCGGCGAGAGCCACGGCAGAGAAGAAGGCCTTCGGGCACCGATCGTAGCGCGTCGCGACGCGTCTCCAGTCCTTCAGGCGACCGAACATGATCTCGATG
>QFCS01000209.1_pt1 | contig 42901 bp, 39 predicted proteins | sample 3576561 | NCBI WGS metagenome assembly QFCS01 | reverse complement strand
CGGCGCGCAGGTCGACATCCTGCCGGCCGACATCTACTTCAAGAGCATGGCCCAGGCCATCCTCGCCTCCGACGAGACCATCGCCAAGAACCCGCAGCTGATCCAGAAGCTGGTGCGCGCCACGCTCAAGGGCATGAAGGACATCATGGCCGACCCCAAGGCCGCCACCGCCGCCTACGTGGCGCACGTGCCGGTGCACAAGGGCAAGGAAGCCAACATCCAGAAGGCTTTCGAGATGTTCAACCAGTACGTCTACGCCGCGCAGAAGGTGCCCGGCACGATGGACGAGGCCCGCCTGGCCGAGCTGCAGAAGTTCTACGTCACCAACGGCGTGGTGCCGCGCGAGACCCCGGTGAAAGAGCTCTACACCAACCAGTTCGTGCCCGGTGGCCGCTAGGGCTCAGTCGATCTTCACGGCGCCCGAGCGGATCAGCCCCCGGTAGTGCTCTAGCCGGTCCTTGATCAGGCTGCGGAATTCCTCGCGGGAGTTGCCCACGGGCTCGTAGCCCATCGCGGCGATCTGCTCGCGCACCTTGGGCAGCTTGATGGCCGCGCGGAAGGCCTCGCTCACGCGATCGAGGATCTCCTTGGGCACACCGGCGGGCGCCACATAGCCCACCCACCCGTCCGTCCGGAAATCGACGCCGAGTTCGGCGAAGGTCGGCACGTTGGGCAGGATGCTCACGCGCTGGCGGGACGTCACCGCGATGGGCTTGATCTTGCCGTCCTGGATGTAGGGCCGCGCCGACTGCCCGGCCAGCATGAACTCGATGGAGCCGCCGGCCAGATCGATCAGCGCCGGCGCCTCCCCACGGTAGGACACGTGCGTGGCCTGGATGCCCAGCTTGTCCGTCAGCACCACGGTGTTGAAGTGGAAGCTGCTGCCGCTGCCGGGTGTGCCGTAGTTCATCTGCCCGGGGTGGGCCTTGGCCTTGGCCACGAGTTCGCGCAGGTCCCCCGTGGCCGAGACGCGCGGGTGCGTGACCAGCACGTTGTACGTGTCCACCGCGATCGTGATGGGCTCGAAGTCCTTCAGGGGGTCGAACTTGTAGGTCTTCTCCGTCAGGGGCTGGAAGATCATCATGCCCGGCACCGTCGCGGCGAGGGTGTAGCCGTCCTTGGGAGCGCGCGACAGCTGCTCCAGGCCGATGCGGCCGTTGGCGCCGGGCCGGTTCTCCAGGATCAGCGGTTGGCCCAGGATGCGGCTGACCTCCTCGGAGAGCGAGCGGCTGACCGCATCGGCCAGGCCCCCTGCGGGGAAGGGAACGATCAGGGTGATGGGCCGCTCGGGCCAGGCGGCCGTGGCCGAACCCGACACCACCAGTGCCACCACCGCCAGCCAGTTTTTCCAGAATTTCACGTCTTGTCTCCTTGGTGCATATCAAAACATCACAACGCGGTCTCGGCCGCCCGCTGACCGAACCGGCGCCATTGCCGGGTCGCTTCCCCGTACTCGCGCTCCAGCTCGTCCACCACCGCCGCCACCGGGCTGATGCGCTTGATGGCGCCCACGCCCTGGCCGGCGGTCCAGGTATCGACCCACTTGCGCTGGGTGAACGAGCGGTTGCTGTCGTAATTCCGGGGCGGTGTGGGCGGCAGGTCGTCCGGGTCCAGGCCCGCTGCGCGCAGCGAAGGCTTGAGCCAGCTCGCCGGGGTGCCGGTGATGCCGCTGCTGATGACGAGGTCCTCCGCCGTCGAATCGATCAGCATCTGTTTGTAGGCGGGTGAGGCCATGCTCTCCTGCGTCGGAATGAAGCGCGTGCCCATGTAGACCAGGTCGGCGCCGGCCATGGTGGCGCCCGCCACGCTGTAGCCGTCGGCGATGCCGCCACCGATGACGACGATGCCGTCGAAGAATTCGCGCAGCGCGCGGACGAAGGCGAACGGCGACATCCAGCCTGTGTGCCCGCCCGCGCCCGCGCTGACACAGGCCAGGCCGTCCACGCCCGCGTCGGCCGCCTTCTTGGCCAGGCGCAGGTTGACGACATCGGCCAGCACGATGCCACCGTAGCCGTGCACCACCTCCAGCGCGGGCTTGGGGCTGCCCAGCGCCGTGATGACGATCGGGGGCTGGTGCTTCTCGATCAAGGCCAGGTCCTGCGACAGGCGCGCGTTGGACGAGTGCGTGACGACGTTGGCGGCCCACGGCCCCACGATGGCATCGGGGTGGGCCTGCCGGTGCGCCCTCAGCCCTTCGGTGATGGTGAGCAGCCACGACTCCAGCGTTTCGATGGGGCGCGCGTTCGGCGTGGGGAACGCCCCCACGATGCCGGCCTTGCAGGCTTCGAGCACCAGCTCAGGGCCTGACACGAGGAACATCGGCGCGGCCACCACGGGCAGGCGCAGCGGCGTGCGGTTGAAGAAGGACGTGACGGTGTCTGTTTTCATCATGCAATGCGTTGATCGATGGCGGTGGACGGCGGAGGGTCGATCGCGTCCAGCCCGTCCAGGATGTGTTGAAGGTCCTCGCCCACCCGAGGGAAGCGCGGCGGCGTGCGGCGCCCATGCCAGGGCGCCGCGCCGGGCACCCTGACCAGGGGGCACGGCCCGGCGTCGGGCAGCGCCAGGGTTTCGATCAGATCGAGCCCGTCGCTGTGCTGCGATGCGAGGAAGTGGGGAATGTCGCGGGCCTCGCAGGCCATCACGCCCTGGGGCGCGAGCAGTTGCTCCCACTGCGCCGCGGTCCGGGCTTGCAAGACCACCGCGAGTTCGCGCCGCAGGGCTTCGGCGTTCTGCAGGCGGGAGGCCGGCGTCGAGAAACGCGCGTCCTGCAGCAGCTCCACCCGGCCCAGCAGCGCGAACAGCTTCTCCACGTCGGCCGGTTTCTGCACCGCCACGACCAGGGTGCCTTGCCGGGTCGGGTAGTCCCCGGTGGGCGCGGTGAATTCCGCGTTGCCCACCTTGCCGTCGCTGAGCGCGCTCGAGATGATGCGCGGCGCCAGGAACGCGGCCATGGCGCCCGCGAGCGTCACCTCCAGTTGCTGCCCCATGCCAAAACGGAAGCGGCGAAGCACAGCACTGGCGATGGCCTGGTAGGCGTACAGCCCCGTGATCTGGTCCGCCAGCACCACGTTGCGCGTGCGTTGCGGCATGCCGCTCTCGTCCGCGTTGACGTGCATCCAGCCCGAGTAGGCCTGCGCGACGTGGTCGATGACCGGCCGGTCCCGGAGCTCGCTGTCGCGACCAAAACCGGTGACCGAGCAATAGACCAGCGTGGGCCGGTCCTGGCACAGCTGTTCGGCACCGAGTCCCAGGCGCTCGACCACGCCGGGCCGGTAGCTCTCGACCACCACATCGCAGGTCTGCGCGATGCGCTGCGCGAGGGCGAGTTCGTCCGGGTTCTTGAGATCGAGCTGAATGCTGTGTTTGCCCACGTTGACGGCGATCGCGGCCGGCGCGTGCCCCCGGATCTGGTTGCGGGCGTTTCGGATCCAGTCCCCGCCCGGCGGCTCGACCTTGATCACCTCGGCCCCGTGCGCCGCCATCAGCATGGTGGCGTAGGGGCCCGCGATGCCCTGGGTCAGGTCCAGCACGCGGATGCCGTCCATGGCCAGTGGTGTGGTGTTGTGGCTCATGGGGTGCGCACGATCCAGCGGGACAGGGCATCGGCCACCGCCTGCGGTTGCTCCAATGGCAGAAGGTGCCCCGCGCCCGGGATCTCCACGTACCGGCAGTGCCGGGCCTGGGCGGCCTCTTCGGCCTGCTGCTGGACGGGCACGACCGCATCGTGCGAACCCGCGAGCCACAGCATGGGCACGGACCCATCCAGCAGGTGCGAGCGGTCCTGGCGCTGCAGGGTGGCGCGCACATGGGCCAGGTAGCGCTGGGCGCCGTAGGCCGATGCCAGCTCACGGCGGCGGGCCACGAGGTCGGGCCGCTGGCGGTTGTCCGGGTGGAACGGGGCCACCGACGACGACGCGGTGTCCACGTAGGTCGCGGCGTCGAGCGACTGGATCGCCTGCTGCCGTTTGAGCTTCTGCGCGTCGGAGTCGGCGCGGGCGCTCGACCCCATGAGGCACAGGCCCCGCACCCGCTCGCGCGCTTTTTCGAGCACGCCCAGGGCCACATAGCCGCCGAAGGAATACCCGGCCAGATAGAAGCGCGCCGGTGCCGCGGCCAGCACCGCATCGGCCAGGGCCTCGATGTGCTCCAGCGGTGGCAGGTCCGGGCAATGGCTGCGCAGGTGGGCCGGCAGCGCGGCGCTCACGTCGCGAAAGACGTCGCCGGTGTTGTTCAGACCGGGGATGAAGACGATGTCCATGGTTTTTTTTCCTCAGGGCAGCATGCGGCTGTCGCGGTGCTCGCCGTGGATGCGATCGCCCTCGACCCAGCAGGCATGCACACCCACCGAAATCCGCTCGGGCAGGATCACCGTGGCCAGGGGCCCTCGGGCGATGTCGGTGGCGTCGAACACCAGGGCTTCAGAGCGGTCCTGCACCATGTCGGTGACGTAGACCAGCAGGTAGCCGTCGTCTTCGCCCGTCGCGCCCAGGCGGCGCGCCATCTGGGGCTCGCTGCCATAACGGCCGGGCCCGTACTCGAAACGCTGCGTGGCGCCGGTCTGCAGGTCGAACTTCTTCAAGCCGCAGAACAGCCACTCGCCCGGCTGGTAGAGGATGTTGTAGCTGTAGCGGTACGGACGGCCCACGTAGTCGTTGCTCACCACCGGGAACTCGGTGATCTCGTCGTCCAGGTACTGCTCCGTCGTCTGCCCCGTGCGCAGGTTGAAGCGCCAGCGGTGCATCATCGTCGGGTTGTTGTGCTTGTCCAGGCGCGCCTTCATGCGCGCATACACATCACCGCCTTCGGTCTTGCCCACAGGGTGCATCACGGGCCTGGGCATGATGCAGCCGTCCATGACGATCTCGTCGCCGTCCTCGTAGCAGTTGGACAGGTGCAGGATGTGGCAGGACGTGGCCTCGAACCACTTCACGTCGGCCCCACTGCCCCGGCGCGGGATCACCCCGAAGCGCGCCGGCACCTCCGGGTGGAACGCCAGCTTTCTCACCCCCTTCTTCAACAGCGCCGGATCGAAGAACTGCGGCGTGTCGTGCAGGATGGTGTAGTTCTTCGTGATGCCCAGGTCGTGCGGCCAGCGCGCGCCGGGCAGTTCCACCGGCACGTAGTGCACCAGCTGGTTGTGGCGGTCCACCACGCCGTAGTGCATGTAGGGCCAGACCTCCGGGTAGTTGAAGAACATCATTTCGCCGGTCTCCGGGTCCACCTTGTAGTGCGATCCGATGCCGTGCGGCATGACGTGCCGGGCCCAGCTGGCGTCAGGCCCCTGCGTGTCCAGCGAGATCGGGTCCAGGCGCCAGGGCTCGCTGCCCTGCGACATCGTGGCCAGCAGCCTGCCCGCGTGGCAGATGATGTCGGTGCCCGCGTTGTCCTTCATCGACCCCATCGCGCCCCAGCCGCGCCGCGCGCCCTTGTCCGGTTCGAGGATGCCGGTCCACAGCGACGCCTGGGCCGCCTGCTCCGCCAGGAAACCCGTGGTGCGCACGAAGCGGCTGCGGTAGGACGCCTGGCCGTTCTGGAAATGCACGGCGTGCAGCATGCCGTCGCCATCGAAGGGGTGGTAGATCCCCATGGGCTCGTGCACCTGGTTGTGCGTGTTGCGGATGTAGAGGCCGTCCAGGTCCCTGGGAATCTCCCCGATGACCTTCAGGCTGCCCACGTGCGCCACATGCTCGTTGAAATTGGGCCGGAAGGCGCCGTTCAGAAACGGGTTGTCGGTGGGCTTGAGGGTGCTGTGAACGGTGTTGACGACGGTGCTGCTCATGTCGATGCTCCTCTTTCTGTGGGTCTCAGGCGCGCGGGGCCGGCAGTTCGGACAGGAAGCCCAGCAGCGCGGCGTTGAACGCCGGCGCCTGCTCCGCGAAGGCGTAGTGCGCGGCGCCGTCGATGCAGACAAAGCGCGAATCGGGAATCAGCGCGGTGAGCGACTGCATGCCTTCTGGCCGCCCCACCTTGTCCTGCGCGCCCGCGATCAGCAGCGTCGGCACGTTCACCGCCTTCAGGTTGTCCTCGCCGTCGTAGCCGACGATGGCTTCGATGGCGGCGCAGAACGTCTCGGCGCGCATGCCGGAGGCCACGTCCACCACCAGGTCCACCAAAGGCCCCGACGAGGTCGGCGCCAACATGCCGCGAATGACCGGCAAGGCCGCTTCCTTGAACGGCAGGCCGCGCCGGATGGGGCCGATGCGCTCTTCGGCGAAGGTCGCCTTGTCCTGCGCCGACTTGCGCGAGAAGGTGGCGACGGTGGCCGAGATCACCACGCCGTGCACCCGGCCCTGGGAGAGCAGCGAGGCCAGTGGCGCCACGATGCCGCCCATGCTGTGGCCCACCACCACATTGCGCCGGCTGCCTTCGCGTTCGATCAGACGCGCGGCGGCTTCGGCCAGGCCTTCGATCGACAAGCCGCCTTGCGGCAAGGGGCTCAGGCCGTAACCCGGCGCGTCCCAGGCCACCACCCGGTAGCCGGCCCGGGCCAGGGTGTCGATGAGCGGGCGGAAGTAGGCTCGGCTGCCGTACGCACCGTGGAGCAGGAAAACCGTGGTGTCGGCATCGCCGGCCACTTCGTAGTCAGGAAATCGGTAGGTGTTCATGCGGTGCAACTCTAAGAAGCGGCCCGCATTCGGGCGACCGATATGCGCAGCAGTTCCGCATGCCGGAACTGAAGAGGGTTCCGTGGCCGATGGCGAGTGTTTCGATACCATGGCTGGCGACCTCCGCTTTGGCTCCCCCACGCACACCCACCGCGCATGTCCTCCATTCCCCACCCGAACGACCGGGGGTTCGTCGCCTCGCTGGCCAAGGGCTTGTCCATCCTGTCCGCCTTCGAGCAGTCGGACGTGCTGGGCAACCAGGAGCTGGTGGAGATCACCGGCATGCCCAAAGCGACCGTGTCGCGCTTCACCGGCACCCTGGAGAAACTGGGCTACCTGCGGTTCGACGACCAGGTCCGCAAATACCGGGTGGGCGGCCGCACGCTGAACTTCGGCTCCATCACCATGCAAAAGCATGGCATCCAACGCATCGCCGCCCCGCTCATGCGGCAGCTGGCCCAGACGCTGGACGTCACCGTGCTGCTGGCCACGCGCGAACACGCCCACATGCTGCTGCTGGAGGTGGTCCGCCCGCCCGTCAGCACCATCACCATCAACAAGGCCGTGGGCGACCTGCTGGCGATGGAGACCACCTCCCTCGGGCTGGCCTACCTGGTGGCCGCCGCGGCCAACGAACGCACCGCCATCCTGAAAAACCTCCAGCGCATGGCCTCGGTGGACTGGACCCGCTACCGCGCGGACGTGGAGCGCGTCCATGCGGAGTACAAGCGGCTGGGTTTCGTCGTGTCCCGCCGCGTGCGCGGCGGCGTGTTGAGCGCGGCGGCGGTGCCCATCGTGACGGGCTCGGAAATCTTCGTGCTCTCCTGCGCGGGCCCTTCGCAGCAATTGAGCAAGACCCTGCTGGAAAAACGCGTCGGGCCCTTGGTGGCCCAGGCGGCCCGCAGCATCAAGGACGCCATGCGCGACCCGTGATTTCGCGCGCCCGGCCCCCGAGCCCTAGGGCTTGCGAATCACGTAGGCCAGGGTCGCCCAGCTGTCGCCGGCAATGCGCCAACCGCCCGCCGTGAAGGCCTCGCTGTCGGTGGCCTCCAGGTTGCGCGCCGCGAGCGTGCCGGATACCGCGCCGCGATCCACGCTGTTCAACGTGGACCAGGCGCTGGCGTTCGCGATCACCGGGTCATCGTCCACGGCGCCCCAGCACACCAAGCGCCCGCCCCCATCGGTCGAGCCCGCGCTGAAGGCGGGCGACAGCACCGTGGTTTCAGCGCCCCCCGCGCTCGCGCGCGTGGCGGTGGCGCCGACCGGTGTCGATGCGTCGAACTCGCCCGCGCGCACCTTGAGGACGGCGGCGGTCCACTGCTCGCTGGCATTCGGCGTGAACGTGCGCGTGCCGGCACTCCAGGCGCCCGTGGCGATGTACCGCCAGGCCTGCGCCCGCACCTCCGTGCCACTCGATGCGATCGGGCCCGCGATGGACGTGGCCACTTCACCGTTCGGGCCGGTGGGCGCGCTCACCGACGTGGTGTCCGTGCTGTCGTCCCAGGCCAGATGGAAGGTCAGCAGGTCGCCAGCCGCGGCAGCCGGATGGCTGACCGCCCAGCTGCTGCTCGCGGTGTTGTTGCCGCTGGCGGTCACGTCCGCCGCCACCGGGAAAGCGACGGTTGGCGCAACCGTGGCGAGGCTCGCCGGGGCCCAGGTCGCCAGGGTGATCGGCCCGGCGTACGTGTTCTGCGTCGTCGCGGTCTCGGTGCCGGTGGCCGTGATGGGCTTGGACCGAAGGCGGGAGCTCGCCCAGTAGCCGAAGGTCCCAGAGGACTCTCCGGTGAGCACCGAATCCCAGCCCGACTGGTTGCCGGGAAAGGCACCGGACGACGCGTTCAGCCGGGTGTCCAGCGCAAGGGCCAGGCCGCCCGACACGCCGGACGCGCTGGCCACGCCCGGCGTGGTGCCATCGCCCGTCGCCTGGCCATAGCCACGCGCGGTGACACCCGTGGTGTCCTGGATGAAGCAGACGAAGGCATGTGCGCCAGCCAGCGAATTCGCCTGCGTGAACGCGATGGTGACGCTGCGGCCGGCGGCCCAGTTCGCCACCGGTGCCGTGCACACCCAGCCACCCGCCGCCGTGGCGATGGCGCCGTTGCCCGTTTGGCTGAAGGCTGCCGCGAAGTCCGAAGCGATGGAGGCCAGATCGGTATAAGGCACAGCCGTGTCATCGCTGCCCACGATGTGCACGGCCACGAATTCCGCCCACTGCGGCACGTTGACGGTGCGCGCGCCGGGCGTGGCCGAGGTGCCCAGGTCCACGACCTGAGGCACACCGAAAATGCTGGGCAGGTAGGTGAAATCGCTGCCGTCGCCGCACGGCTCGGCAGGGTTGTCGGCCAGCGGGGGCTCGCCGGGCATCGTGTCGTCGAACCGCCCGCTGCCGGCATCCATCGGCCAGTTGTGGATCAGGTTGCGCGTGCGAAACGGCACCGTCGAGCGGTACTCGCGGCGGTGCTCCGCCTCGGTCAGCACGGCCGTCCACATGCGCCAGCGCGCGATCGTGCAGTCCGTGTAGCCCGCCAGCTCGCCATAGCCGCCCCATTGCAGCGAGCGCTCGCCGGCCGTGCCCGCATTGGGCACGAACGCCATGGAGAGCACCACCGCGCCATCGAGCAACATGCGCACGGTGCCCGCGCCGTTGTAGTCGATGGCCAGGCGGTATTCCCGGCCCACCTCCAGCGTGTAGCTGGAGCTGACCGTGGGCGACCCGCCGTTGTAGCCCTCGAGCTGGCAGGTGATGCCGTCGGAATTCATGTAAAGCCCGACCCACGAAGCCGCGTTCGTGGTGCCGTACAGCGCGACGATCAGGGTATTGAGGTTGACGTCGGCTTCGAACCGGAACAGACCGGCCACCGACCATGGTGTGTTGAGCGCCGGGACCTCATGCCCCAGCGGCTCATGGATGTAGACCGCCTGATAAGGCGCGTTGACGCGGATGGCCACGGTGTTCTCCCTCGGCGACCATGGGGCTCAACGCCGGTGGTTGAGGTTCAGGCTTTGCCGTTCGCCGGCCATTTTGGCTTAACGGCGTGCGCCGGCGCTTACAGCGTGCGGATGTAGGCCAGCAGTTCGTCGCGAAGCGCCAGCGTGGCCGGCGACAGCGTGCCCTCGCGGCGCCGATAGAGCGCGAATCGGCGCACGGAGCGAACGTCCTGCAGAGGCAGGATGCGGATCGCACCCTCTCCCGGCCCGGACAACGAGGTCACGAGCTGGCGTGGCATCCAGCCCAGGAACGAGCCCCCGGCCACCAACTGGCGCAACGCCGCCATGGACCGGGACTCCACGGTGGCCTGCGGCGGCGGCAGGTGGTGGTCCAGGTACATCTGCTTCAACTCGTCACGCGGCTGGGTTCCCCGTGGGGCCAGGGCCCAGGCCTCGCCCAGCAAATCCTGCAAGCGCAGGTCCTGGCGCCCGCACAAACGGTGGGTGGCCCCGGTGACCACGTGGCAACCCTCCTGCCATTCGCTCTGGGAAACGGTGGTGATGTCATCGGAGGTGGACACGGCAAACGCCAAGGCCAGGTCGATCTCGCCACGGGCGAGCTGCTGCAGCAGGTCTTCCGAGAGCCCTTCGACCAAGACCACCTGCAGACCCGGCATCCGGGCCAGCAAGCGTTCCACCACGCCCGGCACGAAGCTCGCGAGCGCGCTGACCACCGCGCCAAAACGCACGACGCCCCCGGGCTGATCGCGCAGGGCATCGACTTCCTGCACGGCCCGGGAAGACTCGGACAGCATCAGCCTCGCATGAGGCTCCAGCCGCCGGCCGAAGTCCGTCAGCGCCACGCCGTACTGGTGCCGCTCGAACAAGGCCACGCCCAGTTGTTCCTCCAGCCGCCGAATGATCCGGCTGAGCGCCGGCTGCGTGATGTGCAGGCTCTCCGCCGCCTTGCTCAGGGAGCCCGCATCGATCACCGCCTGAAACGCATGAAGCTCGCGCAGATTCAACAGCATGGAGGGCATGGCCGCGGCCTTGGAGGAAGGGGATCGGATCTTAGTCTGCTCCGGTTCTTGAGCATTCCGATTCGGTATGCCTCAGGGCCCACATGGCATGTCCGGCGCGAAGGGGCGTCCCTAGACTGCGCCACACCACAACGTTGCCCCACCAGGAGACACACATGCCCCTCTTCAGACAGCTCGGCGCGGCCCTCGTCGCGTCGCTGGCGATCACCGCCCTGGCCGCGGACCCCTACCCCACCAAGCCCATCAAATGGGTGGTGGGCTATGCGGCGGGCGGCGGAACCGATGCCTTGGCCCGCACGGTCGGCGCGCAACTGGCGATCCAGATGGAGCAGCCGGTGCTGATCGAAAACCGCCCGGGTGGCGCCACGGTCATTGCCGCCGATGCCACCGCGAAGGCCGCAGGCGATGGCTACACCATGATGAGCGTCGATGGTGGCACCCTGGTCTACAACACGGCCTTGTTCAAAAAGCTCAGCTACCAACCGTCCAAGGACTTTGCTCCCGTGGCCCTGTTGGGGCGCTTCCCGTTGTTGCTGGCCGTCAACGCCACCTCCAACCTCACCGATGCGCGCCAGCTCATCGAAGAGATCAAGCGCAACCCCGGCAAGCTAAGCTACGGATCGCCCGGCGTGGGCGGGCCTCACCACCTCGCCATGGAAATGCTCAAGGACCGCAACACGCTCGACGTGGTCCACACCCCCTACCGTGGCGCCGCCCCCGCCCTTCAGGACCTGCTGGGCGGCCAGATCCCGCTGATCGTGGTGGACACCGTCGCGGCCATGCCCATGATCAAGGCCGGCAAGATCAAGCCCCTCGCCACCTTCGGCAAGGCCCGCCTCGCCTCGCTGCCCAATGTGCCGTCCCTCATCGAACTGGGCTATGCCGACATTGAAATGCTGCCCTGGCAAGGCATCGTCGTTCCCGCCGCCACGCCCAAGGACGTGATCGCCAAACTCAGCGCGGAACTGCAGAAGGCGGTGGCCCACCCGTCGGTCAACAGCCGCCTGCTGGAGCTCGGCTTGATTCCGACGCCCACCGACACCGCCGCGATGGCGCTGCAATGGAAACAGGATGCGGACTACTGGCCCAAGCTGATTCAGCAAAAGGGCATCTCCGCCGAGTGACACCAGGACCCGCGAAGTGCGGCGCTCCTGCGCAGCGCTCGCTCCCACGATGAAAGATTGAAATGCTGAACAACGACGAACTCGCCGTCTTGCTGAAGGAACGGAAACAACTGCGCGAACAGGTCTCGCCCGAGGAATGGGCGGCCCGGGTGGAGCTGGCCGCCTGCTACCGGCTCATTGCCCATTTCCGCATGACCGACTGGATCTACAACCACATCTCCGCGCGGGTTCCAGGGTCGCACGAGCACTACCTCATCAACCCCTTCGGCCTGCTCTACGAAGAGGTGTCCGCCTCCAACCTGGTCAAGGTGGATGTGCACGGCAACCTGGCCGAGGACGTGCAGCTGGACGTGAACCCGGCGGCCTTCGTCATTCACGGCGCCATCCACAGCGCGCGCCCGGATGTGGGTTGTGTCCTGCACACGCACACCGCAGCCGGCGTGGCGGTGGCGGCACAGCAGGAGGGCCTGCTGCCCATCTCGCAACACGCCATGCGCGTGTACGGGCAGCTCTGTTATCACGACTTCGAAGGCATCGCCCTGAACAACGACGAGCAACAGCGATTGATTGCCGACGTGGGCGACAGAAACGTCCTGATCCTGCGCAACCACGGGTTGCTCACCATGGGGCGCACCGTGCCGGAAGCCTTCGAGCTGATGTTCTACCTGGAGCGTGCCTGCCAGATTCAGATCGCCGCCACCTCGGGCACCCAGAAACTCATCTACCCCGCTGAAGACGTGTGCCGACACGCCATCGCGCAATTCGATGGCTCACCGTCCTACATCCAGGGACGTGATTGGCAAGCCTTGCTGCGCCTGCTCGACCGCACCGACCCTTCCTACAAGGAGTGAGGTGGGCGGCGGCCGCCTCGTGCGCTACTTGCCCTTGCGCGCCTTCGCCACGCCCACGCCGCGGCCGGGCTTTTTCACGGCAGGCTTGGCCACCGAAGGCAAAGGGGATCCCCTGCCCGCGGGTGTCTGGGGCGACATGCCCGCGGCCAGCAGCGCCATGTGCTGGACCGCTTCCATCTGCCGCTGCGGGGAGCACTGTGCCAGGCTGCCCAGCACGGCGCTCTGGATGGGGTCGAGGGTCAGCTTCGCGGAGAGTCGTTCACCAGTGACGACGTAAAGAACGTCCACGCCGTGTTGGGCCACGACGTTCAGGAAGTCGGACTTCACAGCCGACACGCCGCGTTCCCAGTCTTGTTCTGTGCGAAGCGAAATGTCTCCCAACGCACCGAACACGAGCTGCGAGAGCCCGAGGCGCTCGCGCTCTTCACGCAATCGAGCGCCCAGAAGTAAGCGAATATTCTCATTCATCTGTTAAAATAAGCGAATTTCAGCTCTTCTGTTAAGTCATTTGTGTATTTTCCCGTTACTCAATGCTAACTGAGTGACGCGGTCACGCTCTGGTGAAACATGGTCAAACCCACCTCGCCCGCACGACGCAAACGAGCACCCAACGGCGCGATCAGCGAGCGCCCCATCGCGCTGCGCCTGCTCCCAGACGAACTCGAACGCGTGAAAGAAAAGGCCGACAGGGAGCAGCGCTCCATGGCCAGCGTATGCCGCCTCGCGGTGCTGCGCGATCTGGGCCTGATGAAGAAGGACAAGCCGTGAGATTCCCCTGCCCCATTGCAATGCCCTGATCGGGCCAGCGCAGTCGCGCGGCGCTACAACTCTCTGTCGCCATCCATCTTTTGAAGCGCGGCGGGCGGCACGCCCGTGTTGAATGTGAGGAACTGGAGGTGCTGGCGCAGTTCATGCCACCCGGTCTTGACCTGTCCTCCGAACCGCTCCTCCGCGACCACGTGGCAGCGCCCCTTGTGGGCGTGCAGCACCTCGGAGGTGTCATCGTCACCGTTCATCTTGCGAAAGACCACAGCACCCGCGTCGGCGTCGTCGATCCAGCTCCCGCAAACGTCGCAGCAGATAACGGGCACGCTCCGGTGACCCTTGCTCATGACCTTGATCATCGCCCCTCCTGTGACAGGTGAGTGAATGTCTCCGCCATCCATCTTTGCATGCCTGCCCATCTCTGGGGATGGGTACAAATCCCGACCTCAGACCTGCGACTCGGGTAAGCGCTTGGTCAGATTGCGATGGCGCAGCGTGGAGGGCGCGATCCAACCCACCAACAAAAAAGCCCGGCAGGAGCCGGGCTTTTTGGGGAAATCATCTGGGGTGGCTGATGGGACTCGAACCCACGACAACAGGAATCACAATCCTGGACTCTACCAACTGAGCTACAGCCACCGCAAGCTAAGCATTATAGCCCGAACCAAAGCCCTCTCATCGGGCCGGTGCCGGCGTGGTGGCCGGCTCGGGCACCAGGATGCGGGCCTTGAAGCGTTCCTTGAGGCCTTCGACGTAGGCTTCGTTTTCGGCCGAGGCCCACCACTGGTTGTATTGCTGCACTTCCTGGGCCAGGGCTTGCGCCTCGCGCACATCGCGTGGCAGCACCTTCTCGACCTTCACGATGGCGTAGCCCTGGTCGGCCAGGTTCACGCCCGTCCAGGCGGGCAGGCTCTTCGGGTCCACGCTCAGGGCGGCGGTCAGCACTTGCTGCGCGAGGCCTTGCGGGTTCTCGCGAGAGACCACCACGGCATTGCCCAGGCCCTTGGCGTCGCCGCCCGCCTTCCAGGCCTGCAGCTGCTTCTCGCCTTCGGCGCGCGCCAGTTCGGCCGTGCGCTGAGCGACCAGGCGCGCACGCACCTGCTCGCGCACCTCCGCCAGGGGCTGGGTGTGGGCAGGCGAGTGCTTCACGACGCGCGCCGAGACCAGTTGGCCCGAACCCGTGTCGATCGCTTCGGTGTTGCGCTTCTTGTCGATCGACTCGGTGTCGAACAGCGCGCCGAGCAGGCGTTCGCTGGCCAGCGCGCCGGTGGCACCGGGTTGCGGCTGGCGTTGCACCGTGGCCTTGCGGACCTGCAGCTTCAGGCGATCGGCCGCGGGTTGCAGGGAATCGGCCTGTTCGTAGACGAGGTTGCTGAAGGTGTCGGCGGCTTCGGCGTACTGCTTCTGGGCCTGTTGCTTCTTCAACTCGGCCTCGATCTCGGGGCGCATGGATTCGAAGCTGCGCACCGGCGGCGCCTTGATGTCGGTGAGCTGGATGATGTGGAAACCGAAGTCGGTTTCGACCACATCGGAGATCGCGCCCTTGGCCAGCGAGAACACCGCGTCCTCGAAAGGCTTGACCATGGCACCCCGGCCGAAGTAGTCGAGGTCACCGCCCTTGGCGGCCGAGCCCGGGTCTTGCGACTGGGCCTTGGCCACATCGGCGAAGCTCGCGGGCTTGGCGCGCACCTGCGCGAGCAGCTCTTCGGCGCGCTTGCGCACGGCGTCCTTGTCGGCGGCGGGCGCGCCGGCCGGCACGGTCAGCAGGATGTGGCGCGCGCGGCGCTCCTCGGCGCCGGACAGGCGCGAGGCGTTCTGTTCGTAATAGGTCTTCACGTCGGCTTCGTTGAAGGTCACGCTGTTCTGCAGCGCCGCCGCGTCGAGCACGAGGTATTCGATCTCGGCCTGCTCGGGCGCCTGGAACGAGGCCTGGTTCGCGCTGTAGAAGGCTTCGATGTCGGCATCGGTCGGCTTGACCTGCGAAGCGAAGTCGCTGGCGGCGAAGCGCGCCACGCGCACTTCACGGCGTTCGAAGAAGGCGTTGAGCGAGACGTTGGCCAGCGCGGTGGGCGCGAAGCTCGAACCGAGGATGCCTTGCGACACCTGGCGCTGCGAGAGGTCGGCGCGCACGCGCGCTTCGAACATCTCGGGCGTCAAGCCCTGGCGGGCAACGAGCTGGCGGTAGGCCTCCACGTCGAGCGCGCCATCGGGCTTGCGCAGCGCGGCGATGGCTTCGTTCTGCTGCAGGTCGCGCGCCAGGCGCGCGTCGCTGGTGTACAGGTTGAGCTTGGTCGCGGCGGCGGCCAGCAGGCGCTGGCGCACCAGGCGCTCCAGCGTCGCGTAGCGCGCGCCATCGCTGTCGAGCAGGCGCGAGTCGAGCGAGGGCATCGCTTCGCGCAGGCGCTGAGACTCCTGCTGGTGCGCCTGGTCCCACTCGGCCTTGGTGATGTCTTTTCCATCGACGACAGCCACTGGTGCGCCGCTCTCGTTGAAGCGTGTGTAGCCTTCGATGCCGAACAGCACGAACGAGGGAATGATCAGGATCATCAGGAAGCCCATGAGGTACTTCTTGTGATTGCGGATGGAATCGAACATGCCTTGAATCCTGCTACGTGGTGCTGCCGTTTCCGACAACAAAAAAGGCGAACCCTGGTTCGCCTTTTCGATGGTGGTGGGTGCTGACGGGGTCGAACCGCCGACCTACGCCTTGTAAGGGCGCCGCTCTACCGACTGAGCTAAGCACCCCACCGGAAATCCGGTGAGCGCTTCAGTTCAGCGCATCCTTGAGTGCCTTGCCCGGGCGGAACTTCGGCACTTTGGCGGCCTTGATTTTAATCTCAGCGCCGGTGCGGGGGTTGCGGCCCTTGCGAGCGGGGCGTTTGGTCACGGCGAAAGAGCCAAAACCGACGAGCGACACAGTGCCACCCTTCTTGAGCGTGGTGCGGATCGCGGTGATGGTGGAGTCCAGTGCACGCGTTGCAGCCGCCTTGGAGATGTCGGCGTGCTTGGCAATGTGTTCGACGAGTTCTGTTTTGTTCACAAATAGCCCCTCTTGAAGGTGAAATGAATGTTCCGTAAGGACAGGTTTTTTCCGAAGACGGCGCGGGCCGCGGGCAAAAAACCCCAATCGCTCTAGACCGCAGGACGATGCCAACACCGTGGCAAACGCTGGGTGATTAGACCCACTGGGCACAACCCCTGTCAATACTGAGGAGCCTGGGCCCGGTGCCTGTCGGCGCAAGAGGCGAGATTCTAGACGCTTTCATCCAACGGATGTCGCGCGCAACAATCTGTCGCAACTCCATCCTTCCTTCACGAGGCCGCGAGCACCCCGGCAATGGCCTGGCCCACGTCGCGCGTGCCGGCCTGGCCCCCCAGGTCGGCGGTGCGCGGGGCACCGCTGCCGGGCTGCAGCACGGCCTCGATGGCCTGCATGATCGCGTCGTGTGCACCACGATGGCCCAGGAAGTCGAGCATCATTGCACCGCACCAAATCTGACCAATCGGGTTCGCGATCCCCTTGCCCGCGATGTCCGGCGCCGAGCCGTGCACCGGCTCGAACAGCGAGGGATGCTGGCGCGTGGGGTTGAGGTTGGCGCTGGGCGCGATGCCGATGGTGCCGGTGCAGGCCGGCCCGAGGTCGCTGAGGATGTCACCGAACAGGTTGCTGCCGACCACCACGTCGAAAAAGTCCGGGCGTTGCACGAAGTGCGCGGTGAGGATGTCGATGTGGAACTTGTCGACCTTCACGTCCGGGTATTCCTTGGCCATCTCGACCACGCGCTCGTCCCAGTAGGGCATGGTGATGGCGATGCCGTTGGACTTGGTGGCGCTGGTCAGGTGCTTCTTGGGGCGCGAGCGCGCGACCTCGAAGGCGTGGCGCAGCACGCGGTCCACGCCGATGCGCGACATCACGGTTTCCTGTACCACGATCTCGCGCTCGGTGCCAGGGAACATGCGCCCGCCGATGCTGGAATATTCACCTTCGGTGTTCTCGCGCACGATCACCATGTCGATCTCGCCTGGCGCGCGCGGGCTGCCGTCGCGGCGCACCACGGGCGCGGTGACGCCGGGCATGAGTCTTGCCGGACGGATGTTGACGTACTGGTCGAACTCGCGGCGGAACATCAGCAGCGAGCCCCAGAGCGACACGTGGTCGGGCACCTTGTCGGGCCAGCCCACCGCACCAAAGTAGATCGCGTCGTGCCCGCCGATCTGGTCCTTCCAGTTGTCGGGCAGCATCTTGCCGTGGCGCTCGTAATAGTCGCAGCTGGAAAAATCGAAGTGGTCGAACTGCAGGTCGATGCCGAACTTCGAGGCCGCGGCCTCCAGCACGCGAATGCCTTCGGGCATGACTTCGGTGCCGATGCCGTCCCCGGCGATGACGGCGATGCGGTGTTTGCTCATGGTTGCTCCTCGGAAGGGGATTGAAAAAAGGACAGGGCTTCGGCGATGAGGCGCTCGGGCGCCTCTTCCGCGATGTAGTGGCCACACGGCAGGGCGTGGCCCGAGACCTTGGCCGCGCGCTCGCGCCACAGCGCGAGCACATCGAAACAGCGTGCCACCGTGCCGTGTTCGCCCCACAGCACGCGCAGCGACTGCGGGAGCCGGCGGCGGGCCGCCACATCGGCGCGGTCGTGATCGAGGTCGATGGTGGCGCTGGCGCGGTAGTCCTCGCAGACCGCCTCGGCGGTGCCGGGCAGCGCGGCGCAGCGCTCGTACTCGGCCAGCGCGGCCGAGTCGAACGGCGCCAGACCCGCGTGGCGGCTGCCCATGACGCTGCGCACGTAACGCGCCGGGTCGGCGCTGATGAGGGCCTCGGGCAGCGGCGGTGGCTGGATCAGGAAGAACCAGTGCCAGTAGGCGCGCGCGAAGGCTTCACCGGTCTGCTCGTACATGGCCAGGGTGGGCGCGATGTCCAGCAGCAGCAGGCGTTTCACCGCCTCGGGGTGGTCGGCGGCCAGGCGGTGCGCCACGCGCGCTCCCCGATCGTGCGCCAGCACATCGAAACGCTCGAAGCCGTGGTGCGCCATGGCGGCGATGGCGTCGAGCGCCATCTCGCGCTTGCTGTGCGCGAGGTGCCCCGCGTCGGCGGCGGGCCGCGCGGAATCGCCGTAGCCACGCAGGTCCATCAGCACCAAGGTGAAGTGCCGGGCCAGGTTGGGCGCCACGCGGTGCCACATGGCCATGCTCTGCGGGTGGCCATGCAACAGCAGCAAAGGCGGCCCTTCCCCGCCGATGCGGGTGTGCAGGGCGACGCCATCGCGGTGCACGGTGTGGGGGAGGAATCCGTTCAACATGGGCGCCAGCATAGCCCGCATTGCGGCAATAATCCGGCAATTGATTCGTTCCTAAAAGGAAACAATTGGACCGCCCCGATCTGGAACTCGTGCTCGCCGTCCGCCAGCATGGCAGCCTGGTGATGGCCGCACGCGCGCTGCGCGTGGCGCCTTCGGTGGTCACCAAGCGCCTGGCCGCGCTCGAAGCCCGCCTGGGCCTGCGGCTGTTCCAGCGCACCACGCGGCGCGTGAGCCCCACGGCCGAAGGCGACACGCTGTGCGAGCGCGCGGTGCAGCTGCTGCGCGCCTTCGACGAGGTGGAGGCCGAGTTGCGCGAGCGCCAGGCCGAGCCCGCCGGCCCGATCCGGCTCGCGGCCACCTTCGGCTTCGGCCGGCTCTGGCTCGGGCCCGCGCTGGCCGAGTTCCAGGCGCGCCACGCCGGCATTCAGGTGCAGTTGCAGCTGACCGAGCAGTTGCCCGATCTCGCGGTGGAAGGCTTCGACGGCGCCATCTGGCTGTGGAACGCCCCCACTGAGCGCGCGGCCGAGTGGGTGTCGCGCCGCCTGGCGGCCAACCAGCGCGTGCTGGTGGCCTCGCCCGCCTACCTCGAGCGCCACGGTGCGCCTCGCAGCCTGCAAGAGCTGGAACAGCATGCCTGCCTGGTGGTGCGCGAGAACGGCGGCGGACCGGGCCAGCGCTTCGACCACTGGCGCCTGCAGCGCGCGTCGGACGCGCAGGTGCAGCACGTGCCGGTGAGCGGCCCGCTGTCGAGCAACTCGGGTGAGCTGGTGCGCGACTGGTGCCTGGCGGGCCACGGCCTCATGTTGCGCAGCCTGTGGGACATCGCGCCGCAGATCGCCAGCGGCGAGCTGGTGCGCGTGCTGCCCAGTTACGCCATGCCCGACGCCGACATCCACTGGCTGGCGCCGTACCGGCCGCAGACGCCGCGCCGCATCCGCCTGCTGGTGGACTTTCTGGTGGAGAGCTTCCGCAAGGAGCCCTGGAAAAAACGCGTCAGCGCGACGAAGAGCGCACCACCAGCGCCACGCCAAAAGCGGTGAGCGCGGTGCCGGCCAGTGTGACGGCCGTGATGGGTTCGGCGAACAGCAGCCAGGCGATGAGCGCGGTGCACGGTGGCACCAGGTACATCAGGCTGGTGACCGAGGCGGCCGCGCCGCGCTGGATCAGCAGGTAGAGCAGCGAGCTGCCACCCAGCGTGAGGCCCAGCACCGACCAGGCCATGGCGCCGATGAGCTCGCCGTTCCAGTCCATCAGCTCGGCTTCCAGCAGCGTGAGCGGCAGCGTCACCAGCAGCGCCGCGAGCAGCTGCACCGCGTTGGCGGTGCGCACATCGCAGGCGGCCACGAAGCGCTTCTGGTACAGCGTGCCCACGGTGATGGCGATCAGGGCCATCACCGCGAACGAGAGGTTGAGCCAGTTGGCCTGATCGCCCGGCCCGCCCGCGCCGAACTTGCGCGAGACCACGAGCACCAGGCCGGCGAAACCCAGCACCAGGCCCAGCCACTGGCGTTTGGACACCTTGGAGCCCGTGCCCGAGAGCCAGATCGCGGTGAGCACCGGCTGCAGGCCGACGATGAGCGAGGACAGGCCCGAGCCCATGCCGGCCTTGACCGCCGCCCACACGCCGCCGAGGTAGCCCGCGTGCATGAGCACACCGGTGACCCCGAGGTGGAACCACTGGCTGCGGTTGCTCGGCCACTTCACGCCGGCCAGGAAGATCCAGGGCAGGAAACACGCGATGGACAGCGCGTAGCGCACGGCGAGGAACTTCATCGGCGGCGCGTGCGGCATGCCGTAGCGCGCCACGATGAAACCCGTGCTCCAGATCAGCACGAACACCCAGGGCATGGCGCGCAGCCATGCGTTGTCTTGCGCCGGAGAATTCATGGCAGCGCCTCAGCGCGACTTGGCGCGGATCTCGGGGATGGCCTTCTGCAGGTAATACACCATGGACCAGATGGTCAGCACGGCGGATATCCAGATCAGCCACGTGCCCCACAGCTGCGTGTCGATCATGCCGAACAGCGTGCCGTGGAACAGCAGGAAGGGAATCGCCACCATCTGCACGGTGGTCTTGATCTTGCCGATCATGTGCACGGCCACGCTCTTGGTCGCGCCGATGATGGCCATCCACTCGCGCAGCGACGAAATGGCGATCTCGCGGCCGATGATGATGAGGGCCACGAACACGTCGGCGCGGTCCAGGTGCACCAGCACCAGCAGGCTGGCGCACACCAGGAACTTGTCGGCCACCGGGTCGAGGAAGGCGCCGAAGGCCGAGGTCTGGTTGAGTTTGCGGGCCAGGTAACCGTCGGCCCAGTCGGTCAGCGCGAACACGATGAACAGCACCGTGGCGATCAGGTTCTGCTGGGCCGGGCTGAGGTTCTCCAGATAGAACACCCCCACGATCAGCGGGATGGCGACGATGCGGGCCCAGGTGAGCAGGGTGGGGAGGTTGAAGAACATGGGCCGATTATGCGTTGGCAACCCGGAAACCGCAGCAAGCGGGCTCTTCAGTGCAAGGCGCGGTAGATCGCGTCCGCCAGCTCGGGGGAGATGCCTTCCACCGTGCTGAGGTCTTCCACGCTGGCCGAGGCCACGCCGCGCACGCCGCCGAAGCGCTGCAGCAGGCGCGCGCGCTTCTTCGGGCCGACGCCGGGAATGTCCTCCAGCCTGCTGCCGCCGGTGCGCACCTTGGCACGCTGCGCGCGCATGCCGGTGATGGCGAAGCGGTGGGCCTCGTCGCGGATCTGCGCCACCAGCATGAGCGCGGCGGAGTCGTGGCCGAGGTAGACCTTCTCGCGGCCGTCGGCGAACACCAGTTCCTCCAGGCCGACCTTGCGGCCCTCGCCCTTTTCCACGCCGACGATGAGCGACAGGTCCAGGCCGAGCTGCTCGAAGACCTCGCGCGCCATGCTGACCTGGCCTTTGCCGCCGTCGACCAGCACCAGGTCGGGCATGCGCGGGCCGGCCACGGACTCGACCGTGGGCTCGGTGGCCAGCGCCTCGTCCGGTGCGTCGGCGGCCACTGCGGCCTCGGTGGGCGGGAGGGCGGGCGCGCCCTCTTCCGCCCGCAGGGCCTCGGCGATGCGGCCGTAGCGGCGCAGCAGCACCTGGCGCATGGCGGCGTAGTCGTCGCCCGGGGTGATGCCCTCGATCTTGTAGCGGCGGTACTGGCTGTTCTGCATCTTGTGGCCTTCGAACACCACGCAGGACGCCTGGGTGGATTCACCCGCGGTGTGCGAGATGTCGAAGCATTCGATGCGAAGCGTGTCGAGCTGGTCGTCGGGCAGGTTCAGCGCGTCGGCCAGCGCGCGCGTGCGGGCCTGCTGGCTGCCTTCTTCGGCCAGCAGGCGCGCGAGCGCGATGTCGGCGTTCTTCTGCGCCATCTCCAGCCAGATGCGGCGGTGCTCGCGCGGGTGGTGCACGGCGTTCACCTTGGCGCCGATCTGCTCGGTCAGCGCGTCCAGCAGCGGCTTGCCCACCGCGTGGCTGGTCACCAGCGTGTGCGGCATGGCCACGCCCAGGTAGTGCTGCGCGATGAAGGCCTCCAGCACCTGCACGGCCACGCGTTCGGCGGGGTCCGCCGGCTTGGGGGCTTCACCGCCCTCTTCGGCCAGCGCGTTGTCGATGGCGGTGGCGTCGTCCACGTGGGCGGGGAAGTACGGCCGGTCGCCCAGGTGGCGGCCGCCGCGGATCATCGCGAGGTTCACGCAGGCCCGCCCGCCGTGCACCTTCACCGCGAGCACGTCCACGTCCTTGTCCGACACGGTGTCCATGGCCTGCTGGTGCAGCACGCGCGAGAGCGCGCTCATCTGGTTGCGGATCTCGGCGGCCTGTTCGAACTCCAGCTTCTCGGCGTGCGCGAGCATGCGCTGCTCCAGCGTGTCGAGCACGGCCTGGGTCTCGCCGCGCAGGAAACGCTCGGCGTCGCGCACGTCCTGCGCATAGGCCTCGTGGTCGATCAGGTCCACGCAGGGGCCGCTGCAGCGCTTGATCTGGTACAGCAGGCAGGGCCGCGTGCGATTGGCGAACACGGTGTCCTCGCAGGTGCGCAGGCGGAACACCTTCTGCAGCAGGGTGATGGATTCCTTCACCGCCCAGGCGCTGGGGTACGGGCCGTAGTAGCTGTGGCGGCGGTCGACCACGCCCCGGTAGTACGCCATGCGCGGAAACGCGAGCGAGGGCAACGGCAGGCGGGCCGAGGGCTTGAACACCTCGCGCGTGCCGGTGATCTTGAGGTAGGGGTAGCTCTTGTCGTCGCGGAACAGGATGTTGAACTTGGGGTTCAACGTCTTGATGAGGTTGTTTTCCAGCAGCAGCGCTTCGGCCTCGGAGCGCACCACGGTGGTCTCCATGCGCACGATCTTGCCGACCATGTGGCCAATGCGCGTGCCATCGTGGTTCTTCTGGAAATAGCTCGACACGCGCTTCTTGAGGTTGCGCGCCTTGCCCACGTAGAGCAGCTGGCCCTGGGCGTCGAAGTAGCGGTACACGCCGGGCAGGCCCGGCAGGGCGGCCACCTCGCTGAGCAGTTGTTCGGAATGCGTGTCGGACATGGGCGCGTATTGTGGCCCGTCCCCGCCAGCCCCGCCGGCGTGCGGGCCTCAGCGTGAGCCGAGCGTCTTGCGGAAGAAGGCCAGGATGGCCTGCGCGGCCTTGTCGCGCGCGGCGCGGTCGCCCTGCACGTGGGCGCCGATGGCGCTGCACGACTGCCGCGTGAGCGCCTGCAAGGCCTCGCCGCTCACGCGCTGGCCGGTGTTGCGGTCGTAGGTGGCCAGCGTGTCGATGTCGAGCTCCAGCGGGCAGGTTTCCAGCGTGCGCTGCGCGCCGCGCACGTTGAGGCGGCGCGTGTCGTCCTGGTCGAACTTGTGCATCGCCCCCTCGAGGGCGACGAACTCCACCGGCGTGCCGGCCTTGCCGATGCGATCGGCGTAGTCGCGGCAGGCGCCGATGGTCGTGTAGTCGTCCGCATCGCCGTGCACCCACTGCATGGGCGCCTTGGTGGTGAACACGCCGGGCTTGACCATCAGGCGGAACGCGCCCACGCAGCCGCCCGAATACATCGGCACGTGGGCGGCGAAACGCAGGTTGTCGGGCAGCTTCTGCGCCGCCGCGATGCGCTCGACCGCCGTGCGCCAGGTGGTGATGCCCCCGCGCGAGAACCCCATGATGGCGATGCGCGCCGGGTCCACGCGCGGGTGGCTGGCCACGAGTTTGAGCGCGGCGAAGGCGTCGGCGGTGTCGGCGGCGAAGGGCACTTGCGATTGGTCCTCCGCCGTGCTCTTGACGCCCCGGGGCCCGAAGGAATCCACCGCCAGCACGGCGATGCCCGCGGCGTTGAACTGCCTGGGCCAGAAGTCGAGCATGGCGTCGTAGAGGCCGCCCGAGCCGTGGATCAGGATCACGGCGGGCCCACGTTCCGGGCCGGCGGGCAGGAACCAGTGCCCCACCGGCTGCGCCGGCTCGCCCTGCCCCGGGCCCTTGAGCAGGTCCGGCAGGCTGCGCGGGGTGCTGCTGGCGAAGGCATAGCGGCCGGTGGGTGGGCCGGCGCTCATGTCGGCGATGAGGTCCTGCGCGGCCAGCAGGGGAGACAGGAGCACCAGGGGCAGTGCGGCCAGCAAGGGGGTGAAGCGTCGCGAGGCCATGGTGCGGGTCTCCGCGCCTTCAGCGACCCAGCGGGCCCGGCCTGCAGCGCCCGCAAACTGTAGCCCGGCCAGCGGGCGCCGCCAAGCCCCGACAATGGCGCCCATGCGCTGGGACATTTTCTGCAGGGTGATCGACAACTTCGGCGACGTGGGCGTCTGCTGGCGGCTCTCGGCCGAGCTGGCCCGCCGGGGCGAACAGGTGCGCCTGTGGCTGGACGACCCGCAGGCCCTGGCCTGGATGGCGCCCGGCGCGCTGCAAGGCAGCGTGCCGAACATCGAGCTGCGGACCTGGACCGCGCCCCTGCCCGCCGGCCAGGCCGATCCGCAACCACCGGCCGACGTGTGGATCGAGGCCTTCGGCTGCGAACCGCCGGCCGAGTGCATCGAGGCCCTGGCCGCCCGCGTGGCCGGTGGCGCGCACGCTCCGGTGTGGATCAACCTGGAATACCTGAGCGCCGAGTCCTATGTGGAGCGCTCGCACCGCCTGCCCTCGCCGGTCATGAGCGGGCCGGCGCGCGGGCTCGGCAAATGGTTCTTCTACCCCGGCTTCACCGCGCGCACGGGCGGTCTGCTGCGCGAGCCCGATCTGCTGGCGCGCCAGGCCGTGTTCGACACCGAGGCCTGGCTGGCCGAACTGCGGCTGCCGGTGCGCCCCGCCGCCCGCCGGGTCAGCCTGTTCTGTTACGAACCCGCCGCCCTGCCCGCCGTGCTGGGGCAGGCCGGGCAGAGCGCGGCGCCCAGCGACTGGCTGGTCACCCCGGGGCGGGCCTGGCAGGCCGTGCAGCAGACGGCCCCGCCCGGCCCGGGCTGCCGGCTGCACGCCCTGCCCCTGCTGAGCCAGCGCGATTTCGACCACCTGCTCTGGGCTTGCGACCTCAACTTCGTGCGTGGCGAGGATTCGCTGGCCCGCGCCCTCTGGGCCGGCCGCCCCTTTGTCTGGCACATCTACCCCCAGCACGACGGCGCGCACCACGCCAAGCTGGAGGCGTTTCTGGACTGGCTGCAGGCACCGCCCTCGCTGCGCGCCTTCCACCTGACGTGGAACGGCATCGGCCCGCAGGCGGCCGTCTGGCCGGATGCCGGCACCCTGGCCGACTGGCACGGCTGCGCCCGGGCGGCGCGCGAACGCCTGCTGGCCCAGGCCGACCTGTGCAGCCAGCTGGTCGGGTTTGCACTGGAAAAGCGATAAAATTCGAGGCTTTGCGGAAAACCGGGCCGGATTCGATCCCAGTCACCATTCCGCGCCCAACCGTTGGAAGCCCTATGAAAATCGCTCAAGAACTCCGCGCCGGCAACGTCATCATGCACGGCAAGGACCCGATGATCGTCCTGAAGACCGAATACAGCCGTGGCGGCCGTGGCGCGGCCACCGTGCGTCTGAAGCTCAAGGCCCTGTTGAACAACATGGCCACCGAAGTCGTCTGCAAGGCCGACGACAAGATGGATCAGATCATCCTGGACAAGAAGGAGTGCACCTACTCCTACTTCGCCGACCCGATGTACGTCTGCATGGACGCCGAGTACAACCAGTACGAAGTGGAAGCCGAGAACATGGGCGACGCCCTGAACTACCTCGAAGACGGCATGACCGTCGAAGTGGTGTTCTACGACGGCAAGGCCATCTCGGTCGAACTGCCCACCAGCGTCGAGCGCGAAATCACCTGGACCGAGCCGGCCGTCAAGGGCGACACCTCGGGCAAGGTGCTCAAGCCGGCCAAGATCGCCACCGGTTTCGAAATCTCCGTGCCGCTGTTCGTGGCCCAGGGCGACCGCATCGAAATCGACACGCGCACCGGCGAATACCGCAAGCGCGTCTGAGCGTTTGACGCCCACGACCCACCCTTGAAGAGGCTCCTGCGGGAGCCTTTTCACTTTCCGGCCTCCGCACGCTGCCCCCTCCCTTCGCATGGACCTGATCGCCCGCATCGCCGACGTCATCATCCCGGTGTTCCTGATCGTGGCGATCGGCTTCGCTTACGCGCGCCGGCAGGCGCCCGACATGGGCACCTTCAACCGCATCGCGCTCGACGTGCTCGCGCCCATGCTGGTGTACTCGGCGCTCGCGTCGCGCGACTTCGTCATCGCCGAGCACCTGGTCCTGCTGGTGGGGGGCGCGGTGATCATCCTGGGCGGTGGTCTGCTGGCCTGGGCCCTGTCTCGGGCCTCGGGCGCGCAGCCGCGCACCCTGGTGCCGGTGGTGATGTTCAACAACTGCGGCAACATGGGCCTGCCCCTGGCGCTGCTGGCCTTCGGCCCAGCCCACTTCGGTGCGGCCGTGGCGCTGTTCTCGGTCAGCAACCTGCTGCACTTCTCGCTCGGCGCGCGCATCACCAGCCGCATGGCGCGCACGCGCGACCTGCTCACCAGCCCGCTGATGATCGGCACGGCGCTCGGCTTCGCGAGCGCCCTGACCGATGTGCGCCCGCCCGACGTGGTGCTCTCCGGCCTGAAGCTGCTGGGCGACGCGCTGCTGCCCATGATGCTGTTCTCCCTGGGCGTGCGCCTGACCGCGCTGACCCGCGAGGGCCTGGCGATCGGCCTGCTCGGCGCGCTCGCCCGCCCGCTCATCGGCCTGGCCATCGCCCTGCCGCTGGCCTGGGCGCTCGACCTGGAAGGTGCGGCGCGTGGCCAGCTGCTGCTGTTCGCCGCCTTGCCTCCCGCCGTGATGCAGTTCATGCTGGCCGACCGTTACCACCAGGAGCCCGACAAGGTCGGTGCCATGATCATGCTGGGCAACGCGCTGGCCGTGGTCTTCGTGCCGCTGGCCCTGGCGCTCGCCCTGTGAGCGGCATCATCCGAATCACACGACAAACGAAGGAATCCCACCATGGCAGCCCCCCAAGACCTCAATGAACGCCGCCTGGCCGATGCCTGGGCCGAACTCCAGACCCACGCCAACGAAGGACTGCCCCTGCAGGCCGACGCCTACCGCCTGGCGTTTGCCGACCCCGAATTCCTGCTGCGGCGCGAGACGCGCGGCATCCGCCTGCAACTCGAGATGCTCAAGCCCGACCTCGCCCAGCGCGAAGCGGGCATCGAGAACACCATCGTCGTGTACGGCAGCGCGCGCTTTCGCGAAGCCAGCGAGGCGCAGGAGCAACTGGTGCGCGCCGAACGCAGCGGCGACGCGCGCGAGATCGCGCGCGCCCAGGCCATGGTGCGCAACGCGCACTACTACGACAAGGCGCGCGAGTTCGCGCGCATCGTGGCCCGCTACAGCTCGAGATGCGCGAAGGCCGAGCAGCTCTTCATCTGCACCGGTGGTGGCCCCGGCATCATGGAAGCGGCCAACCGCGGCGCGCACGATGAAGGCGCGCCCACCGTGGGCCTGAACATCGCGCTGCCGCACGAACAGGCCGCCAACCCCTACGTCTCACCCGAGCTGAGCTTCAAGTTCCATTACTTCGCGCTGCGCAAGATGCACTTCATGATGCGCGCCAAGGCCCTGCTGGCTTTCCCTGGCGGCTTCGGCACGCTCGACGAGCTGTTCGAGGTGATCACGCTGGTGCAATGCAAGAAGTCCAAGCCGGTGCCGATCCTGCTGTTCGGATCGGACTACTGGAAGCGGCTGATCAACCTCGACGTGCTGGTCGAGGAAGGCACGATCTCGCCCGAGGACCTGAACCTGTTCAAGTACGTGGACGATCCGCAGACCGCCTGGGAACACATCCTGCGGTTTTACGACTTGAAGGGATGACCCCCGGCGCGCGGGTCCCCTTTCCAGAAACGCCGAGGAACCGGCTTCGCCGGGCCTCAGGCGTTGTCCCCCTTCCAGGGGAAAGCCGCGTCAGCGGCGCAGGGGGTCACTCTTACTCCGTCCAGCCGCCGCCCAGGGCCTTGTACAGGTTCACCTGGTTCTGCTGTTGTGCCAGGCGCGTCTGCGCCAGCGCCTGCTGGGTGGCGAACAGCGAGCGCTGTGCGTCCAGCACGTCCAGGAAGCTCGCCACGCCATTGCGGTAGCGCAGCTCGGCCAGGCGGAAACGTTCGGCTTCGGCCGTGGCCTGCACCTGCTGCGCGCTGAGCTGGTCGCCCAGCGTCGCGCTGCCGGCCAGCGCATCGGCCACTTCGCGGAACGCGGTCTGGATCGCCTTTTCGTACTGGGCCACCGCGATGTCGCGACCGGCGTTGGACGAGTCCAGGTTGGCGCGGTTGCGCCCCGCATCGAAGATCGGCAACAGGGCCTGCGGCGCCATCGTGAAGCCCCAGGAGCCGTCCTTGAACAGGCCCGAGAGGCTGCTGCTGGCCGTGCCCGCCGTCGCGGTGAGCGAGATGCGCGGGAAGAACGCGGCGCGCGCGGCGCCGATGTTGGCGTTGGCGGCGATCAGCTGCTGCTCGGCCTGGCGGATGTCCGGGCGGCGCGTGAGCAGGTCCGACGGCAGGCCGGCCGGCACGTCGCGCAGCATGGACGCGGCAGGCACGGGCGCGGTCGGCACGGCCACCTCGTTGGCATTGGCGCTCTGCGAGGGCACGGTCGGCGGCACGGGCAGCAGCTCGGCCGGCGGCGCCTGGCCCACCAGCAGCGTGAGGGCGTTGATGTCCAGCGCGCGCAGGCGGCGCTGCTGCGCCAGCGCGGACTGGGCCGCGGCGGTCAGCGACTCGGCCTGGCGCAGGTCCAGCGCGGAGGTGGCGCCGTTGTCGAAGCGCAGCTTGCTCAGGCGCAGCGAGTCCTCGCGCGTGGCCACGGTGCGCTCGGTCAGCACCAGCAGCTCGTCGTTGGCCTGCAGGCTCAGCCAGGTGCTGGCGACAGCCGCCACCAGGCTGGTCTGCGCGGCGTGGCGCGCTTCCTGGCTCGCGAGGTACTGGGCCAGGGCCGCTTCCTTCAACGCACCAAGGCGGCCGAAGAAATCGATCTCCCAGCTGCTCAGGGCCAGGCCCACGCTGTAGACGCTGGTGATGCCACCATTGCCGTCGGGCTGGCGGTTGCCGGTGGCGGCCAGGCCGATGGTCGGGAACTGGTCGGCGCGGCGGATCTGGTACTGCGCGCGCACCTGCTCGATGTTGAGCGTGGCCACGCGCAGGTCGCGGTTGTTCTTCAGCGCCAGCGCGATCAGCTCGCGCAGCTTGGCGTCACCGATGAACTCGCGCCAGGCAACGTCAGCGCCCGACTTGGCATCGGTCGCCGCCGCGGGCTGCGGGCCAGGAAACTGCGAAGCCACCGGCGCCTCAGGGCGCTCGTACTTCGGAATGAACGAACAAGCGGACATCGCGGCAACGGCCAACAACGTCAAGCCGAGGCGCGACAAGCGCCGAGGCGAAACATCCAGGGCATCGGCGGAACTGGCTTCGCCAGGCCGCACGGTGCGCCCCCTGGAGGGGGTGCCGCCGAAGGCGGCGCGGGGGTGGGCATTCTTAAACATCGATTTGCACTCCTGGGCCATGGTGGGCGGCCGCTTGTTCGGCATCCCGCTGGTGCTGGCGTTCGCTGCCCTTGAACAGGGTGCGAACCACCACAAAGAAGATCGGCACGAAGATCACCGCCAGCACGGTGCCGGTGATCATGCCGCCGATCACGCCGGTGCCGATGGCGCGCTGGCTGGCCGAGCCGGCGCCCGAGGCGATCGCCAGCGGCAGCACGCCGAGCGTGAAGGCCATCGAGGTCATGATGATGGGGCGGAACCGGATGTGGGCCGCTTCCAGCGCCGCCGCGATCACGCTCTTGCCCTGCGCCTGCAGGTCCTTGGCGAACTCGATGATCAGGATCGCGTTCTTCGCCGAGAGGCCGATGATGGTGATCAGCCCCACCTGGAAGTACACGTCGTTCGAGTAGTCGCGCATCAACGTCGCCAGCAGCACCCCGAGCACGCCCAGCGGCACCACCAGAATCACCGACAGCGGAATGGTCCAGCTCTCGTACAGCGCGGCCAGGCAGAGGAACACGGCCAGGATGGCGAAGGCGTACAGGATGACGGCCTGCGAGCCGGCGAGCTTTTCCTCGCGCGTCTGGCCGGTCCACTCGTAGCCGATGCCTTGCGGCAACTGGGCCGCGAGCTTCTCCATCTCGGCGATGGCCGCACCCGTGCTCATGCCGGGGGCGGCGCTGCCGCTGATGCGCACGGATGGGTAGCCGTTGTAGCGCACAGTCTGCATCGGGCCGGTGATCCATTTCGTGGTGGCGAAGGCCGACAGCGGCACCGCCTGGCCCTTGTTGTTCACCACGTTCAGGCGCAGCAGGTCTTCAGGTTGCATGCGGGCGGGCGCGTCGGCCTGCACCACCACGCGCTGCAGGCGGCCGGCGTTGGGGAAGTCGTTGACGTAGCTCGAACCGAGCGAGGTGCCGATGGCGGCATTGATCACGTCGAAGCCCACGCCCAGGGCGTTGGCCTTGTCGCGGTCGATGTCGATCTGCAGCTGCGGCGCGTCTTCCAGGCCGTCCGGGCGCACCTGGGTGATCACCTTGCTCTGCGAGGCCATGCCCAGCAGCTGGTTGCGCGCGCTCATCAGCGCGTCGCGGCCCAGACCGCCCCGGTCCTGCAGACGGAAGCTGAAGCCGGACGAGGCCCCCAGTTCGGGAATGGGTGGCGGGCTCAGCGGGTAGATGAACGCATCGCGGATGCTCGAGAGCGCGCCGAAGGCCCGCCCGGCCACCGCCTCGGCCGAACTGCCGGGCGCGGTGCGCTCGGCCCAGTCCTTGAGCGTCACGAAGGCCAGCGCCGCGTTCTGCCCCTGACCGGAGAAGCTGAAGCCCAGCACGCCGACCATGCTTTCCACCTCGGGCTGCTGCAGGATGAAACCTTCCACCTGCTTCATCACGTCCAGCGTGCGCTCCTGCGTGGCGCCCGGCGGCAGCTGCACGTTCACCAGCAGCGTGCCCTGGTCTTCATTGGGCAGGAACGACGTCGGCAGGCGCATGTAGACCACGGCGGCGGCGGCGGCGGCGATGATGGCCACGTAGATGATCAGCGTGCGACCGGCGCGTGGCAGCAGCGCGGCCACGCCACGCTCGTAGCGTTTGGCGGTGCGGGAGAAGCCGCGGTTGAACCAGCCGAAGAAGCCCGTCTTCTCGTGGTGGTGCCCGGCCTCGACCGGCTTGAGCAGGGTCGCGCACAGCGCGGGCGTGAGCGACAGGGCCAGGAAGGCCGAGAACGCGATCGACACGCCCATCACCGCCGAGAACTGGCGGTAGATGTTGCCCACCGAGCCGGCGAAGAACGCCAGCGGCACGAACACCGAGATCAGCACCACGGTCACGCCGACGATGGCGCCGGAGATCTGCGACATCGCCTTGCGGGTTGCCTGCAGGGGCGGCAGCCCCTCCTCGCTCATGATGCGCTCGACGTTCTCCACCACCACGATGGCGTCGTCCACCACGATGCCGATCACCAGCACCATGCCGAACATGGTCAGCACGTTGATGGAGAAGCCCATGGCCAGCAAGGCGCCGAACGTGCCCAGCAGGGCCACCGGCACGACGATGGTCGGGATGATGGTGTAGCGGATGTTCTGCAGGAACAGGAACATCACCAGGAACACCAGCAACATGGCTTCGCCCAGGGTCTGGGCCACCTGCGTGATGGAGATCTTCACGAAGCGCGAGCTGTCGTAGGGGATCGACCATTTCATGCCGGTGGGGAAGAAGCGCTCGAGCTCGTGCATCTTGGTGCGCACCGCCTCGGCCGTGGCCAGGGCGTTGCCGCTGGGCGAGAGCTGCACACCCACACCGACCGCGGGCTTGCCGCTCAGGCGCGCCGACGTGGCGTAGGCCTGGCCGCCGAGTTCGATGCGGGCCACGTCCTTGAGGCGCACCGTGGCGCCGTCGGCGCTGGCGCGCAGCACGATGTTGCCGAACTGCTCGACGCTGCCGAGCTGGCCGTTGACCACCACGGTGGCCGCGATGCTCTGGCCGGCCACGTTGGGCAGCGCACCGATCTCACCAGCCGAGACCTGCGCGTTCTGCGCACGGATGGCGTTGTTGACGTCGGACGCGCTCAGGTTGAAGCCGAGCAGCTTGGCGGGGTCGATCCAGATGCGCATGGCGCGCTCGGAGCCGAACAGCTGGGCCTGGCCCACACCGGGCAGGCGCTGCAGCTCGGGCACCACGCTGCGCGCGGCATAGTCGCCCAGCGCCACGGGGTCCAGCGCCGGATCGTCGCTCGAGAGCATGGCGAACAGCAGGAAGTTGCTGTTGGACTTGTCCACCCGCACACCCTGCTGCGTCACCGCCGCCGGCAGGCGCGGCGTGGCCCGGGACAAGCGGTTCTGCACGTCCACCTGCGCCAGTTCCGGGTCGGTGCCGGTCTCGAAGCTCAGCGTGATGCTGCCGCTGCCATCGGCCTGTGCGACCGATTCCATGTAGATCAGGCCGGGCGCGCCGTTCATCTCGCGCTCGATCACCGACAGCACGCTGTCTTCCAGCGTGGCGGCCGAGGCACCGGGGTAGGCGGTGTTGATGACGATGGCCGGCGGGGCCACCGGTGGGTACTGCGCGATCGGCAGCTGGGTGATGGCCACCCCGCCGATCACCATGATGAAGAGCGCGATCACCCACGCGAAGATGGGTCGGTCAATGAAGAATTTCGCCATGTCGGGCGCTCCTTACTTCGCGGCCTCGGACGCCGGGGCCGCGGCCGCCGGTGCGGCCGGTGCACTGCCGGGCGCCTGCCAGGGCACGGCCTTCACGGGCGTGCCAGGCGGCATCATCTGGAGCTTCTGGAAGCCGTCGACCATGATCTGCTCGCCGGCCTTCACGCCGTCGAGGATGACCCACTGGCCGTTCTGCTGACCGCCCACCTTGACCTGGCGCGGAGCGATCTTGCCGTCGGCGCCAACCACCGAGACGGTGTCGCCTTGAGCCGAGCGCGTCACTGCCTGTTGCGGCAGCGTGATCGCATTGCCGGCCTTGGCCTGCTCCAGGCGCACGCGCACGTACAGGCCCGGCAGCAGCGTGCCCTTGGGGTTGGGCACTTCGGCGCGCAGCGTCACCTGGCCGGTGGCGCTGTCCACCGTCAGGTCGGCGAACAGCAGGCGGCCGGGTTGTTCGTACACGGTGCCATCTTCCAGCACCACCTGCACGGCAGCGGCTTGCGAGCCCGCGCCCTTGAGCTGGCCGTTGTCCATGGCCTTGCGCAGTTTGTAGACCTCGGCGGCGGACTGCGTGAAGTTCACGTACATGGGGTTGATCTGCTGGATCACCGCCAGCTGCGTGGCCTCGCCCTGCCCGACCAGCGCGCCTTCGGTCACCAGCGCGCGGCCGATGCGGCCCGAAATGGGCGCCGTCACACGGGCATAGCCCAGGTTGATGTTGGCGGTCTGCACGGCCGCCTTGCCGGCCGCGACGTCGGCCTCGGCCTGTTTCTGGGACGCGACGGCCGAGGCGTATTCCTGCTGGCTGATGGCGTTTTCCTTCACCAGCGGCGCGTAGCGCTCGGCCAGCGCCGTGGCCTGCGTGAGGTTGGCCTGCGAGCGCGCCAGGCTGGCCTGGGCACTTTGCAGGGCGGCCGAGTACGGCGCGGGATCGATGCGGAACAGGGGCTGGCCTGCCTTCACGTCGCTGCCCTCGCGGAACAGGCGCTCCTGCAGGATGCCGGCCGCGCGGGCCCGCACCTGCGCCACGCGCGACGCTTCCAGGCGGCCTGGCAGTTCGGTCGTCAGGCCCACGTCGCCGGGGGCGACCGTGACCACGCCCACTTCGGGGGCCGGCATGCCACCACCCGGGGCGGCGGCCTGCGGGGGAGCGGACTCGCCGCAGGCGGCCAGCACCGCGGCCAACGCGAGGACGGACAGGCCACGCCACAACGGGGCCGGGGGCAAGGGGGCGAACCGGGTGCGCGAAACGGGCACTGACTTGATGAGGCTCAAGGCGGGCATGGGAGTCCTTGGGGTATGAAAGAGGGATGGCGCGCAACGGCAGGGAATACCCTGACGGGTTGTGCTGTCGCAAAACGGCGAAGTATACATACATACAAGAATGTATGTATAGTCCTACCCATCCCCACGGGCTTCCATTCTGGAGACACACACACCATGGTTCGACGCACCAAAGCCGATGCGCTGGCCACCCGCCACAGCCTGCTGGATGCTGCCGAGCATTTGTTTCAGGAGCGAGGCGTTTCCCGCACCTCGCTCAACGACATTGCCACCGCCGCCGGCACCACGCGCGGCGCGATCTACTGGCACTTCAAGGACAAGGCCGACCTGTTCAACGCCATGATGGAGCGCGTGACCATGCCCCTGGAGGGCACGCTGGCCTGCACCGCACGCACGGCGGACACCACCGCCAACCCCCTGCTCTCCCTGCGCGACTCGATCATGAACGCGCTCCAGCAGACCGCCAACGACGAACAGACCCGCCGGGTGTTCGAGGTCGCCACGCACAAGGTGGAGTACGTGGCCGAGATGCAGGCGGTGCGCGACCGCCATCTGCAGGTGCGCAACGAGTGCATGGCCATGACCGAAGAGATCCTGCAGCAGGCGGTGCAGCGCGAAGGCATCCAGCTGCACATCCCGCTGGGCACCGCCGCGCTCGGCCTGCACGTGATCATCGACGGGTTGATCCAGAACTGGCTGCTCGACCCCGAGGCTTTTGATCTCGTGAAGAGCGGGCGCGACACGATGGACGTGTACCTCGCCGGGCTGGGCTTCACCCAACCCGCCGCGCGGGCCCCGCAACGCGCGGCCGCTCCGCGCAAGCTCGCACCCGCCTAAGGCATGCGCTGAGGCGCCTCGGCCGAAGGCGCCGGCAGGCGCCAGGCCAGCGGCGAACCCAGGCCGACCACCGCGCCCACGAGCCAGAACACCGCGCCCACCCCGATCAGGGCGCCGGCCGAGCCGAACATCAGCGGCATCACCACGCTGGACCCATTGATGGCCATGGCGCGCAGGCCCAGCGCCTCGCCGTGGCGGTGGTGCGGCGTCATCTGGTGCAGCGAACTCATGATCATGGGTTGCACCGACCCGAGCGCGAAACCCAGCAGCACCGAGAGCGTGCCCATGGCCCAGGCCGCGTGCACCATGGGATAGGCCGCGAACAGCAGCGCGGTGGCCAGCATGGCCGTGCCGATCACCACCGACTCGCGCAGGTGCGAGGCCAGCCAGGGCAGGAGCAGGCGGATCGCGGTGGCGGCCAGGGCGAAGGCGCCGAGGATGGTGCCGATCACGGTCGCGCTCAGGCCGCGCTCGTGGCCCAGCACCGGCACCAGGAAGGTGTGCACGTCCCAGCAGGACGACAGCATCCAGTTGATCATCATCAGCTGGCGAAAGCCCTTGTCCTTCAACAGGTTCCACGACGAGCCGCTGGCCTGGCGCAGCTCGGGCGCCACCGGCTCGTGCTCGACGGTGTGCCGCACGCCATACCAGGCCAGCGAGGGCAGCAACGCGAGCAGCAGGAAGGCGGCGCGAAAACCGAAGCTGTCGATCATCACGCCCGCGGCGAAGGGCCCGAGGAAGTTGGAGATCGAGGGGCCGATGGCCATCCAGCTGAACACCTGCTTGAGCTCGATCGGCCCGTGCGCGAGGCGGCCCACGTGGCGCTGCAGCGCGATCATGGCCATGCCCGTGGCCGCGCCGCAGGTCAGCGCGGTCAGGCACAGCACCGGGAACACCGGAAAGGCCACCGCCAGCGCCGCGCCGGCCGAGGCCACGCCCACCGAGAGCATCACCGGTTTGCGCAGGCCACGCCGGTCGGCGTAGCGGCCGGCGGGCAAGGCCATGAAGACGGGCGCCAGCGCGAACAGGGCCAGCAGCATGCCCACCGCGGCCGGGCTGTAGCCCTCGCGCAGCGCCATGAGCGGCGCGGCCATGCGAAACCCCGTCATGCAGGCATGCAGGCAGATCTGCGCCGCGATGAGGCGCCAGAGGACAGATCGGAGCTGGGGGTTCAAGCGTCTCCGTTGTCGGTGGGGTCCAGCGGCAACAGCGCACTGGCCTGGTCCTGCGGCAGGGCTTCCACCGCCTTGAGCGCGCGGCCCATGGCGCGGCTGCGCGTCTCGGCGCTGTCCAGCGTGTTGAGCACGGTCTGCGTCTGGCTCTTCACGCGCGCGAGCACGTCGCCGAACTTGCCGAACTCGGTCTTGACCGCGCCCAGCACCTGCCAGACTTCGCTGGAGCGCTTTTCCAGCGCCAGCGTGCGAAAGCCCATCTGCAGCGAGTTGAGCATGGCCATGAGCGTGGTGGGCCCGGCCAGGGTCACGCGGTGCTCGCGCTGCAGCACTTCCATCAGCCCCGGTCGGCGCAACACCTCGGCGTACAGGCCTTCGGTGGGCAGGAACAGGATGGCGAAGTCGGTCGTGTGCGGCGGCTGAAGGTACTTGTCGGCCATGGACTTCGCTTCGAGCCGGATGCGCTGCTCCAGCCCCCGCGCGGCCAGGTCGGCGCCTTCGACGTCGGCGCGCTGCTGCGCATCGAGCAGGCGCTCGTAGTCCTCGTTGGGGAATTTGGCGTCGATGGGCAGCCAGCAAGGCGCGCCATCTTCGCTGCGGCCGGGCATCTTGATCGCGAAGTCCACCGTGAAGCGGCTGCCCGGCTTGGTCATCACCTGCACGGCGTACTGGTCGGGCGCGAACACCTGTTCGAGCAACGCGGCCAGCTGGGCTTCGCCGAACATGCCGCGCGTCTTCACGTTGGTCAGCAGGTGCTTGAGGTCGCCCACGCCCTGCGCCAGCGTCTGCATTTCGCCCAGGCCCTTGTGCACCTGCTCCAGGCGGTCGGCCACCTGCTTGAAGCTCTCGCCCAGGCGCGCCTGCAGCGTGCTCTGCAGTTTCTCATCGACCGTGGCGCGCATCTCATCGAGCTTGGCGGCGTTGTTCTGCTGCAGTTGCGCGAGCTGCGCGTCCAGCGTGGTGCGGATCTCGGCCAGGCGCCGCGCGTTGCCTTCGCTCATGTCCTGCAGCTGGCGCGTGAGCGTGTCGCCCAGCGTGCCGCGCAACTGCACGAGTTGCAGGGCGAAGGCGTCGAGCTGGGCGTTCTGCGTGCGCGTGGCCTCGGCCTCCTGGCGCGAAAGGGTTTCCTGGAAGGTGGCCAGGGTCTGCTGCATTTCCTGGCGCCCGCCGCGCGACTGCTCGCTGATCTCGCGCCGCAGCTCGCTTTCCACGCGCTCCACGCGCTGGCCCACCTGCTGCCCTTGCTGCTGCACCTGGTCGAGCAGGCGCTCGCGGTGCGCGAGCTCCTGGGCATCCACCGGCGCACGGCGCAGCAGCAGCCACAGGCCGAGCGCGAGGTTGAGCGCCACCCCGATCAGCAGCAGCCAGAGAAGCAGGTCGTTGCTCATCGTGTCGTTCAACGCTGGCCCGCCACTTCCGGGTTGAGCGGCGTGAGGGTCTTGCCCTGCGTGAGGTAGGCGATGACGTTGTCGGCCGCCAGGTGGGCCATCGCCTTGCGGGTGGTGATGGTGGCGCTGGCGATGTGCGGCGTGAGCACGATGTTGGGCACGGTGAGCAGGTCGGGGTGGACCTTGGGCTCGCCCTCGTACACATCCAGCCCGGCGGCGGCGATGCGCTTCTCGCGCAGCGCCACGGCCAGCGCCGCGTCGTCCACGATGCCGCCGCGCGCGATGTTGACCAGCGTCGCCGTGGGCTTCATCTGCGCGATCTCGGCCGCGCCGATGGCGTGGTGCGACGAGGCGCTGTAGGGCAGCACGAGGATAAGGTGGTCGGCCGTCTTGAGCAGCTCTTCCTTGCTCACGTAGCTGGCCTTGCATTCGGCTTCCGTCGCCGCGTCGAGCCGCGAACGGTTGTGGTAGATCACCTTCATGCCGAAGCCGTGCGCGCCGCGCCGCGCGATGGCCTGGCCGATGCGGCCCATGCCGAGGATGCCCAGCGTGCTGCCATGCACTTCGGCGCCCGCGAACATGTCCAGCGCCCAGCGGTTCCACTGGCCGGCGCGCAGGAAATGCTCGCTCTCGGTGAGGCGGCGGGCCGTGGCCAGCAGCAGCGCGAAGCCGAAGTCGGCGGTGGTTTCGGTCAGCACGTCGGGCGTGTTGCTCGCCAGCACGCCCGCGGCGGTGATGGCCGGCAGGTCGAAGTTGTTGTAGCCCACGGCGATGTTGGCCACGATCCTGAGTTGCGGGCAGGCCGCGATCAGGGCCGCGTCCACGCGCTCGCTGCCGGTGGTGATCACGCCCACCTTGCCCTGCAGGCGCTCGATCAGCTGGGCCGGCGCCAGCGGTGCGTCGTCCTCATTGGTGTCCACATCGAAGTGCTGCCGCAGCTTGTCCACCACCTCGGGGAAGACTTGGCGGGCAACGAAGATGGCGGGGCGGGAGGTCATGGCGGGAGGCTCCTTCAAGGGGTCAGACAAACCAGATCCAGGTCATCAGCGCGAACAGCGGCACCAGGATGCCGACCGACCAGAGCATGTAACCGAAAAAGCTGGGCATGCGGATGCCGCGGTCTTCGGCGATCGCCTTGACCATCAGGTTGGGCGCGTTGCCGATGTAGGTGTTGGCGCCCATGAACACGGCACCGGCGGAGATGGCCACCAGCGTGGGCGCCATGGCGGTCATCAGCGCCTGCGGATCGCCGCCGGCCGTGTTGAAGAACACCAGGTAGGTGGGTGCGTTGTCGAGGAAGGAACTCAGGGCGCCGGTGGCCCAGAAGTACATGGCCGGGTTGGGCGAGCCGTCCGCATTCGTCACGGCCCTGACCACCGCGCCGAACGGGCCGTCGACACCGGCCTTGAGCATGGCGATCACCGGAATGATGGTGAGGAAGATCGCGGCGAACAGCTTGGCCACCTCCTGCATCGGCCCCCAGGCGAACTGGTTGCTCTCGTGCACGCTGGACGGTGTCAGCTTGAGCGAGATGAGCGTGACCACGATCAGCCCGATGTCGCGCAACAGGCCCGGCAGGCCGACGTCGGTGCCCGCGATGTGGAACACCACGGGCGACTTCCACAGGCCACTCATGAGCACGAGCGCCACGACCACACCCAGCAGCGCGAAGTTGAAGCCGCCGTCGAAACCCAGGCGCGCGGTGTCGGGCGTGGGGTCCTGCGGCTGGATCTCTTCGCGGCGGTGGTAGTACCACCAGTCGATGGCGTAGAAGATCACCAGCAGCGCGCCGATGAGCGCCACGGTTTCCATCCACAGGTGAGCCATGGTCCAGAAGAAATCGACGCCCTTGAGAAAGCCCAGGAACAGGGGCGGGTCGCCCAGCGGCGTGAGCGAGCCGCCCGCATTGGAGACGATGAAGATGAAGAACACCACCACGTGCACCTGGTGCTTGCGGTTGTCGTTGGCGCGGATCAGCGGGCGGATCAGCAGCATCGACGCGCCGGTGGTGCCCATGAAGCTGGCGAGCACCGCGCCGATGGCCAGCAGGCCGGTGTTCAGGCCCGGGCTGCCATGCAGGTTGCCCCGCACGAAAATGCCGCCGGCCACCGTGAACAGCGCGGTCAGCAGCACGATGAACGGGATGTACTCGGCCAGCAGCGCGTGCACCACGCTGGCCCCCGCCAGGCCCGGGCCCGCCACGATCGCGAACGGCACGAGAAAGGCCAGCGCCCAGGCGGCCGATACCTTGCCGAAGTGGTGGTGCCAGAAAGCCGGTGCCAGCAGGGGCACCAGGGCAATGGAGAGCAGGACGCCCGCGAACGGCACGCCCCACCACACGGACAGCTGGCTGCCGTCGAGATCCGCGGCCCGGGCCAGGCCGGGCAGCAGGGTGGCCGCCAGGCACAGCCGGCGCAGGGTGGGTGATGTCATGTTGTCTCCGAAGCGCCTTCGCTGGGCGCGGTAGGACGCCCATCAGGGCGCCGGCATGCCGTCAGACGGCCAGCAGGTCCACTTCGAACAGCAGCGTGGCGTTGGGCGGGATCACGCCGCCGGCGCCGCGCGCACCGTAGCCGAGCGCGGCCGGGATGACCAGGCGGCGCGTGCCGCCCACGGCCATGCCCTGCACGCCCTCGTCCCAGCCCTTGATGACGTGGCCGGCGCCGAGCGGGAATTCGAACGGCTGGCCGCGGTCCTTGCTGGAGTCGAACTTGGAGCCCTGCACGCCATCGTTGTAGAGCCAGCCGGTGTAGTGCACCTGCACGGGACGGCCGGCCTGGGCCACTTCGCCGTTGCCGACCACGGTGTCTTCGTACTGCAGGCCGCTGGGGGTGGTGATCATGTTGTGTCCTTTGGAATGAAAAGTGGAACCGGCGATTATTCCAGCCAGTGGGTGAAGCTCTCGACCGGCTCGCGCGGTGTGTGGAAGCCGTTGACCAGGTGGCTGGGGTCGGCGTAGCCCAAGGCCATGCCACACACCAGCATTTCGTTGTCGCCGGCACCGATGTGCGGCAGGATGATCTTCGCGAAGCCGTTCCAGGCGGCCTGCGGGCAGGTGTGCAGGCCGTGGCCGCGCGCGGCGATCATGAGCGTCTGCAGGAACATGCCGTAGTCCACCAGCGAGCCCCGGCCCATGATGCGGTCCACCGTGAACATGAGGCCCACCGGGGCGTCGAACAGGCGGAAGTTGCGCTGGTGCTGCGCGTGCATCTTGTCCTTGTCGCCTCTGGTGATGCCGAGCAGGCCGTACAGACCCCAGCCGTTCTCGCGGCGGCGGTCGATGTAGGGGCTGACCCATTTCTCGGGGTAGTAGTCGTACTCCTCGCGGTACTCGGCGGCCAGCGCCGGGTCGGCGCGCAACGCGTCGTGTGCGGCGCAGACCTTCTCCACCAGGCTGTCGCGGCTGGCGCCCTGCAGCACGTACACCTTCCAGGGCTGGGTGTTGGTGCCCGAGGGCGAGCGGCTGGCCAGCCGCAGCAGGTGCTCGATGGTCTCGCGCGGCACCGGGTCGGGCAGGAAAGCCCGGGTGGACATGCGGCTGTTGATCGCGGCATCGACGCTGGCGGCATCGATCAGGGGCGACGCGGGGTTCTGGCTCATCGCAGGGTCTCCAAAGTCTTCTTGAGGATGTCGGGCAGCGGCACGGGCCGGCGGGTTTCGCGGCTCACGTACACGTGGACGAAGTGCCCGCAGGCCGCAGCGGTCTCTTCACCGTCGGCGAACAGGCCCACTTCATAGCGCACGCTGGAACTGCCCAGGTGCGCCACGCGCAGGCCGGCCCACACGGTCTGGGGAAACGCCAGCGGCGCGAAGTAGTTGCACTGGGTCTCGATCACCAGGCCGATCACCTCGCCGCCATGGATATCGAGCGCGCCCTGCTCGATCAGGTGCGCATTGACCGCCGTGTCGAACCAGCTGTAGTACACCACGTTGTTCACATGGCCGTAGATGTCGTTGTCGCTCCAGCGTGTGCCGATGGGCCGGAACACCCGGTAGGCGCTGCGGGGCAAGGCTTGCGGACGCGGAGGTGGGCTGCTGGCGGTGCTCATGCCGGGGCATTGTGCCAGTGGGTTGATCCGGCAACCGCCGCCGGGACCGCCGCCGCCCAGCCGCGCCAGCGCTGCCGGTACTGCAGCGCGGTGCGGTAGGTGTTGACCTGCACCTGCACCGTGGCCTCCAGGTCGTGGCCGTAGCCACCGCCCATGGCGATGGCCAGCGGCAGGCGCTTCTGCCAGGCCCAGTCCATCACCCGGCGGTCGCGCGCCTCCAGGCCATCGAAGCTGAGCTTGAGGCGCCCGAGCCGGTCGCCCTCGTGCGGGTCCGCGCCGGCCAGGTACAGCACCAGGCCCGGGTCGAAGCGGCGCTCCAGCTCGCCCAGCGCCCGCTCCAGCGCGTCCCTGTAGGTGTCGTCGTCGCAGCCATCAGGCAGCTCGACGTCAAGGTCGCTGGGCTCCTTGCGGAAGGGGAAGTTCCTCGCGCCGTGCAGCGACAGTGTGAACACCGACGCGTCGTTGGCGAAGATGGATGCCGTGCCGTTGCCCTGGTGCACGTCGAGGTCGATGATCGCGACCCGCAGCGGTCCCCGCGCGCGGTTCAGCCGCGCGTGCTCGGCCTGCATCAGGCGGGCCGCCACGGCGAAGTCGTTGAACACGCAGAAGCCACTGCCCTTGTCGGCATAGGCGTGGTGAGTGCCGCCGGCCAGGTTCGCGGCCAGCCCGGCACCGCCCAGGGCGCTGCGGCAGGCCTGCAGGGTGGCGCCCACCGAGCGGCGCGCCCGTTCGGCCATGGCCGGGCTCCAGGGAAAGCCGATCTCGCGCTGCGCCGCCGGACTCAGCGTGCCGCTGGCCACGGCCTCGATGTACGCCGGGGTGTGCACCAGGGCCAGCTCGCCGCGGCTCGCGGGCAAGGCCTCGAGCATCTGCACCTCGGGCAGCTCGGCCACCAGCCGCTCGCGCAGGCGCGCGTACTTCCCCATGGGAAAGCGGTGCCCGCTGGGCAGCGGCAGGACAAAGTGGTCGGCGTAGTAGGCGTGCACGGAAGGGAGATCGGGGCGAGGGATTCGGTCGGGCCGGGCCATTGTGGGCGCAGGACGATGCCGCAGTGCCACCACCGACTTTTAGAACACCGCATCTAGAATGCTGCAGCGCAACAAAAAAGGCTTGCACGTCTGCGGCATCTCCCTATAATTCGAGTCATGTTGCAGTGCAGCAAAGCGAACAAAGACAACAGCGTCCCGACAGCGCGGTGTTCTCAGCAGCCTTCAACTAAGCCCTTGTTTTACAAAGTTTAGGAGTATGAATATGTTGACCGCTGAACAAATCGTTGCCGCCCAGAAAGCCAACATCGAAACCCTTTTCGGCCTGACCCAGAAAGCCTTCGAAGGCGTGGAAAAGCTGGTCGATCTGAACGTGCAAGCCACCAAGGCCGCCCTGTCCG
>QFCS01002379.1_pt1 | contig 43278 bp, 54 predicted proteins | sample 3576561 | NCBI WGS metagenome assembly QFCS01 | reverse complement strand
AGATGGTGATGCCTGGCGACAACGTCAGCATCAAAGTCTCGTTGATTCAGCCGATCGCCATGGACGAAGGTCTGCGTTTCGCCATCCGCGAAGGCGGTCGTACCGTCGGTGCGGGTGTCGTGGCTAAGATCGAAGAGTAAGGCTCAATAATGCAAAACCAGAAAATCCGCATCCGCCTGAAGGCGTTTGACTACAAACTGATCGACCAGTCCGCGCTCGAAATCGTGGAGACGGCCAAGCGTACCGGCGCCGTGGTCAAGGGCCCGGTCCCGTTGCCGACATCGATCGAGCGTTTTGATGTGTTGCGTTCCCCGCACGTCAACAAGACGTCGCGCGACCAGTTCGAGATCCGCACCCATCGCCGTCTGATGGACATCATGGATCCGACCGACAAGACGGTCGATGCCCTGATGAAACTGGATCTGCCGGCTGGCGTCGACGTCGAAATCAAGTTGTAAAAAGCGGGCGGCTTGGGTATACTGCCGCCCCTTCAGTTGTACCAATAGTCGCCGGTCAATTGTAATCGGCACCTAAAACCCTTGTCCGTGGCTTCGGCTGCCGGCTTGAGATAGGAAATACAAAGATGAGTATCGGGCTCGTTGGCCGCAAGGTCGGCATGACCCGCATTTTTACCGAGAACGGTGCGTCCGTTCCGGTGACGGTGCTGGAAATGTCAAACAATCGTGTGACGCAAGTGCGCACGCCAGAAAACGACGGTTATTCTGCTGTGCAGGTTGCCTATGGCAGCCGCCGCAATAGCCGTGTCAATAAATCGGAAGCCGGACATTACGCCAAGGCGGGCGTGGACGCGGGCGAGTTGCTGCGCGAGTTTCGCGTGCCTGCAGATGTTGCAGCCCAGTACCAGGCTGGCGCTGCGGTTTCTGTGGCGGTGCTGCAGGCGGGGCAGAAGGTGGATGTTACCGGTGTGACGCAGGGCAAGGGCTTTGCGGGCACCATCAAGCGCCATAACTTCAAGTCGCAGCGGGCTACGCACGGCAACTCGCGTTCGCACAATGTGCCGGGCTCCATCGGTATGGCGCAGGATCCGGGTCGCGTGTTCCCGGGCAAACGCATGTCCGGCCATATGGGTGCAGTGACCTGCACCAAGCAGAACCTTGAGGTTGTGCGCGTCGATGCGGAGCGTGGGCTGGTGCTGTTGAAGGGCGCCGTTCCGGGTTCCAAGGGTGGACATGTCGTGGTGCGCCCGGCAGTGAAAGGGGGTGCCTAATGGATTTGACCGTCATTAATGACCAGGGTCAGCAGGTGACCAGTGTCACCGCTTCCGACGAAACCTTTGGTCGCGACTACAACGAGGCGCTGGTGCATCAGGTGGTGACCGCATTCCAGGCCAATGCGCGCAGCGGAAACCGCGCGCAGCAGACGCGTGCCGAAGTGACGGCCTCCACGCACAAGCCGTGGCGTCAAAAGGGTACCGGTCGTGCGCGTTCCGGCCGTACCTCGAGCCCAATCTGGCGCGGCGGCGGTGTGACTTTCCCGAACAAGCCGAACGAGAACTTCTCCCACAAGGTGAACCGCAAGATGTACCGTGCAGGCCTTGCGACCATCCTGTCGCAGCTTGCGCGCGATGGCAAGCTCAAGGTCGTCGAGAGCTTGGGGATCGATTCGCCCAAGACCAAGTTGCTTGCCAACAAGCTCAAGTCGATGGGCTATGGCAAGGTCATGATCATTGCGGACAGCGTGGACGACAATCTGTGGTTGTCTTCGCGCAATCTGCCGAACGTCTACGTGGTCGAGCCGCATCAGGCTGACCCGTGGAGTCTGGTCAAATTTGGCAACGTGCTGATCACCAAGGCGGCGGTCAAGCAGTTTGAGGAGATGGTGTGATGAATGCGATCAGTCAGGAGCGCTTGCTCAAAGTCATTCTCGCGCCAGTGATCTCCGAAAAGAGCACGCGCGTGGCCGACAAGCTGAACCAGGTTGTTTTTCGTGTGTTGCCCGACGCGACCAAGCAGGAAATTGGCGCAGCGGTTGCCAGTCTGTTCAAGGTTGAAGTGACGGGTGTGCAGGTACTGAACGTCAAGGGCAAGGTCAAACGCTCCGGTCGTGTCACGGGTCGCCGTGACAACTGGAAGAAAGCGTATGTCACCCTGAAGCCGGGTCAGGACATCGACTTCGCGTCCGGCCAGTAAGGGAGAAAAACATGGCACTGATTAAAGTCAAACCCACCTCTGCCGGCCGCCGCGCGGTCGTCAAGGTCGTTACGCCCGGCCTACACAAAGGCAAGCCGGTCGCAGCCCTGCTCGAGCCGAAAAAGCGCGGATCGGGCCGCAACAATAACGGCCATATTACGGTTCGTCACAAGGGTGGCGGTCACAAGCAGCATTACCGCGTGGTCGATTTTCGTCGCAACAAGGACGGTATTCCCGCGAAGGTCGAGCGTCTGGAATATGACCCCAACCGTTCCGCCCATCTGGCCCTGTTGTGTTATGCCGATGGCGAGCGCCGTTACATCATCGCGCCCCGCGGCATTGCGGTGGGCGCACAGCTGTTGAACGGCGCTGAAGCACCGATCAAGGCCGGCAATTGTCTGCCGCTGCGCAGCATTCCAGTTGGTAGCACGGTTCACTGCGTCGAGATGATGCCGGGCAAGGGCGCGCAGATTGCGCGCTCGGCCGGTACCTCGGTCCAGCTGCTGGCACGGGAAGGCAGTTATGCCCAGTTGCGTCTGCGTTCGGGTGAAATCCGCAAGGTGCACGTTGATTGCCGTGCCACGCTGGGCGAGGCGGGCAACGAAGAGCACAGCCTGCGTTCGATCGGCAAAGCCGGTGCGATGCGTTGGCGCGGCGTGCGTCCGACGGTTCGCGGCGTCGTGATGAACCCGGTCGATCACCCGCACGGTGGTGGTGAAGGTCGTACTGCGGCGGGTCGGCATCCGGTCAGTCCGTGGGGTACCCCGACCAAGGGTTATCGCACCCGCAGCAACAAGCGCACCTCCAACATGATCGTCCGCCGCCGTCACGCGCGCTGATTGAGGTAGAAAGATATGGCACGTTCAATTAAAAAAGGCCCGTTCGTTGACGGGCACCTGCTGAAAAAGATCGAAACCGTGCGCGGCTCGAACGACAAGCGCCCGATCAAAACCTGGTCGCGTCGTTCCACCGTGCTGCCCGATTTCATCGGGCTGACGATTGCTGTGCATAACGGCCGTCAGCATGTGCCGGTGTTTGTGACCGAAAACATGGTCGGCCACAAGCTGGGCGAGTTCTCCCTGACGCGTACCTTCAAGGGCCACGTTGCGGACAAGAAGGCGAAGAAATAAGGAGCGCATGATGGAAGTTTCTGCAGTTTTGCGTGGTACCCGCCTGTCCGCACAGAAAGGCCGTCTGGTTGCTGACCAGATCCGCGGCCTCCGCGTGGAGAAGGCGTTGAACATTCTGGCCTTCAGCCCGAAAAAAGGCGCCGGCATCATCAAGAAAGTGCTCGAGTCGGCGATCGCCAATGCCGAGCACAACGAAGGTGCCGACATCGACACCCTGAAAGTCAAGACGATCTATGTCGACCAGGGTTCTGTGCTGAAGCGCTTTACTGCCCGCGCCAAAGGCCGTGGCAACCGTATTAGCAAACCGACCTGTCACATCACTGTGACGGTTGGCGATTAAGGAAGCGCCATGGGACAAAAAATACATCCGATCGGGTTCCGCCTTGGTGTTCAGCGTATCTGGACGGCCAAGTGGTACGGCTCCAACCGCAATTTCTCCAGCACGCTGCTGGAGGACATCAAGGTTCGTGACTATCTGAAAAAGAAGCTTGCCCATGCGTCGGTCTCCAAGGTGCTGATCGAGCGTCCAGCGAAGAACGCACGCATCACGATTTTCAGCGGCCGCCCCGGTGTGGTGATCGGCAAGAAAGGTGAAGACATCGAAGTGCTGCGCGGCGAACTGGCGCGCCTGATGTCAGTGCCGGTGCATGTCAATATCGAAGAAGTGCGCAAGCCGGAAACCGATGCGCAGATCATCGCCGACGGCATTGCCCAGCAGCTTGAAAAGCGCGTGATGTTCCGCCGCGCCATGAAGCGCGCCATGCAGAACGCCATGCGTCTGGGTGCCCAGGGCATCAAGATCATGAGCTCGGGCCGCCTGAACGGTGCCGAGATCGCGCGTACCGAGTGGTATCGCGAAGGCCGCGTACCGCTGCATACCTTGCGCGCCGAAATCGATTATGGTTTTGCCGAAGCGAAAACGACCTACGGCATCATCGGTATCAAAGTGTGGGTCTACAAGGGCGATGCGCTGAATCGCGGCGAACAGCCTGTGGCCGCAGAACAGGAAAAGCGCGGCAAGAAATCAGGAGTGAAACATGCTGCAGCCAGCTAGAAGAAAATACCGCAAGGAACAGAAGGGCCGTAACACTGGCCTCGCAACGCGCGGTGCCGATGTGAGTTTTGGTGATTTCGGTCTGAAAGCAGTCGGCCGCGGTCGTTTGACTGCGCGTCAGATCGAAGCTGCGCGTCGTGCGATGACCCGTCACATCAAGCGTGGCGGCCGTATCTGGATCCGTATTTTCCCGGACAAGCCGATTTCGCGTAAACCTGCCGAAGTGCGGATGGGTAATGGTAAGGGTGCGCCGGAATACTACGTCGCCGAAATCCAACCGGGCAAAGTGTTGTACGAGATGGATGGTGTGAACGAGACGTTGGCACGCGAGGCGTTCCGCCTGGCAGCGGCCAAGCTGCCGATCGCGACCACCTTCGTAACCCGCATGATCGGGAGCTGAGTGATGAATACGAAAGAAATGCGCGGCAAGAATGCCGCGGAGTTGAAGCAGGAACTGGAATCGCTGTTGCGTGCCCACTTTGCATTGCGTATGCAGGTGGCGACCCAGCAGTCGAGCAAGACTGCTGATCTGGGCAAGCTGCGCCGCGATATTGCCCGGGTCAAGACCATTATGCGCGAGAAGGCGGGTCAAGCATGACTGAAGTCAAGAAGATGGTGCGCACGCTGACTGGGCGTGTGGTGAGCGACAAGATGAACAAGACGGTCACGGTTCTGGTTGAGCGTCGGGTCAAGCATCCGGTCATCGGCAAGGTGATCCGTTTGTCGAAAAAGTATCACGCCCACGATGAAAACAACGAGTTTCACGAGGGCGACATGGTGCAGATCGAAGAATCGCGTAAATTGTCGCGTACCAAGGCCTGGACCGTCAGCAAGTTGATCGAGCGCGCCCGCGTTTAAGGCTTGCGTGAGGCAATCAAACCCGGTATAGTGTCGGGTTTTCCGGTTGGTGAGCCGGTTTTGAATCCGGTTCGCTGACTCAAGCAATCCCGCCATGGGCGGGAGTTCTCCCGAACGGGTTCCAAAACTGGCCACCGCTGTGGTGGATAAAGTTGGAGGCAATTAAATGATTCAGATGCAGTCCGTATTGGACGTGGCAGACAACACCGGTGCACGCTCGGTTATGTGTATCAAGGTGCTGGGCGGCAGCCACCGTCGTTATGCAGGTGTGGGCGACATCATCAAGGTCAGCATCAAGGATGCTGCGCCGCGTGGCCGCGTGAAAAAGGGCGACATCTACAATGCTGTGGTGGTTCGTACCGCCAAGGGCGTGCGTCGCCCGGATGGCTCGCTGGTGCGCTTTGACGGCAACGCTGCGGTGTTGTTGAACAATAAATTAGAGCCGATCGGCACCCGTATCTTCGGGCCGGTTACCCGTGAGTTGCGTACCGAGAAGTTCATGAAGATCGTCTCGCTTGCGCCCGAGGTTCTGTGAGAGGGAATCATGGCACGTATTCGTAAAAGCGATCAGGTGGTCGTCCTGGCCGGAAAAGACAAGGGCAAGCGCGGCGTCGTCCTGCGTGTGCTGGATGACGGTCATGTGGTGGTTGAGGGTGTGAATCGGGTGAAGAAACATCAGAAGCCCAATCCCATGCGCAACATCCAGGGCGGGATCGTCGAGAAAGAGATGCCGATTCAGGCTTCGAATGTCGCATTGTTCAATGCTGGCACGCAGAAGGCGGATCGCGTGGGTTACAAGATGCTGGAGGACGGCCGCAAGGTGCGGGTATACAAGTCCAATGGCGAAATGGTTGACGCTCAGGGGTGATCATGGCGCGTTTTCAAGAATTGTATCGTGAGACGGTGGTGCCCAAGCTGGTCGAGCAGTTTGGTTATAAATCCATCATGGAAGTGCCGCGTATCCAGAAGATCACCCTGAACATGGGGGTTGGCGAGGCGGTGGCTGACAAGAAGGTGATGGACCACGCAGTGGCTGACATGCAGAAGATCGCGGGTCAGAAGCCGGTTGTCACTAAGTCCAAGAAGTCGATTGCCGGCTTCAAGATCCGTGAGAACTATCCGGTCGGCTGCATGGTGACCCTGCGCCGCGCCCAGATGTACGAATTTCTGGACCGTCTGGTCACGGTGGCCATGCCGCGTATCCGCGACTTTCGTGGCATTTCGGGCAAGTCCTTCGATGGCCGTGGCAACTACAACATGGGTGTCAAGGAACAGATCATTTTTCCCGAGATCGAGTACGACAAGATCGATGCGTTGCGTGGCATGAACATCACGATCACCACCACCGCCAAGACTGATGATGAAGCGCGAGCCCTGCTTGCCGCCTTCAGTTTCCCGTTCAAGAATTGAGGTAGGCATGGCCAAGTTATCCTTGATTAATCGCGAAGAAAAGCGCGCGCGCATGGTGAAGAAATATGCTGCCAAGCGTGCCGAGCTCAAAGCCGTCATCGCCAATGTGGCGACCAGCGACGAAGATCGCATGGCGGCATACAAGACGTTGCAGGAACTGCCGCGTAATTCCAGCCCTGTGAGACAGCGTAACCGCTGCCAATTGACGGGCCGTCCGCGTGGTGTGTTCAGCAAGTTTGGCCTGGCACGCGGGAAGCTGCGTGAGTATGCGATGCGGGGCGAGATCCCGGGCATCGTCAAGGCTAGCTGGTAAGGGGTAGACGATATGAGTATGAGTGATCCCATCGCGGACATGCTGACCCGCATCCGTAATGCGCAGGCGGTTGAAAAAGCGGCTGTCACGATGCCCTCCTCCAAGGTCAAAGTGGCGATAGCCAAGGTGCTGAAGGACGAAGGCTATATCGAGGATTTCGCTGTGCGTGGCGAGGCCGGTAAGCCTGAACTCGAGTTGCAACTGAAATATTACGCGGGCCGTCCGGTCATCGAACGCATCGAGCGCGTCAGCAAGCCCGGTTTGCGCATCTATAAAGGCGCCGAAGACCTGCCGCGCGTCATGAACGGCTTGGGCGTGGCAATTGTCTCGACCTCAAGCGGTGTGATGACCGACCGCCATGCGCGCGCCAAAGGCGTGGGTGGCGAAGTTCTGTGCGTGGTTGCGTAAAGGGGAGCGGATATGTCACGTGTAGCCAATAATCCTATTACGTTGCCGAAGGGTGTCGAAGTCACCTTGGGTGGCGCCATCTCCGTCAAGGGCCCGCTGGGCAGCATGAGTCGTGCAATGTCGTCCGATGTGACGGTTGCGCTCAATGAGGGTGTGCTGACCTTTGCACCTATCGGTGCAAGCATTCAGGCGAACGCCATGGCGGGGACCCTGCGTGCGCTGGTCAACAACATGGTGCAAGGTGTTTCCAAGGGGTTCGAGAAGAAGCTGACGCTGGTTGGGGTCGGTTATCGTGCTCAGGCTCAGGGTGATGCGCTCAATTTGACGCTTGGTTTCTCGCATCCGGTCGTGCACAAGATGCCGGCTGGCATCAAGGTTGAGACCCCGACGCAGACCGAGATCGTGATCAAGGGCATTGATCGCCAGGCTGTTGGGCAGGTGGCCGCCGACGTGCGCGCATACCGTCCGCCGGAGCCCTACAAGGGCAAGGGCGTTCGCTATAGCGACGAAGTGGTCATCAAGAAAGAGACCAAGAAGAAGTAAGGCTTAAGGACAGATAATGAACACCAAGCAATCACGGATTCGCAGAGCGCGCAAAACCCGCGCCAAAATCGCGGCCGTCAAGGCGATTCGCCTGGCAATTCACCGCACCAACAGTCACATCTACGCCCAGATCATTTCGGCGGATGGCGGAACGGTCATGACCAGCGTGTCCTCGAACGACAAGGAACTGCGCGGCCAGCTGGCCAATGGCGGGAATGTGGCCGCGGCTGCGGCTGTGGGCAAGCGTCTGGCCGAAAAAGCCAAGGGCTTGGGCATTGAAAAAGTGGCTTTCGACCGAGCCGGCTTCAAGTTTCATGGGCGTGTGAAAGCCCTGGCTGAAGCGGCCCGCGAAGGCGGTTTGGCATTTTAACGAGGCAGAATCAAGATGGCCCGTACAGCACCTACGAGTAACGAAGAGCGCGGCGACGGCTTGCGCGAAAAGATGATTTCGGTCAACCGCGTCACCAAAGTGGTGAAGGGCGGCCGGATCATGGGTTTTGCCGCATTGACCGTGGTTGGCGATGGCGATGGCGGCATCGGCATGGGCAAGGGCAAGTCCCGCGAAGTGCCCGTGGCCGTGCAGAAGGCCATGGAAGAAGCGCGTCGCAAGCTGGTCAAGATCAGCCTGAAGAACGGAACTTTCCATCACACCGTGGTGGGCCAGCATGGCGCGTCGCGCGTGCTGATCCAGCCGGCATCCGAAGGTACGGGCATCATCGCCGGGGGTGCGATGCGTGCAGTGTTCGAAGTCATGGGCGTGCAGAACGTGCTGGCCAAGTGCCTCGGTTCGACCAATCCCTATAACGTCGTGCGTGCCACGATCGACGGCCTGATGAAGATGTCCACGCCGTCCGAGATCGCAGCCAAGCGCGGCAAGTCTGTCGAAGACATTGCGGGGTAAGTCATGAGCGAGCAGAAGAAAATCAAGGTGACGCTGATCAAGAGCCTGATTGGCACCAAGGCGCCGCACCGCGCCTGTGTGCGAGGTCTGGGCCTGCGTCGGATGAACCATACCGTTGAAGTGCTGGATACGCCGGAAAACCGTGGGATGATTACCAAGGTTGCCTATCTGGTGAAGTGCGAGGCTTAAATGGAACTGAATAACATTAAACCGGCAGACGGTGCCAAGAAAGACAAGCGCCGCGTGGGTCGTGGCATTGGATCGGGCTTGGGCAAGACCGCGGGTCGTGGCCATAAAGGACAGAAATCCCGTGCAGGCGGTTTCCACAAGGTTGGCTTTGAAGGCGGTCAGATGCCGATGCATCGCCGTTTGCCGAAGCGCGGCTTCGTCTCGCTGACCAAGGCGGATACGGCTCGCGTACGCTTGTATGAACTGGCTGCAGTGGGCGTGGATGAGATTGATTTGCTGGTACTGAAGCAGGCGGGTATCGTCAGCGCCAGCGCCAAATCCGCCCGGATTTATCTGGCCGGCGAAATTGGCAAGGCGATCAAGCTGAACGGTATCGCGGTGACCAAAGGTGCGCGTGCTGCGATCGAAGCAGCCGGCGGCAGCGTCGCCGAATAAGTCAGCGAGGACTCCGCTTTGGCCACGCCCAAAACCGGCTTGAACAAATACGGCGACCTCAAGCGTCGCTTGCTGTTTCTGCTTGGCGCCCTGATCGTTTACCGGATAGGCACCTTTATCCCGGTGCCGGGCATCGATCCGCTCGTGCTCGACCAGGTGTTCAAGTCGCAACAGGGCGGCATCCTGGGCATGTTCAACATGTTCTCGGGCGGTGCCTTGTCGCGTTTCAGCGTATTCGCGCTAGGGATCATGCCGTATATTTCGGCGTCGATTATCGTGCAAATGATGACCAGCGTGTCGCCTCAACTGGAGGCCCTGAAAAAAGAGGGTGAGGCCGGCCGTCGCAAGATTACCCAGTACACCCGCTACGGAACCTTGTTCCTGGCAGTGTTTCAGGCCTTGGGGATTGCCATTGCGCTGGAATCGCAAGCAGGCCTCGTGCTGGATCCGGGCTTGGCATTTCGCGCGATCACCGTAGTCACGCTGACCGCTGGCACGATGTTCCTGATGTGGCTGGGCGAACAGGTGACCGAACGAGGCCTGGGCAACGGCATCTCGATCATCATTTTTGCAGGGATCGCCGCGGGTTTGCCGCACGCGATCGGCGGTACGCTGGAGCTGACGCGCACGGGTGCGTATTCGATCCCGCTCGTGCTGATGCTGTTTGTTGCCGTATTGCTGGTGACCGCGCTGGTTGTCTTTGTCGAGCGTGGCCAACGCAAGATTCTGGTCAACTATGCCAAACGCCAGGTTGGAAAAATGGTGGTGGGTGGCCAGAGCTCGCACTTGCCGCTGAAGCTGAATATGGCCGGAGTGATCCCGCCGATTTTTGCCTCCAGCATCATTCTGTTCCCGGCCACGCTGGCGGGATGGTTCGGGAGCGGTGAGAGCATGAGTTGGCTGAAGGACATCGGGGCAACCCTGTCGCCCGGCCAGCCGGTATACGTGCTGTTGTATGCAATCGCGATCATATTCTTCTGTTTTTTCTACACGGCCCTTGTGTTCAATTCCAAGGAAACCGCAGATAACCTGAAGAAGAGTGGCGCGTTTGTGCCGGGTATCCGCCCGGGTGAGCAGACAGCACGTTATATCGACAAGATACTGACCCGGCTGACGCTGGTGGGTGCGATTTACATCACCTTGGTGTGTTTGCTGCCCGAGTTTCTGATTTTGAAATGGAATGTTCCGTTCCACTTTGGCGGAACGTCCCTGCTGATTATTGTGGTGGTGACCATGGATTTCATGGCGCAGGTTCAGGCATATGTGATGTCGCACCAGTATGAAGGCTTACTTAAGAAGGCCAATTTCAAGAACAGCTTGGCGGGGCGCTGATGTCTAAGGAAGATGTCATTCAGATGCAGGGTGAAGTGATCGAGAACCTGCCGAACGCCACCTTTCGAGTCAAGCTGGAAAACGGTCATGTGTTGTTGGGTCATATCTCCGGGAAAATGCGCATGCATTACATCCGCATTCTTCCGGGCGACAAGGTGACGGTGGAATTGACGCCGTACGATTTGACCAAGGGCCGGATTGTTTTCCGGGCCAAATGATTTTTAGCCGGCAGTCTCTGCCGGTGGATGAATGGAGAAAACCATGAGAGTGCAGGCTTCAGTCAAGAAAATGTGCCGTAAATGCAAGGTTGTGCGCCGCAAAGGCGTTGTGCGCGTGATCTGTGACGATCCGCGCCACAAGCAGCGCCAGGGCTAAACTGGCGAGTTTGTATTCGAGTCAACCCAAAGATTGGTTGACGTGTTATAATTTTTTGTTTTGCGTTCGGAGCTCTGCGAATGGCTCGTATTGCTGGGGTTAATATCCCGAATCATCAACACGCGGTTATTGCGTTGACCGCCATTTACGGCATCGGTCGGACCACGTCCGGCAAGATTTGCGACGCGACGGGTGTTGCCCGTACGTCCAAAATCAAGGACCTGTCCGAAGCCGAAATGGAGCGCTTGCGTGAGGGCGTGGCCAAGTTCACGGTCGAGGGCGATCTGCGCCGTGAAATTACCATGAACATCAAGCGATTGATGGATCTTGGCTGCTACCGCGGCTTCCGTCATCGCAAGGGCCTGCCGGTTCGCGGTCAGCGCACCCGTACCAATGCACGTACCCGCAAGGGCCCGCGCAAGGCCATCAAAAAGTAAAGGTTAATCATGGCTACTAAAACAGCAGCGCGTGTACGCAAAAAGGTCAAGAAGAATGTCGCGGAAGGTATTGCGCATATTCACGCCTCGTTCAACAACACCATCGTGACCATCACCGACCGCCAGGGCAATGCCTTGTCGTGGGCGACGGCTGGCGGTGCGGGCTTCAAGGGGTCGCGCAAATCGACACCGTTCGCGGCGCAGGTTGCGGCCGAGAATGCCGGCAAGATGGCACAGGAATATGGCGTCAAGAACCTGGAAGTGCGGATCAAGGGCCCCGGCCCTGGTCGCGAGTCCACCGTGCGTGCGTTGAATGCGCTGGGTTTCAAGATCGTCGCGATCTCGGACGTGACCCCGATTCCGCATAACGGTTGCCGTCCCTCCAAAAAGCGTCGTATCTAATTTCCAGGGAAAATCATGGCTCGTAATCTTGATCCCAAATGCCGTCAGTGCCGTCGTGAGGGCGAAAAGCTCTTTCTGAAAGGCGAGAAGTGCTTTACCGACAAATGTGCGATTGAACGCCGCGCCTATGCACCTGGCCAGCATGGCCAGAAAAGCGGTGCGCGTCTGTCCGGTTATGGCGTGCAGCTGCGTGAAAAGCAAAAAATCCGCCGTATCTACGGCGTTCTCGAAGGTCAATTCCGCCTGACGTACAAACGGGCTGACAGCCGCAAGGGCGTCACCGGCGAAAACCTGCTGTCCATGCTCGAGTCGCGCCTGGATTCCGTGTGTTACCGCATGGGCTTCGGCGCGTCGCGTACCGAAGCACGTCAGGTGGTTCGTCACAACGGCATCACCGTGAACGGGCGCCGGGTCAACATCCCGTCGTACCAGGTTCGCGCCGGCGATGTGGTCGAGGTGGTGGACAAGGCGAAAGCCCAGCTGCGCATCAAGGCAGCCGCAGAAGCAAGTGCCGCGCGCGGTTATCCTGAATGGGTCGAGGTTGACGCCAAGGCGCTCAAGGGCACCTACAAGGCGGCGCCGCAACGTTCGGAACTGCCATCGACCATCAACGAATCGCTGGTTGTCGAGTTGTACTCCAAATAAGCTGAGACGGTCTTAAGGAAACGCACTTTATGCAAAGCGCTACGGAATTTCTCAAGCCGCGTATTGTGGAGGTGGATCGCGCCTCCCCGCTGCACGCCAAGGTCATCATGGAACCCTTCGAGCGCGGTTACGGCCACACGCTCGGCAACGCGCTGCGTCGTATCCTGTTGTCTTCCATGGTCGGTTATGCGCCCACTGAAGTGGCGATCAGCGGTGTCGTTCACGAATATTCGACCATTGAGGGTGTACAGGAGGATGTCGTCGACATTCTGCTGAACCTCAAGGGTATCGCGTTCAAGATGCATGGCAAGGCCGAGGCTATCCTGAAGGTGTCCAAGTCTGGCGAAGGCGTTGTCACGGCGGGTGACATTGAGATTGGCCACGATATCGAGGTACTGAACCCCGATCACGTAATTGCCCACCTGACCAAGGGCGGCAAACTCGACATGGAAATCAAGATCGAGGCGGGCCGTGGCTATCAGCCGGCGACCGCGCGCAAGGTTTCGGAAGAAACCCGCGCCGTCGGCTCGATCCTGGTCGATGCCTCGTTCAGCCCGGTGCGCCGTGTGGCCTACTCGGTCGAAAGCGCCCGCGTCGAGCAACGTACCGACCTCGACCGTCTGGTGATCGACATCGAGACCAATGGTGTCGTCGAACCGGAAGAGGCTGTCCGTACTGCCGCGCGCATCCTGGTGAACCAGCTGTCCGTTTTTGCCGATCTGGAAGGCACGCCGGCCGAATCCGAGTCGCCGCGCTCGCCGCAGGTCGATCCGTTGCTGCTGCGTCCGGTTGATGATCTTGAGCTGACTGTGCGTTCGGCCAACTGTCTGAAAGCCGAAAACATCTATTTCATCGGCGATCTGATCCAGCGTTCCGAGACCGAACTGCTGCGCACCCCTAACCTGGGCCGCAAGTCGCTGAACGAGATCAAGGATGTGTTGGCTTCCAAGGGTTTGTCCTTGGGCATGAAGCTTGAAAACTGGCCGCCCGCTGGGCTTGAACGCCCCTGATTTACTGAATCGAAATCAAAATAAAGTGCGGGTCGCCGTGGCGGGTGGCCTAGCCCAAGAATACTGTCTGAAAGGAATAAGCCATGCGTCATCGTCAATCCAACCGTAAACTGAACCGTACTACCAGCCATCGCTTGGCCATGTTCCGCAACATGAGCGTGTCGCTGCTGAAGCACGAAGTCATCAAGACCACGCTGCCGAAAGCCAAGGAACTGCGCCGCTTTGTCGAGCCGCTGATCACGCTGGGCAAAGAGCCCAGCCTGTCGAATCACCGCCTGGCGTTCGATCGCCTGCGCGACCGCGACATGGTCGTCAAGTTGTTCGGCGAACTGGGCCCGCGTTACAAGACGCGTCCTGGCGGTTATCTGCGCATTCTTAAATATGGCTTCCGAAATGGCGATAACGCGCCGATGGCACTGGTCGAACTGGTCGATCGCCCCGACACCGATACGGTGGCGGTTGACGTCGAGTAAGGCGTCGTCGATATCTCGATATAAAAAGCCGGGACAGCCCGGCTTTTTTCATGCCTGGAGCGCCTGCAATAGATTGGAGGCGGGATCTTCCGAGTAGGCTTGCCGCCAGTTCGGTTCGTCAAGCATAGTCTTCCCCTTCCTATCGAATTGGAAAGCACATGATCGTTCTCTTCACCGATTTTGGAACCCGGGATCCGTACGTGGGGCAGGTCAAGGCGCGTCTGGCCGAACATGCGGCCACCCAGCAGGTGGTGGATCTGCTGCATGAAGCGCCTGACTTCAATCCCCATGCGGGCGCTCATCTGCTTGCCGCGTTCGCGAGTGTTTTTCCGCCGGGATGCACGTTCCTCGCGGTGGTGGATCCGGGGGTGGGCACGCCGCGCCATGCCGTGGTGGTACTGGCGGGCGGGCGCTGGTTTGTCGGACCTGACAATGGACTGTTGTCCGTCATCGCTGCACGTCACGCCGATGCCCGGTTGTGGCGCATTATCTGGAAACCCGAGGGTGTGTCCCCGACCGTTCATGGGCGCGACCTGTTTGCGCCGATCGCTGCCGACATTGCGCGCGGCGACTTCCCGGCCGATAGACTGGCACTGATCGATGCGCTCGACGTTGAATTCGACGCAGGGGATCTGGCGCGTGTCATCTACATCGATCATTACGGCAACGCCTGGACCGGCGTGCGCGGGGTGCCGCAGAACGCGCATGTCAGCGTAGCAGGTGAACGGTTCCAGCACGGCGAGAGTTTCGGGCTGGTCGGTAAAGGCGAAGGATTCTGGTTCATCAATAGCGTGGGGTTGCTCGAACTGGCAGTCAATCGCGGAAGTGCCGCCACGACGTATGGTTTGGCGGTCGGCGACCCGATCCAGGTGCAACGCCTGAACTGAATCGTGTTTTACATGCCGTCAATCCAGACCAATCACGAGCGCACGGTAATCGTTGACATTGGTGCGGGTGGGGCCGGTGACGACAAGATCGCCCAAGGCGGAAAAGAAACCGTGACTGTCGTGCGCGGCGAGTCGTCCCGCAGCATCGAGTTCCTGCGCGCGTGCGCGTGCCAGGGTGTCCGGCGTGAGCAGGGCGCCCGCATTGTCTTCGCTGCCATCGATTCCGTCCGTATCGCAGGCGATCGCCCAGGCAGGTGTCTCGCTCAGAGCGAGCGCCAGGGCCAGCAGATATTCGCTATTGCGGCCGCCCCGACCGTGCCAGGGCTGCAGGGCAACGGTGGTTTCACCGCCAGAGATGAGGGCGAGCGCCTGTCGGCGTGTCAGCGCATGCACCAGCGCGGCGTGTTGACGTGCCACGCTTTGTGCGTCGCCCCCGACCTTGTCCGAAAGCAGCAAAGCGGGGACCCCGTGCTGTTCGAAATATCGGACTGCCGCCATCAGGCTGTCGTGCGCGCTTGCGATCACACGGTTTTCCATTCTGGCGAAGCAGGGAGCCCCCGGTTTGGGCGTATCCGGTAAGTGGCCTGCGGCACAGGCTTCAAGATGGTGCAGGACGCCTTCCGGCGGGGTGATCCGCAACCGCTGCAATTGTTCGAGGGCATCGACGCAGGAGCTGGCGTCGGGTGCGCAGGGGCCGGAAGCGATGGAACCTGGGTCGTCGCCAACGACATCGGAAATGATCAGGGCCAGTCCGTGGGCAGCCTGGGCTGCTTGCGCCAACTGGCCGCCCGACAGGCGGGTGAGATGCTTGCGCACGGTGTTGATGTCGTGGATGCTTGCGCCGGCATGTAGAAGGGCCTTGGTCACCTGGCGCAATTCCTTCAGGGTCACGCCTTCGACTGGCGCGGCGAGCAGACTGGAACCCCCGCCGGAAATCAGGGCCAGCAGGAGGTCGTCCGGCCCCAGTTGACGACTCAAGTCCAGCATGCGCAGGGCGGTCGCTTCGCCGCGTCCGTCGGGCAGCGGATGACTGGCTTCGACGACCTCGATGCGGCGGGTAGGCAGACCGTGCAGATAACGTGTGACGACCAGTCCGGACAGCGGCGCGTCAGCGGGCCAGTGGGCCTCGACGGCAGCCGCCATGCTGGCAGCGGCTTTGCCGCCACCGACCACCAGCGTCCGGCCGCGCGGTGGCAAAGGCAGATGCGATGGCAGGATGTGTCCGGGGTCGGCTGCGGCGACCGCGGCCTGAAACGAGCCCAGCAGCAGCGAGCGAGGATCCATGTGGTGAAATCGAAAAGGCGAGACTGAATTGTAGGGGCTGCATTTTGAGATGAGGCCCGCCGGATTTCAAAGTAAAAACGGCAAGGATGTCCTGACCGTTGAATACCAGGGCGCCTGGATTATTCCTTGGCTGCGACCTTGGCCTTATCGGCCATTTCCTGTGCCTTGTCCGCGCCTGCAGATGCAGTATCGGCAGCACTCTGGGCGGCTGTGGCGGCTGCGTCTTTGGCTGACCCAGTCGCTGACGAGGCTGCCTCACCTGCGGCATCGGCCGCGGACTTGACCGCTTCCGTAGCCGAATCTGCTGCGGCGCCTGCAGCTTCCTTGGCCTGATCCATGGCCGGGGCGGCAGCTTCTTGCGCTTTTTGGCAGGCAGTTAGGGTAAGCGCGGCGAGAAGCGCGACGAGAAAGGTGGATCGCATGAGAAGTCTCCCTGGAGTGCGTGGAAAATGCAGAATTAATTTTCTGAAAATCTGTTTCTAGTGCAAACAGGCCGACGAAACAAGCTTGGGCACCAGTACGCGGTCTGCTTGACGATTTCCCCTTCAGAACGACTCGTCGTCGCGCAGGTAGCGCCATTGTCCAGGCGGAAGCTCCCCCAGCCGTATCCGGCCAATGCGCACCCGCTTGAGCCCGACGACTTTCAAGCCGACCAGTTCGCACATGCGGCGAATCTGGCGTTTGCGGCCCTCCTTCAGGATAAAGCGCAACTGGTCGGCATTCTGCCAACTGACTTTGGCCGGGCGTAATTGACGGCCGTCGAGCGACAGACCGTGGTTCAGTTGCGCGAGCCCCATGTCATCCAGATGCCCTGACACCCGAACGAGGTACTCCTTCTCGATCCCGGAATCCTCGCCGATCAGCTGTCTGGCGATGCGCCCATCCTGCGTGAGTACCAGCAGGCCGGTGGAATCGATATCGAGCCGACCGGCAGGCGCCAGGCCTTTCAGGTGTGTCGGGTGGAATGCCTGTGAAGCGCGCCCGTCCTGCCATTGCGTGTCCGGTCGGATCAGGGTTACGGCAGGCTGGTAGCCTGGCTCGGGCTGGCCCGACACGTAGCCGACGGGCTTGTGCAACAGAATAGTGACGCGTTGCTGCTGTTGCGCTTGGGCGGCATTGTCGAGTCGTATCGCGCAATCCGGGTCGACCTTGGTACCGAGTTCGCTGACTCGCTTGCCGTCGACGAACACCAAACCGCGCTCGATGTAGCTGTCGGCTTCGCGGCGCGAACACAGCCCGCGCTCGGACATCAGTTTGGACAGGCGGACTGGTTCGGCCATCTCAGTGTTTGGACAACACAGGCTGCAGGTATTGGCCAGTGTGGCTGGCCGGGTTGTCGGCCACGGCCTCCGGCGTGCCCTCGGCGATGATCAGACCGCCCCCGGCGCCGCCTTCCGGGCCGAGGTCGATCAGCCAGTCGGCGGTCTTGATGACATCGAGGTTGTGCTCGATGACGACCACGCTGTTGCCGGCGTCGGAGAGGCGCTGCAACACCTTTAGCAACAGGTCGATATCGGCAAAATGCAGACCCGTGGTGGGCTCGTCGAGGATGTAGAGCGTACGGCCGGTGTCGCGCTTGGACAGTTCGAGTGCGAGCTTGACGCGCTGCGCTTCGCCGCCCGACAGCGTGGTGGCCGATTGTCCGAGACGGATGTAGCCGAGGCCGACGTCGAGCAGGGTCTGGAGTTTTCGTTTGACCACGGGAACCGCGGCGAAGAATTCGTGCGCCTGTTCGATGGTCATTTCGAGCACGTCGCGGATGGTCCTGCCTTTGTACTGCACTTCCAGTGTCTCGCGGTTGTAGCGCGCGCCATGACAGACGTCGCAGGGCACGTAGATGTCGGGCAGGAAGTGCATCTCGACCTTGATCACACCGTCGCCCTGACAGGCTTCGCATCGCCCGCCCTTGACGTTGAAACTGAAGCGGCCCGGTCCATAGCCGCGCGCACGCGCCTCGGGCACGCCGGCGAACAGTTCGCGGATCGGCGTGAACAGCCCCGTGTAGGTGGCGGGGTTGGAACGCGGGGTGCGGCCGATCGGCGACTGGTCGACGTTGATCACCTTGTCGAAGAATTCCAGGCCGCGGATCTCGCCGTGCGGTGCCGGCTCGGCGCTGGAGCCGTACAAGTGGCGCGCGACCGCAGTGTAGAGCGTGTCGTTGATCAGTGTCGACTTGCCCGAGCCCGACACGCCGGTGACGCAGACGAACAGGCCGACCGGCAGATTCAGCGTGACATTTTTCAGGTTGTTGCCGCTGGCGTTCGTCACCACCAGTTGCCGTTCGGGGTCGGGCTGGCGGCGTTTCTTCGGGATGGCGATGCGCCGGCGCCCGGACAGATACTGGCCTGTGAGCGAAGATTCGCTCAGGCGGATTTCCTCAGGCGAGCCTTCGGCGACGACTTCGCCGCCGTGCACGCCAGCGCCGGGCCCCATGTCGACCACATAATCGGCGGCACGGATCGCATCCTCGTCATGTTCGACCACCAGTACCGAGTTGCCGATGTCGCGCAGATGCTTGAGCGTGGCGAGCAGGCGGTCGTTGTCGCGCTGGTGCAGGCCGATCGACGGTTCGTCCAGTACGTACATCACGCCGGTGAGACCGGAGCCGATCTGCGACGCCAGACGGATGCGCTGCGACTCGCCGCCCGACAGCGTGTCGGCGGAGCGGTCGAGCGACAGGTAGTCGAGTCCGACGTTGTTCAGGAAGCCGACGCGGGCGATGATTTCCTTGACGATCTTGTCGGCAATCTGCGCACGGTGGCCTTCGAGTGTCAGGTTCTCGAAAAACGCCAGCACCTGTTTGAGCGGCATTGCGCTGACCTGATAGATCGGCACGCTGCCGACCATCACGTGGCGCGCTTCCTCGCGCAGTCGTGTGCCCTGGCAGGACGGGCAGGGCTTGTTGTTTTGATACTTGGCAAGCTCTTCGCGTACTGCCATCGAATCGGATTCGTGATAGCGCCGTTCCATGTTGGCGAGCACGCCTTCGAACGGATAGCTTTTCGTCGTGTAGCCGCCGCGCGGTGCCAGCGTCTGGAAAGCGATCGCTTCCTTGCCGCTGCCGTTGAGGATGACGTCCTGGATGCGTGCCGGAAGCGATTCCCATGGCGTGTCGAGATCGAAGCCGTAATGCATCGCCAGGCTTTGCAGCATCATGTAGAAGAATTGGTTGCGCTTGTCCCAACCCTTGATCGCGCCGGATGCCAGCGACAGGTGCGGGAAGGCGACCACGCGCGCGGGATCGAAGAAGGTGATCTGGCCGAGCCCGTCGCAGGTGTTGCAGGCGCCCATCGGGTTGTTGAACGAGAACAGGCGCGGCTCCAGTTCGGGCAGCGCGTAGCTGCAGATCGGGCAGGCGAACTTGGCGGAGAACAGGTGTTCCTTGGCGGAATCCATCTCCACTGCCAGTGCGCGGCCGTCGGCATGGCGCAGCGCGGTCTCGAAGCTCTCGGCCAGGCGCTGCTTCGCATCCGCACGTACCTTCAGGCGGTCCACGACAACCTCGATGGTGTGTTTCTTATTCTTGTCGAGCTTGGGCACCGCGTCGATCTCGTGCACCTTGCCGTCGACCCGTACCCGCACGAAACCCTGCGCGCGCAGTTCGGCGAAGAGTTCGAGATTCTCGCCCTTGCGTCCCACCACCAGCGGCGCCAGGATCATCAGCTTGGTGTCCTCTGGCAGCGCGAGCACCGCGTCGACCATCTGCGATACCGTCTGAGCCGCCAGCGTGATGCCGTGCTCGGGACATTGCGGATCGCCGACGCGGGCGTAGAGCAGGCGCAGGTAGTCGTGGATCTCAGTCACCGTGCCGACGGTCGAGCGCGGGTTGTGGCTGGTCGCCTTCTGCTCGATCGAGATTGCTGGCGACAGGCCCTCGATGAGGTCGACGTCCGGTTTTTCCATCAATTGCAGGAACTGCCGCGCATAGGCCGACAGCGATTCGACATAGCGCCGCTGCCCCTCGGCGTACAGCGTGTCGAAGGCGAGCGAGGACTTGCCCGAGCCCGACAGCCCCGTGATCACTACCAGCTTGTTGCGCGGCAGATCGAGGTTGATGTTCTTCAGATTGTGGGTGCGGGCACCACGGATGCGGATGAATTCCATGAGTCAGGGTGCGTGAGGCGTAATTCGCAACCTGCTAATATAACGGACTTCACGAATTAGCCGAATCCCGACGTGGCTCAAATCGACCTTTCTGAAAGCATGACCCGCGCCGAAAAGCGTGCGACATCGGGTCTGGCAGCGATTTTCGGTCTGCGCATGCTGGGCATGTTCCTCATCCTGCCGGTGTTTGCGCTCTATGCCGAGCACTTGCCCGGCGGCGACAACCACACCCTGGTCGGGCTGACGCTCGGCATGTACGGCCTGACCCAGGCGCTGCTGATGATTCCCTTCGGCATGGCGTCCGACCGCATCGGCCGCAAGAAGGTGATCATTTTCGGCCTGATCCTGTTTGCGATCGGCAGCTTTGTCGCCGCGTCGGCGTCCGATATCTACTGGACGATTTTCGGCCGCGCCATCCAGGGGGCCGGCGCGATTTCAGCCGCCATCACTGCCATGCTCGCCGACCTCACCCGCGAGGAACACCGTACCAAGGCGATGGCGCTGATCGGCTCCACCATCGGCCTCACCTTTGCCGCGTCGATGGTGGCGGGGCCAGCGCTCAACCACCTCATCGGCGTGCCGGGGATCTTTGCGCTGACCGGCGTGCTGGCGCTGGCCGCCATCTGGGTGGTGAAGGTCTGGGTGCCCGATCCCCTGATCAGCCATTTTCATGCCGACGCCCAGGCCAACCCGGCACGATTGAAAGACGTGTTGCATGACGCCCAGTTGCTGCGCCTCGACTTCGGCATTTTTGCTTTGCATGCGGCGCAGATGGCGATGTTCGTGGTGGTGCCGGTGGCCCTTAAGAACAGCGGCTTGCCTCCGGCCCACCACTGGATGGTCTACCTGCCGGTGCTGCTGGGCTCGTTCCTGCTGATCGTGCCAGCCATCATCTATGGAGAAAAGCACGGCAAACTGAAACCGGTGTTCATCGGCGCGGTGGCGCTGATGCTGCTGGCCCAGTTGGGGCTCGCGTTCGGCATCGGACATTTCTGGGGCATCGTGGGGGCGCTGTTCTTTTATTTCGCCGCCTTCAACCTGCTCGAGGCCAGCCTGCCGTCGCTGATTTCCAAGCTTGCCCCCGTATCGGCCAAAGGCACCGCGATGGGCGTGTACAACACCGCGCAGGCGCTGGGGCTGTTCTTCGGAGGCGTTTTCGGTGGCTGGCTGGCGCAGCATGTCGGTTTTTATGCCGTGTTCCTGTTCTGCGTGGTCCTGATGGCGGTCTGGCTCGCGCTGAGCCTGTCGATGACCGCGCCGCCCGCGATCAAGACCCGCATGTTCCGCGTCGGGACGATGCCCGCGGACCAGGCCGCGCTGCTGAAAACGAAACTGGCGGCAGTGGCCGGCGTGGTGGAAGCCGTGGTGCTGGCCGAGGAGGGCGTGGCCATGCTCAAGGTCAGCTTGCAGGGCTGGGATGAAGCCGCCGCCCGCATCCTGCTGGAAGCCACGGGCGCCTGACAGGCGGGCCTGATAGAATCCGCAACACGACAACGCTTACATCCAGGGGAAAACATGGCATCCGTCAACAAAGTGATTCTGGTCGGCAACCTCGGGCGCGATCCCGAAATGCGCTACCTGCCGAGCGGAGAGGCTGTCGCCAACCTTGCCATCGCCACCACCGACAAATACAAGGACAAAACCGGTCAGATGGTCGAGCAGACCGAATGGCACCGGGTCAGCTTCTTTGGGCGTACCGCCGAAGTATGCGGGCAATATCTGAAGAAGGGCAGCCAGGTCTACGTCGAAGGCTCGATCCGCACGCGCAAGTACACCGACAAGGAAGGCATCGAAAAATACGCGACCGAAATCCGCGGCGACCGCATGCAGATGCTGGGCGGGCGTAGCGGCGGCGGCATGGCCGACATGGACGACGGTTCCTTCAACCAGGCAGCACCCGCAAGCGCTCCGCGCAGCCAGCCGCGCAGCAGTGCGCCGGCCGCCGCGCAGCGTCCGGCCAGCAGCGGCTTTGACGACATGGACGACGATATTCCGTTCTGATTTAGGCATGTAGGATGGCCAGCCGTTAGCCCTGGAATACATAAATAAACAGGGTGGATAGGGAGATGGTGCGCGAACGCACCGGTATGCGGTGATCAGCAGACCACACACGATATTCAGGGGATGGGCGGGCGCATTGTTGATGAGCGCCGTTTTGGCGGGCGCCCAGCAGGCGGGGGCGGCAGTGACCGAGTCCGACTTTCTTGACGATTTGCCGGTAGTGCTGTCGGCGTCGCGCTTGTCCCAGCCAGTGAGTGAGGCGCCCGTTGCCGTGACCGTCATCGATCAGGAGATGATTCACGCATCGGGGTTTCGCGATATCCCCGATCTGCTGCGTCTCGTTCCGGGCTTCTCGGTCGCTTATACGCGCGACAACACATGGGCCGCCGGATATCACGGCCTGGGCGACGCGTTCTCGCGGCGTTTCCAGGTGCTGGTCGATGGGCGTTCGATATACAGCCCTCATTATGGCGCGGTGAACTGGACCGATCTTCCGCTTTCCATCGACGATATCGAACGCATCGAAGTGGTGCGCGGGCCGGATGCCGCGATCTATGGCGCCAATGCGTTCGCGGCGGTCATCAACATCATCACCAAGACAGCGGCGCAGGTACCGGGCGAATTTGTTTCCTTGCAGCTTGGGGAACAGGGCATGCGGGGTGCGACGGTGCGCCATGGCGGGGGTGACGGCGCGATGCGTTATCGCCTGACTGCATCGACCCAGCAACGCGACCGCTTCGAGCGGGACATCACCAACAAGATAGCTGACGGAGCCGGGGACAATGGGCAATACTTCGAGGCCAGCAAGACTACTTTTCTCAACGGGCGCATGGACTGGCAACTATCCGCGAATTCCGATGCGATGGCGCAGTTCGGCCTATCCCAGGGCGACTGGAACGCCGGTCGGCACGTCGTCAGCCCGACTGCCATCCTGGAGCCCCAGCAGCAGGACGCACGGGCAATGTATCTGCAACTGGCTTATCACAAAGTGGAATCCGCGCGCCGCGAGTGGCGGTTGCAGGCCTACTATGCCCAGAACCGTTTCGATGCCAACGCGCAGGCGGATTTGACCGCTCTGGGTATCGGCGCGGTGAATGTTGACCAGTATCTGTTGCAGACACGCAGCAATATCGAGTTGCAGGTGAACGAGCAATGGCGCCCCAATCTGCGCGGGGTGTGGGGGGGTGAAGTACGCCAGGAAACCGTCACCAGTCCGCAGAATTACAATTCCGGTAGGCAATGGAGTGGCAACCTTGCGCGCGTGTTCGGCAATCTGGAGTGGCGCCCGCATGAGCGGGTACTGCTGCAAGGCGGAGCCATGCTGGAACACCATTACTTTACGGGCATCGATATTTCTCCGCGTGTCGCAGCCAATTTCACCCTGACGCCCGGGCACGTCATCCGCCTGGGGATTTCGCGTGCCTATCGTTCGCCTACGTTCTTTGAGGAGAAGGGCAACCAGGTTTATGTGTTGCAATCCGGTACTGTGGCCGATGTGGTGACGGTGCCGTCTGACGGCCTTGCGCCCGAACGTGTTCTGTCGCGCGAGATTGCCTATGTGGGATTCTGGCGTCCGGCCCGGCTCGAAATGGATGTGCGCCTGTTCCAGGACAAGATCGACGATTTCATCGGCCAGGACAAGCACGATTTCGACCCCTCGGATGATGGCGGAATCCGGCCCAACGAATTCAAGTATGCCAATATCGGCAGCGCCAGATCCCATGGCGGCGAACTTCAGCTGCGTTGGCGGCCCGTGCATGCGCTCGATCTGAGCGCCCACTATTCACGCGTGTTCCTGGAGGCGCATTTTGGGGGGGCTGGCATCTACAACGTCATTAACTTCAACAAGGATGTCCCCGTTTCGGCGCCGCGCAACACCTGGGGCCTGCTTGCCAGCTATCGTCTGGATCATGGCTGGGAAGCGAGTATGGGCGTGTGGCGCAGCGATGCCATGAAATGGCTGTCCGAAGGCGACCTCACCGCCGCCTACAATCGCATGGACCTGCGTGTGGCGCGGCGCTGGAAATGGCAGGGACGCGACATCGAGGCTTCGGTGGTCGGGCAGAGCCTGCTCGGCAATTACCAGGAGTTCCGCGATACCAATATTTTCAGCCGCCGCGTCTACGGCAGCCTCAGTCTCGGCTGGTGACAGGCTGTTCCGGGGCTTGGCCGGATGAGCCTGACGGGGGATTTGCGCTCCCTGTTTGGGGACTTGTGCCCATCTAGGTATAATTCTGCAACTTCTTGATTGTCGGAGAATTTTTATGCCGATTTATGCCTACCAATGCACCTCCTGCGGTTTCGCCCAGGATGAAATGCAGAAAGTGTCCGATGTGCCGCTGACGGTGTGCCCCTCCTGCGGCCAAGCCGCATATGCCAAGCAGGTGACGGCGGCCGGTTTCGCATTGAAGGGGACCGGCTGGTACGCCACCGATTTCAAAGGCGGCGGCAGCAAGCCTGCGGAAACGAAATCCGAGGCGCCTTCGCCTGCCTGCGGCACGGGCGCGTGTCCGGCGTGTAACTGACGAGGCTGGAAACCGGGAAGCGGACGGTGCGAGCCGTCCGCTTCTTCGTTTTTGATTGAATTGCACGTATGAAGCGTTATTTCATTACCGGCCTGCTGATCTGGGTGCCGCTGGGAATCACCCTGTGGGTGCTCAATCTGTTGATTGGCACCATGGATCAGAGCCTGTTGGTATTGCCGGCCACATGGCAGCCCGAGGCCTGGCTGGGGATGCGGATTCCTGGCCTGGGCGTGATCCTGACGTTGCTGATCATTATGCTGACCGGCGTGTTCGGCGCCAATTTCTTCGGTCAGAAGATCATCGATTTCTGGGAGCGGCAATTGACCCGCATCCCGGTAGTGAAAACCATCTACGGCAGCGTCAAACAGGTATCAGACACGCTTTTGTCAGGCAGCGGGCACGCCTTCCGCAAGGTGCTGCTGGTGCGTTACCCGCATCCACAGGCGTGGTCGCTGGCGTTCCAGACCAATCTGCCGGACGAGGTGGCGCGCATGCTGCCGGAGGAACACGTCGCAGTGTTCATCCCCACCACGCCGAGCCCGGTCAACGGATTCTATTTTTATGTGAAAAAGAGCGAGGTCGTCGAGCTGGATATGCCGGTCGACCGCGCGTTGAAATACATTGTCTCGATGGGCGTCGCTTCCGGCGAGTCGGGGCGAGGCAGCCACTAGGAAAACCAAACATGCGTACTCATTACTGCGGCGCCGTCACGGCCGTCGACATCGGCAATACCGTTATCCTGTGCGGCTGGGCGCACCGCCGCCGCGACCACGGCGGTGTCATCTTCATCGACCTGCGCGACCGCGAAGGCATGATGCAGGTAGTGATCGATCCCGATACCCCGGAGGCCTTCAAGCTGGCCGAAGACGTGCGTTCGGAATTCGTGCTGAAGATCGAGGGCTTGGTGCGGCCGCGCCCCGCCGGCACCGAAAACCCCAACATGGCGACCGGCATGGTCGAGCTGCTGACCAAAAAACTCGAGGTGCTGAACCCCTCGCTGACGCCGCCGTTCCAGATTGACGACGAAACCATCAACGAGAATATCCGCCTGCAGTATCGCTACCTCGACCTGCGTCGCGAGCCGATGCAGAAGAATCTGAAATTGCGTTATCGCGTGTCCAAGATCATGCGCGACTACCTCGACGCGCATGGCTTCATGGAAGTCGAGACGCCCATGCTGACGCGTTCCACGCCGGAAGGCGCGCGTGACTATCTGGTGCCGAGCCGCGTGCACGACGGCATGTTCTACGCGCTGCCGCAATCGCCGCAGTTGTTCAAGCAGCTCTTGATGGTGGCCGGCGTCGACCGCTACTTCCAGATCACCAAGTGTTTCCGTGACGAGGACCTGCGCGCCGACCGCCAACCCGAGTTCACCCAGGTCGACCTGGAGACCTCGTTCATGGGTGAGGAAGAGATCATGGTCCTCGTCGAGGGCATGATCCGCGACATGATGAAGAGGGCGCAGGACATCGACCTGCCCGCCACCTTCCCTCGCATGACCTACGCCGAGGCGATGAATAAATATGGATCAGACAAGCCCGACATGCGGGTGACGCTGGAGATCGTCGACGTCGGCGATGCGATGAAGGACGTCGCCTTCAAGGTGTTCTCCGGCCCGGCCAACGACCCGAAAGGTCGCGTCGCCGCCCTGCGCATTCCCGGCGGCGCAGCCCTCTCGCGCAGCGAGATCGACGGCTACACCGAGTTCGTCAAGATCTACGGCGCAAAAGGCCTGGCCTACATCAAGGTCAACGACGTCAGCCAGCTCAACGAAGCCGGCCTGCAGTCGCCTATCGTCAAGAACCTCTCCGAGACCGCCCTGCGCACGGTGATGGAACGTACCAGCGCTGCGAACGGCGACCTGATCTTCTTCGGCGCCGACCGTGCCAAGGTGGTCAACGACGCACTCGGCGCGCTGCGCCTCAAGATCGGCCACGAGAAGGGGCACGTCGACGGCCGCGCTTGGGCGCCGCTGTGGGTGGTCGATTTCCCGATGTTCGAATACAACGAGGACGAGAACCGCTGGGACGCGCTGCACCATCCCTTCACTGCGCCCAAGGACGGTCATGAGGAGTGGCTCGCCACCGATCCGGGCAAGTGCCTGTCCAAGGCCTACGACATGGTGCTGAACGGCTGGGAAGTCGGCGGCGGCTCGGTGCGTATCCACCAGGAAAACGTGCAGGAGAAGGTGTTCGCCGCACTGAATATCGGCGAGGCAGAGCGCCGCGAGAAATTCGGCTTCCTGCTCGACGCCCTGCAGTACGGCGCGCCGCCGCACGGAGGCCTGGCGTTCGGGCTGGATCGCTTGGTCACGCTGATGACCGGCGCCGAGTCGATCCGCGACGTCATCGCCTTCCCCAAGACGCAGCGCGCCTCCTGCCTGATGACCAACGCGCCCAACGTGGTCGACGAGAAGCAGCTGCGCGAGCTGCACATCCGGCTGCGCAACACCGGGCCCACGGAGAAGGCGGTGGGATGAAATTCGCCGACACTCTGAAAACCCTGCCTGAGTTCTCGGGCGAGAAACTGGTATTGAGCGATTCTGCCGGCGCCGAGGTCGCGACGATTGCCAATGCGCCCGGCACCACCGGATCGTTCCGGGTATATGCCTACCTTCTGCAGCAATACGGCATGATCAATGCCGAGGCCGCAGCAGAAGGCCTGGCGATTTTCGCCGAACATACCGAGGACGCCAGCCGCCATCCCGGCAAGCACACCAATATCGACCGCTTGATCGCCATCCTGGCGACGGGTATTCCGTTCAATGCCCGCATCGTTTGATCGTGCATAAAGTCCCCGTCTCGGTACTGGTCGTCATCTACACGCAGGACGGCCAGGTACTGCTGATGGAACGTGCCGATGCACCGGGCCTCTGGCAGTCGGTGACGGGCTCGCAGGATGAAGGCGAAACGCTGATTGAGACCGCGATCCGCGAAGTGCGCGAGGAAACCGGGCTCGATGCCAGCCAGTTCGAATTGACCCCCTGGGATATCGAAACCCGCTACGAGATTTATGAGCGCTGGCGCCACCGCTATGCGCCAGGCGTGACCCATAATACCGAGCATGTATTCGGCCTGTGTCTGCCCAGGCCGTTGCCAGTCGTGCTGGCGCCACGCGAGCATCTGCGCTACGTGTGGCTGCCATGGGGCGCGGCGGCTGAACGCTGTTTCTCATCCAGCAATGCGGCAGCGATTCGCCTGTTGCCCACGCGCCTATAATGAGTTCATGGTCTCTCCACTGCATATCGCCAGCTACAACATCCATAAGGGCCTGTCGCAATTCAACCGGCGCCTGACGGTGCATGAACTGCGTGACCGTCTCGGCACGCTGGGAACCGACATCGTGTTTTTGCAGGAAGTGCAGGGCAGTCATGGATTGCGCGCCAGCCGTTTCCAGCACTGGCCCAACCGGCCCCAGCATGAGTTCCTGGCCGGCCAGGTCTATACCGATTTCGCCTATGGCAAGAACTGTATCTACGACACCGGCCACCACGGCAATGCCATCCTGTCGCGCTACAAGATTCTCACCTGGGAGAACGAAGACATCTCCGCCCATGCGTTCGAGAGCCGCGGCATGCTGCATTGCGAGGTCGAGGTGCCGGGCATTGACGTGCCGGTGCACTGTATCAACGTGCACCTCGGTCTGACCGAACGCGGGCGCAAACGGCAACTGGCGATGATCGTCGCGCGTGTGCGGGCGATGGTGCCGGACAATACGCCCTTGATCCTGGCGGGCGATTTCAACGACTGGCTGGTGCGGACAGGACGGTTCTTCGAAGACGAACTGGGTTTGGTCGAGGTATTCGAGGCCCACCACGGCAAGTCGGCGCGTAGTTATCCTTCCATCTTGCCCATGTTCCAGCTTGACCGCATCTATGTGCGGCGCTTCAGCATCCAGGCGGCGCAGGTTCACACCGGCAACGCCTGGCATCGTATTTCCGACCACGCCGCCCTGACCGCCTCGCTCAGCCCGGCCTGATGACCGCGCACAGCCGCTTAAACCCATCCTTCTTTCGTGGCGTCGAGCCGGTTTCCGGTAACCAGCTGCGGCTGCTGCAAAGCGGCGCCGAATTCTTTCCGGCATTGATCGCCGCGATCGATGCCGCACGAGACGAGATCCACCTCGAAACCTATATTTTCAATGCGGATTCCAGCGCCGCTGCCGTGCGCGATGCCCTGATCGACGCGGCGCGGCGCGGGGTACAAGTCTGTGTGCTGATCGACGGCGTGGGCTCGCGCGACCTGCCGGCCGACTGGCTAGCCGCACTGAAAACGGCAGGTGCCAGTGTGCGGGCCTATCGTCCCCTGGTAGGCAACGGCTGGCGCTCCAATCCCAGGAGTCTGCGGCGGCTGCATCGCAAGCTGGCGGTGATCGATGCGCGCATCGCCTTCATCGGCGGCATGAATCTCATCGACGATTTCGAACCGATACCTCTCGCTGCGCCGCGGCTCGACTACAGTGTGGAAGTGCGCGGGCCGTTGCTCGTCCCCATTCACCGAAGCGTCCGCCATCTGTGGCGGCTGGTGGCCTTCACGCAATTGCAGGGGCGCGGGCGCACGGTCGCCATCGAACCTTCCTGGCCGACCGATGGCCACGTACGTGCCGCTTTCGTGGTGCGCGACAATTTCGCCCACCGCCGCGACATCGAGCGTGTCTATCTTGCGGCGCTGGCCCTGGCGCGCGATGAAATCGTCATTGCCAATGCCTACTTCCTGCCGGGACACCGGTTCAGGAAGCTGCTTAAAAAGGCTGCCGCGCGCGGCGTGCCGGTTCACCTGCTGGTGCAGGGACATACCGACCACCTCTTTTTTCAGGCTGCGGCGCGTGCGCTTTACCGCGACCTGCTTGCCGCCGGCGTGAATATTTACGAATTCAAGGCGAGCGAATTGCATGCCAAGGTGGCCGTGGTCGACGGCCATTGGGCGACCGTGGGCTCCAGCAATATCGATCCGTTCAGCCTGCTGCTGGCGCGCGAGGCGAACCTCGTCGTCGACGATGCGGGGTTTGCGCGTGACCTGCGGCAGCACCTGCAGCAGGCGCTCGACCAGTCCGTCGCGCTCGATCCGGCCGACTGGCAGCGCCGTTCCTGGCCGCGACGCATGTTGTCCTGGCTGGCATACGGCGGCGTGCGGCTGATGGTGGGGCTGGCGGGGGCAGGGCGACTCATTTAACGCGCCGCTGTGCCAGAAAACGGTCGAGCTGTCGGGCAAACGCCTGTCGATCCGCCTGCGACAGAGCAGCCGGCCCGCCAATGTCCGCCCCGGCGCCGCGCAGACCTTCCATGAAATCGCGCAGGCCCAGCCGTTCGCGGATGTTTTCGGTGCTATGGCACTCGCCCCGCGGCGACATAACGAACGCCCCTTTCTCGATCAGTACGGCCGCCAACGGAATGTCCGCGGTGATCACCAGATCGCCTTCCGCGACCTCTTCCACGATGTGGCGGTCGGCCACATCAAACCCCATCGGCACCTGCCGTGCGCGTATATAAGGTGAAGGCGGTACGCGCAGCAGACGGTTGGCGACCAGCGTCAGCGGCACATGCATCCGTTCCGCTGCGCGGAACAGGATGTCCTTGATCACGGACGGACAGGCGTCGGCATCCACCCAGATGTGCATGGCTGTTCGGCCTACAGCCGGGCTGCCTGGAAGGTGTCGCACTGCCCGGGGTCGCCGCCCTGCATGCCGCGGTTGAACCAGCGCATCCGCTGGGCCGACGAACCGTGGGTGAAGGATTCCGGCACCACGTAACCGCGCGCCTGCTGTTGCAAGCGGTCGTCGCCTACCCCGGCTGCAGCGGCGAGCGCCTCCTCGGTGTCGCTCGGTTCCAGAACATGCCGCGCCTGGTTGGCGTGGTAGGCCCACACGCCGGCAAAGCAGTCGGCCTGCAGTTCCATCCGCACCTGTAGCGCGTTGCCGGCGGCTTCGCTTGCGCGGTGTCGCGCTGCGTTGACCTTGTCCGAGATGCCCAGCAAGGTCTGTACGTGGTGACCGACTTCATGCGCCACCACATAGGCCTGCGCGAAATCGCCGGGCGCATCGTGGCGTTTGGCCAGGTCATTGAAGAAACGCATGTCCAGGTACAGCTTGTGGTCGCCCGGGCAGTAGAACGGCCCCATCGCCGCTTCGGCGAACCCGCACGCCGACTGCACCGCGCCGGAATACAACACCAATGTGGGCGGTTGGTAGGACTTGCCTGACTCCTTGAACAGCGTGCCCCACACGTCTTCCGTGTCGGCCAGGACCACCGACACGAAATCCTTCAGCTTGTCCTCCTCCGGGCTGGACGGGGCAGGCTGATGCGTTTCCTGTGGCGGCGCCAGACTGCCCGTCTGATTCAGGACGACCGACGGATCCACGCCGAAATATATCGCCACCAGCGCCAGAATGATTGCCCCGATGCCGCCGCCGGCCAGCCCCGGCCATTCACGCGCATGCTGCGCCGGTCTTCGATGTTGTCGCTACGGCGGCCGTTTTCCCAGCGCATGGGGTACTCCTGTGAGGTGGCGGTTGGCTTATTGTAGCCATGGGTGCTTTGCCGGACTGCGCCAATACACACAGGCCTTGCGCCATGCTATCTGTTGTGCTGATGCAACAAAACAACACTTTGACGTATGTGTGATGGAAAAAACAACAACTTTTCTTGCTGGCTGGAAGGGAGTCTGGATAATCGACTGCGTCCACTAGGCACACGTCCGTGCAGGACAGCTCTGCAGAGCTTTCAAAAATTCTGTAATAAGGAGATTTGCAATGCAAAAGAAACTGATCGCGCTGGCACTGGCTTCCGCCTTTGCCGCTCCCGCCTTCGCTGCGACGTCCAACGTCGACATCAGCGGCCAGCTGAACCTGTCGGTCGATTACCTGGATTCCGACACGGTTACCAACGGCGGCAACGTTGGCGTCTCCAGCAACGCGTCGAACATCATCTTCAAGGGTAGCGAAGATCTGGGCGGCGGCCTGAAGGCCCTCTGGCAGATCATGACCTACTTCAGCACGGGTGGCACGGGCAACACTGATTCCACCAACGGCGGTGCCCCTGACGGCGTCAGTTCCGGCAACACCTTCGTCGGCCTGGGTGGCGGTTTCGGTACCGTGATCCTCGGCAAGAACGAATCCCCGGTCAAGATGTTGAGCCGCAAGACGGATTTCTTCGGCAACCAGATCGGCGACACGCGTAACCTCACCTCTGTGGGCGGTACTGGTAGCGTGGGCTTCGACACCCGTCCCAACAACCAGGTTGCCTACACCACGCCGAGCATGAGCGGTTTGTCTGGCACGGTGGCCTATTTCAGCGGTATGACGAGTAGTGGGGATGTGGTAGATGCCGCTGTCGACGGCTGGGCAGCTGCCGGTAACTACGAGAATGGCCCCCTGATGCTGGGTCTGGGTTATGAGAAGCACAACCTCAGCAACGCGAACGCTCTGCTGAACGACGAGAAAGTCTGGCGCTTGGCGGCTGGTTATGCCATCGGCAACTTCAAGTTCACCGGTTTGTATCAGAAAGCCACCGACATTGCTGGCGTGAACAGCGCCGACCGCAAGGTCTGGGGTCTGGGTGCCGGCTACAACATGGGCAACATCCTCCTCAAGGCACAGTACTATGACGCAGGCGACCTGAACAGCGTCAGCAACACTGGCGCTCAAATGTACGCAGTGGGTGTGGACTACAGCCTGTCCAAGCGTACCAAGCTGCAGTTTGCCTATGCTGCTACCGACAACGACAGCGGTGCAGCTTTCTCCGCCTTCGGCGGTGGCCATGGCGACAACCCCTATTCGGGGGCTAACGCTACTGCTGGCGCCAATCCCACCGGCTTCTCGATGGGTGTGGTCCACAGCTTCTAATCTGGCTCAAGCCAATTAGTCGTACTGAACGGGCGCCTTCGGGCGCCCGTTTTTTTGCATGTAGCGAGCGGGGGCCTCCGCTTATAATGGCGCCCGTCGCCTCGACGACTTTCCACCCTGCCCCGTATACCTCCCACTTGTATGGAGTCCTTATGAGCCCGTTCGAGGCGGAGTCCAATCGCTTGCAGGCACTGTTTCAGGCAGGCCATTATGCCGAGTTGGAGGCGCTGGCCCAGACTGTTCTTGCACGTCAGCCGCAGGCCGGCGAGATCTGGTATCTCTTGGGCCAGACCTATCTGGCACAAGGGCGGTTGCAGGCCGCGCGGCAAGCTCTGGAACGGGCGAGCATGCTGTTGTCGGACCAGGCGCCCGTCTGGTCGGTTCTGGCAGCCTGTCAGAATGCACTGGGCGAGCGTCAGGAGGCCGCCCGCTGCTTTGAGCGTAGCCTTGTGCTGGATTCCAGTCGCGCGGAAATCTGGGCCCACGCCGGGCGCAATGCCCTGGAGTTGGGACAATACAAGGAGGCTGAGCGCTATTGCGGCCGCGCGCTGGCGTTACAGCCGGGTATGGCCGAGGCGCAATACAACCTCGCCCATGCATTCAAGGCACAAGGGCGTATCGACGAGGCGCTGGGCGCTTTTCGCCGGGTACGGGAACTCGCGCCTGCTGTCGCCGAGGCGCACAATGCCGTCGCCTTGGGGTTGCTGGAACTGGGGCAGGCTGAGGAAGCGCTAGCTGCCTGCCGGTGTGCACTTGAGCTTAAACCTGGCTTGATCGATGCCATGGTCAATCTCGGCAGCGCATTGAGTGCACTGAGATGTTATGAAGAAGCTGCCATGGCGTATCAGGATGCGCTGGCGCAGAATCCGGATCTGGCCGAGGCGCACAGCAATCTTGGCAATGTACTCTGGGAGCTTGGCCGTCCTGAGGCGGCGATCGCTGCCTACCGCCGGGCGCTACAACTGAAGCCCGATTTCGCCGAAGCATCTTTGAATCTGGGCAATGCCCTGAGCGATCTGGACGATCTGAACGAAGCGCTTGCAGCCTATCAGCAGGCGCTGGAGTTGCGTCCCGGTTTTGTCGAAGCGCGCTATGGGCTGGGTCGGGTTCTCGAACGCATGAAACGCTTCGAGGAGGCGATCGCAGTTTTCCGGGCCAATGCGGAGCAGGCGTCTGCATCGGCCGAGGCATATCTGAGGCTGGGCGGCATACTGCAGGCTGCCGAACGCCACGATGAAGCTATCGCGGCCTATGCGCATGCGATCGAGTCGAACCCGAGATTCATCGAGGCCTATCGCAAGCTTGGCGGCTGTTTCACGCGACTGGGACGACTCGATGAAGCAGTCGCTGTGTATCGCAACGGGTTGCAGCTGGGCGGTGAGGATCCCGGCCTGCACAGCGATCTGCTATTCGTCCTGAATTATTCGGAGGCCGGCTCCCTCGAAGCGATGCTGGCTGAAGCGCGCACCTACGGTGAGAGGGTTGCTATCAAGGCTGCACCCGCGCCCGCACATGGCAATGCGCCTGAACCTTCTCGGCGGCTGCGCATTGGACTCGTCTCCGGTGACTTCGGTGATCATCCAGTGGGGTATTTCATCGAGCATGTGGTGGCAAATATCGATTCGAAAAACCTCGAATTGTTCGCCTATGAAACCTACAAGCGCAAAGGCGCGCTGAACGAACGTTTGCACCGCTTAATTCCACGCTGGCGCGACACTGCGCCGGGAAGGCTGCCGGATGCCGCACTCGCCCAGCTGATCCGCGAGGATGGCATCGACATCCTCATCGATCTGGCGGGCCATACCGCGCACAACCGGTTGCCGGTATTTGCCTGGAAACCGGCTCCCGTCCAGGTGACCTGGTTGGGTTATTTTGCCACCACCGGGCTCGTGGCCATGGATTACATTCTGGCTGACCGCTGGGTGTTGCCCTCGAAGGAGGAGAAGCGTCTCATAGAGAGGCCCTGGCATCTGCCGGACAGCTACTATTGTTTCACCCCGCCCAACGTGCGGGTTGATGTGGGTACATTGCCGACGCTTAAAAACGGCCACATCACGTTTGGGTGTTTCAACAATCTTGCCAAGGTGAATGATCGGGTGATTGCATGCTGGGCACGGGTACTCGAGTCCACACCAGGTAGTCGACTATTTCTCAAGACCAAGGCGTTGGGTGATGTTTCGGTCGCGGCCGGTTACCGAGAACGCTTTGCGCGCCACGGCATTGAGCCCGAGCGTCTGCACCTGGAGGGAGCATCGCCTCGGGACGAGTATCTGGCGGCCTACAATGCCGTGGACATTGCTCTTGACCCTTTCCCTTTCCCCGGCGGGACCACGAGTGTGGAGGGATTATGGATGGGCGTGCCGGTACTCACCCTTGAAGGCGATTGCTTCATCGGCCATCAGGGCGAGACAATTTTGCACAGTGTGGGGCTGCAACACTGGATTGCTGCCGACGAGGATGAATATGTCGCCAAGGCCATGGAGTTCAGCCGAGATCACTTCTCGTTGACAGCGCTGCGCGCAGGGTTGCGTGGGCGTCTACTTGCCTCGCCGCTTTGCGATGCACCGCGGTTTGCGCGTAATCTTGAAAATGCCTTGCGAGGCATGTGGCAGAAATGGTGCGAACAGCAGGCATCAGCGAAGGCGGTCGATTGATCGGCCTGTAACCCGTCTCGGGCGCTAGCAGGAACGCTGGGTATTAAGTATTAAGCGTCCACCACCTCGAAATCATGCGTGATCTCGGCCACCTTGCCGAGCATGATCGAGGCCGAGCAGTATTTTTCAGCTGAGAGTTTCACGGCCTGTTCGACGCGCTTGGGATCGAGCGCCTTGCCCGTGACGGTGAAATGGACGTGGATTTTGGTGAATACCTTGGGGTCGGTGTCGGCCCTTTCGGCGGACAGGTCGGCGACGCAGTCGGTGACCTGCTGTCGGCTTTTGCGCAGGATGTGGACGACGTCGAACGCGGAGCATCCTCCCAGCCCGAGCAGCAGCATTTCCATCGGCCGCACGCCGAGGTTCTTGCCGCCCGAATCGGGCGGGCCGTCCATGACGACGCTGTGGCCGGATTCGCTTTGGCCGACGAAACTGACGCCTTCGATGAGTTTGACGCGGGCTTTCATGGGGGTCCTTCAGACAAAATTCGAGCGGAGTTTGTACCACAATATACCGAGCCATTCGTGCAATGCGAAGGTGCTGTCACGCAGGCCGGCAGGCGTGGGCAGGACATCGAGAACGGAGTCGAGATGCGTGCTGGAAAACTGGATGCCGGCAGGAGTGACACTGAGTCCCTGGGCTTCGAACAACGGGACGGCACGCCGCAGATGCCAGGCATGGGTGACCAGAACGATACGTCGAACGCCGGCACTGCGCAGCAGCTTGGCTGACAGGCGGGCGTTGTCCCAGGTTGTGAGCGCGGCATCTTCGACCCATTGAGGTGAGGTGCCGTACTCGTTTTGCAGGATGTGCTGCATGATGCGGCCCTCGGATAAAGCGCCGCCGCCGGGTTTGCCGCCGGTGACCAGGATGGGCAGGCCACTGCCGCGGTGGAGAAAGGCAGCGTAGCGCAGACGTTCCAGGCCGAGCCCGTTGATGGTGTCGCTGCCATACTCGGCTGCGTCGAGCCGCCGCCCACCGCCAAGGACGACAATGGCCTCGGCGGCCTGCAGTTGGCTCGGGATGATCGGGGTGCTGATTTCCAGGCTTTTTTGCAACAGGCCACCCACCCAAGGGGTGGACAGGGCATAGAGTGCAGTGGTGGACAGCAGGATCAGAGACATGGCCAGGCGGGGGCGACGACGATGGACAATAAGCCCGACGACCAGCAGGATCACCAGCGACAATGGGGGCAGCAAGGCCAGGGCGATCAGGTTGGTGGCAAGCCAGGCGGTCATGGCGGGGATTGTATGCCAGTCCGGGGGCTGTTTGCAGACAGTGTTTGACTTTGTTCGGGATGGGCAGTTAAAATGCCCGGCTTTCCGAGATTGTCCTCTGTGCAGAGGTTGGGTCATGAAAACCTTTTCCGCTAAAACGCATGAAGTCAAACGCGACTGGTTCGTGGTTGACGCCGATAACAAAGTGCTGGGTCGCCTGGCTTCCGAGATTGCTCGCCGTCTGCGCGGCAAGCACAAGCCCGAGTTCACGCCTCACGTCGACACCGGCGACTACATCGTGGTCGTCAACGCCAGCAAGATGGTCGTGACCGGCAACAAGGGCCTCGACAAGAAGTACTATCGCCACTCCGGTTACCCCGGCGGCATCTACGAAACGAACTTCGACAAGATGCAGGAGCGTTTCCCGGGCCGTGCGCTGGAAAAAGCGGTCAAGGGCATGCTGCCCAAGGGCCCGCTTGGCTACGCCATGATCAAGAAAATGAAAATCTACGCGGGCGCGGACCATCCGCACGAGGCTCAACAGCCCCAGCCCCTCGACCTCAACGTTAAGGCCGCATCATGATCGGTAACTACAACTACGGTACGGGACGTCGTAAATCGTCGGTTGCCCGTGTGTTCATCAAGGCCGGTAGCGGCAAGATCGTCGTCAACGACAAGCCGGTGGACGAGTATTTCTCGCGCGAAACTGGCCGTATGATCGTGCGCCAGCCTTTGGCGCTGACCGACAACCTGAGCCGCTTCGACATCATGGTCAACGTCTCGGGTGGGGGCGAATCGGGCCAGGCCGGTGCGGTGCGTCACGGCATTACCCGTGCACTGATCGATCTGGATGCCGAAATGAAGCCTACGCTGAAGGCCGCCGGTCTGGTGACCCGCGATGCACGCGAAGTCGAGCGTAAGAAGGTCGGTTTCCACAAGGCGCGTCGTCGCAAGCAGTTCTCCAAGCGCTAAGCGCGGGTCCGCACAAGAAAGCCGTCCTTTTCAGGGCGGCTTTTTTTATATCCGCACCTTGCGTGTCTTACAATAAAGCGGTTCTTCGCCACATTCATCAAGCTCATTCTTCGTAGGGATTCACATCATGATCAAAGTCGGTATTGTCGGCGGCACAGGCTACACCGGGGTCGAGCTGCTGCGTTTGCTGGCACGCCATCCACGGGTGGAACTGAAGGCCATCACCTCGCGCAAGGAGGCCGGCATGCCTGTGGCGGACATGTTTCCCAACCTGCGCGGACGCGTGAAGCTGGCGTTTTCCACGCCGGAAGAAGCCGGCCTAGAAAACTGCGACGTGGTGTTCTTCGCCACTCCCAACGGGGTGGCGATGCAGCAGACGCGCGCGCTGCTCGACGCCGGCGTCAAGGTGATCGACCTGGCGGCCGACTTCCGTATCAAGGACATCGCGGTGTGGGAGAAGTGGTACAAGATGGAGCACGCCTGTCCCGACCTGGTCGCCGAGGCGGTGTATGGCCTGCCCGAGATCAATCGCGACAAGATCAGGGGCGCGCGGCTGATCGCCAACCCGGGCTGCTATCCGACGGCGGTGCAGCTGGGTTTTCTGCCGCTGCTGGAGGCCGGCGCGGTCGACACCGGCTTCCTGGTGGCGGACGCCAAGTCGGGTGTGTCGGGCGCCGGGCGCAAGCCGGAAACCCATGTCCTGTTTGCCGAGGCGGCCGACAACTTCAAGGCCTACGCGGTCGGGGGCCATCGCCACTGGCCGGAAATCAAGCAGGGGCTGGACAGCTTTGCCGGCAAGCCGGTGGACTTCACCTTCGTGCCGCACCTGACGCCGCTGATCCGCGGCATCCATGCCACGTTGTACGCAAAGGTGAGCGCCGACATCGACTTGCAGGCACTGTTCGAGAAGCGCTATGCCGGCGAGGCCTTTGTCGACGTGATGCCGGCCGGCGCACATCCGGAAACCCGCTCGGTGCGCGGTGCCAACGTCTGTCGCATTGCGGTGCACCGGCCGCAGGGCGGCGACACCGTGGTGGTGCTGTCGGTGATCGACAATCTGGTCAAAGGCGCAGCGGGACAGGCGGTGCAGAACATGAACATCCTGTTCGATTTGCCTGAAGATACGGCGCTGGGCGATGTGGGTATGCTGCCCTAGCCGGCGGAACTCCGCGGCCCCAGCAGGGTCTTTGCTTGACGCAAGCCGGGTGATGCGGATAATCACCTCACACGTTTTCAAGGAGCATCATCATGAATGCAGCAACCGAAATGGAAGTCCCGCTGATCTTCACCGATAGCGCGGCCAGCAAAGTCAAAAACCTGATCGACGAGGAAGGCAACCCCGATCTGAAACTGCGTGTGTTCGTGTCGGGTGGCGGCTGTTCCGGCTTCCAGTACGGCTTCACCTTCGACGAAGCGCAGAATGCCGACGACACCGTCATGGTGAAAAACGGCGTCACCCTGCTGGTTGATTCGATGAGCTTCCAGTATCTGGTGGGCGCTGAAATCGATTATTCCGAAGGCCTGGAAGGCGCACAGTTCGTGATCAAGAACCCGAACGCCACCACCACCTGCGGCTGCGGCTCGTCGTTCTCGGCCTAAGTTCTGCCAAAGCAACAAAAAAAAAAGCGGCCTCGGCCGCTTTTTTCATTAGGACATCGCGGCCTCGGCCGCTTTTTTGTTTTCCGGTACGGGGTTCAGGCCGGATAAATCGCTCCCAGGACGCGCTCCCCGCGCGCGCCGGTGACCGCTGGCAGGTTGCCCGGCGCATGATGCAGCATCTGCCTTGCCAGCCAGGCAAAAGCGAGCGCCTCAACCCAGTCTGGGTCGATGCCCAGCGTGGCGGTGGTTGCCACCCGGAGACTCGGCAGGAGGGCGCTGAGGCGCTGCATCAGCGTCCTGTTATACGCCCCGCCGCCGCAGACATAGAGTTCCTGTGCGCCTGTGCATTCGCGGTTGACTGCGTCAGCGAGGCTCATGGTGGTGAATTCGACCAGGGTAGCCTGCACGTCGGGTGGCGCGAGCGCTTCATCCAGACTACCTAGGCGGGTGTCCAGCCAGTCCAGATTGAATTGTTCGCGTCCTGCACTCTTGGGTGGGGGGAGCTGCAGGTAGGCGTGCCTCATCAATGCCGCCAGCAGGCCGGGGTGGACGCTTCCGCTGGCGGCCCAGGCTCCATCGCGGTCGTAATGGACGCCGCTGTGACGCTTGATCCACGCATCCAGCAGCATGTTGCCGGGGCCGGTGTCCCAGCCACGCACGGAACCGCTCGTCGGCAAGTCGGTGATGTTGGCGATGCCGCCGATATTCGCGATCACCCGGTGAACATCCGGATGTCTCAGGACCTGGGCGTGAAAGGCAGGAACCAGCGGCGCCCCCTGTCCACCCGCCGCAATGTCGCGGCTGCGGAAGTCGGCAACCACCGCGATCCCGGTGAGCTCGGCCAGGAGGGCCGCGTTGCCAATCTGCAGCGTGTAGCCATCCGCTGGGCGGTGACGCAGGGTCTGGCCGTGGCAGCCGATTGCCCGCACCCTGCCTGCGGTGAAGCCATCAAGGAGCGACTTGACCGTGTCCGCGTACAGGCGCGCCAACTCATTGGCGGCGATGGCGGCGAGGTGGATCTCGTCGGGTTGCGGCGTATGCAGTCCCAATAGCCGCGTGCGCAGAGCATCCGGGTAAGGCAGGTAATGGGAGTGAAGAAGCCGGACCTGGCCGGCGGACCCTATTTCGGCGAGTGCTGCATCGACACCATCCAGACTGGTGCCGGACATGAGGCCGACATAGTGTTCGGCCTCATACGTATGCCCTGAGTTCAATCGAGTGCGGCAAGATTGGTGCCGCGCAGAAGCCCGAGTTTGTCAGACCAGTTTGCGGTCTGTTGCAGGAAACGTGCTCTCTGTGCAGCAGCCAGCGGGGGGGACCCCGGCAGTTTGACGGACAAGGGATTGTAAGGCCTGCCGGCAATCCGGACTTCGTAATGCAGGTGCGGACCGGTTGCGACGCCAGTGGCGCCGACATAGGCGATGACGTCGCCCTGGCTGACGGCGCGACCGGGGCGAATCCCGGGCGCGAAGGCACTCAGGTGGCCATAGTAAGTTTCATAACCGTTCTGGTGCCGCAGGATGACAAGGTTACCGTAGCCACCTTTGCGTCCGGCAAACTCCACGGTGGCGTCGCTTGTGGCCTTGACGCGGGTTCCGGTCGGCGCGCCGAAGTCGACGCCGGTATGGGCGCGGGCGTAACCCAGCACGGGGTGCATGCGGGAACTGCTGAAGTTGGAGGTGACGCGGGAGAATTCGAGCGGCGAACGTAGGAAGCCTTTCTTCAAGGACTCGCCCTCGGGCGTGTAATAGCTTTCGTGTCCGGAGGCGTCGCTGAACAGCACGGCGCGGTGGACTTTGCCGGCATTGACGAATTCGGCCGCCAGCAGCTTGCCGGTGGAAACGGGTTCGCCGTTGCGGTAATTGACCGTGTAAATGACCGAGAACGTGTCGCCGCGACGTAGATCTTCGCGGAAGTCCAGGCTGGTCGAGAAGGTTTCGGCCATTTTGTCGGCGATCTTGTCTGGAATGCCTGCGCCGTCAGTCGCGCCGTAGAGCGACGACACGATATGGCCGGAGCGCATGACCACACGGGTTTCGATCTGGTCGCTGCTGTCCTGCGCGATATAGCTGTCACCCTGATGGAGGACGGTCAAGGCGGGGCCGTCGCGACGTTCAAACCGGATGCTCAGCAACTGGCCGTCCGGTGTGGTGGTTGCCTGAATATGCTTGCCGGCCCGTATGTTGGTCGCCAGTTGGCGGACTGCATCGGTAGCCAGCAGGCGCTGGATTTCCAGGTCGTCGATTTTTAACCGACCCAGCGCGCTGGCGATCGTATCGCCCGACTGGATCACGGTTTCCCGTTCAAATGTACCGCTGTTGGCGGCGCCAGCCAAAGCGGGAAGGGTGATCGCTTCGGTGATTGTTTCGGGAGTGATATTCGTGGTGGCGGTGTCGGGTGCCAAGCCAAAGGCGGCAACAACGCCAAAAAGCGGCAAGCTGGAGAGAGCAACCAAGGTCCGCAGGCTGAAGCGGCGTTCCGCTCCCGTCATGCGATAGGTTAAGATTCTCAGTTTGGTGAGCGGCATGGACCGTTTCCCTTCCGTAATCGATCCGGGAGTCTACCACAAATGACCCCGATGGGTTTTGTTCAATTCAAACAGTGGCTTGCGTGCGCAGCGCACCGCGTTGAACGCAATGGTATTCGTGTTTTACGGTCAGGTCCGGGCAAACTTGACCTGTACTGGAAAGGTATTTGATGCAGGATGCGTTGCAGGAAATCAAGCGTGGGGCCGACGAACTGCTGGTCGAGGCCGAGCTGGTCGAAAAGCTGAAAACGGGCCGGCCGTTGCGGATCAAGGCGGGGTTCGACCCCACGGCACCGGATTTGCATCTGGGGCATACGGTGTTGCTGAACAAGCTGCGCCAGTTTCAGATGCTGGGGCACAAAATCATTTTCCTGATAGGGGATTTCACCGGCATGATTGGCGACCCTACGGGCAAAAACGCCACGCGCCCGCCTCTGACTCGCGAAGCGGTCGCCGAAAACGCCAAGACCTACCAGGAGCAGGTGTTCAAGATCCTCGACCCGGCCTTGACCGAGGTGCGTTTCAATTCGGAGTGGATGGAAAAGCTGGGCTCGGTCGGCATGATCCGGCTGGCCGCAACCCATACCGTGGCACGCATGTTAGAGCGGGATGACTTCCATAAGCGTTACACCAGCCAGCAACCGATCGCAATCCACGAGTTTTTGTATCCCCTGATCCAGGGCTACGACTCGGTGGAGCTCAAGGCAGACGTGGAATTGGGCGGCACCGACCAGAAATTCAATCTGCTGATGGGACGCGAGTTGCAAAAGCATCATGGACAAGCCCCGCAGTGCATTCTGACCATGCCGCTGCTGGAAGGCACGGATGGCATCAACAAGATGTCGAAGTCGCTCGGTAATTACATTGGGATCAACGAGCCACCGCAGGAGATCTTCGGCAAGCTGATGTCGATTTCCGATGATTTGATGTGGCGCTATATCCAGTTGCTGTCGTTCGAACCGCTTGCGGTGATCGAGACCTGGAAACGGCAGGTGGCCGATGGCGCCAACCCGCGTGACATCAAGGTGCGGTTTGCGCAGGAAATCGTGGCGCGCTTTCACAATCAGGCGGCGGCGATTCAGGCGCTGGCCGAATTCGAGGCGCGTTTCCAAAAGGGTGTGCTGCCTGACGAGATGCCTGAAATCAGTCTGCCTGGGGTCGATGGCGTTCTGCTGGTGCCGCAACTGCTGAAGCAGGCCGGACTGGTGTCGAGTACTTCAGACGCCATCCGTCAGATTACAGGCGGCGGCGTGCGGCTGGACGGCGAACGCGTGGCAGATAAAGGCGCGGCGGTGCCGGTGGGGGCGACGGTTGTGGCGCAGGTCGGTAAGCGAAAATTCGCCCGCGTCACAATTATTTAAAATTAATTTGCTGAAACTGTTGACGGATGGTTTTAGCTCTGTAGAATGCGCACCTTCTCGAAACGCAGCGAGAAACGCGAAAAGCGAGACCTGCTGCTAATCGATTGATCTTTAACAATTTACAGCCGATAGGTGTGGGTGTTGTTGCGGTAGTTGGGCTGACTTTGGTTGGTCTGACAACTAGCATAAATGCTCACACTTGAATGAAGCGTCGTTATTAATTTAGCGTCGCGAGTTTGAGTT
>QFCS01000530.1_pt1 | contig 43381 bp, 41 predicted proteins | sample 3576561 | NCBI WGS metagenome assembly QFCS01 | reverse complement strand
GTGGAGATCACTTAGAACTCGTTCTCGCCGTCGACATCGGCGATCTCGATGATGGACACGTCGAACCTGCCGCCACCCAGGTCATACACGGCGATCTTGCGGTCGCCCTTTTCCTGCTTGTCCAGGCCGAAAGCCAGGGCCGCGGCGGTGGGCTCGTTGATGATGCGCTTCACGTCCAGGCCTGCGATGCGGCCCGCGTCCTTGGTGGCCTGGCGCTGCGCGTCGTTGAAGTACGCCGGCACGGTGATCACCGCTTCGGTCACCGGCTCGCCCAGGTAGTCCTCGGCGGTCTTCTTCATCTTGCGCAGGATGTCGGCGCTGACCTGCTGGGGCGAGATCTGCTTGCCGCGCACTTCCACCCAGGCGTCGCCGTTGTCGGCGGCGGCGATGGTGTAGGGCATCAGGTCGATGTCCTTCTGCACTTCCTTCTCGGTGAACTTGCGGCCGATCAGGCGCTTGATCGCGTACAGCGTGTTCTTGGGGTTGGTCACGGCCTGGCGTTTGGCAGAAGCGCCGACAAGCACTTCGCCGTCTTCCTGGTAGGCCACGATCGAAGGCGTGGTGCGGGCGCCCTCGGCGTTCTCGATCACCTTGGTGTTGTTGCCTTCCATGATGGACACGCACGAGTTCGTGGTGCCCAGGTCAATGCCGATGATTCGTCCCATGTTATTGCTCCGATGCGAAAAATGAAGATGTGAAAAACGATGTGGGGAAGGTGTGGATAACCGGTGGGTATTTCAAGCCCGCCATGCCGTTATTTCGGGGCTGCGACCGTGACCAGGGCCGGGCGCAGCACGCGGTCGGCGATCAGGTAACCCTTCTGCAGCACGGCCACCACGGTGTTGGGCTCCTGGTCGGCCGGCACCATGCTGATGGCCTGGTGCTGGTGGGGGTCGAACTTCGCGGCACCGGTGGGGTTGATCTCCAGCACCTTGTGGCGCTCCAGCGCGCTCTTGAGCTGTTTCAGGGTGGCTTCCGTGCCTTCGCGCAGCTGCTCGCGCGTGGCTTCCTGGATCGCCAGGCCGGCTTCCAGGCTGTCGGCCACGGCCAGCAGGCTCTCGGCGAAGCTTTCCACGGCGAACTTGCGCGCCTTGCTCACCTCTTCCTCGGCGCGGCGGCGGGCGTTCTCGGCCTCGGCCTTGGCGCGCAGGAACTGGTCGGCCAGGTCGGCGTTCTGCGCCTTCAGGGTGGCGATTTCCTGGGCCAGTGCCGCCTCGGCATCGGCCTGGCTGGCGGCTTCGGCGGCCAGCGCTTCTTCGGGGCTCACGGGCGTGGCGTTCGGGTCGGACGGTGGGTTGGTTGGCGTCTGGCTCATCGTGGCGGAAGGCGTTTCGGGGTGGTGGGAAGGGGCAGCGGCCCCATAAATGGGGCAACTGGGGCTGGGCCAGGGGATTTCAAGGGGGCTTTTTGCAAGACATCGCCCGCCCGAGGAATGAGCGGTCTTTACCGGCCTGGCATCGCACAGGCCCACGCGTCATGCCTGCCCGGCGCGGGGCGGCTGGGTTATCGATGCCACCGGCAGCGCTGGGCCCGGATTCTATCGCTCACCCAGCCGGTTCCGGCGGCGCGAAACGCCGCCTGCTCCCTAAAGACAGGCGCCTCGGGTGGTAAACACCGCCGGCCTCGCGGGGGTCAGCGGCCGTTGGCCCGCCCGGGATGGCGCTTGTCCAGCCCCATGGACTGCTCGATGCGCCTGGCCGCGATCTTCAGCCGGGGCAGGATGTCATTGACCGCGCGCAGCTCCGAGTCGCGGTCGACGATGAAGCTGGCGTTGAGCGCGGCGACCACATGGCCGTCCCCGTCCTGCAGGGGCACCGAAATCCCGCCGTAGTCGGGTTCGTACTGCCGCTGGGTCAGCGCCCAGCCCTGGTGGCGAGCGGCCTGCAGGCCTGCCATCAGTTCGTCGATGGACATGAGGGAGTCCGGCATCACCTGCGTGAAGCCCATTCCCTGCGTCCACTGCTCCAGTGTTTTCGCTGGCAGGGCCGCCAGCAGCACGTGGCCGATGGAGTGCAGGTGCGCGGGGACGCGGCTGCCGATGCCTGGGTCGAAGGTGAGCAGGCGCTTGGCGGGCACGCGCAGGATGAAGACCACATCCCGGCCCTCAAGCACACCGATTGACACCGTCTCGTTGATCTGGTCGGAGAGCTCCTCCACCACCGGTTGCGCGACCGCCGAGAAGGGCAGGCCCGCAAGGTACTGGTAGCCGAAGTCCAGCACCTTGGCCGTCAGGCCGAACAGGCGGCCGACCTGCTGGACGTAGCCCAGCTGCACCAGGGTCAGCAGCACGCGCCGGGTGCTGGCGCGGTCCAGCCCGGTGCGCTCGGCCAGCTCCGCCGAGCTGACCAGCGGCTTGGTGGCTTGGAATGCCGCCAGCACCGACAGCCCCTTCTCGAGCGACTGGAGGTAGCTGCCGCGCAAGGCAATGTCGGGCGGGGCGGGGTTGTTGCTGATGGTCGGGTTCACAGGTGGGACTTCGGTCAAGGCCGCGCCAGGTGGGCGAAGACGAGCTCGAGGGTCTTGGCGGGCTGCTCGCGCGCCGGCGTATGGCCGCATTGTCCGAGCAGCACCGCGTCGCAACGCGGGATGCGGTCCAGCAACGGCAGCGCATTATCGGTGTAGGGGCAGGGCTTGTCGTCGCGGCCGTGGATGAGCAGCACGCGGGCGGCAATGCGGCGCAGCACCTCATCGGGGATGCGCACGCTGTCGAGCAGGGCCTGCTTGTCGCCCGCCATCATTCGCCCGAAATACGGGCCGATGTCGCCTTGCTGCAAGGTGTCCCAGCGTGTCTGCACCATGGCGTCGGTGATGCTCGCGGGGTCGAGCATGGAGCTTTGCATGGCATCGCGAAGCTGGGCCAGGCTTTGCGGAAAAGTCCAGAACTTCTCGAGTGGCGGGTTCACGCGGTGGTGGCCGCCCCCGGTGCCCGTGGCCACCACGTGGCTGATGTCGGTGTCGTCGGCGGCCAGGCGCAAGGCCAGCGCACCACCCATGGACTGGCCCCAGATGCGCAGCGGTTCACCGGGCGAGCAGGCCTTGAGTTCGCCCGCCAGAAAGCGGGCCTGGCGCACCCACAGCTCGAAGTCGAACAGCGGGTCGTTGCTTTTGCGCGCCGAGCCGCCGAAGCCGACGAGGTCCATGCCGACCACGCGGTAGTGGCGCGCGAGTTCGTCGATGACGGAGGAGAAGTTCGCGGTGATCGAGGTGCCCGGGCCCACGCCGTGCAGCAGCAGCAGGGGCGCGCCGTCGCCGGCGCTGTAGGTGCGGACCTGGAAGTCTTCGAAGGTGATGGTGTCGAGTTGCATGGGGCGTCAGGCGGTGGCGGCAACGGCGAGCGGCTGGTAGAGGTCGGGCATCATGTTGGGCCGTGGGGCGTGGCCCACGCCCCGGCGCAGCGTGAGCACGGGCAGCAGGCGTTCCTGCACGTTCAGCGTCTCGTAGCGGCCATCCGCGAAGGTCCAGTCTTCGTGGCGCTTTTCCAGGATGGTGATGTCGGCCTGCCGGCCCACGGCGATGCGACCGATCTGGTGCTGCAGGCCGATCACGCCGGCGGGGTGGTCGGTGGCCGCGCGGATCACCTCCATCAGCGGCATGCCCAGTGCCCACAGCCGGCTCATCGCACCGAGCAGGCTGTAGTCGAGCTTGCTGTCGTCGTGGTAGCTGTTGAAGTCGCCATGCAGGTCGCTGCTGATGCAGTGCGGGTAGATGCCCTCGGCCATCAGCATGCGTGCGATGCGGTAGCTGAAGTTCACGCCGTAGCCGATGTCGAAATGCACACCCATGTCGCGCGCGCGGTGAACGACGGCGGGCACGGTGGTCTCCTCGCCGATGATGCCGTCGGGCATGCTGCTGTAGATGTGGGCCAGGGTGTCACCAGCCTTCAGGAGCGGCAGCACCTGCTCCAGCACGCTGCGCGGTTCGGGGCGCTGCGATTCGATCACCGGGAACAGCTGGCCGGTGTGCACATACAGCGGCACGCCCGCAGCCTTGCCCGCGCGGCTGGCTTCCTCGAGCACGCGCGTGCCCCAGTGCGACAGCGCGCCCGACTCGCCATGGCACTTGATGCCGCGCACCGCATCGGGGTGGGTGCGAAACAGGTTCAGCACGGACTCCACATCCGTCATGTCGGGGTTGTGCAGCACGTCGCCCTTCATGCCACCCATGAGGGCGCCGGCGACGTTGATGGAGACGAAGGCGCGCACGTCGGTGGCGGCCTTGTCGATCACGTGGGCCTTGAAGCCGCCGAAGGTCCAGGGGCCGGTGCTGCCCTGGTCGACCACGGTGGTGGCGCCCGAACCCACGCCCGCGTCGTCGGCCCACAGCCCGAAGTTGGTGATCCATTCATAGATGTGCACATGCAGGTCGACCAGGCCCGGGCAGACCAGCTGGCCTGACGCGTCGATGCGTTGTGTGGCGGTGGCCCGCGCGAGGCCGCCGTTCTCGGCTTTCACCACGGCCGCGATGCGGCCTTCGTGGTCGATGGCAATGTCGGCCAGCGCATTGAGGCCGGAGGCGGGATCGACAACGGTGCCGCGTTCAATGAGGGTGGCGTAGGTGGGGAGGGACATGGCTTCGGTCGTGCGTTGAAATGCGGAATGCGTCGCATGATCCATGCCAGTGTTCGCATTGCGTTCATGAATGCCAAATAAATCGCATAACGATAAAAATATATAAATTGGTGCGATAAATGCATCGATTTTGTGCACAAAGTGCACGTCGTATTTTTCGTCGCCAAGCGACTGTCTCAAGCCGAATCCGAGAAAAATCTTTGTGAATCAAAGATCTCCGGGGGTCTGGGGTGTCCGCAGAAAGGCATGGCATGCCTCGTGCAAACGGTGTGCGCATCCATCCACTGCAACGGAGCCACTCCATGTCCCAGCGATCCACCCCCACCACCCGCCCGGCACTTCTGCCCGCGCTGCGCCGCTGCCTGCCGCTGCTGGCACTGGTTGTACCCACACTGTGGTCTGCCACTGCACAGGCCGCTGATCTCACCCTGGTCACCGACTTCGGCGTGAACGGCCGCCACGCCTACTTCTTCGTGGCGCAAGAAAAGGGCTACTATCGTGACGCCGGCCTGAACGTGACCATCGTGCGGGGCCAGGGGTCCGCCGATGCCATCAAGAAGGTGGCCGCTGGCTCAGCGCAGGTAGGCTTCGCGGACGCGGCCTCGCTTGTGCTGGCCCGCGCCAACGACGAGGTGCCCGTCAAACTGCTGTCCATCGTCTACCAGCAGCCACCCCAGGCCATCTTTGCGCTGGAAAGCAGCGGCATCCGCAGCGCGCGCGACCTGGTCGGGCGCAAGGTGGCAGACACCGCCTCCAGCGCGGTGCCCCTGCTGTTCGGTGCCTACGCGCAGAAGGCCGGCATCGCCAAGGAGCAGGTGAGCTGGATGGTGGCCGACGGTGCTTCGCTGCCGGCGGTGCTGGCCACTGGCCGTGCCGATGCCATCGGCCAGTTCACCGTGGGTGAGGCCCTGCTGCAGAAAGCCGTGGCGCCGCAGAAGCTGGTGCGCCTGGCTTACAAGGACGTCGGCCTGTCCTACTACGGCAATGGCCTGATCGCTTCCGAAAGCATGATCAAGCAGCAGCCTGAGGTGCTGAAGTCCTTCGTCGCGGCCACGCTGCGCGGCATGCAGGAAGCTTTCCGCGATCCGGCCGGCGCCGGCCAGATCCTCAACGCGGCGCAGAAGCAGGTCGATGCCGCCGTGGCCGAAGCCGAAACCAAGGCCGTGGCCGAACTGGCGCAGAACCCGGAGGGCCCGATGGGCGGCATTTCCGTGACCGGCATGCGCAACACCGTGGACACCGTGGCCGGTGCTTTCACGCTCAAGCGCAAGGTCACGCCAGAAGAGATGTTCGTTCCCGGTTTCACGCCGCGTTGATGAACGCCAGCCTGCACGACATGGCCGCCGGGGCAGGGCTTGCGCAAGCGCAGGCCCTGCGCGACAGCGCCTACAACAATGGCGCGGCGGTGGCCGACAGCGCCGCCATCACGCGCGGCTGGGTGTCGCGCGGCGAGGCGGTGCGCCGCCTCGGCGGAGCGCGCCTGGGCTGGTCCTATGGCAGCGCGCCCCGTCAGGCGATCGATTTCTTCCCCGGTGCGGACGACAGCCTGCCGCTGCTGGTGTTCTTCCACGGTGGTTACTGGCAGACACGCGCCAAGGAAGACTTTTCCTTCGTCGCCGAAGGCCCGCTGGCCGCCGGCTTCGCCGTGGCGATGGTGGGCTACACCCTGGCGCCGGATGCCAGCCTGCCAGGCATCGTGCAGGAGTGCCGCGACGCGCTGGCTTTCCTGCGTGGCGCGTTCGGTGCACCACCCCTGATGCTGGCCGGCTGGTCGGCCGGCGCACACCTGGCGACCAGCCTGATGGACGAGGCTGGCGTGATGGCCACTCTGGCGATCAGTGGCGTCTACGAGCTGGAACCGTTGCGCCACACCTACCTCAACACCGCCCTGCGCCTGGACGAGGCCACGGCCAAGGCCTGCTCGCCCCTGAACAACCTGCCCGGCGCGCATCGGCCTCTCAGCGTGGCCTGGGGCGGCAGCGAGCTGCCGGCCTTGCGCTCGCAGTCCGAGCGCTATGTGCACCAACGGCTGTCGCACGGCCAGCCCACCCATGCGATGCCGCTTGCCGGCCTGCACCACTTCAGCGTCCTCGACGAACTCGCCGCGCCGCACGGCCGCCTGACGCAGGAACTGCTGCGCCTGGCCCGCGCCTGAGCGAACGGCATCGCCCCTCCTGTCTTCCTGTCATGAACCTTCCCTACCTCGACCCGAGTCTGCTGGCCCCGCCCACGACGCAGACGCCCATCTTCCACGTGAGCCGGGTCTCCAAGACCTACGAGACCGCCAGTGGAACCACACTGGCCCTGACCGGCATCGACCTCGACATCCCACCGGGCAGTTTTGTGTCCATCGTGGGGGCGTCCGGCTGCGGCAAGTCCACCCTGCTCAAGATCCTGGCCGGCCTGGAAGACGCCACCGAAGGTGTTGTGCTGCGCGAGGGCCGTGAACTCGACGGCCCCTCGCGCGACGTCAGCATCGGTTTCCAGGAACACGTGCTGTTTCCCTGGCTCACCATCGAGCAGAACGTGATGCTGCCGACCGAGATCTACGGCATGCCGGCCGAGGCCAGCCGCCAGCGGGTGCAGGAGCTGCTGCGCATGTCGGGCCTGGCAGACTTCGCGCGGCGCAAGCCCGCCGAGCTGTCGGGCGGCATGAAGATGCGCGCCGCGCTCTGCCGCGCGCTCTCCACCGATCCGCGCGTGCTGCTGCTCGACGAGCCCTTCGGCGCGCTCGACGCCCTCACGCGCGAAGAGCTGTCGCTGGAACTGCTGCGCATGTGGGAGAAGGCGCGCAAGACCGCCTTGCTCATCACGCACGACATCGACGAGGCCGTGCTGCTGTCCGACACCGTGGTGGTCATGTCCCCGCGGCCGGGCCGCATCGTCGAGATCATCCCCATCGACCTGCCTCGGCCGCGCAACGAGGAGACGGCCGCGCTGCCGCGCTTCACGCAGCTCACGCAGCACATCCGCAAACTCATCTTCTCGCCCCGCAAGGAGGCCGCATGAAAAAGAGCACGCTCCATCCGGCCGTGGTGCGCACGGGCCTGACCGCGCTGTCCGTCGTCGCGATGCTCGCCGTGTGGGAACTCGCGGTGCGCAGCCTGCAGCTGCCGCAATGGATCCTGCCTTCGCCCGCCTCGATCGTGCAGGTGGCCAACGAATGGCGGCAGGACCTGCTGGTGCATTCCTGGGTCACGCTCTACGAGACGCTGGTCGGGTTCGCGGCTGCGGTGGCTCTGGCGCTGCCGCTGGCCATGCTGATCGCCTTCACGCCGCTGCTCAAGCACACCATCTACCCCGCGTTGCTGGTGTTGCAGTCCGTGCCCAAGGTCGCCATTGCGCCGCTCATCACGCTGTGGGCCGGGTTCGGTGTGCTGCCCAAGATCATCGTGGTCTTCCTGGTCTGCTTTTTCCCGATCATCGTCAGCGCCACGGCCGGCCTGGAGTCCGCCTCGCGCGGGCGCATGGACCTCATGCGTTCGCTGCGCGCCAGCCGCTGGCAGACCTTCTGGCGCCTGCGGCTGCCGCAGGCCATGCCGCAGATCATGGTGGGTTGCAAGGTGGGTATCACGTTTGCGGTCATCGGCGCGGTGATCGGCGAATTCGTCGGCTCCGAACAGGGCCTGGGTTTCCTGATCCTCACCGCCACTGCGCAGTCGAACACGCCACTGGCCTTCAGCGCGCTGGTGGCGCTCACCGTCATCAGCATCGTGCTGTACTACCTCGTCGAGCGGGCCGAGAAGCTGCTTGTTCGCTGGAGCGATTGAGCAACATGAACCAAGCCATCCAGGGACGCCGCGGCATCGCGGTGGCGCCGCACGCCACCGCCGCCCAATCCGCGCTGGCGGTGCTGCGCGAAGGCGGCAACGCGATCGAGGCCATGGTCGCCGCGGCGGCCACCATTGCAGTGGTCTACCCGCATATGAACAGCATCGGCGGTGACAGCTTCTGGCTCATCGCCACGCCCGACGGCGGCAGCCACACGGTGCGGGGTGTCGACGGCTCCGGTGCCGCCGCGGCCGACACCACACGCTACGCGGGCCGTGCAAGCATTCCTTTCCGGGGTGGCGACGCGGCGCTGACCGTGGCGGGTACGCTGAGCGCCTGGGACCAGGCCTTGCAACTCAGCCGCGAGCGGCTGGGTGGGCGCATGCCCTTGTCGCGCCTGCTGGCCGACGCGGTCGACTACGCCCGCCACGGCACGCCGGCCACCGCCAGCCAGCAGCGCAACACCGCCAGCAAGCGCGTCGAACTCGAAGCGGTGCATGGCTTCGCCGAGGTGTATCTGCCCGGCGGTGCGGTGCCGCAGGCCGGCGAACTGTTCCGCCAGCCGCGCCTGGCCGACACCTTCGAACACCTCGCGCGCGCCGGGCTCGATGACTTCTACCGTGGTGACCTCGCGCGCGGCATCGCCCGAGACCTGCAGGCCGCCGGCAGCCCGCTCGCGCTGGCCGATCTGCAAGCCCATCAGGGATTGCTGCGCGAGCCGCTGGTGCTGCGGCACAGCGCCGGCCACCTCTACAACATGCCGCCGCCCACGCAGGGGGTGGTGTCTCTCACCATCCTCGGGCTGCTGGACCGCCTCGGCATTCAGGGCCTGGACCACCTCGGGCCCGACTACGTGCACCTCGCCGTGGAGTCGGTGAAGCAAGCCTTCGCGGTGCGCGACCGCCACATCACCGACCCGGCTTTCATGTCGATCGATGCGCAGGCGCTGCTCGATCCGGCTGCCCTGGATGCACAGGCCGCGCGCATCGACCCGACGCGCGCCGCGCCCTGGGGCCAGGGCAAGGGCCCGGCCGACACGGTGTGGCTGGGTGTCATCGATGGTCAGGGCAACGCGGTCTCGATGATCCAGAGCATCTACCACGAGTTCGGCAGCGGCATCGTGCTGGGCGAGAGCGGCATCACCTGGCAGAACCGTGGCGCTTCCTTCTCGCTGGACGCTGCGCACATCAACGCGCTGGCGCCGGGCAAGAAGCCCTTCCACACACTGAACCCCGCGCTTGCCCTGCTGGCCGATGGCCGCGTGATGGTCTACGGCAACATGGGTGGCGACGGCCAGCCGCAGAGCCAGTCGGCGGTGTTCACGCGCACGGTGGTGTATGGCATGGACCCGCAGGCCGCCATCTCCGCCCCGCGCTGGCTGCTGGGCCGCACCTGGGGGCAGTCGTCCGACAGCCTCAAGCTGGAGAGCCGCTTTCCGGCGGCCACGATCGACGAACTGCGCAGGCGCGGTCACGAGGTGGAGGTGCTGGGCGACTTCGACGAAACCTTCGGCCACGCGGGTTGCCTGCTGCGCGACACCAGCGGAAGGCTGGTGGGCGGCTCGGATCCGCGTTCGGACGGGGTGGTGGCGGCGTTCTGAGCGCCCGATGCTGGCACTGCCTTTGCATGCCGGAATGTCGCCCCCCGAATTCCCGCTGCGAGGTCACCATGTCCGGCATCAGTTTCGTCACCCGCCCGCCGATCAGCACCCAGATCCTGCCCAAGCTGCGCCAGGACATCATCGAGGGACACTGGCGCCCAGGCGACCGCCTGCCCGAGCCACTGTTGTGCGAACAGTTCGGCATTTCGCGTACCCCGTTGCGCGACGCCTTCCGCGTGCTGGAGGCCGAGGGCCTGCTCAAACTCGTGGTCAACGTGGGGGCGGTGGTGTCGCGGCCTTGCCCGAAAGAGCTGGAGGGCACGTTCCGCGTCCTGGCCCTTCTGGAGGCCGGGGCCGCCGAGCAGGTGGCCCTGCGCCAACCCGCGGATTGCCTCACCGCGCTGCGACAGATCCACGGCCACATGGAACGGCTCGACCAGTCGTCGAGCCCCAGGACGTACTTTCAGCTCAACGACGCCTTTCACCGCACCGTGGTGGACGGCGCCGGCAACCCCGTGCTGACGACCATGCGGGAGCAACTCATGATCCAGATTACGCGGCTTCGCTACACCTACTACCGTCGCCAGCTCTCGCCCGCCCGCACGGGCGGCGGGCATCCCGAGGTGTTGCTGGCCCTGGAGCAGGGCGATGGCCCGCAGGCCTTCGCCGCCATGCGCGAGCATGTGGAGGCCGTGGCCCGCCGCATGCTTGTCCTGGCTGGCCAGCCCTGATCAGTCTGTGCGCAGCTTGGCCTTGAGGGCCACGTCGGCCCAGCGCGCGTTGTCCTCGCGCACGAAGGCGGCGAACGCCTCGGGCCCGCGCACTTCGGGCTCGGCACCGTTCTTGCGCAGCGCGGCCAGCATCTCCGGCGTGTTGACGATGCGCGTGATCTCCTGGGCCAGGTAGTTCACGATCTGGGGCGGCGTGCTCTTTGGCGCGAAGATGCCGAACCAGCCTTTCACAATCAGGTTGGGCATGCCCGCCTCCGCTGAGGTGGGTACACCGGGCGCGGCGGTTGAGCGCTCGGTGCCGGTGACCGCCAGCGGGCGCAGCTGGCCGCTTTGCACGAAGGGCAGCATGGCGGGCAGGTTGTCGATGGCGAACTGCACCTGGCCGGACACCAGATCCACCATGGCTGCCGACGTGCCCTTGTATGGAATGTGTGTGGCTTCGGCGCCCGAGAGCGACTTGAACAACTCACCCGCAAAGTGCGCGGTGGTGCCGTTGCCAGCCGATGCGTAGTTGAAGTGGGTGGCGCTCTGGCGCGTCAGCGCCACCAGCTCGGACAGGCTGGCCGCTTTCACGCTCGGGTGCACGGCCACCAGGTTGGGCACGGCGGCGATGTTGACCACGGGGGCGAGGTCTCTCTCCACGTCGTAGCCCACCTTGCTGATGTGTGGACTCATGGCGATGGGGCCAGCCGCGCCCAGCAGGATGGTGTACCCGTCGGCGGGGGCCTTCACCACATGAAGGGTGCCGATGGCCGCGCCCGCACCGGGCTTGTTGTCCACGATCCAGGGCTGGCCCGTGGTCAGGCTCGCCTTGTCGGCGATCAGCCGGGCGACGATGTCGCTGGTGCCGCCGGCGGGGAAGGGCACGACCAGGCGCACGGCGCGCTCCGGGTACTTGCCAGGGCGTGGGGGTTCCTGCGCCAGTGCCGAGCCGGCCGTGAGCAGAAGGGCGATGGCGCAGCGGCGGTGCATGCGCGGAAGAAAGGCGTGGGTGATTTTCATATGGGGATCACGATGAGGAGGTCAATGAGAGAGGCGTCGAGCACGACCTGACGGGAGGCGAAGCGCATGCCTTCGTCCGTGCGCACCACCACGTCGTCGTAGTGACCGCAGAGAAAGAGACGCGCGTCCCGGGCCGCCATCGTTCGCGCCAGCAGAAAGCTGGTCTTCACGCGCCAGGTGGCGTCGCCCGTCTGGCGAACGAGCGGGTGGCTGAGGATGTGGCGGTAGGCGTGCGGTTCGAAGACGTTGGCCGATTTCAGGCCGAACAGCCGATCGACCATCATGGGTTTGCCGATGCAGTCGATGAGGCCGACGGGGTAACCCTTCTGCAGGTTCTCGGCGGTGGTCACGCGGTAGTTCGCGTCGTCGGTGAAGTGGTCGGGCCACTCGTCGAAGCGCTGGTCGTCCAGGCCGTCGGCGCAGAGGGTCAGCAATTCGACGATGGCGGCATGGTCGGCGGGCCGTGTGGGCCGCTTGGCCAGTGCGTTCAGTTCGGTGGTGAGCGAGGCGTTCATGCTGCGGCTCCCATGCAGTCCTTGTAGGCCTTCCAGAAACCGCGCACCGCGGTTTCCGTCACGCGCGAGTCCAGGCTCGCCACGTCGTCACCCCCCATGCGGATGACCGCCTTGTGCTCACCCGGGTGGCGGATACCTCGCTGGATGAAGTTGCCGATGATCCCGTCCTCCAGCGACACCAGGCCGGCCGGTCCGACCAGGTTGGCCTGCTTGATGCGGGCCATGGATTGTTCGGGCGTGTCGTCCTGTGCACCCAGCAGTACCCACACCAGTTCGCATTCGTCCACGCCGCGCGGAATGAGTTGGCGCACCGCGAGTGAGTTGCCGATCTGCTGCATGATCAGATTCGGAAACACCGAGGTGATCGAGCTCACGATCGGGTCATCGAATTCCTTGAATTGCCTGACCAGCGTCGGGTCGGCCAATCGGATGTCCGATTGCAGTGAGCGGTTGCCGCTGTAGGCCTCGTCATTGAATTGCTCGACCGATTCCGTGTAGCTGATGCTGTTCCACTGGTTCTCGCTGATGGCCATTCCGCCGGCCATGTCGAGCCGGTTGAGGCGGAAGGTGGTAAAGAACACATGCAGCAGGCTCGCGTGGTACGAGTCGCGCGTGTTCTCCATGTACAGCTTCCAGTTGTTGCGCATCCGCTGCCGGTAGGTGCCGATGATCTTCATCGGCCGCCCGATCGTGCGGGCGATGTGGTGCTGCACGCGCGAGCCGAGGTAGGTCTGGATGTCGGGCGGGTTGTCGGAGAAGCTCGCGAAGATCAGCCCCGAGAAGGTGGCGACCTTCAGGCTGCGCAGTCCGTTCTTCGCGTAGTCGAAGTCTTCCGGCACGCCGCCCTTGCCATTGACGCCCTTGGCAAACGCAACGCGCTTGAGGTTGCCGCGCAGGTCATACACCCAGTTGTGGTACGGGCAGCTGAGCGACTTGGTCTGGCCCTCCTGCGAGAAGCAGAGGATGGATCCCTTGTGCGCGCAGCGGTTGACGAGCACGCGGATGTCGCCATGCTCGTCGCGCAGGACGATGACGGGCGTGCTGCCGATCCACGTGGTCTTGAAGGTGCCAGGGGTGGATATCTCCAGGTCGATGCCGACGTAGACCCAGGTGGGGCCTTCGAAGATGCTGGCCTGTTCCATGGCCTCGCTCTCGGGGGCCGAATGCAAGGCGTAGGGAATCTCGGAGACACGGAGCTTTCCGATGCTCTCGGGGGCGATGGTGAACGTGGTCATACGCGATCGTGGTGGTGAATGAATGCGTGCCTTTCAGCACGATGCATGCCACGCGGATCTCAGCGCGTCGTGAACCGTGTTTCCCTCTCAAAACCCCTGTTGGCATGGGGTACGCCGGGGTGGGCTTCGTACGATTGCGTGCGTATTTCGTATTTCATGCACGCCATTGATGGGTTGCACCCAATCTTGTCGCATCGTATTTTCGGCAGCGGCCCGCAGAAGGCCGCGGTGGGGGCCGCGCGTGTCAGGCGGGTGGGCGCAGCGCATTGCGCGGCGTGGCGGCTCCGTCGCGCGCGTTGAGCAGATTGCGCTGGTGCCAGCGGCTGGCGAAGGTGCGCAGGTCGCCGAGGCTGCGTGCCAGCTCGGCACCGTGCGGCGTGAGTTTGTAGCCCTTGCCGGAATGGTCCAGCAGATGGGCGGCGCGCAACTCCTTGATGCGCGTGTTGAGCGTGTTGGGCGTGACCCCGCCCACACTGTCCTGCAGCAGCCGGAAGGTCTGCGGATGGCCGTCGCTCAGGGCCCAGATCACGCGCAGCGCATAGCGCGATTCCAACAGATCGAAGAGCTGGATCACGGCGGCGTTGTCCTTGGCACTCATGCTCGGTCTCCTGGGGCGGCCCTCTCGGCTCTCGCACTATAAGCAGGAAAACCGTTCGCTACCAGTTTGCTAGCTGTGCGGTATGGCAGTGTGGCGCAAAGGCCAAGGCTCCGGATTTACCCGGATTGCGGTTCGCTCGCCACCGGCGCATCGCGCCGGTACACCTTGCGCAGCAGACCGATGAGGGTCTGCAGTTCCTCGGCCGACAGGCGGTCGGCCACGTCGAGCTCCAGCGAGGTGGCCGTCGCCTGGGCTTCGCGGTAGAGCCGCTGTCCGGCGGCCGAGAGGTGCAGTCCCTGCGCACGGCGGTCGGTGGGGTGCGGCTTGCGCAGGATCAGGCCGCGTTTCTGAAGACTCTTGACCATGCCCACGAGGTTGGGTGGCAGGATGTCCAGCGTGGAACAGATCTGGCGGGAGGTGACACCGGGGTTGTGCGCCACCACCGAGAGCACCGAGAAGTCCACGGGGCGCATGCCATGCGGCTCCATGCGGCGCAGGAACACGGCGATCACCGCGAGCGCGGTGCGGCGCGCGTTGTAGCCGAGCAGGGTCTCGAGGTAGCTGGTGTCGATCTCGGGAGCGCTGTCGGCCGCGTTGCTGGGCGAGACCGGCATGGTGGACGGCGGCTTGCGCGGGCGGTACACCCGGCGCAAGGCGTTGGCGGTGGAGTTGGAAGACGGGGCTGGCATGGTGGTGGACGCGGAGCTTAGCCGGTGAGGGAGGCGTCCATCATCGTCAGGCGCATCTCGAACTCGGGCCAGACCCAGCGCCAGAAGGCCGCGCGCGCATCGGCGCCGTGCCCGGCTGTCGCCGCGAGGCGCTCCCAGGCCCAGGCCATGAGCAGCAGGGCGGTGGCGCGCAGGAAGTCGTCGGCCAGCCAGAAGGGGCGGTCGGGGGTGGTGCCAGCCAGCGGCACCACGCGGTTGCGGATGAAGTCACCGAAGCGCGCCAGGGCATCGCGGGTCCCCTGGGCTTCGGGCTGGGTACCGAGATCGGTGGCGAGGTCGGCCAGCAGGGCCAGCAGTCCGGCGGCGCCGTCCGTCAGGGTCTTGCGCACCAGCAGGTCGATCGCCTGGATCTCGTTCGTGCCCTCGTAGATCATCGCCACGCGCGCGTCACGCACGTGTTGTTCGATGCCCCACTCGCGCACGTAGCCGTGCCCGCCGAACACCTGCAGGCAGGCGCTGCCGCCGGCGAAGGCCTGTTCGGTCCACGCGGACTTGAGCACCGGCGTGACCAGGCTGCACCAGCGCGCGGCGGCCTCGCGCTGCGTGGCATCGGGGTGGTGCTTCTGCACGTCGAGTTCGAGCGCGGTGCGGTAGGCGATGACGCGCCCGGCATCGATCCAGGCGCGCTGCGTGTTCAGGATGCGCTGCATCGCCGGGTGCAGCACGATCAGATCGGCCTCGCCCGCCTTGCTCGCGGTGCCGGGGGCGCGCATCTGGCGGCGCTCCTGCGCGTAGGCATTGGCCTTTTGCCAGGCGGCATCGAGCAGGCCGACGCCTTGCAGGCCCACGAGCAGGCGCGCCGCGTTCATCATCACGAACATGGCGTTGAGGCCCTTGCCGGGTTCGCCGACGATGGAGGCCTGTGCCTCGTCGAAGCGCATCACGCAGGTGGGGCTGCCGTGCAGGCCCATCTTCTCCTCGATGCGTTCGCAGTGCACGGCGCTGCGGCTGCCGTCCTCGTGGAACTTGGGCACGAGAAAGAGCGACAGGCCCCTGGGGCCGGGCGGTGCATCGGGCAGGCGCGCGAGCACGAGGTGCACGATGTTGTCGCTCAGGTCGTGTTCGCCGCCGGAGATGAAGATCTTGGTGCCGCTCAGCGCAAAACGGCCGTCGGGCAACGGTGTGGCGCGGGTGCGCACCAGGCCCAGGTCGCTGCCGGCGTGGGGTTCGGTGAGGCACATGGTGGCCAGCCACTCGCCCGATGCGAGCTTCTCGAGATAGCGCGCCTTGAGGTCGTCGCTCGCGTGGTGCCGCAGGCATTCGTAGGCGCCGTGCAGCAGGCCGGGCGCCATGGTCCAGCCGTGGTTGGCGGCGTTGAGCATCTCGTGCAGCACCGCTTCCACCACGGTGGGCAGGCCCTGGCCGCCGTCTTCTGGCGCACTCGCCAGCGAAGGCCAGCCGGCCTGCCAGAAGGCCTGGTAGGCATCGCGGAAGCCCGGCGGCATGGTGACCGCGCCATCCCACCATTGCGCGCCGACCTCATCGCCCTCGCGGTTGAGCGGGGCGATCACCTCGCCGACGAACTTGCCGGCTTCCTCGATGACCTGTGTGAGCAGGCCGGTATCAGCGTGTTCGGCCAGCGCGGGCAATTCGGCCAGGCGCTCGTGCGCGCGCAGCACGTCGAACAGCACGAAGGCGTGCTCCGCGGCCCGGGGCTGGTGGGCGTTCATGCGGAAACGGCGGTCGTCTTGCGCGCGGTGCCGAGGTAGGTCTCGATCACGCGCGGGTCGCTGGCGAGTTCGCTGGCGGGGCCCTGGGCACTGAGTTCACCCATCTCGAGCACGTAGCCATGGTCGGCCACCTGCAGCGCGGCGCGCGCGTTCTGCTCGACCAGCACGATGGTCACGCCGGTCTGGCGCAGGCGGTCGATGATGGCGAAGATTTCCTTCACGATCAGCGGTGCCAGGCCGAGGCTGGGTTCGTCGAGCATGAGCAGGTCGGGTGCCGACATGAGTGCGCGGCCCACGGCCAGCATCTGGCGCTCGCCGCCGGAGAGCGTGCCCGCGAGCTGTTCGCGGCGTTCCTGCAGGCGGGGGAAGATGCTGTAGACGTCATCGAGCCGGCTGCGCCACTTGGCGTTGCCCAGGCGCATCTGGCGGAAACCGCCGAGCAGCAGGTTGTCTTCCACCGGCATGGTGCCGAAGAGCTCGCGCTTCTCGGGCACCAGGGCCATGCCGTTCATCACGCGTTCTTCGAGCGTGAGGGTGGAGATGTCCTGCCCGCGGAACTCGACCACACCCTGGCCGGGCAGGATGCCCATGAGGGTGTTGAGCAGCGTGGACTTGCCGGCACCGTTGGGTCCGATGACGGTGATCACGCCACCGCGCTGGGCCTGCAGATCGATGCCGTGCAGCACCTCGGCGCGGCCGTAGCCGGCGCGCAGGCCCTTGACTTGAAGAATGGGTGTTGTGCTCATGTCAATGCTCCGTGCCGAGGTAAGCCGCGCGCACCTTGGGGTCCTGCTGCACCTGTTCCGGCGGGCCTTGCGTGAGCAGGGTGCCGAATTCCATCACCACGAGGTGGTCGCAGATCTGCATCACCAGGTCCATGTCGTGTTCCACCAGCAGGATGCTCATGCCTTCGGCCTTGAGCTGGCGCAGCACGCCGGCCAGGGCCTGCTTCTCCTTGTGGCGCAGACCGGCGGCGGGTTCGTCGAGCAGCAGCAGCGTCGGGTCGGCGCAGAGGGCGCGCGCGATCTCCATCAGGCGCTGCGGGCCCATGGCCAGGTTGCCGGCCTGTTCGTGCAGGTACTCGCCCATGCCGATGCGCTCCAGCTGGCGCTGTGCCTCGCGGAACAGCTGGCGTTCCTCGGCGCGGTTGGCGCGCAGCATGGCGGGCAGCACACCCTTGTGGCCACGCGTGTGGGCACCCAGTGCCACGTTCTCCAGCACGGTCATGTCGGGGATCATCTTCACGTGCTGGAAGGTGCGTGCCATGCCCAGCTGCGCGATCGCGCGCGAGGGTTTGCCAATGACGTTGCCACCCTGGAACTGCACCTCGCCCGCAGTGGCCGGCAGCACGCCGGTGATGAGGTTGAAGGTGGTGGACTTGCCGGCGCCGTTGGGACCGATCAGGCCGACGATCTGGCCGGCATGGATCTGAAAACTGATGTCGTTCACCGCCACCAGGCCGCCGAACTGCATGCGTGCCTTCTTCACATCGAGCACGAGCTCGCCGGTGGCGGGCTTGGTGCGCTCGGGCAGGGCGGGGGCGTTCTGCCAGTCCACCGTGCGCGGCCTGGGTTTCCTGTTTCTGCCGACGATGGACCACAGGCCGTCGGGCAGGTACTTGAGCACCACGACGAGCGCGATGCCGAAGACGATCACCTCGTAGCTGCCGCTGGTGCCGATGAGCTTGGGCAGCAGCACCTGCAGCTGGTCTTCCAGCACGCGGATCAGGCCGGCGCCGACGATGGCGCCCCACACATAGCCGACTCCACCAATGACCGCCATGAACAGGTACTCGATGCCCATCTTCAGACCGAAGGCCGAGGGGTTCACCGTGCGCTGGAAGTGCGCCAGCAACCAGCCCGCGACGGACGCGAACAGCGCGGCCAGCACGAACATCGTCACCTTGTAGCGGAAGGTGTTGATGCCCATCGCCTCGGCCATCTGGGAGCCGCTCTTGAGCGAGCGCATGGCGCGGCCTGCGCGCGAATCGAGCAGGTACAGCAGCGCGGCAACGAAGGCCAGCAGGATGACCCAGGTCAGCACGAAGAAGGCGCGGCCCTGGCCGATGTCGTACCCAGCGATGGTCAGGCTCTTGATGCCGAGCAGGCCGTCGTACTTGCCCAGGGCATCGAGGTTGCCCATGGTGTAGTAGAGCGACAGGCCCCAGGCGATGGTGGCCAGCGGCAGGTAGTGGCCGGACATGCGCAGCGTGATCAGGCCCACGATGAGCGCACTGCCCGCCGTCAGCGCCATGCCGATGAACAGCGTGATCCAGGGCGACATGCCGGTGTTGAGCGTGAGCCAGGCCGTGGTGTAGGCACCGATGCCGACGAAGGCGGCCTGGCCGAAGGAGGTGAGGCCGCCCACGCCGGTGAGCAGGATCAGGCCCAGCACCGTCATGCTGTAGATGCCGATGTAGTTGAGCTGGGTGATCCAGAAATCGGGCAGGGGTGCGATCACCAGCAGCGGGATCGCGGCGGCCAGGATCAGCAGGCCTATGTTTTGAGTTTTTGGCATATCGGTTATCTACCCGTGTGAAACAACGCCATTCCAGAACACCGCGGAACTGGCTTTGCCAGGCCGCAGGTGTTGCCCCGTGGGGGGAGGCGCCGCAGGCGCTTCGGGGGGAGCTTCATCTAGTGGTCCTCGTCGGAGTGCTTGCTACGCAGCGAGCGGAACAGCAGGACGGGGAGGATCAGGGTGAACACGATCACTTCCTTGAAGGCGCTGGCCCAGAACGAGCCGAAGGCCTCGATCACGCCGACCCCCAGCGCCGCGGCCAGCGCGCCCGGGTAGCTGGACAGGCCGGCGGCCACGGCGGCCACGAAGCCCTTGAGGCCGATCAGGAAGCCGGAGTCGTAGAACACCGTGGTGGTCGGGCCGATCAGCAGGCCCGAGAGTGCGCCGATGAAGGCGGCCATGGTCATGGTGAGCTGGCCCGAGGCCTGCGAAGAGATGCCCATGAGGCGCGCGCCGGTGCGGTTCACGGCGATGGCGCGCAAGGCCTTGCCGCGCAGCGAGCGCTCGAAGTACAGCCAGAGCATGACGATGAGCGCCACCACGGCGGCGAAGGTGATGATGGCCTGGCCCGACAGCATGACGGGGCCGACGCTGAAGCGCGTGTCCCAGAAGGAGGGATTGCGGAAGCCTTCCGCACCGAAAAACAGCAGGCCCAGACCGGTCATGGCGAAGTGCACGCCGACCGACACGATCAGCAGCACCAGCGGCGTGGAGCTTTCCAGCGACTGGTAGGCCACGCGGTAGACCAGCGGACCGTACACCGTGACGATCGCCACGCTGAGCACCGCCTGCACCCACAGCGGAAACTGCTGCGGCGCGGCCCAGATGGCGATGAGGGAGACCACCACCGGCAGGGCCAGCGTGCGGCCCGCTGCCTTGAAGGCGACCAGCGCATTGCGCTGATGCTGCCAGCGACCGGACAGCTCCATGAGCGCGGCCACACCTGCCAGCAGCAACAGCAGCCAGACGGTGCCGGGCACCTTGCCGGTCTGGAAAATGGCCAGCGTGAGCGCGCCGTACGCGACGAACTCACCCTGGGGAATGAAGATGATCCGGGTGACGGTGAACACCAGGACGATGGCCAGCCCCAGCAGCGCGTACACCGCACCGTTGGTCAGACCATCCAACGCCAGGATGCTGGCGATTGAGAAATCCATAAAAAGCCTCAGCGCAGGAAAGAGACACTCTCGAACAGGGACACCGAGGGTCCGGCTCCGCCGGCCCCAGGTGTCGTCCCCCCTCGAAGCGCCGAAGGCGCGCCACAGAGGGGGGATGCCGCGTCAGCGGCGCAGGGGGGAGTTACTCGACTTTGAACTTGCCGTCGACCACTTTCAGCATCACACCGGTTTCGTTGGTGAAGCCCCAGTGGTCGTCCTTGGTCCAGTTCATCACGCCGTGCGCGAACACGGTGCGGCCCATGGTTTCGAGTGCGTCGCGCAGACCGGTGCGGAACTCTTGCGTGCCGGGCTTGCCGGTCTTCAGGGCGATCGGCACGGCCTTGTTCAATGCGATGGCGGCGTCGTAGGCGTGGCCCGCGAACTGGTTGCGCATGCCCGCGCCGACCAGCTTCTCGTAGTTGGTGACGAAGTCCATGGCCAGTTTCTTGGACGGGTGGTTGTCAGGCAGCTGTTCGGCGATCACGGCCGGACCAGAGACCACGAAGGAGCCTTCCACGTCCTTGCCACCGATGCGCACCAGGTCGGGCGTGGCCGCGGCGTGCGTCTGGTAGATCTTGCCCTTGTAGCCGCGTTCGATGATGGCCTTGTGCGGCATGGCGGCACCCGAACCGGTCGCCACCACCAGGATGGCATCCGGGTTGGCGGCGGTGAGCTTGAGCGCCTGTGGCGTCACGCTGGTGTCGGCGCGCGCGAAGCGCTCGGTGGCCACGATCTTCATGCCGGCCTTCTCGGCCAGCGGCGTCATGGCCTTGAGCCACAGCTCGCCGTAGGCGTCGGTGTAGCCGAGGAAGCCGATGGTCTTGATGCCCTGCTTCTTCATGTGCTCGACCACGGCGTAGCCCATCACATCGTTGCCCTGCGGCAGGCGGAACAGCCACTGGTCGGCACCGGGTGGCACGCCCACCGGTGAAGCGGCCAGCTGCACGGTCTTGGCTTCGGCCGCCACCGGGGCGATGGCCGCGGCCACCGGGGTGAGGGTGGAGCCGATGATGACGTCGACCTTGTCGTCGGTCACCAGGCGGCGCGCGTTGGCCGCGCCCTTGCCCGGATCGCTTGCGTCGTCCAGGATGATCAGGTTGACCTTCTCACCGCCGATGGTCTGCGGGAACAGCTTGAACTGGTTCTGCATCGGAATGCCGAGGCCGGAGCCCGGGCCCGTGAGCGAGAGGATCACGCCGACGTTGATGTCGGCCAGCGCCGCGGTGCTGGCCAGGGCCGTGACGGCGACGGCGACGAGGGTTTTGACAGCTTTCATTCGAGTCTCCTTCTGGGGTGGTGAAAAAGGGAAAGGGCGGGGAAAACGCGGGTTCAGGAACAGAGGGCCTTGATGTCTTCGGGCACGGGAATCGCCTTGATGCGATCGGGGGCCTCGGGCGGGTGGATCACGAAGGCGCGCGTTTCCGTGCCTTCGCACAGCACGTCGTCGCCGCGCTTCACCACATGCCGGTGGATGAACACCTTCTCGCGCCATTCGGTCACGCTGGTGTGGATCTGCAGGCGTTCGCCGTAGGTGGCAGGGCGCATGAATTTCGTGTGGATCTCCAGCAGCGGGGTTCCCACGATGCCGCGCGTCTTCTTCGTCTCACGCCAGGGCGGCACACCGCACTGCTTGAAGAAGTTCAGCGAGGACGCGTCCATCCACTTCGAGAAATTCGGAAAGAACACGATGCCCGCGGGATCGCAGTCACCGAACATCACTTCCACTTCGTAAACAACGGTCTTGGTCATAGGGGTTATCGCGGGGCCATGCGGAGTGCGCCATCGAGGCGGATCACTTCGCCATTGAGGTGCGTGTTGGTGACGATGTGCGCGGCGAGCTGGGCGAACTCTTCCGGCTTGCCCAGGCGCGGGGGAAAAGGAATGCTCGCGGCCAGCGAAGTCTGCACGGGCTCGGGCAACTGCTTCATCAGCGGCGTGGCGAACAGGCCGGGCGCCACGGTGCAGACGCGGATGCCGTGCTGCGCCAGATCTCGGGCCATCGGCAACGTCATGCCCACGAGCCCGCCCTTGGACGCGCTGTAGGCCTGCTGGCCGACCTGGCCGTCGAACGCGGCCACGCTGGCGGTGAACATCATCACACCGCGCTCGCCATCTTCCAGTGGATCGAGCTTGGCGCAGGCGGCGGCGAACAGCCGGCTGGCGTTGTAGGTGCCGATCAGGTTCACGTTGATCACGCGGGCGAAGTCGTCCAGCGGCGCGGCGCTGCCGTCCTTGCCGACCACGCGCTTGGCGGTGCCGATGCCAGCGATGTTCATCAGGATGCGCGCCGGACCGTGCGCGGCAGCGGCCTGGTCGAGCGCGGCCTGCAGGCTCTCGGTGTCGGTGATGTCGCAACGGATGCCGATGCCGCCGATGTCGGCCGCCACGCGTTTCGCGTTGTCCAGGTTCACGTCGAGCACGGCGACCTTGGCGCCCAGCCGCGCGAGTTCGCGCGCGGCGGCCTCGCCCAGGCCCGAGCCACCACCGGTGACGAGGGCTGCTTGTCCTTGGATGTTCATGGTCTGTTGTCTCCGTTTCAGGGGTTCTGGTTTTCGATCAGCAAGGCCATGCCCTGGCCACCCCCCACGCAGGCGCTGGAGATGCCGTAGCGCTGGCCGCTGCGCTGCAGTTCACGCGCCAGCGTGAGCGTCAGGCGCACGCCGGTGGCCGCCAGTGGGTGGCCCAGTGCGATGGCGCCGCCGTTGACGTTCAGACGCTCCAGGTCCATGCCGAGTTCACGCGCCACGGCCAGGGTTTGTGCGCCTTGCGCTTCGTTCACTTCGAAGCGTGCGATATCCGACAGTTTCAGGCCGGTGCGCTCCAGCAGCAGGCGGATCGCCGGTGCCGGGCCGATGCCCATGATTTCGGGTGGCACGCCGACGGCAGCGGCCGCGACCACGCGCGCCAGCGGCTTCTTGCCGTTGGCCTTGGCGTACGCGCCAGACGCGACCACGCAGGCCGCCGCCGCATCCACCAGCGCGGAGCTGTTGCCGCCGGTCTGCACGCCACCTTCGAACACGGGCTTGAGCTTGGCGAGCACGTCCACCGGCGACAGGCGCGGGTGGGTGTCGGTGGCGACTTCGGTCACCTTGCCCTGCAGCTTGATGCCGCGCGTCTTGTAACCCGCGAGCTCGAATTTCTCGGTGACCACCGGCACGATCTCGCCGGCGAGAAACCCGCTTTCCTGCGCGGCCACCGCCTTCGCGAACGAGGCGGAGGCAAAGGCGTCCACGTCTTCGCGCGCGATGCTGTACTTCTTGGCCAGGTTCTCGGCGGTCTGGATCATGTTGATGCCGGCCGCCGGGTCCTTCAGTGCCTCCCACATGTAGTCCTTGAAGCCCACTGGCGCGCCCAGCTTGAAGCCGGTGCGGTGGTCGAAGGCGGCGATGGGGTTGCGCGTCATGCTCTCGGTGCCCACCACCAGCGCGGCGTCGCAGGCGCCGCCCTGGATGTGTTCGCCCGCCTGGCGGAACAGCTCGAAGCCGGTGCCGCAGATGCGCTGCGCCATGATCGCCGGCACCTCCACCGGCACACCGGCGTACAGGCCGATGTGGCGGGGCAGGAAGAACTGGTCGAAATCACCCGGCGCCATGTTGCCGGTGACGACCGAGCCGATGTGCTCGCCCGGCACACCGGCGCGGGCCAGCGCCTCGCGCGCGGCCTTGATGCCCAGGTCGGTCGGCGAGATGTGGCCCAGCGCGCCGCAGTAGTCCACCATCGGGGTGCGCACGCCGTCGAGCAGCCAGACGTCGTCGAACGCGTTGAAGAAGCCTCGGGAAGCCATGTCGTCTCGTCTTTACTGGGGTTTGATGATCGCGTGCAGCGTGTCGTCGTGCAGGCGCGCCACGGTTTCGGCCCGGTGCGCCAGCACCGCGCGCTGGTTGATCGATCCCTTGTCGGTGATCTCGCCCCGGTCGATGGTGGGCGCGTCGGCCAGCAGGCACAGGCGCGCGATGCGGCTGGCGCTGCCGGTGGACGTTTTCGCCAGGTCGTTCACCACGCGCTGGAAATGCGCCAGCACCGGTTCGCTGTTGAGCACGTCGTGCAGCGACGCCTCGGCCGGCAGGCCGCTGAGCGCACGCACCGCGCCGGTGGGGAACACCATGGCGCCGACTTCCTTCATGTTCAGGCCGGTGAGCACCACGTCCTGGATGTAGGGCGCACCGGCCGCGATGATCTTCGCTCGCATCGGGCCCACGCTCACAAAGGTGCCGGTGGCGAGCTTGAAGTCTTCCGCGATGCGGCCGTCGAACTTCAGGCCCTGGTGCACGTCGGTCTCGTCGATCCACTTCACCGCGTCGCCGGTCTTGAAGAAACCTTCCTCGTCGAACGAGTCGGCGGTTTCGGCCGGCATGCGCCAGTAGCCGGGCGTGATGTTCGGTCCCTTGTAGCGCACCTCCGTCTTGCCGTCGGTGTCAACCAGTTTGAGCACCAGTCCTGGCGTGGGCAGGCCCAGGTCACCTGCTTTCACGTTCGGGCTCGTGACGAAGATGCCGAAGGGCCCGGACTCGGTCATGCCCAGGCCAGTGCCCATCACGATGCGTTCGCCGATCTGCTGTTCCTGCACGGCATGCAGGGCGTCCCACACGGGCTGGGCAAGCGCGGCGCCGGCGTAGAAGAACATCTGCACACGCGAGAGCAGGGTCTTGCGCAAGGCTTCGTCGGTCTTCATCGCGTTGGCGATGGCCTCGAACCCCGTGGGCACGTTGAAGTACACCGTGGGTGCGATCTCGCGCAGGTTGCGCAGCGTCTCGGCCATCAGCGCGGGCGTGGGCTTGCCGTCGTCGATGTACAGCGTGCCACCGTGGTAGATCACCATGCCGAAATTGTGGTTGCCACCGAAGGTGTGGTTCCAGGGCAGCCAGTCCACGAGCACCAGCGGGCCTTCCGCGAGGACGGGCATGGACTCGGCCATCTGCTGCTGGTTGGCGCACCACATGCGCTGCGTGTTGATCACGGCCTTGGGCATCTTGGTCGAGCCCGAGGTGAAGAGGAACTTGGTGATCGTGTCCGGGCCGGTCGCTGCCATGGCGGCATCCACCTCGGGCGTGGGCTCGGTGGCCAGCAGCGAGGCGAACGACGTGGTGGCACGGCCGGGCACGGTGCCTTCGGTCGTCATCAATTCCACGTCGGGTGCCACCGTGGCCAGCATGGCGCGGCTGTAGCGGTGCGCGTCGGCCGCGAACACCAGGCCAGGCGTGAGCGTCTTCACCACGTGGTGCAGCTTGTCGAAGTCCTGGCTCACCAGCGAATAGGCGGGTGACGTGGGGCAGTAGGCGATGCCGGCGTACACGCAGCCCAGGGCGAGCAGCGCATGTTCCAGGTCGTTCTCACTCAGGATCAGCACCGGGCGTTCGGCCGACAGACCCCGGTTCAACAGGCCCTGGCCGATGCGGCGCGCCGCTTCCAGCGCCTGCGCGAAGCTGACATGCCGCCAGTCGCCGGTGGTGCCGTCGGCATTCTTCGTGCGGCGCGCGAACAGCGTCTGTTCAGGACGCGTCTTCGCCCAGTGCACCAGCCGGTCGGTGATGCGCGTGGGGAAGGCGGACAACTCCTGCTGCGCGCTCAGGTAGTGCACGCCGGTGTCACCGTCGCGCAGCGTGGCGCGGGTGACGCCGAACTTCAGGGGCCGGTAACGCGCGGCCGTGGTGGGGTTCTGGCTCATGTCTCTCTCGGGTGGTATTCGTTGTCAATCAATCCTGCGAGCCGCGTGTCTTTCTCCAGGGATGCCGCGGAACCGGCTTTGCCGGGCCGCTGGCATCGCCCCCTGGGGGGGTGACGCCGAAGGCGGCGCGGGGGGGTCAATCCTTGCTGACTTTGTTCGCGCGCCCTTCCAGGAAGGCGCGCACACGCTCCTTGGCTTCAGGGGCGTTCTGCACGATGGCGGCCATCAGCGCTTCGGTGAAGAAGCCCTGGTCGGCCGGTTGTTCGGCGATGCGCGGCAGGGCGTGCATCAGCGCGTAGTTGGTGAGGGGCGCATTGCCGGCGATGCGCGTGGCGAGCTCCAGCGCTTTGTCCAGCGCGGTGCCTTCGGGCACCAGGTACTGCGCCAGACCGATGCGTTCGCCGTCTTCGGCCTTGTAGACGCGGCCGGTGAACATCATGTCGGCCATGCGCGCGGCGCCGATCAGGCGCGGGATGCGGACCGAGCCGCCACCGCCCACGAAGATGCCACGCGAACCTTCGGGCAGCGCGAAGAAGGACGTGCTGTCGGCCACGCGGATGTGGCAGGCGCTGGCCAGCTCGAGCCCGCCACCGACCACCGCACCGTGCAGCGCCGCGACCACCGGCACCGGGCCGTGCTGCACGCACTCCAGCGCCGAGTGCCACATGCGCGAGTGGTGCACGCCCTGGCCGGCGTCGCGTTCCTGCAGTTCGGAGAGGTCGAGGCCGGCGCAGAAATGGTCGCCCGAGCCGTGGATCACGGCCGCGCGCACGCTCTGCGGCATGCCCTGGAAAATGTCGCGCAGGGCAAGGATGAGGCCGTCGTTCAGCGCGTTGCGCTTGGCGGGCCGGTTCAGCGTGATCACGGCGATCTCGGACGAGGCGCCCTGCAGGCTCAGGCTGATGTCGGTGGAATGGATGGGCATGAAAGTCTCGGTGTCTCGTCCCCCGGAGCGCCGGGTTTGCGTGCTTGAAGTGAGGCTGCATTATTGTTATAAACAATAACCAAAACAAGATTGCCAGCCCGAAATCGACCCCCGTGTTTACCCTAGGTCGAACCCGTTTCCACATTCCATCAAGAGACAGACATGGACCACAAGAACCTCCTCGCGATCGACATCCACACCCACGCCGAGGTGAGTTGCCGCAACCCCTTCGACAACTATGGCGAGGAATACGACCGCGCCGCCGACAAGTACTTCGGCAGCAACCGCCGCCCCACCATCGCCGAGACGATCGCCTACTACCGCGAACGCAAGATCGGCCTGGTGATGTTCACGGTCGACAGCGAGTCCAAACTCGGCCGCCGCCGCATTCCCAATGAGGAGATCGCGCAGGCCGCGCGCGAGAACAGCGACATGATGATCGCCTTCGCCAGCATCGACCCGCACAAAGGCAAGATGGGTGCGCGCGAAGCGGAGCGCCTGATCAAGGAAGAGGGCGTCAAGGGCTTCAAGTTCCACCCCACGGTGCAGGGCTACCACCCGTACGACAAGATGGCCTGGCCGATCTACGAGGTGATCAACGCACACAAGCTGCCCGCGATCTTCCACACGGGCCACAGCGGTATCGGTTCCGGCATGCGCTGCGGCGGCGGCCTGCGGCTTGAGTACAGCAACCCCATGCACCTGGACGACGTGGCGAGCGACTTCCCCGACATGCAGATCGTCATGGCGCACCCCAGCTTCCCGTGGCAGGACGAGGCGCTCAGCGTCGCCACGCACAAGCCCAACGTGTGGATCGATCTTTCAGGCTGGAGCCCGAAGTACTTTCCGAAGCAGCTGGTGCAGTACGCCAACACGCTGCTGAAGGACCGTGTGCTGTTCGGCAGCGACTACCCGCTGATCACGCCCGAGCGCTGGATGAAGGACTTCGAGATCGCCGGTTTCAAGCCCGAGGTAATGCCGGGCATCCTGAAAGGCAACGCGGTTCGACTCCTCGGTCTGGAATGATCGCCCCCGCCGCGCTACGCGCGACCCCCGTCCGGGGGCGACGCCAACGGCCCGGCAAAGCCGGTTCCGTGGCATCCGCTGGCAGGCCCCGAGCGCGCAATCGCTCTTTCACAGAGGAGGCACCATGCTGAAGGCATTCCGGTCGCTGGCCGACATCGAGCGGCTGGAGCAGGCGCCGCGTGAGCAGACCGCACCGCACCGCAGTCCCTACGCGCTGATCCGCGCGGCCGCTGAGCGTTTCCCCGATCGCGAGGCTTTCACCTTCCTGCCGGACGCGGACCTGGCCCGCGAGCCGCGGCGCATCACCTACCGCGCGTTGCTGGCCGACATCCACCGCGCGGCCAACCTGTTCCGTTCGCTCGGTGTGGGGCCGGACGACGCGGTGGCGCTGCTCGCGCCCAACACGCCCGAGGCGCACACGGTGCTGTGGGGTGCGCAGCTCGCGGGCCGCGTCTGCCCGATCAACTACCTGCTGCAACCCGATCACATCGCTGCGCTGCTCAAGGCCTCCAACGCGAAGCTGCTGGTGGTGCTCGGGCCGAACAGCGAGCTCGCGGTGTGGCCGGTGGCGCAGCAGGTGGTGCAACACCACGCGCTGCCGCTGATGCAGATCCGTGTGGGGGATGAGACCGCGCCCGGTGTGCCGGTGCTGCAGGACCTGCTCGCTTCGCAGCCCGACACACCCGTCTTCGAACCCGACCTGCACCCCGACCGTGTGGTCGCACTGTTCCACACTGGCGGCACCACCGGTGCACCCAAGCTCGCGCAGCACACGCAGGGCAACGAGGCGCACACGGCCTGGTTCGCGCATGCGTTCTACGATGTCGATGAAAGCGCGGTCGAGATCAACGGCTTTCCGCTGTTCCATGTGGCCGGTGCCTTCGTCTATGGCCTGGCGCTGCTCGCGGTGGGTGCGCGCCAGGTGCTGCCCACGCTCAGCGGCATGCGCAACACCGGCTTCGTGCGGTGCTACTGGAAGTTCTGCGAGCGCGAGCGCGTGACGCACCTGGCCTGCGTGCCCACGGTGCTGGCCAGTCTGATGGGCGTGGCGGTGGACGCGGACATCGCCACCGTGCGCGCGGCCTACACCGGCGGGTCGCCGCTGCCGTCTGAACTCGCGCAGCGCTTCGAAGTGGCCACCGGCATTGCGGTGCGCAACATCCTGGGCATGACGGAATGCGCCGGGCTGGTGAGCATCGAACCGCTGCTGGGGCCGCGCACGCCGGGCTCGGCCGGCCTGCGCCTGCCCTACACCGAGGTACACGCCGTGCCCTGGCGCGATGGCGAGGCGAAGCTGGACGAACGCTGCGCTGCGGGCGAGACCGGCGTGCTCGTGCTGCGCGGGCCGCACGTGAGCCCGGGCTACACCGACGCGGCGCGCAACGCCGGCATGTTCGAGCAGGGCTGGATCGTCACGGGCGATCTGGGCCATCTCGATGAGGCCGGCCGTGTGCACATCACCGGCCGCGCGAAGGACGTGATCATCCGCGGCTCGCACAACATCGACCCCGGCCTGGTGGAAGATGCCTTCCTGGCGCACCCGGCGGTGGCGCTGTGCGCTGTGGTGGCTGAACCCGATGCCTACGCTGGCGAGGTGCCGGTAGCTTTCGTGACGCTCAAGCCTGGTCAGGCTGTGGGTGGTGCTGAGCTGCTGGCCGTTGTGGCGCCCCAGGTCTATGAGCGGCCCGCCGTGCCCAAGCGCGTGGTGCTGCTGGAGACCTTGCCGATGACCGCCATCGGCAAGGTGTTCAAGCCCGAGCTGCGGCTGCGTGCCATCGAGATCAAGCTCACCGAGAGCGTGCGAGAGTGGGCGCCGGGCGTGAGCGCGCGCGTGCAGGCGCTGGAGAGGGGCGGGCGGCAGTGCGCGGTGATCACCGTGGCAGGCCCGCGCGACGATGCCTTACGCGAACGGCTGATGCAAGGGCTCGCGGCGATGGCGGTGCAGACCGAGCTGCGTTTCGAATAGCGGTCACCAGCCGCCGCGCGACAGCCACCGCTCGACCTGATCGAGCTTGTCCACGCCCCAGAAAGGCTCGCCGTCCACCACCACCGTGGGTGAGCCGAACACGCCGGCTTTGATCGACGCGTCAACCATGGCGCGCAGCAGCGCGGCCGCCTCGTCGCCGGCGGCGGCATCTGCAACGGCTTCGGCCGAAAGCCCGTCGGGCAACGCGAGCTTGCGAAGCGATTCGGGTGTGGAAAGGTCTTGCCCTTCACCCCAGTACGCGCCGTAGATCGCATGCGCCAGCGCAGCCGCATGTTCGGGCTGGTGCTGCTTCACCCAGGCGAAGGCGCGCGCGCAGGGCAGGGGGTTCATCACCGGGTCGGTGGGCTGGCGCTTCATCAGCAGGCCATGTTCGCGTGCGTGACGCAACACGTCGCGCCCGGTGTAGGCGCCCTTGAGCGGCGTGTCCATCAGCGGCTTAAGGCCCATCACCTTCAGCACCGACACACCGAGCAGCATGGCGCGCCAGTCCACCGCGCGGCCGTGGCGCGCTGCGAGGTCTTCGATGCGCAGCGAGGCGAAGTAGCCGTAGGGCGAGATGAAGTCGAAGTGGAACTGGATGGGTGCGTTCATGCGGGGCGTGCGAGTTGAAAGCGCTTAGCAGGTTTCATAACAAACCGGAATAGCTGTTTGTACCTAAACGGTCTGGCATCGGGGCCGTGATGGCTGCACAGTGTGCCTCTTGTGCCTGACGCGGCACATGTCATGCCCTGGCCCGCCTTGGTTGGCGAGCGCCGCACGGACCTTTTCCCTTGTCTCTCTCAGGAGCTCCTCCATGACCTTCTTCCGACGCCGCAGCGCCATTGCTGCGATCGCCGCCCTGGGCGCCGCCATGCTGGCCGGCAACGCCATGGCCCAGCAGACCGTGACGCTGCGCCTGCACCAGTTCCTGCCGCCGACCGCACCGATTCCTTCGCTGGCCATCGTGCCGTGGGCGAAGAAGCTGGAGGCGGAGTCGGGTGGTCGCATCAAGGTGCAGCTGTTCCATGCGATGTCCATGGGCGGTTCTCCGCCGCAGCTGTTCGACCAGGCGCGCGACGGCGTGGTGGACATCACCTGGACGGTGCTGGGGTACACGCCGGGCCGCTTCAGCAAGTCCGAGGTGTTCGAGCTGCCGTTCATGAGCGGTGCGGCCGAGCCGGCGTCGCGCGCATTCCACGAGTTCGTGGAGAAGCACGCGGCCGACGAGTTCAAGGATGTGAAGCTGCTGGCGGCGCACACGCACGGCCCTGGCCTGTTCCACACGAAGGATCCGCTGACGAAGCTGGAGGATCTGAAGGGCAAGAAGGTGCGCGGTGGTTCGCGCGTGATCAGCAACATGCTGCTGAAGCTGGGTGCGACGCCGGTGGGCATGCCGGTGCCGGCGGTGACGGAGGCGATCACCAAGGGCGTGATCCAGGGCACGACGATTCCCTGGGAGGTGGTGCCTTCTTTGAAGATCGCGGAGATCGTGAAGAACCATACGACGTTCTCGGGCCCGCAGGGTTTGTTCACGCAGACGTTCGCGCTGACGATGAACAAGAACAGCTATGACAAGCTGCCGGCGGATCTGAAGAAGGTGATCGATGCGAATTCGGGTGTGGAGACGGCAGCGTTGTTCGGCCGTGCGATGGACGAGGGTGACCGCATTGGTCTGGCGTCGGCGCAGAAGCTGGGTAACAAGGTGGTGACGCTGGATGCGGCCGAGACGGCGCGCTGGAAGGCGGCTGCTGCGGCTGTGGAAGCCGACTGGGTGAAGGAAGTGCAGGGCAAGGGCATCGATGGTGCCAAGCTGGTTTCGGAAGCCCGTGCGTTGATTGCCAAGCAGGCGAAGTAATTCAACTTTCGGTTGAATGCCTCGGGGTCGCTCGTTTTCGGGTGGCCCTTTTTTCGTGCCTGCTGGTGTGGGAGGTCGGGTGGTCCGGTCAATCCAGGCGCCGGCTTGTCGCGGGGGTCTGCCCGGGCGTGCGGATACCGTTTTGTCAACGCCTTGGTTGGTGCTCGGCCTCTGTGGCAACCGCGAATAAGGCCAGCGCCTGACTTGCCCGGACCACCCGCCCCAGAAGCGATGTGGGCGCGCAACCCTGGGTGTGCCTACTTGTGTAGTGGGTCGGTGGCGGTGCCCGCATGCGCAGGCCCCCCGTTCGCGGTTGCCACAGAGGGTGCACGCCAACCAAGGTGTTGATGAGGCAACGGATGCGCCCAGGCACACGCATCCGCGATAAAGGGCCGGAGCAGGCGGGCACCGCCATCGGCCCGCCGCGAGGTCAGCGCAATAAACGCAACGACCGCAAGAAACTCAACCCCAGACCTCACGCGCCGTTTCAACCACCAGCGCCAGCTTCCGGCGCTGGTCTTCAACCGCGATGTTGTTCCCGTGCACGGTCGAAGAGAACCCGCACTGCGGCGACAGACACATCTGATCGAGAGACGCGTACTTGGAAGCCTCGTCAATCCGCCGCTTCAGATCGTCCTTGCCTTCCAGTTGCCCGAACTTGGTGGTGACCAGGCCCAGTACCACGATCTTGTCCTTGCTCAGGTAACGCAGCGGACGGAAATCGCCCGAGCGGTCGTCGTCGTACTCCAGGAAAAACGCGTCCAGCTTCATCTCCGACAGCAACGCCTCCGCCACCGGCTCGTAGTTGCCCGCCGCCGCGTGCGTGCTCTTGAAATTGCCGCGGCACAGGTGCATCGCCAGCGTCATGCCCTTGGGCTTGTGTGCCACCACCTTGTTGATGAAGTTCGCGTACCGGTGCGGCAGCTCGTTCGGGTCGTCGCCCCGCTGGCGCGCCGCCTCGCGCATGCGCTCGTCGCACAGGTAGGCCATGTTCGTGTCGTCCATCTGCACGTAGTTGCAGCCCGCGTCCGCCAGGCTTTGCAGCTCGTCGCCATACGCCTTGGCCACGTCGTCGTAGAACACCGGGTCCAGCTCGGGGTAGGCCTCCTTGCTGATGCCCGCACGGCCACCCCGGAAGTGCAGCATCGTCGGTGAGGGGATCGTCACCTTCGGCGTGAGCGCTTTCTGGCCCAGCGCTTCCACCTGCGCCTTGAGGTACTGGAAATCCGCCAGCTGGATGTTCTTCGCGTGGCGCACCTTGTCGATCACGCGGATCACCGGCGGCGCCAACTCTTCCGTGCCGTCGGGCTTGCGGATGGTCACCGGAATGTCGGTCTTCACGCCACCCAGCTGCTCGAGGAAGTCGATGTGGAAATACGTGCGCCGGAACTCGCCGTCGGTGATCGATTGCAGCCCCACGTCGGCCTGGAACTTCACGATCTCGGTGATCGCGCGGTCTTCCACCTTGCGCAGTTCCTCGGCGCTGATGCTCTTCTTGTTGAAGAACTGGTCACGGGCTTCCAGCAGATAGGCCGGGCGCAGAAAGCTGCCGACGTGGTCGGCACGGAACGGGGGATGGGCGCGCAAGGTCATGAAAAACGTCCTCTGGTCGTTGGTCTGTGAAAGGGTGAAGGCGCACTGTGCCAGCCTTGATTGCATACATAAACCTATGGAAAACCCCCATCCAAGGCCGAATCGCTTGAAAAGTGGTGGTTTCTGTATACATTGCGGCCCCATGACACAGGAATCCCTGTCCCCCGCCGCCGAAACCATGGGTGGCACCGAAAGCGCCCAGGTGCGGGCGCTGCTGCAGCTGCGCGAGCTCATCCTCTCGGGTGAACTGCCCGGGGGGTCGCGCATCGCCGAGCTGGCCATCGTGGAACGCCTGGGGGTGTCGCGCACGCCCATCCGCGCGGCGCTGATGCGTCTGGAGCAGGAAGGCCTGCTCAAGGCCCTGCCGAATGGCGGCTATGTGGTCCAGACCTTTTCCGAGCGCGACATCGCCGACGCGATCGAGCTGCGGGGCACGCTGGAGGGGCTGCTCGCCCGGCTGGCGGCCGAGCGGGGAGCGCCCGCCCCGGTGCTCGTCGAGGCGCGCAAATGCCTGGATGCGCTCGATGGCGTGCTGACCTCGCCCGCGCTCGACGACGAGGGCTTTTCAAGTTACGTGGCGCTCAACAGCCGCTTCCACACACTGATCTGGGACATGGCCGACAGCCCGACCATCGCGCGCCAGCTGGAGAAGGTGCTCAGCCTGCCGTTCGCCTCGCCCTCGGGCTTCGTGGTGATGCAGGCGCATTCGCAGCGCGCGCGGGACATGATGGTGGTGGCGCAGGACCAGCACCGCCAGGTGCTCGATGCGATTGAACAGCGCGAGGGTTCGCGAGCCGAGGCCATCATGCGCGAGCACTCGCGCCTGGCCCAGCGCAACCTGCGCGAGGTGCTGGCCGGCCACGCCACGGTGCACGCACCGGCGTCCATGCCCGCTCTCAAACTTATCCGCCGCCCCTGAGCGGCGCCGTTCGTCAGAGGTTTCATAGAAAAACGGCATAGCTGAAAGTCGGTTATTCGACTGGCGGAGATGTCGACGGCCATGCACAGTGTGGGCATTACGTGCTTCAAGCCTGCCGCGTCCGGAGTGCGCCCACACGCTCCCGGACCGGCACACAAAAGGAACTGGAGACAAGCATGAGATTCATCCAACGCCGAACCGCCTTGCTGGGCGCGGGTGCCATGGCCGCCGCCATGCTGGCTGGCAACGCACTGGCGCAGCAGACCGTCACGCTGCGACTGCACCAGATGCTGCCGCAGCAGGCCACCATTCCGGCGCGTGCGCTGGTGCCCTGGGCCCAGAAGGTGGAGGCCGAATCCGGCGGCAAGATCAAGGTGCAGCTGTTCCATGCCATGGCGCTGGGCGGCGCGCCACCGCAGCTTTACGACCAGGCCCGCGACGGCGTGGTCGACCTCACCTGGACGGTGCTGGGCTACACGCCGGGCCGCTTCAACAAGTCCGAAGTCTTCGAGCTGCCTTTCATGAGCGGCTCGGCCGAGGAATCGTCCCGTGCCTTCCAGGAATACGTGGAGAAGTTCGCCGCCGACGAATTCCGGGAGGTGAAGCTGATCGCCGTGCACACCCATGGCCCTGGCCTGTTCCACACCAAGACGCCGGTGACCGGATTGGAAAGCCTGCGCGGCATGAAGGTGCGCGGCGGTTCGCGCGTCATCAACAACATGCTGACCAAGCTGGGCGCCACGCCGGTGGGCATGCCCGTGCCGGCGGTGACCGATGCGCTGTCCAAGGGCACCATCGACGGCACCACGATTCCCTGGGAAGTCACGCCGTCGCTGAAGGTGACCGAGCTGGTGAAGAACCACACCACCTTCGCCGGCAAGCAGGGCCTGTACACGCAGACCTTCGCGTTCTCCATGAACCGCGCCAGCTACGACAAGCTGCCGCCCGACCTCAAGGCCGTGATCGACAAGAACTCGGGCATCGAGACGGCGGCCCTGTTCGGCCGCGCCATGGACGAAGGCGACAAGGTCGGCCGTGAGATCGCCGAGAAGGCGAAGAACAACATCGTGGCGCTGGACGTGGCGGAAACGCAGCGCTGGCGCCGCACGGCGGCCACGGTCGAGACCGACTGGATCAATGAAATGAAAGGCAAGAACATCGACGGGGCCAAACTCCTGTCGGAAGCGCGTGCGTTGATCGCGAAGTACCAGCGATAATTCCGCACCCCATTGGACTACCCCCCGGGGTGGTCCAGCAACGAATGACCGATTCGCTTTCGCCGTGCCCGGCGCGAGCGGGTTGGTCCTTTTTTTAAGGTGACAAGTTTGAAAGTGCTGTCTTTATTGGCCAGGTTCTGCGCCATCCTGGCCGGGGTCCTGCTCACGGTGATCACGATCATCACCTGCGTCAGCCTGATCGGCCGCAACACCATCGGCACCACGCTGGTGGGTGACTACGAACTCACGGCCGTGACCGCCGGTGCCGCCGTCGCGCTCTTCATGCCGTGGTGCCAGCTCAAGCGGGAAAACATCATCGTCGACTTCTTCACCGCCAAGGTGTCCAGCGGTGGCGTCGCCATGCTGGACCGCCTCGGCGCCCTGTTGCTGGGCCTGCTGATGTTTGCGCTGGCGTGGCGCACGGCCATCGGTGGCATGAGCGCGTACGCGTCCCAGACCACCACCATGATGTTGGGCTTTCCCGAGTGGATCACCTACGCGTTCATGGTGCCTCCTTTCGTGCTGACCGGCTTCATTGCCCTGTATCAGGTGTTCTTTGGCAATTTTTCGGAGCAGGGTCAATGAGTGCCTTGAGTCTCGCGGCGTCGATCTTCGGCGTCATGCTTTTCCTGATGGCGATCCGCACCCCGATCGCCGTGGCGATGTTCGCCGCCGGCACCTTCGGCTACATCTATCAGGTCGGTCTGCCACCGTTCTTCAACAACCTCAACGGCATGGCGTTCGCGCGCTTTGCCAGCTATGACCTGTCGGTGATTCCGCTGTTCATCCTGATGGGCAACTTCGCCACGCAGGGCGGCATCTCGAAGGCACTGTTCCAGTTCGCTGCCATCGTGATGGGCCGCTTCAAGGGCGGTCTGGCCATGGCCGCCGTGTTGGCCAGCGCGGGCTTCGGTGCCATCTGCGGTTCGTCGGTCGCCACCGCCGCCACCATCACCTCGGTCGCGCTGCCTGAGATGAAGCGCCATGGCTACTCCGGGCGTCTGGCCACCGGCACGCTGGCCGCCGGCGGCACGCTCGGTGTGCTGATTCCGCCTTCAGTGCCGCTGGTGATCTACGCCATCCTGACCGAGCAGAACATCGCCAAGCTGTTCGCCGCCGCGATGATTCCCGGCGTGATTGCCATGCTGGGCTACATGATTGCGATTGCGGTCTATGTGCGCCTTGTGCCCGGCCACGCGCCCGAGCACGACGCCAACGAACAGAAGCTTTCCTGGGAGGCGCTCAAAGGTGTGCTGCCCATCGCGATCGTGTTCCTGGTCGTCTTCGGTGGCATCTACGGTGGCCTGTTCACGCCCACCGAAGGTGCGGCCGTGGGCGCTGCCGCCACCTTCGTTGCGGCCCTGCTCAAGCGCGAACTCACCTGGGCCAAGACCAAGCAGTGCTTCTATTCCACCGCAGCGGCCAGCGCCATGATCTTCATGATCTTCATCGGTGCCGACCTGATGAACTCCGCGCTGGCCCTCACGCAGGTGCCGGCGCAACTGGCCTCGGTGATCCAGGGCTGGGACGTCCCTCCGCTGATGGTGGTGGGCGGCATCATGCTGTTCTACGTGGTGCTGGGTGCGGTGATGGACGAACTGTCCATGATCCTGCTGACCATCCCGATCTTCTTCCCGGTGGTGATGGGCCTGGACTGGGGCGGCATGTCCTCGGAATCCGTGGCGATCTGGTTCGGCATCATGGTGCTGATGACCGTGGGCTTCGGCCTGCTGGCACCGCCCGTGGGGCTGAACGTGTATGTGGTCAACGGCCTGGCCAAAGGTGTGCCGATCGGTGAGAGCTACCGGGGTGTGCTGCCTTTCCTGGCCAGCGACGTGGTGCGCTCGCTGCTGGTGCTGTTCTTCCCGGCCATTTCCTTGTGGCTGGTTCAATTTGTGGGGTGATGCCATGACCAAGCAACTGTTCTCCTTCCGACGCCGTGCCGTCATCGGCGCCTCGCTGGCCCTGGCCACCGGTGCGCTGGCGCTGCCGACCTTCGCGCAATCCGCGTTCCCGTCCAAGGGGCTGCGCATCGTGGTGCCGTTCGGTCCCGGTGGCGTGGGCGACCTCACCGCCCGCATCGTCGCCGAGAAGCTGGCCAGCCAGCTCGGCCAGCCCGTGGTGATCGACAACCGCCCTGGCGCCGGTGGCGTGGTGGCGGCCGAGTCGGTGGTGCGCTCCGATCCGGATGGACACACCATGTTCCTGATGTCCAACGGCACGGCCGTGACCGCGAGCCTGTTCCAGAAGCTGCCGTTCGACACCGTCAAGGATTTCACCCCGGTGTCCACGCTCGGCTATTTCGACATCGCCGTGGTGGTGCCCGCGAGCTCGCCGTACAAGACCCTGGGCGAGCTGGTGGCCTTCGCCAAGGCCAACCCTGGCAAGATCAACATCGGCAGCATCAACATTGGCAGCACGCAGCACCTCGCCGCCGAGCTGTTCAAGAGCACGGCGGGCATCGACGCGCAGATCGTGCCGTACAACGGTTCGCCGGCGCTCATCGGTGCCATCCGGGGCCAGCAGGTCGACGTGGCCGTGGAAATCCTCGCGCCGGTGCTCACGCAGATCCAGGGCAATGCCCTGCGTGCCCTGGCCGTCACCGGCGAAAAACGATCCATCGTGCTGCCCGAAGTGCCCACCGCCGTCGAGGCCGGCGTCAAGGACTACATCGCGTCCTCGTGGAACGCGCTGGCCGTGCCGTCGAAGACGCCGCGCGCCGTGGTGGAGCGTCTGCACAAGGAGATCGCCGCCGCCGTGGCCGATGCCGGTGTGCGCGAGAAGCTGCGCGGCCTGAACATCGATGCGCGTTCCAGCACGCCCGAACAGACCGCCACTTTGTTGGCTTCCGACATCCGCCGCTGGAGCGGCGTGATCGAGAAGGCGAAGATTCCGAAACAGTAAGCACCCCCCCGCGCCGCTGCGCGGCTCCCCCCTCTCTCGTCTTCGGCGGGAAGGGGGCGCACTCTGGGACCGGCGAAGCCGGATCCGAGAGGGCCCTGGACGGGGTGCCGCGCTCCGGCCGCTTCATCTTCTTTTCCTTTTCTTTCCCCCCGTGCTCGACATCCTGGCCATCACCGGGCCGATCTACCTCTGCATTGCGCTGGGTTTCGCGGCCGTGCGCTGGCGGGTGTTCTCGCCGGGGGACATGCGGGTGATGGGCAGGTTCGTCATCCAGTTCGCCCTGCCGGCGCTGTTGTTCAACGCGCTCGCGTCGCGCCCCATCGCTGACTTGCTGCAACCGGCCTACCTGCTGGCCTTTGGCGTGGGCTCGGTGCTGTGGCTGTGCATCAGCCTGTGGAGTGTGCGCCGCCTGCAGCGGCGTGACCTGACCGAGAGTGCCTACACGACGATGGGCATGACCTGTGGCAACAGCACCTTCATCGGTTACCCGGTGGTGCTGCTGGCGATCGGGCCGTTGGCGGGTGTGGCGCTGGCCATGAACCTGCTCGTGGAAAACCTCATCAAGCTGCCGTTGCTGATGACGCTGGCCGATGTGGGGGCTTCCGACAGGGCGCGCGCGTCCTGGAGGCACGCCCTGGGCGAGACGTTCCACCGGCTGGTGCGCAATCCGATGATCGTGGCCATCGTGCTGGGTTTCGTGGTGTCATTGCTGGGCTGGCAGATGCCTTCGGTCATCGCGCGCACCGTGAATCTGTTCGGCGCGGCCAGCGGTGGCCTGGCGCTCTTCATCATCGGTGGCACGCTGGTGGGGCTGCAGGTGCGCGGCCTGCGCCGGCAGGTGGCGCAGATCGCCATTGGCAAGCTGCTGCTGCATCCGGCGGCGGTGTGGGCCGCCGTGATGCTGCTGCCCCTGATCGGCCTGCCCGCACTCACCGGTGAGTTGCGCGCGGCTGTCGTGCTCTCGGCCGCCATGCCCATGCTGGGCATCTACCCGCTGCTGGCGCAGCGCCATGGGCATGAAGGCTTCACGGCGGCGGCCTTGCTGGCGGCCACGGTGGCCTCGTTCTTCACGCTGAGCGCCATCCTCTGGGTGATGCGCCACACCGCGGGCTGGCTGGCCTGACTCAGGGCCGCTGCAGGCCGTCCAGGGTCTGCCGGATCAAATCCAGCGCTGTCTGCTGGGTGAGGGTGGCCGGGCGCTGCGAACTCACGGCCAGGCAAAGCCGGGTGCGCAGGGGCGGGTCGCTGATCGCGCGCATGCGGTAGGACGAAGGCCGGATCGAACTCCATACCGCGTTGCGCGAGAGCAGGGCGGCGCCAGCGCCGTCGGCCACCAGATCGAGAATGGCCGAAACGCCGTCGATCTCCAGTGCCACGTTGGGCCGGCAGCCGATGTTGGCCATCTCGGTTTCCACATGCATGCGGATGGCATTCGGCCGGCTCGGGATCACGAGCGGCAGCCCGGCCACCTCGTGCAGGGAAATGGGCGAGGGTGGCGGGTCTTCCGGCAGGCCGGGCGGGCGCGGTTGCACGAGCACCAGCTCCTCGTCCTGCAGGGGATGGATCTCCAGGTCGGGCGACGGCTGGGCGTTGTAGAGCACGGCGATATCCAGCCGGCCGTTCACCAGCGATTCCTGCATGGACATGGACAGGCCTTCGCTGATCGACAGGCTGGCCTGCGGCAGTTGCTGGCGGAAGGCGCGCGTGAGCGGCACGGTGAGCACGCGTGCCAGGCTGGGCGGCAGGCCGATGGCCACGCGCCCGGCCAGTGCACCGCGCACCCGGCCCAGTTCTTCGCGCGCACGCTCCACCTGGTGCAGGATGCCGCGCCCGTGCGCCAGCAGCAGCTTGCCCGCCTCGGTGGGCGTGGCGCCCCGGCCGTTGCGCACCAGCAGGTTCTGCCGCAGTTCCACTTCCAGCAGGCGCACCTGGCGCGAGAGGGCAGGTTGCGCCACGTTGAGCGCCATGGCGGCGCGCGTGAAGCTGCCCAGCTCGGCCACGCGAACGAAATATTCGAGTTGTTTCAGGTCCATGTCAGAAAGGGGGTCAGCCCCCATCATAGTTATGTGATTTTGTTCTAGCTGATAGCGGAGTCAGTGACTTTTCTTGTGGAGTGGGGCGGTCCACAATGCCAAGTCCATCACGCATACCCATGACAGCAGAGACAACCCCCAGCCTCCGAGGCATTTCGTCCATGGCCACCCGCCAGGTGCTGGCCGAACTGGGTGCCGCGTTCACGCAACGCACGGGCTGCGCCGTGGCCATCGAGGCGGTCGGCGGCGTGGATGCCGCCAGGCGCGTTGCGGCCGGCGAGGCGTTCGATGTGGTCATCCTCGCCTCGGATGCGATCGACCGGCTGATCGCTGGCGGCCACCTGAAGGCCGGCAGCCGTGTCGACCTGGTTCGCTCTGAAGTCGCCATCGCGGTGCGTGCGGGGGCCGCCGTGCCCGACGTGGGCAGCGAGGACGCGCTCAAGCGCGCCGTGCTCGCCGCGCGCAACATCAGTTACTCCACGGGCCCCAGCGGCGTGGCATTGGCCGCGCTGTTCGAGCGCTGGGGCATTGCCGACGAGGTGCGTGGCCGCACCGTGCAGGCGCCGCCAGGGGTGCCGGTGGGCACGCTGGTGGCGCGGGGCGAGGTGGAACTGGGTTTCCAGCAGCTCAGCGAGCTGATCCATGTGGACGGCATCACCCTGGTGGGAGGGCTGCCTCGCGGCGTGGAGATCACCACCTACTTTTCCGCCGGCCTGCCCGTGGGGCTGGACAGCGATTCACCGCAGGGTGCGCGCGTGCGAGCCCTGATCGAATTCATGGCATCGCCCGATGCCGAGGCGGCCAAGCGCCGCCAGGGCATGGAGCCCGCCTGATTTCCCGCCAACACACGCGAACCACCGAGGAGCGCACCGCATGAGTCTCATCATCGATTGCCACGGCCACTACACCACTGCCCCCAAGGCGCTGGAGGCCTGGCGCAACCAGCAGATCGCCGGCATCAAGGACCCGGCCGCCATGCCCAGGGCCGCGGACCTGAAGATCAGCGACGACGAGCTGCGCGAGTCCATCGAGACGAACCAGCTCAGGCTGATGAAGGAGCGCGGCAGCGACATCACGCTGTTCAGTCCGCGCGCCAGCTTCATGGCCCACCACATCGGCGACTTCAACGTGTCGAGCACCTGGGCGGCCATCTGCAACGAGCTCTGCTACCGCGTGTCCACGCTGTTCCCGGACAACTTCGTGCCCGTGGCCATGTTGCCGCAGTCGCCCGGTGTCGATCCGAAGACCTGCATTCCCGAGCTGGAGAAGTGCGTCAAGGAATACGGCGCGGTCGGCATCAACCTCAACCCCGATCCCTCGGGCGGCCACTGGACCAGCCCGCCGCTGACCGACAGGCACTGGTACCCCATCTACGAAAAGATGGCCGAGTACGACCTGCCGGCCATGATCCACGTGAGCACGAGCTGCAACGCCTGCTTCCACACCACCGGCGCGCACTACCTCAACGCCGACACCACCGCTTTCATGCAGCTCATCCAGGGCGACCTGTTCAAGGACTTCCCGACGCTGAAATTCCTGATCCCGCACGGCGGTGGCGCGGTGCCTTACCACTGGGGTCGTTTCCGTGGCCTGGCGCAGGAGATGAAGAAGCCGTTGCTGGACACGCACGTGATGAACAACGTGTTCTTCGACACCTGCGTGTACCACCAGCCTGGCATCGACCTGCTCAACACCGTGATCCCGGTGAAGAACGTGCTGTTCGCCAGCGAGATGATCGGCGCAGTGCGGGGCATCGACCCGACCACGGGCAACTACTACGACGACACCAAGCGCTACATCGAGGCGTCGAAGATCCTGAGTGCGGAAGACAAGCACCAGATCTACGAAGGCAACGTGCGCCGCGTGTTCCCGCGCCTTGATGCGCGCCTGAAGGCCCGGAACAAGTAACCTCCCTCCACCTCCACAAAACTCACTGAAGAACTCACAGGGCACCCGCGGAACTGGCTTTGCCTGGCCGCTGGGTGCGTCCCCTTCGCGCAGCGGAAGGGGGAAGCCGCGAAGCGGCCTGGGGGTTGAAAGGCATATATGTACGAACTGGGCGTTGTCTACCGCAACATCAACCGCGCCGACCGCGCGGCCGCCGACGGTCTGGCCGCGCTGGGCTCGGCCACCGTGCACGAGGCCATGGGCCGCGTGGGCCTGCTCAAGCCTTACATGCGCCCGATCTACTCGGGCCAGCAGGTGAGTGGCACGGCGGTCACCGTGCTGCTGCAACCGGGTGACAACTGGATGATGCACGTCGCGGCCGAGCAGATCCAGCCGGGCGACATCGTGGTGGCGGCCGTCACCGCCGAGTGCACCGACGGCTACTTCGGCGACCTGCTCGCCACCTCGTTCCAGGCACGCGGTGCGCGCGCCCTCATCATCGACGCCGGTGTGCGCGACGTGAAGACACTGCAGGAGATGAACTTCCCCGTGTGGAGCAAGGCGATTTCCAGCAAGGGCACGATCAAGGCCACGCTGGGCTCGGTGAACATCCCCATCGTCTGCGCCGGCATGCTGGTGACGCCGGGCGACGTGATCGTGGCCGACGACGACGGCGTAGTCTGCGTGCCTGCCGCGCGAGCCGCCGCCACGCTCGAAGCCGCGCAGAAGCGCGAGAGCTTCGAGGGCGAAAAACGCGGCAAGCTCGCCAGCGGCGTGCTGGGGCTGGACATGTACAGGAGGCGCGAGCCGCTGGCCGCCGCTGGTCTCAAGTACATCGACTGAAAGCAAGACATGAGCAAACCGACTTCCGGAGACTTCACCAAGACCGCGGGCTGGCTGGACTGGTACACCGGCCCCAGCAAGCCACGCTTCCAGTTGCCCGCCGGCGCCGTGGACGCGCACTGCCACGTGTTCGGACCGGGTGCCGAATTCCCTTACGCGCCCGAGCGCAAGTACACGCCGTGCGATGCGAGCAAGCAGCAGTTGTACGCACTGCGCGACCACCTCGGCTTCTCGCGCAACGTGGTGGTGCAGGCCACCTGCCACGGCGCGGACAACCGCGCCATGGTCGACGCCTGCCTCTCCAGCGGCGGCAAGGCGCGGGGCGTGGCCACCGTCAAGCGCAGTGTCACCGACGAGGAGCTGCAGCAGCTGCACGCAGCGGGCGTGCGCGGTGTGCGCTTCAACTTCGTCAAGCGCCTGGTGGACTTCACGCCCAAGGACGAGCTGATGGAG
>QFCS01000529.1_pt1 | contig 43384 bp, 39 predicted proteins | sample 3576561 | NCBI WGS metagenome assembly QFCS01 | reverse complement strand
GCACCGGGTACTTGGCTTCGAGCTGTTCGGTCGGGCTGTTGTGGGTGTCGCCGTCGTTGATGCAGACGGTGACGGACACGCCGTCTTCCGTGCTCTTGGCGCCCCAGCCGCCGCCCAGCGGGCCGATGCCGACGATGAACAGGCGGCCGTCTTCGGGCGAGATGCCGTGGATGTTGGGGAACACCAGGTCGGCGTGGTGGCCGGCGATGGCGCGGTCGGGAATGGCGGGGGCGAGCGCCTTGAAGATGGTGTCGATCACCGTCATGGGGAAGGTCATCCACACACGCATGGGGTAGGGGCGCTCGGCGCTGATGACGGTGCCCATGGGCATGACGACCTTGAGCGAGCGGAAGCTGCCGTCGTTCACCGGGTAGTCCGTCGGCGTGGTGAGGCACTTGTAGGCCACCTGCGCGCAGGCAATGCCGGTGGTGAAGCCGGAGTTGTAGAAGCCACGCACCTGCTTGCTCACGTCCGACAGGTCCACGGTCATCTCGTCGCCCTTGACGATCACCTTCACGCGGATGGGGATGCGCTTGCCGATCTCCAGGCCGTCGTCGTCCATGAAGGACTCGGCTTCGTACACGCCGTCGGGAATGGACAGCGTGTTCTTGCGCGCCACGGCTTCGCTCGAATCCATGATCTGGCGGATGGAGCCGTTCACCGCGTCGGCGCCGTAGCGCTGCAGCAGTTCCACGTAGCGGCGCTCGCCGGTGGTGATGGCGGTGATCTGCGCGCGCAGGTCGCCCAGTGCGCGTTCGGGCATACGCACGTTCATGGCGATGATGTCGACCAGGTCCTGGTTGACCACGCCTTCGCGCTGGTACTTCACGATCGGGATCTGGATGCCTTCGCTGAAGATGTCCGTCGTGACGTTGCCCAGCGTGCCGCCCACGTCAAGCCAGTGCGCCATGCAGCAGGTGAAGCCTTCGAGCTGGCCTTCGTGGAACACCGGCATGGTGAAGGTGAAGTGGTTCAGGTGGCTGCCGGTGGTGTACGCGTCGTTGGTGACGAGGATGTCGCCGGGCTTGATGTTGTCGACGCCGAAGTGCCTGATCTTCGCCTTCACCGTTTCGGCCATGCCCCGGATGAACATGGGCAGGCCCAGGCCGATGGAGACGGTGTCGCCTTCCTTGGTGAACAGGCCGACGGTGAAGTCCAGCGCCTCGTAGATGATGAGGTTGTACGCGGTGCGCGTGAGGTTGGTCTTCATCTCCTCCGTCACGGCGAAGAGGCCGTTGCGGATGATCTCGACGGTGACGGGGTCGATCGCCGTCGTGGTGGCTTGCATGTTGTCTCGTGCGTTCATGATCTGTCGCTCCCGATGGCGATTTGCAGGTTGCCCAGGCCGTCGACGCGCAGTTCGTCGCCGGGTTGGACCACGGTGGTGGAGGCGTGTTCCTCGATCAGTGCCGGGCCGGGGATGAGGTTGCCGGCGCGCAGCAGGTCGCGCTTGTAGACGGGCGTGTCGGCCCAGCCGCTGGAGCGGAAGTACACCGGCTTGGTGCCGCGCAGCGCGGCGGCTTCGGGTTGTGCGGCGCCTTCGTCCACGTGGTGGCGCGGTGGCTTCTTCATGGTGCCGAGCACGGTCACGCGCAGGCTCACCAGGTCGGCCGCTTCCTTCGGGGCCGAGGTGCCGTAGCGCACCTTGTGCACCTGGTCGAAGTGGTTCTTGATGGCGGCGCGGTCCTTGCTCTCGAAGAAGGCGGCGGGCAGATCGACCGTGACGGCGTGCTCCTGGCCGACGTAGCGCATGTCGGCGGCGCGTTCGATGACGATGCCGTCGGGCGTGATGCCGGAGGCGGCGAGCGCGGCGCGGCCTTCGTCTTCCATGCCCTTGTAGAGCGCCTCGATCTCGTCGAAGGACACGTCGTTGAGCTTGCGGAACACCGAGCGCACGTAGTCGTAGCGCAGGTCGGAGAACAGCATGCCGTAGGCCGAGAAGTAGCCCGGCGCGTACGGAATGAGCACCTTGCGGATGCCGATCTCGCGGGCGATGGCGGAGGCGTGCAGCGGGCCGGCGCCGCCGTACACCACCATGGTGAAGCTGCCGGCGTCCAGGCCGCGTTCGGTGGTCACGGCCTTCACCGCGTGCGACATCTGCGTCACCGCAATGCGCAGGATGCCGTCGGCGGCGGCGGTCGCGTCCAGTCCCAGGGGCTTGGCCACGCGCTCTTCCATCTGGCGCTGCGTGCCAGCCAGGTCCAGTTTCAGTTCGCCGCCGAGGAAGTGGTCGGCGTCGAGGCGGCCGAGCAGCAGGTTGGCGTCGGTCACGGTGGGTTCGGTGCCGCCGCGGCCGTAGGCCACCGGGCCGGGAATGGAGCCCGCGCTCTGCGGGCCCACGCGCAGCGCGTTGCCGGTTTCCACGCGGGCGATGGAACCCCCGCCGGTGCCGACCTCGTGGATGTCCATCATCGGAATCTGGATCGGCAGGGCGCGTTCGTAGCCACCGATGAGTGCGCTGCCGGTGGTGAGCGGCCGGCCTTCGCTGATGACGCCGGCCTTGGCGGTGGTGCCGCCCATGTCGAAGGCGATCGCATCGCCCATGCCGAGCTGCGCGCAGATGGCCTGCGCGCCGATGACGCCGGCCGCCGGGCCGGATTCGAGCATGCGCACGCAGTCGCGCCGCGCGTGTTCGCTGGGAAACAGGCCGCCGGTGGACTGCACCACGTAGAAGTCGCCCTCGAAGCCCTTGTTGCCCAGGTGCTCTTCGAGTTCACCGAGGTAGGCCGAGACGCGCGGGCCGACATAGGCGTTGGCCACCGCCGTGGAGACGCGTTCGAACTCGCGGTATTCCTGACTGAGTTCGTGCGAGGCGCAGACGAAGGCCTTGGGCAGTTCTTCCTGCAGGATCTGCTTGACGCGCTGTTCGTGCGCCGGGTTGCGGTACGAGTGCAGCAGCAGCACGGCCACGGCCTCGATGTCCTTGCCGCCGAGTTCGCGCGCCAGTTCGCGCACCGCGTCTTCGTTCAGCGCCTTGTGGGTGCTGCCGTCGGCGCGCAGGCGCTCGGCCACTTCATAGCGCAGCGAGCGCTTCACCAGCGGCTCGTGCTTGTTGAAGAAGAGGTTGTAGGCGTCGGGCCGGTTGACGCGGCCGATCTCGTAGATGTCGCGGAAGCCTTCGGTGATCAGCAGCGCGGTCTTGGCGCCGTTGCGTTCCAGCAGCGTGTTGATGGCGATGGTGGAGCCGTGCAGGAACAGGTGGCCGTCGCGCAGGTCGATGTCGGCGCTGTCGAGCGTGGCCTGGATGCCGTTGACCAGCTGGCCGTGGGTGGACAGGGCCTTGCCGAACAGCAGCTGGCCGGTGACTTCGTCGAACGCGGCCATGTCGGTGAAGGTGCCGCCAATGTCGACGGCGACGCGCAGGCGCGCGTCGTGCGGGGTGAGGTTCGTGTTGCTCATGGTGTTGTGTCGCGGATCAGGCCGTGACGCCGATGGGGTTGCGCAGGATGCCCAGGCCCGTGATCTCGACCTCGACCACATCGCCTTCCTTCATGTAGAGCGGCGGTTCGCGGCGGTCGCCCACGCCGCCGGGCGTGCCGGTGGCGATCACGTCGCCGGGCGAGAGCGGCGTGAAGCGGGAGACGTAGTTCACGATGGTGGGGATGTCGAAGATCAGGTCGCCCACGCTGGCGTTCTGCACCACGGTGCCGTTCAGGCGCGTCTGCAGCTGCAGCTTCGTCACGTCGGGCACCTCGTCGCGCGTGGCCATGTAAGGGCCGAAGGGGCCGGTGCCGGGGAAGTTCTTGCCGGGCGTGAACTGGTGGGTGTGCTTCTGCCAGTCGCGCACGCTCACGTCGTTGAAGCAGGCGTAGCCGGCGATGTGGTCGAAGGCGTTTTCCCTGGCGATGTCGCGGCCGCCCTGGCCGATGACGAAGGCGAGTTCGCCTTCCCAGTCGAAGCGCGTGGAGAAGGCGGGGCGCAGCACCTCGTCGCCGTGCGCGGCCAGGGTGTCGTTGAAGCGCAGGAAGATCGAGGGGTACTCGCTGTCGGCGCGCTTGGTCTCGGCCACGTGGGTCTTGTAGTTCAGGCCGATGCAGATCAGCTTGCCCGGGTTGGGAATGACGGGCAGCAGGCGCACCTGGTCGGGCGCGAGGGAAGCACCGGCCAGGCTTTTGAGTTCGCCGAGTGCGTTGGCGGCGATGGCGGCTTTCAGGTCGGGGTGGCGGGCCTGGAAGTCGGCGGGCACGGGGGTGTAACGGCCGTCGGTGCCGACCACGCCGTAGGTGGTGCGGCCATTGGCCTCGAAGCTGGCGAAACGCATGGCGGTGGTGTCTCCATTGGTGGCGCTGCGGGCAGCGCGGGGTGATGGGGACGCAGTCTAGGAAAGCACCCGACATCTGCCTAGAATGCAAACCGAGATTTCAGACATGCCTGAATTGGCATGTCTTGCAAGGAGACACCCCATGAACCCGAACGACTTCCGCCTGTTCCTCGAGGTGGCGGAGCTGGGCAGCTTCACCAAGGCGGCGGTGCTGCGGCAGACGGTGCAGTCGCACATCAGCCGCCAGATCGGCGAGCTGGAGAAGCAGTGCGGTGGCGCGCTGTTCCGCCGCACCGGGCGCGGCGTGGTGCTGACGGACCTGGGCCACCGCGTGGAGGCGCGCGTGCGCGGCTGGGTGCGCGACACCGACCAGCTGCTGGCCGACATCCGCGTCGACGCGGGTGAGCCCATGGGCGAGGTGCGGCTGGGCATCCTGCCCTCGGCGGCGCACCCGCTCATCACGCATGTGTTCCTGCGCCTGAAAACCGAGTACCCGAAGATCAAGCTCAACGTGCGCGAAGGCCAGGGCGGCGAACTGGACGCGCTGCTGGACATGGGCAGCGTGGACATGGCCATTCTGTTCCGCTACCAGAAGCCGACCAGCGCGGACGAGCAGCTGCTGGCGGTGGCGGGCACCTACCTGGTGTCGCGCCCCGGGGACGCGCTGACGCAGGGCGACAGCTTCGAATTCAACCGGCTCGCGGATCTGCGCCTCGTGCTGCCGCGCCGGCCCGCGCACTGGCGCGCGGTGCTGGACGAGACCGCGCGCAGCAAGGGTTTCGTGCTGCAGGCCGAGGTGGAGGCGGATTCGCTGCGCGTGCAGAAGGAGCTGGTGGCGCACACGCCCGGGCTGTACTCGCTGCTCGGGCCGTTCTCCATCGACGCGGAACTGCGCGCCGGCCGTCTGCAGGCCGCGCGCGTGGTCAACCCCGACCTGCGGCGCCACGTGACGCTGGCGCTGCCCAAGCAGGGCCAGCTCACGCCCGCGAGCAAGATCGTCGCGCGCATGCTGCGCGAGACGGTGGAGGCGTGGGGCAACCGGCTCAGCGAGCCGGACGATTCGCCCGTGCTGGCCTAGCGTGGGCTGGGTGCGGGCTCAGCCGCCCCAGCCTTCCAGCACCACCTTGCCCCGGGCCTTGCCCGATTCGACCAGCGCGTGCGCGCGCTTGAGGTTCGCCGCGTTGATGGGGCCGAAGTGCTCGGCCAGCGTGGTGCGCACCAGGCCCGCGTCCACCAGCGCGGCCACTTCGTTGAGCAGGCGGTGCTGGCCGACCATGTCGTCGGTGCCGAATAGGGCGCGGGTGAACATCAGCTCCCAGTGGACCGAGACGGACTTGCGCTTGAACTTGGTCACGTCGAGCGAGGTGGGGTCGTCGATCAGGCCGAACTTGCCCTGCGGGGCGATGGCCTCGACGATCTGGTCGACGTGCGTGTCGGTCTGCGTGAGGCTGACGATGAGGTCCACCTGCGGGTGGCCGATGCGCTGCAGTTCTTCGGTGATCGGGCGGCTGTGGTCAATCACGTGGTGCGCGCCGAGCGCTTTCACCCAGGCCTGGGTTTCGGGCCGCGAGGCGGTGCCGATGACGGTGAGGCTGGTCAGCCGCGTGGCCAGCTGCGTGAGGATGGAGCCGACGCCGCCGGAGGCGCCGATGATGAGCAGCGTCTGTTGCGTGGGCCGCTTGCCGGGCGCGATGCCGAGGCGGTCGAACAACATTTCCCACGCGGTGATGGCGGTGAGCGGCAGCGCGGCGGCCTGGGCGAAGTCGAGCGACCGCGGCATGCGGCCGACGATGCGCTCGTCCACCAGGTGCCGCTCGCTGTTGGTGCCGGCGCGGGCGATGGAGCCGGCATACCAGACGCGGTCGCCGGGCTGGAACAGGGTCACGTCCGGGCCGACGGCCTTCACGATGCCGCTGGCGTCCCAGCCCAGCACCTTGTGCGTCTGGCCGTCGGCGGGCAGGGCGCTCTTGCGCACCTTGGTGTCCACCGGGTTGACGGACACGGCCTTGACCTCGACCAGCAGGTCGCGGCCGGTGGCCACGGGTTCGGGCAGGGTGATGTCGAGCAGCGCCTCGGGCTGGTCGATGGGCTGGGGCTTCTGGTAACCGACGGCTTTCATGTCAAACCTTCTGGAAGAAAGAGGAGGAGGGTCGTATGGTCACTTGAAAGCATCGATTGAAAAACAGGCTTGCCTTGAATACAGTTTCAATCAATTTTTGAAAGTTGCCATGAAAGCCCTGCAGGACCTGGACATCTTCGTGCGCACCGTGGACAGCGGCAGCCTCTCGGCCACCGCCCGCGCGCTGGACCTGACCCCCGCCGCGGCGAGCGCCGCGCTCAAGCGGCTGGAGGCCGAGCTGGGCGTGCCGCTGTTCGTGCGCTCCACGCGCAGCCTGCGCCTCACGCAGCAGGGCGAGCGCTTCCTGGCGCAGTGCCGCCCCGCGCTGGAAGCGCTGCAGCAGGCGAGCCACGAACTGGGCGAAGGCGGCGACACGCTGCAGGGTGTGCTGCGCCTGTCCGCACCGTCCGACCTGGGGCGCAACGTGCTGCTGCCGTGGCTGGACGAGTTTCAACAGCTGCACCCGCGCGTGGACATCCGGCTGCAGCTCTCCGACAGCATCGCCAACGTCTACAGCCAGCCGGTGGACGCGGCCTTCCGCTACGGGGAACCGCCGGATTCGGGCCTGGTCGCGCTGCCGCTGGCGGCGGAGCACCGGCGCGTGCTGTGCGCGGCACCGGCGTACCTGCAGGCGCACGGCGCGCCCGCGTCACCGCACGAGCTGGCCGGGCACGCCTGCCTGTGCTTCATGCTGAACGACGAGGTGCACGACCGCTGGCGCTTCTGGCATGGAGAAGGGCCGCCCCTCACCGTGCAGGTGAAGGGCGTGAACGTGTCGAACGACGGCGATGCCGTGCGGCGCTGGGCGCTGATGGGACGGGGCATTGCCTACAAGGCCTTCTTCGATGTGGCCGCCGACCTGGCGCAAGGGCGGCTGCAGCCGCTGTGCACCGACTGGACCACCGAGGCCACGCCGCTGTACCTGGTGATGCCGGGCCGGCGCCAGCTCACGCCACTGCTGCGCAGCCTGCGCGATTTCGTGGCCGGGCGCACAGCGGCGCTGGCGCGCTGAAAGCGCTGACCAGAGGCCGGGTCAATCGGCGGATGACATCTTCGCGAGCAGCGTGGCGCGGATGTCTTTCTTCATCACCTTGCCGACCTTGGAGCGCGGCAGGTCGGGCCAGATCTCGATGCGCTTGGGCGCCTTCACGCTGCCGATGCGCGCCTTCACGAAAGCGATCACCTCATCGGTTTGCAAGGTGCGGCCGGCGTGCGGCTGCAGCACGGCCACCACGGCCTCGCCCCACTTGTCGTCGGGCAGGCCGATCACCGCGCTGTCCTGCACGTCGGGGTGCTGCATCAGCGCCTGTTCGACCTCGACCGAGTACACGTTGAAGCCGCCGGTGATGATCATGTCCTTCGCGCGGTCGACGATGTAGAGAAAGCCGTCGGCGTCGAGCCGGCCGATGTCGCCGGTGTGGTGCCAGCCGAAGCGGCCCGCCTCTTCCGTGGCCTTCGCGTCCTTGTAGTAACCCATCATCACCAGCGAGCCGCGCACGACGATCTCACCGGTCTCGCCCGGGGGCAGCAGCCGGCCCTCGCTGTCCATCGTGGCCACCTGCACCAGCGGTCCAGGGCGCCCGGCGGAAGACAGGCGCTGGCGCGCCACCGCGCCATTCGCATCGAAGTGCTCGCGCGGCGACATCATGGAGATCATCATCGGCGCCTCGGTCTGGCCGAAGAGCTGCGCCATCACCGGGCCGATCTTCGTCAGCGCCTCTTCCAGCCGCGCGGCGGAGATGGGCGCGGCGCCGTACCAGAAGCACTGCAGCGAATCGAGCTTCGTCATGGCCAGCCGCTCGTGCTGCAGCAGCATGTAGATCAGCGTGGGCGGCAGGAAGGTGTGGGTGACGCGGTGGCGCTCGATGAGCGCGAGGAACTCGCCCAGGTCGGGCTTCGGCATGATCACCACGCGGCCACCGAGCGCCATCACCGGCAGGCACAGCACGCCGGCGGCGTGCGTGAGCGGCGCGAGCGCGAGGTACGTGGGCCGGCCTTCGAAGGGGTAGCCCATGAGCGTGAGCGCGCTCATGGTCTCCAGGTTGCGGCCCGAGAGCATCACGCCCTTGGGCTGGCCGGTGGTGCCACCGGTGCCGGCGATCATGGCCAGGTCGTCCACCGGGAGCACCTCCACCGGCTCGTCGCTGGTGCCATCGGCCCACTGCGCCCAGGAGGGCGCGAAGGGCTGCACGGCGTCGAGGCACACGTACACGCGCACCTTCGGCAGCTGCGCGCGCATCTGTTCCACCATGGGCGCGTAGGCGCTGTGGAAGATCAGGCAGCTGCAGTCGAAGGCGTCGAGCACGTGGCGGTTTTCCGAGGCTTCATTACGCGGGTTGACCGGGCACCACACGGCCCCCGCGCGCGAGATGCCGAACACGCAGGCGAAGGCCAGCGCGTCGTTGCTGGAGAGCACCGCCACCTTGTCGCCGGGCTCGATGCCGGTGCGCGCCAGCGCACGCGCCACGCGGTGGCTGATGCGCTGCACGTCGCCGTAGCTCAGGTCCATGCCGCCCATGGAGAGGCAGGGCGCGTCGGGGCCGAGCATGGCGCCCTTGTCCAGGTAGTCGATCAGGCGCATGCGCGGCTCCTGCGCGTCACACTTGCACGGTCAGCACGGGGGCCTGCACCAGGCCAAAACCGCGCAGCGCGCCCAGCAGTTCGTGGTGGCCGAAGGCCTGGCAGCCCGAGGCGAAACCCACACGCTTCGGCGCCTGCTGCAACAGCCAGTGGGCGGCGAAGGCCTGCAGCAGCCCGGTCTGCTTGTAGTTGCAGTTGCCGAAGATGACACAGTGCGCGCGCCCGAGGGGGCCGGAGGCGTGCACCGAGTCCACCGACTTGTTGATGCGCGGGTTCTCGCGCGGCGGCATGGTGTTCATCACGCCGGCCGCCGTCTGCGCGAGCGCGACGTAGCGGTCCTCGGGGTTCATGTCCTTGGTGGCCTCGAGCGCGGCGGCCACGATCTGCGGCACACCCAGCATCAGTGGTTTGTTGAACACGCCGCCAAGCACCTTCACGTTGGCCACGCGCGGGTCGCGCTTGAACCACACCGGGTGCGAGGTGCCGCCCCAGGGCAGGGCCAGCGCCAGTTCGTGCTGGCCGGGAATGGCGAGCTGGTACAGGCCCGCATCGGGCTGCCATTCCACGTACTGGTTCTGCTGCAGGTGGTAGGCCTTGGCCATGGCGGCGTTGACGAGGATGGTCTGCGTGGACGCGATGGTGGGGCTTCCGCCCCAGAACACCGCGATGTCCAGCATGTCCAGCCCCGGCGTCTCCAGGCACAGCTGCGCGGCGATCTCGCCGGTGGTGTACATGTGGGCCAGGCCGGGCGAGAGCAGCAGGCCGGCATTGGCGAACTTCTCGCCGTACTGCTCGTCGAGCGTGATGAGCCAGTCCTGCTCGCCGGTGGTGTCGGTGTAGTGGCACTTCGCGGCCAGGCAGGCCTGCACCACCTCGGGGCCGAATTTCGCGAACGGGCCGACGGTGTTGAGCACGACGGACGCGCCCTTGAACAGCTCGGTCAGCGCCTTCACGCTGTGCTCGACCTCCACCACCTCGTAGCTCGCGGTCTCGATGCCGGCCACGTTCGATTGCATGGCGGCGTTGAGCTTGTCGGCACTGCGGCCGGCGGCGATGAAGGGGATGTTGTACTCGCGCAGGTACTCGCAGACGAGGCGGCCGGTGTAGCCGGAGGCGCCGTAGACGATGACGGGTTTCCTGGTGTTCTTGCTCATGGTGTTGTCTCCCTCACATGCCCATGCCGCCGTCGACCGGCAGGCCCGCGCCGTTGATGAAGCGCGCGGCGTCCGAGCAGAGGAACACCACCGCGTCGGCCATGTCGCCCACCTCGCCGAGACGGCCCGATGGCGTCTGCTCGACGATGGCGCCCACGGCGGCTTCGGGCGAGGGGAACAGGCCGGCGGCCACCACGTCGCCCGCGAGCTTCATGCCCATCTCGGTGGGCACCAGGCCGGGGTAGATGCAGTTCACGCGCACGCCGTAGCCCAGCTTGCCGGCTTCCATGGCGGCGACGCGGGTGAGGCGGTCCACCGCCGACTTGGTGGCCGAGTAGCCGGCAATCGCGGGGAACGCAATGGTGGCGGCGACCGAGGCGATGTTAACCACCGCGCCGCCCTTGCCGGCCGCACCGTCCGGGCGCATGGCGCGGAACGCGTGCTTGAGGCCGAGCGCGGTGCCGACGATGTTCACGTCCAGCATCTTGCGCAGCGACTCGGGTTCGATCTCCGTCACCAGCGCGGTGACTTCGATGCCGGCGTTGTTGATGAGGATGTCGAAGCCGCCGAGCGTGTCCACGGTGGCCTTCACCGCCGCCTGCCAGTCGGCTTCCTGCGTCACGTCCAGTTTCACGAAGCCGGCCTTCGCGCCGCCGGTGACGGGCAGCTTGCCCGCCGTTTCCTTGCCGAGCGACGTGAGCACGTCGCCAATCATCACCGAGGCACCCGCCGCTGCGAGCGCTTGCGCCATGCCTTCACCGAGGCCGCGCGCGCCTCCGGTGACCAGGGCCTTGCGGCCGGTCAGATCGAACTTCGCCATGTTTGTCTCCAGGTTTGTTGAGCCGTGTTCATCGAGGAACGGGGCCATGCTACGGAGCTTTCTTGACAAGTGTCAAGATTTTTCTTGACGACTGTCCAAACCGGATGGCGCCAGGCCCGGACCCTTCGTACAATGGCCCGATGACCAAAGCGCCCCCCCGCAACGACAAGTTCAACGAGCGCCGCGCCGAGCTGGGCGAGGCCGCGCTGCAGACGCTGGCCGACCTGGGCTACGCGCGCACGAGCCTGCGCGAGATCGCGCAGAACTCGGCGTTCTCGCACGGGGTGCTGCACTACTACTTCACCGACAAGCTCGACCTGATCCTGTGCAGCGTGCGCCAGTACAAGGCGCGCTGCGTCACGCGTTACGACGAGGTCACCACCACGTCCACCCGCTTCGAGCAGCTGCTCGATGGCTTCACGGAAGCGCTGGGCGACACGCTGCGCAACGAGACCACCATGCACCGCCTCTGGTACGACCTGCGCTCGCAGGCGCTGTTCGAGGAAGCCCTGCGCGACGACGTGGAGGCGATCGACAAGAGCCTGGAGAAGATGATCTGGCGCGTGATGCAGCGCCTCTCCGAACTCGCGGGCTCACCCGTGAAGGCCTCGAGCGAGGCGGCCTACGCCATGCTGGACGGCTTGTTCCAGCAGTGCCTGCTCAAGCACCTCTCGGGCGACAAGAAGGCCATCGCGGCCATGCAGGCCAGCGTCCGCCAGGTGCTGCTGCAGTTGATCGATGCGCCCACCGCGGCACCGCGCGCGAAGCCGGTGCGACGCAAGCTCGCCACCGCCTGAAGCCAGCGACAACACGCGCCGCGGGGATTTGAAACCCCCAGCAATATGATGGCCATCATATTCAAGCGTACAATCGCGCCACCATGGAAGCCACCCCCAACCGCAAGGCGCTGACGCACGAGCGCATCCTCGACACCGCGGCCCGCGCGATCCGCCGCGCGGGTTTCCAGGGCGTCGGTGTGGCCGACATCATGAAAGAGGCGGGACTGACCCACGGCGGCTTTTATGCGCACTTTGCCTCCCGCGACGCGTTGCTAGCCGAGGCGCTGGCCCATGCCGGACAGCAAAGCGCCGAGCGCATCGCCAAGGGCAACGCCGCCCGCGAGGCGAGGGGCGCGAGCCCCCTGCGTGCCCTGGTGGAGGTGTATCTGTCCGAACGGCATCTGAGCGGCACCGAGAACGGCTGCGCTGTGGCGGCACTGGTGTCGGAGATGCCACGCCAGTCCGCCGATGTGCGGACCGCCGCCACGCAGCGCGTGCGCAACCTGATCGCCACAGTGGAGCGCGCCTTGCCCGAGGGTGTGGCGCCAGGCACCGCCAGCGCCATCGCGAGCCAGCTCGTGGGCGCGCTGCAGTTGGCGCGGGCGCTCGGCGACAACGCCGATGGCAAATCGCTGCTGGCCGACAACCGTGCGGCCTTGCTGGCGCAATACGACGTTTCTCCTCGGGCCTGAACACCATGCCAGGCCGTCTTCTTTTTTTTCACCCCTGCATATGACGATCGTCATATGCAGCTCCCCCAGCCCCATCACAGGAACCGCGAACCATGAAACTTCAGGATGCCACCGTTCTCATCACCGGCGCCAACCGCGGCATCGGCCTGGCCTTTGCCCGCGAGGCGCTGGCGCGCGGCGCGCGCAAGGTGTACGCCGGTGCACGCAACCCGGCCAGCGTGAGTCTGCCTGGCGTGGAAGCGATCGCGCTGGACGTGAACGACCCCGCGCAGGTGGCGGCAGCCGCCCAAAGGGCAGATGACGTCACGCTGGTGATCAACAACGCCGGCATCGCGTCGTTCGGCGGCTTTCTGGCCGAGGGCAGCATCGAATCGGCGCGCACGCAGCTGGAGACGAACTTCTTCGGTCCGCTGCGCGTGAGCCAGGCTTTCGCGCCCGTGCTCGCGTCCCATGGCGGTGGCGCGCTGGTCAATGTGCTGTCGGTCGCCAGCTGGATCAACTCGCCCCTGCTGGCGGTGTACGGCGCAAGCAAGTCGGCCGCGTGGGCGCTCACGAACGGCTTGCGCCATGAGCTTCGCGCGCAGGGGACGCAGGTGATGGCGCTGCACATGGGTTTTGTGGACACGGGCCTCACGCACGGCATCGAAATGCCGAAGTCGACACCCGAAGCGATCGTGCGACGTGCGTTCGACGCGCTGGAGGCGGGTGCTGAAGAAGTGCTGGGCGATGAACTCACGCAGCAGGTCAAGCGCGGCCTCTCGGCAGACCCTGGCGTGTACCTGCGCGATCCGCGCGCCTGAGCGGGCCGGTTCATGAGCGCCGTTCTGCCTGTGCGCACCCCGCACACCCACCCCGCACAGGCCCGCGTGCAGGAGATGCTGCACGCGCCCCTGCTGCCCACGCTGTTCCGCCTGGCCACACCCAACGTGATGGGGCTGTTCGCGATGACGATCGTGATTGGCTACGACGGCTACATCCTCGGGCGCGTGGGGGCCGACGCGCTGGCGGGCATTGCGCTGGTGTTTCCGCTGTCGATGCTGATGCTGCAGATGTCGGCCGGCGGCATCGGCGGTGCGACGACGGCCGCCGTGGCACGCGCTCTGGGGGCGGGGCGCAGCGACGACGCCAGCCGTCTGGCCCAGCAGGCCTTGCTGATTGCGGCCCTGCTGGCCCTGTTGTTCATGGCCATGATGCTCGGCGGCGGGCACGCCATCTTTGCCGCGATGGGCGGCCATGGCGCGGCGCTGGACGCCGCGCTCGCGTATTCAAATGCGCTGTTCGCGGGCGCGGCGGTGATCTGGTTCACCAACGTGCTGGCCGCCGTGGTACGTGGCGCGGGCAACATGCTGCTGCCCTCGGTGCTGCTGCTGGCCACGGCGCTGCTGCACCTGGGCCTGAGCCCGCTGCTGGTGTTCGGCTGGGGGCCGGTGAAGGGCATCGGTGTGGCGGGTGCGGCAGTGAGCACGCTCACGGTCAACGCGCTGTCGGCGCTGGTGATGGTGGCCTGGCTGCTGCGCCGTGATGGCGCGGTGCATCTGCGGCGCACACCCTGGCGGCCCCGTTGGCCGCTGTGGCGCGAGATCCTGCGCGTGGGGCTGCCGGCATCGCTGAGCCCGGTGATCAGCAACGCGTCCATCGCCGTGGCCACGGGCTTCGTGGGCCACTACGGCACTGCGGCGCTGGCGGGCTATGGCGTGGCGGCGCGGCTGGAATACATCCTGGTGCCGATCGCCTTCGGCTTCGGCACAGCGCTCACGGCCATGGTCGCGACCAACATGGGCGCCGGCCAGGCGACGCGCGCGGTGCGTGTGGCCTGGACGGGCGGTGCGGTGGTGGCGCTGATCACCGGTGCCATCGGCGTGGCCACCGCCATCGCGCCCGGGTTGTGGATGAACCTCTTCACCCAGGATCTGGCGGTGCTCGCCGTGGGTGGCTCGTACCTGAACATCGTGGGCGGCGCCTATGGCTTCTTCGGTCTGGGCCTGGCGCTGTTCTTCGCGTCGCAAGGCGCGGGCCGGATGTTCTGGCCGCTGGTGGGCAGCATGGGCCGCCTGCTGATCCTGGTGCTGGGAGGCTGGCTCTGCGTGCACGTGTTCCAGGCACCGGCCGGCGCGCTCTTCGCGCTCGTCGCGCTCAGCCTGATCGTCTATGGTTCCACCCTGGCGATCGCGATCCGCATGGGCAGCTGGACGCGCTGAACACCGGCATCATCCATACACCAAGAGGAGACCCGAATGAACGACCTCACCCCACAGTTCAACGAACGCGGCGTCGGCAAGCTGCCGGGCCATCTCGGCCTGGTGTTCACGGAAGTGAGCGCACTGGAGGTGCGCGGCGAGCTGGCCGTGCTGCCCCACACCATGGCGCCCAACGGGTTCCTTCACGCCGGCAGCGTGGTCACGCTGGCGGACACAGCCTGCGGTTACGGCTGCGTGGCCAACCTGCCGAAGGACGCCACGGGTTTCACCACCATCGAGCTCAAGAGCAACCACCTGGGCACCGCGCTGGAAGGGACCATCGACTGCGTGGCGAAGCCCGCCCACATCGGCCGCACCACGCAGGTGTGGGACGCGGTCGTCACGCACCGCGACACCGGCAAGACGATCGCGCTGTTCCGCTGCACGCAGATGGTGCTGTACAGGAAGCAGTGAACACCCCCTTGCGCCGCTGTGCGGCTTCCCCCCTCTCTGGCGCGCCTTCGGCGCTGGGAGGGGGACGGCATCTCGGGCCGGCGCAGCCGGACCCTGGATGCCTCTGGTTATTTCATTTGGGGCGGGTCGCACTCCGGCGGATGAGGGCTGACTTGGGTAGCGCTCGCGCCACGCTACAGTTCGACCCCATGTCCCGCATCGCCGTCATCGACTTCGAAACCACCGGCATTTCGCCGACCCAGGGCGACCGCGCCACGGAGGTGGCGATCGTGATCACCGAGGGCGGCCGCGTGGTGGACCGCTACCAGAGTCTGATGAACGCGGGTGTGCGGATCCCGTCCTTCATCACGCAACTCACCGGCATCACCAACGCGATGGTGGAAGCCGCGCCACCGGCTGACGTGGTGATGCGCGAGGCCGCGCGATTTGCCGACGGCGTGCCCATGGTGGCGCACAACGCGGCCTTCGACAGCCGTTTCTGGATGGCCGAACTGACCCGGGCCGGCGCAGAAGCCACACAGGCGTTCGCATGCACCGTGCTGCTTTCGCGCCGCCTCTATCCCGAGGCGCCGAGCCACAAACTGGGCTCGCTGGTGGATTTTTTCCAGCTGCCGCGCACGGGCCGCGCGCACCGCGCGCTGGCCGATGCGGAAATGGCGGCCGAGCTGCTCGCGCGCATCCAGCACGATCTGCGCGTGCTGCACGGGGTGGACGCACCCGACCACGGTTTTCTGATGGCTCTGCAGCGCTGCGCGCGCGCCAGCTTGCCCCGCTTCCTGCAGGCGCACACGGAGCGCCAGGGCGGGGCGGGCGTCAGTACACGCGCAGCTTGAACTGCACGATCACCGCGCCGTCGACCTTGCCGATCGACGGGATGATGCCGACGTTGACGCCGTAGCGTTTGCCTTCCCAGGTGGCCATGGGCACGGCCGCGAAGAAGGTGCCACCCCTGGCCAGCGACGGGTAGCCGTTCATCACACCGAGCGTGCCACCGATGCGGATCGGTCCGACAGCCCAGGGTTGCCAGTTCACCGCGGCATACGAGGTCGTCTTGCGCACGCTGTTGTAGTACGCGCCCGCCATGTAGGAGACTTCGGGACTGGTGCGGTACTCGGCACCGAGTCCGAGGTTGTTCTCGTTGTAGCCATTGCTGCGCGAGAAGTGACGCGAGAAACCACCCACATTGATCCAGACTTCGCTGCGCGGCGCGTCGAGCTGCATGACGGGCGGCGTGGCGGGCGAGGCGCTCGCGAAAGCCGGCGGGTTCAGCACCCCCAGCAGTGCCACACATGCGAGGTACAAAGTCTTCATCATTCATCCCTGGTTCAAGCGATCCGTGCAACAGATCTGTCACATCCTGTTTCGACCCGTCCGCCCACCGCCTGAGCCAGGCCGTGAGCCAGAATCCGGGATTGCGTGACTTTTTCGGCGCTCAAGGCGCTCCCGTTCCGACGCCTGTCATCAGCCCGACATTTCCCCAAATCATGAAAACCCACACCCCCCACACCATCCTTTCCACCCACGACACCACCCGCATCGACGATTTGCGGATAGGCGCCGTGCGTCCGCTGATCACGCCGGCGCTGCTGCAGGAGTGGCTTCCGGCACCCGAGGCAGCGCAGGCCCTGGTGGCGTCGAGCCGCACTGCCATCTCGCGGGTGCTGCACGGGCAGGACGATCGCCTGGTGGTGGTGGTCGGGCCCTGTTCCATCCACGACCACGCGCAGGCCGTCGAGTACGCGCAGCGGCTCAAGGCACAGGCCGACGCGCTGCAGGAAGATCTGCTGGTGGTGATGCGCGTGTATTTCGAGAAACCGCGCACCACGGTGGGATGGAAGGGTTACATCAACGACCCGCACCTGGACGGCAGCTTCGCGATCAACGAAGGCCTGGAGATGGCGCGCGCACTGTTGCTGGAAGTGCTGGCGCTCGGTCTACCGGTCGGGACCGAGTTCCTCGACCTGCTCAGCCCACAGTTCATCAGCGACCTCGTCAGCTGGGGCGCCATCGGGGCGCGCACCACGGAGAGCCAGAGCCATCGCCAGCTGGCCAGCGGCCTGAGTTGCCCGGTCGGGTTCAAGAATGGCACCGACGGCGGCGTGAAAGTGGCGTCCGACGCGATCCAGGCCGCGCGCGCCACCCACGCGTTCATGGGCATGACGAAGATGGGTCAAGCTGCCATCTTCGAGACGCGCGGCAACGACGACTGCCACGTCATCCTGCGCGGCGGCGCGCAGCCCAACTACGCCGCGACCGACGTCGACGCCGCCTGCAAGCTGCTGAACAAGGCCGGACTGCGCGAACAGGTCATGGTCGATGTGTCGCATGCCAACAGCAGCAAGCAGCACCAGCGCCAGATCGATGTCGCTGCCGACGTCGCCTCGCAGGTGGGCGCGGGCGACCGGCGCATCGTCGGCGTGATGATCGAGAGCCATCTGCAGGGAGGACGCCAGGACATCGTGCCGGGCCAGCCACTGCGGGCCGGTGTGAGCGTGACCGACGCCTGCATCTCCTTTGAACAGACCGTGCCGGTCCTGCACGGCCTGGCCGCGGCCGTGCGCTCGCGACGCGCCCACCGCTGATCCGCATGGCCCTGCACTGGCGCAACACCCCGACCGTCAACCTCGCCCTGCAGGGCGGTGGTGCGCACGGCGCCTTCACCTGGGGTGTGCTTGACGCACTGCTGGAAGATGGCCGCCTGATGTTCGATGGCGTGAGTGGCACCAGCGCGGGTGCCATGAACGCGGTGCTGCTGGCACAAGGCCTGATGGCCGGCGGGCCCGACGGTGCACGCAGCGCCCTGCGCCGCTTCTGGACCGCCGTGGCCGACAGCATGCCGTTCGAGGTGGCCATGCCCACGGCCGACGGGAAGGACATGCGGCTAGCACCCGCCATGCAGCTGATGCTGCAATGGACACACTACTTTTCGCCCGAGCAGCTCAACCCTTTCGACCTCAACCCACTGCGCAGGATCCTGTCGGCGCAGGTCGACTTCGATCGCCTGCGCGTGCACAGCCCGGTGAAGCTGTTCGTGGCGGCGACCAACGTCAACACCGGCAAGCTGCGGCTGTTCCGCGCGCCCGAGCTCACGCCCGACGCGGTGCTGGCATCGGCTTGCCTGCCCACCATGCACCGCAGCGTGGTGATCGACGGCGAGCCATACTGGGATGGGGGTTACGCGGCGAACCCGGCGGTGTTTCCACTGTTTCACGAATGCCGTGCGCGCGACATCGTGCTGGTGATGCTGGCGCCGCTGAAGCACAGCGCCACGCCCCAGTCGGCGGCGGACATCAAGAGCCGGATGATGGAGCTGGCTTTCAACGCAACGTTCCTGCGCGAGATGCGCATGTTCGCCCACCTTCGCGAACGCGCGGCGCGCAGTTCATGGTGGCGCCGGGGCGAGCTCGACCGCCGCCTGGCGGGAACGCATTTTCACGTCATCGAGGCCGGCGAAGTGATGCGCGAACTGAGCACCGAGAGCAAGGTCGCGGCGAGCATGCGCTTTTTCGAGATGCTGTTTGCACTCGGCCGAGCACATGGCAGCACATGGCTGTCGGGCCACCACAGCGACGTCGGTCGGCGCAGCAGCGCCGACCTGCAGGCCCTTTTCTACTGAGGAAGAAAAATCAGCGCGGCTTGCGCGGGGTCATCGGGCCGCGGCCTTCGATGTGACGGAAGTTGATGCGGCCCTTGGTCAGGTCATAGGGCGAGAGTTCCAGCGAGACCCTGTCACCCGCCAGGATGCGGATGTGGTTCTTCTTCATCTTGCCAGCGGAGTAGGCAATCAGCTGATGGCCGTTGTCCAGCGTGACGCGGAAGCGCGTATCGGGCAGCACTTCGTTGACGATGCCCATCATGTCGATCAGTTCTTCTTTGGCCATGGTATTTCCTTTGGGTATGAAGTGTATCGGTCAGTTTGGAAAGGCGCTCGAGCACGCCGAATCGCGGTCGTGCACCCAGTCAATGCCCTGCGCCAGTGCGTAGTCGGCTGCGGCGGCTTGTGTGAGAAAAGCACTGTCGAACCGGATCACCCGGTCCGTGGACGCGCTGCCGTGTCCGCTGGCGATGGACACCTGTGCGGCGAACAGTCCGCCGGGCAGGGCGCGGGGCAGGGCCGCGATGCGGTACTTGCCCAGGATGAGGGGAGACGGTTTCGTCGCCCGGGTTGCAAGGTCGTTCGTATGAATCATCAAAAGCATCAGTGGGCCCGACGCGCGGGCGATGCCGTGGCGTCGATAGGGCCCGAAACAAAACAGGTGGCAGCCCCATGCCGGGGTGCCCCGCCGGTTCACCTGATCGATCCAGCGCGACACGCGCCGGACCAGCACCAGTGCACGAGCCACGGCAGAGGCATCGACAACAGCGGGGAGGAAGAGGGCCACCATGCCGTGAGAAAGCGGTGTGGCACGAAACCTTGAAGGGGCTGGACCAGCGGCCCCTTCTGCCGGGGGGCGGACGATCCATGCAGCGCTATTGCGCCTGGATCGGCTGGTCGCTCAAGGCGATTCCGTATTGTAACACGACGACGCCCCTCACGCACGCGCGACCGGGCCTCACGGACCGGGACGTCAATGGTCGGTCGCGGGCCGGGTATTGCTGAAGGAGGCGTGGGTTTCCTGGATCAGCGCGGCAAGTTTCTCGTAAGGCAGGGGTTTGTACGCGATGATCACGGCGGCGGCCGTGCTTTCGGGGCCATGGCGGATCTCCACATCGCCCGTCAGAAGGATCGACGGAATCTGCCGCTCCTGGCGTTTGCGAACGCGCTTGATCAACTCATACCCCGACAGTCCGGCATCGAGGTGGAAGTCCGTCAGGATCAGATCGATCGGGCTCACTGTCATCTCGAGCTTGGCCTCCAGCCCTGGCCAGTCGCTCGCGGCGATCACCCGACAACCCCATTCCTCCAGCGTGCGGGCCATGCTTTCCAGCACGATCTCGTCGTTGTCGACCACGACGATGCGAAGACCACGGAGATCGCTCTCCCTGGATTGCAGGCCCACCACCTCGGGGTCGTCGCTGCGCGTGAGGGTGATGAAAAAGCTCGTTCCCCTGCCCAACTCGGACTCCACTTCAATAGGCGCCTTGATGAGGTCTGCCGTCTGCTTGACGATCGCCAGGCCGAGGCCGATGCCATCCACCATGCCTTTCCGGCGGGGAAGGCGGACGAACGGATCGAAGATCCGCGTCAGCTCATCGGGCGGAATGCCGATGCCGTCGTCTTCCACGCTGATCACCACGGTCTGCGGAATGGGCGAGATCGCGCGCATGCGCACCGTCCCCCGCGAGGAATACTTGATGGCGTTGGACAACAGGTTCGTGAGAATCGTCCGCAGGTGGTTGGGGTCCGTCAACACGTTCAGTTCGTTGGCTTCGAACCGGATCGCCAACCCACTCACCGCGGCCGTCTCATGGAACTCGTTGGCCAGGGAACCAAACATCCGCTCCAGCGAAATCGTCTCGTCCATGGTCGTGACCTGGCCAGAATCGAGACGGGTTACAGCCATCAGCATGGTCAGCGACTTCGACAGGGAGTTGACCACTTCGTTGACCGCCTCGACCTCGACCCGCAGGGACGACAGGGAGGCTTCGCGCCTCAACCGCCCCAGCATGAGACCGAGCGCATGCACAGGCTGCCGCAAGTCGTGGCTCACCATCGCCAGCAGGCGTGCCTTGGCCGCGTGCGCTTCCTGCAGATGGGCCACCTGCTGCATGAGATAGCCCTTTTCCTCCTGCCGCTCCCGTTGCACCCGTCGGATGTAGAAATGCTCTTGCGCCCGAAAGGTGGCCACGGTGTAACCCAGAAACAGGAAAGCCAGCGAAGCGATGACCGCCGGATAGAAGCGGTTGAAGTCACCTGTTCCCAACGTGATGCCCGTCATGCAGAAGATCTGCATGAATAGCAGGGTCCACGCAGCCGTCTTCAGCCGGCCGTCGACGTGAAAGAGCGACGACAGCAGCACGCCCGCCTGAAGCGTCAGCAACAGGAGCTGAAAACCGTCGCTGGGAGACGTGCGGAACACGTAGATATAGACACACGCCGCGACCCACACAAGACCGTACAGTACCGTGACCTTCGTCAGCGACCTCAACGCAGGCTGGTTGGCCATGACAAAGGGCTGCTGGCGAAAGCTGGACTGCAGCAGCCGGAAACGCCAGCCGACGAAGACCACAATGCACACCATGGCGACGAAGGCGAACAACGCGGCAGCCAGCCAGCCCACCGGTCGCCAAGATCCGTTGGTCTGCCGCATGGAAACGAGGACGTAGGTGCCAGCCAGAATGGGTTCGACCACCATGCAATGCTTGGCTGTGGCACCAGGACAAGGCGATTCACCGTTGCGTCGCGCCAGAAACAAGGCCGCATCAAGGGCAACGCTGACGCTGAGCGGCTCGCCCACGAGGCCAGGTGCCTGCACACGGAAGGCCGACAAAGGAACCGAACTTGCGGTCGGTGTGGCGTTCTGATTCCAGTGGCTCATGGAGTACATGGCTCGTCAGCAAGGAGTTGCTCAATGAGCGCCGACACCTGATGGGTGCGCGCCTGCCTTTTTCAGCAGGCGAATTCTTCACGTTTTGTTTGCACGTCGGTTCACGCGGAACGAAACAGCAAATATTGGTCACGAGACACAACTTATTTGGCATGAGGGCCAAGACACCTGCAGCAAGCCCGGCGGCGTACGGGCCTTCACTCCTGGCTACCGGTCAGGCAGTTGCGTCGCCTGGCTGTCGTGCGCAACAAGACATTGGTGGAATGTCACCAATGCATTGCGGACAATGAAAACCTCGTTCGCGGATGCCCGGAGAACCGCAATGACCGCACCGCGGTTCTCTGTCCTACTTGCGATCAGGCAGTTCGATCTTGACCTCGAGCACGTCCAGGTTGTCCTGGCGGTCGAGTTGAACCTTGATGTCGTCCGGGTTGATCTTGATGTATTTGCCGATCACAGCCACCAACTCCCTCTGCAGAGCCGGCAGGTAGTCGGGTTCGGACGCACTCCTCCCGCTGCGCTCGTGCGCCAGGATGATCTGCAGCCGCTCCTTGGCAACGCTTGCGGTCTTCTTCTTCTCGCCCAGCAGGAAGGAAAGGATCGACATGCCTTACCTCCCTCCAAACAAGCGCTTGAAGAAACCCACTTTCTCGGCTTCGATGAAACGCAGGGGCTTCTCGGCCCCGAGGAAACGGTCGATCACGTCGCTGTAGGCCTCGGCCACATCGGTGCCCTTCAGGTGGATGGCGGGCGTGCCCTGGTTGGACGCGGTCAGCACGCTTTCACTCTCGGGGATCACGCCGATGAGCTTGATGCGCAGGATGTCCTGGATGTCTTCCAGCGAGAGCATCTGCCCATCGGCCACGCGTCCCGGGTTGTAGCGCGTGATCAGCAGGTGCTCCTTGATCGGTTCCTTGCCATCCATGGCGCGCTGTGTCTTGCTACCGAGCATGCCCAGAATGCGGTCGGAGTCGCGCACGCTGGAGACTTCGGGGTTGGTGACGATGAGGGCCTCATCGGCGTAGTGCATGGCCATGAGCGCACCGGTCTCGATGCCGGCAGGCGAATCGCAGACGATGTACTCGAAGCCCATTTCCGTCAGGTCGGTCAGCACCTTGTGCACGCCTTCCTGGTTCAGTGCGTCCTTGTCGCGCGTCTGGCTGGCAGCGAGCACGAAAAGGTTGTCGCACTGCTTGTCCTTGATGAGTGCCTGGTTCAGATTGGCTTCACCCTGGATCACGTTGATGAGGTCGTACACCACACGGCGTTCGCAACCCATGATGAGATCCAGATTGCGCAGGCCGACGTCGAAGTCGATGACGGCGGTCTTGTGGCCGCGCAAGGCCAGGCCCGATGCGAAGCTGGCGCTGGTGGTGGTCTTGCCCACGCCGCCCTTGCCAGAAGTGACGACAACAATCTTGGTCATGGTGAAGGGTCCTTCGGTTCGGAGATGGGAGAGTGTTCAGGTGCCAAGGGCATCGATGACCAGCTTGTCGCCATCGGGCCCGGGCACCAGCCGGACCTGGGCGGTCTTGCCCTGGACCGAGTCGGGCAAGGCCACCTCGCTGGTGCGGTAGATGCCGGCAATCGAGATGAGTTCGGGTGCCATGGACAGCGCGAAGATGCGGGCATCGGCGTTGCCACGCGCGCCAGCAATGGCTTTGCCACGCAGGGGGGCGTAGACGTGAATGTGGCCATCGGCAATGACTTCGGCACCTGGGTTGACCATGGCCATCACGACCAGGTCGCGGCCGCGCGCGTACACCTGCTGGCCCGAGCGCAGGGGTTTGTCGATCACCAGCGCGCCAGGCATGGGTGGAGGAGATGCGGGTGCCACAGGCTCGGGGTTCGCAGTTGCGGTGGGTGCCACCGACGGTGGTGTGCGTTGCACGGTGGCATCCGGCGCCGACAGCAGACCGGCGGCGGCTGCCAGTGCGGTCTGCTCGATGGTGCCACCACGCACGGCGATGGGTGTGAGGCGGTATTGGCGCAACAGGGTCTGCAGTGCCGCGAAATCGGGCAAGGCATGGGCTTCCGCCACATTGAGGGGATGCAGATCGATGACCAGCGGATCGTGGTCAAAGAAATCGGGCATATCACCGAAGCGCTGCGCGAACTCCTCGGCAAGTCGTCCGAGATCGGACGACTTGAGCATCAGGGCCACCAGTGGCAGGTGGGCGCTCTTGATTTCGAAGGTGGCGGGCGCGTTTCCTACGAGAGCGACAGACATGGGCGAAACAGATCCAATAACGGGCCAGCCGCAGGAACACCGGATCGGCAGTCTGGCTGAAGCGGCGCATCTTACCAGCCGGGTCGGCCGGTGCCGGCAAGTCGCCATGCGCAGGTGTCAGGGCATGTTTCATGCAGCCCACCATACGCTTGCAGCACAACCCTGTGTGTAACTTTTGAACAAGGCAGGTGTTATCCACAAGCAAAGCTTCTGCGGCCACTTTGTCCCCATTGTGCAAAAGCAGCGCCTGCCCCCTTCACACAGCCTTTTTCGAGTTCCAAGTCATTGATCTGCCAAGAAAAAGGGCGCTTGTCCACACCGGACAGCGCCCTCTACTACTACTGCTATTTAATTTAAGTACTTTAGAAAGAAGACAGGGGAAACAACGCCCGGCCCTTCGGGCCCGGTCAGGTGGGTTGTTTCACCGCTGGCTGGGCGTGGTGGGGATGGTGGCGGTGCTTGCCAGGGCCACGATCCATGCCCGTGCGCTGAAAACCACCCATGTGCTGGGCGTCGAACACCTTCTGCTGTTCCCCATTCAGGGTGGCATAGAAGCTCTTGATGGCGTCCACGCGCCTGGCCATGACGGCATCGCGCTCGGCCTTGAGAGCCTGCATCCGGTCGAGGCGCTGGGGCGTGGTCAGCTTGGACCAGTCTTCGCGGGTACCTGGACGTTCTGGCGCAGCCTGAGGCTGGGTGCGCGCAATGAAGGCATTCCAGGCCGGTTCCTGTTCAGGTGTGAGTTTGAGTTCGGCCTTCAAGGCCGCTTGACGCTCGGCAACCCTCTTCTGCATCTGAGCGTGGCGCTCGGCCCGTTTCTGCTCGCGCTGTTCGGCGGTGGGACCCACGGGTTTCGTCACGGATTTGTCGGATGGGGTGGCCTGGGCGACGACGGTGATGTTGTCGGTGGTGCCGGTCGAACGGGCGGTCGGTTGCAGGGCCGAGGCCTGTACCAGTGCGCTGGCGAAGGTGCCGACCAGCGCAGTGGCCAGTGTGGTGGCGATCAGGGCGCGTTTCGGAAGCGATTTCATGGAGGACTCCTGGTGGTGGTTGAAGAAGGACCTCCACAGGACCACGGTGTCGGGCTGCGGAGTGGTTTCAGTGTCTGGCGCGCGTGTTTCCACCCCGTGCCGCTGAAGTGGCGGCTTTGTAAAGTTTTGTGCCACTTTTTGCATCAAATGTGCAAGCCGGTTGTTCGAGGTCGTCAAGGATCGGGCAGTCGGGGCGCTCGTCGCCCGGGCACAGGCGCAGCAGGTGTCCCAGGGTGCGCTGCATGGACTGCAGGGCCTCGATGCGCTGGGCGAGTTCGTCCATGTGCTTCTGTGTGATGCGCTTGACGCTTTCGCTGCTGCGTCGGCGGTTGTGCCAGAGGCTCACGAGCTCGGTGATGGCTTCCAGGCTGAAACCCATGTCGCGCGCCCGGCGGATGAAACGCAGTGTGTGCACATCGGCCTGGCTGTACTGACGGTAGTTGCTGTCGGTGCGCGGTACCGCCGCGAGCAGGCCCAGGGTTTCGTAGTGGCGCAGCATCTTGGGTGAAATGCCGCTGAGCTGCGCGGCTTTGCCGATGTTCACTGGCCACGGTACCCGTTCATCGTCGAGGTGCTGTCCGCCCGCCTGGGCGAGCTGGTTCAGAAGGCGATCGGTGGGCATGGCCATCAGCCTGCCACGGTGTAGCCTTCTTCCCGGATCGCTTCAGCCAGGGCTTCGCGCGGCTGATCGGTGTCCACCTCCACGCGATTCTGCCTGCGATCGATGGTGATTTCAGCCCGGGGATCCAGGAGCCTGATGGCCGTGGTCACGGCCTTCTCGCAGTGGCCGCAGGTCATGCCCTGGACGTCAAGGATCTGTTTCATGGTGTCTTCCTTTCAGGATGGGTTGGGGATGCGTTCATTCTGGACCTTGACATGGTGTCAAGGTCAAGCGTCTGGTCGCGTCGTCACAGTTCGCTACAAGCGCTTGACCTTCCCACGATGGCAAAGCTTATGCTGGCTTCCATGAACACGATCACGGTCCCACCACCCGACGGCAGTGCGGTCTTTTCCACCTATCCACCAACCCGGATCGACCTGGGCATTGGCGGCATGACGTGTGCTTCCTGCGTGACGCGGGTCGAGAAGGCACTCATGAAGCAGCCCGGTGTGAGTGACGCGACAGTGAACCTGGCCACGGAATCGGCACGTGTGACCTTGTCTGGCGTGGACGCAACCGAATCGCTGGCGCGCATCAAACGTGCGGTGCGGGATGCCGGCTACGAGCCTCGCACGATCGAGGCCATGGACGAAGAGGACGACGGCCGCGTGATGGGTGTGCCGCGCGATCTGCTGCCGGTGCTGGTGGGGGCGGTGCTGTCGGCGCCTCTGGTGTTGCCCATGGTGGGTGATCTGTTCGGGCGGCACTGGATGTTGCCGGCCTGGTCGCAATTCCTGCTCGCCACGCCGGTGCAGTTTGTTCTGGGTGCCCGCTTCTACCGTGCCGGCTGGCATGCGCTCAAGGCACTGACCGGCAACATGGAGTTGCTGGTGGCGATCGGTACGACAGCCGGATGGGCGTTGTCCACCTGGTTGTGGTGGCGTGCCGCACCAGGCGATATGCCGCACCTGTACTACGAAGCGTCGGCGGTGGTGATCACGCTGGTGCTGCTGGGCAAGTGGCTGGAGGCGCGTGCCAAGCGCCAGACCACCACGGCCATTCGCGCACTGCATGCATTGCGACCCGATCGGGCCCACCTGCTGCCGGACGGCGTGCGCCGCACCGAGGCCACCGATGTGGCGGTGGACGAACTGCTGCCGGGTGATGTGATCCGTGTGCTGCCAGGCGAGCGTTTCGCGGCCGACGGTACGGTGGTGCAAGGTCATACGCAGGCCGACGAGTCCATGCTGACCGGTGAAGCCATGCCGGTGCCCAAGGAAGAGGGCGATGCGGTGACCGGCGGTTCGCTCAATGGCGAGGGTGCTGTGGATGTGCGGGTGCGTGCGATCGGCGCGCAGAGCGTGCTCGCGCACATCATCGGCCTGGTGCAGGACGCCCAGGCAGCCAAGGCACCGGTGCAGCGCATGGTGGACCAGGTCGCGGCGGTGTTCGTGCCCGTGGTGCTGGTCATCGCACTGGCGACATTGTTGGGCTGGTTGTGGACGGGTGCGCCGCTGGAAGAGGCTTTGCTGCACGCGGTGGCGGTGTTGGTCATCGCCTGCCCCTGCGCCCTGGGTCTGGCCACGCCGGCGGCGATCATGGCTGGCACGGGGGTGGCGGCACAACATGGCATCCTGATCAAGGATGCACAAGCACTGGAGATCGCACACAAGGTCGACACGGTGGCCTTCGACAAGACGGGCACGCTGACCGAGGGGCATCCACGCCTGCTGGAAATCGAAGCCGCACCCGGTGTGGATGAAATTGCGGTGTTGCAGGCTGCTGCTGCGTTGCAGGCCCAGAGCGCGCATCCGCTGGCACGTGCGGTGCTGGAAGCGGCCGCGTCGCGGTCGATCGACGTGCCATCCGATGCCGCGCTGGAGGTACAGGCTGTGTCCGGTCGGGGCAGCCAGGGCCGGGTGAAAGGCGCATTGCTGGCCCTGGGCAGCCTGCGCTGGATGATGGAGCTGGGGGCTTCCCTGGGCCCGCTGGAGTCGCGGGCCCGTGCCCTGCAAGCCGAAGGCGCCACGGTGTCGGTGCTGGCCAGCCAGACGCCCGGTGACGCGGCCGCGGCGGCCACCTGGGCACCATTGGCTTTGCTGGCCTTCGGGGATGAACCCAAGGCCGGTGCGGCCGAGGTCATCGCGGACTTGAGGGCGCAGGGCATGCGTCTGTTCATGGTGTCGGGTGACAACCGGGGGGCGGCCCTGGCCATGGGTGCGAGGCTGGGCCTGCGGGCCGATCACGACGAGGTGATTGCCGATGTGCTGCCCGGCGACAAGGCGTCGATGGTTCGCCGGCTGCGTGCAGCGGTGGTGGGTGATCGCCTGCACGTGGTGGCGATGGTGGGCGATGGCGTAAACGACGCGCCAGCGTTGGCCGCTGCCGACGTGGGCATGGCCATGAGCCACAGCCAGGGCGCAAGCGCCGACGTGGCCATGCATGCAGCGGGTATCACCCTCATGCGCGGTGACCCGATGCTGGTGTCGGCCGCGCTCGATATCTCGCGCCGCACGGTGCGCAAGATCCGCCAGAACCTGTTCTGGGCGTTTGCCTACAACGTGGCGGGCATTCCGCTGGCCGCGCTCGGTTTCCTGAGCCCGGTGGTAGCAGGTGCCGCGATGGCACTGAGTTCGGTCAGTGTGGTGAGCAATGCGCTGTTGTTGCGGCGCTGGCGGCCGCCCCGGCGCAAGGTCCGTGTGCCTGCGGATTGACACACATCAATGCGCGACCGGTGATGTTGCGCGATGCTTGGGTCTTCCCGAGGAGACCTCCCATGACACACGACGCCGTGCGCGTGATTCGCGATGAACACGCCGGACTGAGCGCGATGCTGCAGTCGCTCGCACAGATGGTGCGCATGGGTCCCGATGCGCCCGGCATGGGCAGTCCCGAGCGTTATTTCGATGTGTTGCGGGCGATGCTGTTCTACATCGACGCTTTTCCCGAGAAGAACCACCACCCGAAAGAATCCAATCTCCTGTTTCCCCGCCTGGCGCGCGCAGCGCCCCGTTTGTTGCCGGTCATCGAGCAGCTGGAGCGCGACCATATGAGCGGTGAAATGCGGGTGCGCGAACTGATGCACCTGCTCATGGCCTGGGAATACATGGGGGAGCTGTACCGCGCTGCGTTCGAGGCGGAGGCGACACGCTATGTGAAGTTCTACCTCGACCACATGCGGTTGGAGGAAACGGCATTGCTTCCCGTGGCCGAAGCCGAGCTGGCGGACGAAGACTGGGTGGTGCTCGACGAGGCGTTCACCAGCCATGCCGATCCGTTGAACCCGCACCTGCCGCGCGACCCGCAGTTTGACCGTCTTTTCACCCGCATCGTGATGCGGGTGCCCGCCCCGATCGGCCTGGGCGAGGCCTGAGGCTCAATCCACCGCGAGCACGACGAGCAGCTCGTCGAACACCTGCAGCAGGCGATCGACATCACCGGTGCGGGTCGCGGGCGAGATCAGCATCATGCTGTGGAAGGGGGTGAGCAGCACGCTCCGGTTGAGCATGAACAGGTGTGTGAACGCTTCGAGTTCCGCCTGTGCATGTTCACGCACGTCCTGAGCGTTGCGGGGGGTGCCGGGCATGAATTGCAGCTCCATGCGCGCACCCAGCCGGGTCACGGTCCAGGGCATGCCTGCCCGTGCGATGCGTTCGCGCAACCCTTGTTCGAGCTGCCTGGCCAGTGCCAGCATGTGGGTGTAGCTGGCCTCGGTGTGCAGGTGGCCGAGCGCGGCTTCCAGTGCCGCCAGCGTGAGCGCGTTGCCCGACAGTGTGGTGCCGATGCCGCTGTGGCCTTCCGGTGCGGCTTCCTTGGCGGCGGCCATGCGCTCGGCCATGTCGGTGGTGAAACCATAGACCGCGCTGGGCAGGCCACCGGCCACGGCCTTGCCAACGACCAGGAAGTCGGGTTCGAGCGAGTGCGCGCGCGCATAGCCGCCGAGCGCGGTGGAAATGGTGTGGGTCTCGTCGCAGACGAACAGCGCACCATGTTGCCGGCAGAGCGCGCGGGCCGCTTCCCAGAATCCGGGCTCGGGCGGCACCAGCCCGAAGTTGGTGAGGGCGGGCTCGGCCAGCAGGCAGGCCACGTCACCGGGCGCCAGCGCGGCTTCCAGTGCGTCAAGGTCGTTGAATGGCACGACGCGGGTGAAGGCGGCGTGGTTGTGCACCTGGCCCAGCACCGAGGGGCGCGGCAACGTGCGACCCGTGGTGGGCTCGAGGTCCACCAGGGTGTCGTCGACCGCACCGTGGTAACAGCCGTCGAACACCAGGAGCTGGGGCCGTCGCGTGATCGCGCGCGCCCAGCGCAGCACGAAGCGGTTGGCGTCGCTTGCCGTCAGCGCCATCTGCCAGAACGGCAGGCCGAACACGCGCTGCAGGCCCTCACCCACCGCCACCGCGTTGGTGGCCGGCAGCATGCAGGTCAGGCCGCGTGAGGCCTGCCGGGCGATGGCGTCGGCCAATGGCGGCGGGCTGTGGCCGAACATGGCGCCGGTGTCGCCCAGGCAGAAATCGGCGTATTGCAAGCCATCGGCGCATTGCAGGGTGACGTCCTGTGCTTCGCGCACGAACAGGGTGGCCGGGCTGGGCCAGTCGCGCATCCAGTGCAGGGGCACACCGAACAGGTAGTGCGCCTGCGTGGCCCGGGCCAGGGCCAGGGATTGCGGGTGGCTGACCACGAAGCGCTCACGCTCGGCCTGTTGCAGCGCAGCGATGCGCGCCGAAGAAAGGAAGGTGGTGGACGGCATGGCCTCAGCTTAAGCGCGATGCCGCCACGCATGCCGTGCTGCGCGCAATGGACGCGCCACGGTGCACCGAATTGGCACCGGTGCATGAGCACTCACAGCCATCACACCCTGCGTGCGGCTGGCGCTATGCGCAGGCTGAGCGCTTCCTGGTTCAGATCAGGCCTTCGGCCTTCATCGCCGCCTGCACGGCCGGGCGAGCCGCCACGCGGGCGCGGTAGGCAGTCAGGTTCGCCAGTGCGCTGATGTCCACACCCACACGCGGCGCCCAGTTGGTGACGGTGAAGAGGTAGCCGTCGGCGACGGTGAACGGATCACCCATGAGGTATTGCTTGCCGGCGAGTTCGCCGTCGATCCACTTGAGGCGCTGGCCGAGCCGGTCTTTGGTGGCCGTCTTCACGTCGTCGGGCGTGGCGGGGTTGAACAGCGGGCTGAATCCCTTGTGCACCTCGGTACCGATGAAGTTCAGCCAGGACTGCAGCTGGTAGCGCGCCAGGGTGCCGTTAGCCGGCGCGAGGTTCTTCTGCGGCGCCTGGTCGGCGATGTACTGGACGATCGCCGGGCCTTCGCGCAGGCGTTCACCGGTGTCGAGTTCCAGCAGGGGCACGTAGCCCAGCGGGTTGATGGTGTAGTAGTCGGTGCCGTCGGGCAGCCGGTGGGTCTTGGTGGGTGCGGGCACGGCTTCGAAGGACAGGCCGGCCTCGTGCAATGCGATGTGGGGGGAGAGCGAGCAGGCGCCCGGGGAGTAGTAGAGCTTCATGGTGTTGTCGTCCTCGAAAAGGGTGCCGCCGGTTGGGGCACGGGAGCGATGCTACCGGCGGCGGGGCTTTTCTGCTGGCGCGGGACATGCCGGATAGGGGTGACGACAATGCGCGGATGCGTCGCGTTCTCCGTCTCCTGGCATGGCTGGCCGGCATGGCTCTTCTGCTGGCCGGTGCCGTCGTGCTGGCGCTGCATGTGTGGACCGGCTCCGATAGCTTCCGCCAGCGCGTGGAGCGTCAGGCCAGCGCGGCGCTGGGTGTGCCGGTGGCGCTGTCGAGCGTGTCGGTGCGTGTCTGGCCACTGCCGGCGGTCTCGCTGGAGGGCCTGAACATCCAGGCGACGCCACCGATCACCTTGCACCGCGTGGAAGCGCGGCCGGTGTGGTCGGCGCTGGTGGCGGGGCGTTTGCAGGTGTCCACGCTCACGGTGCGCCAGGCCGTGCTGCCCCAGTCCACGCTGGTGCTGCTGGGCGCACGCCTGCAGGATCCGGCGCGTCAGCCCGCTGCCGCACGGGCAGGCGAGCCCCAAGGTGACGAACCGGCGCCGGACCTGGGCTGGCTGCCACGCAGCGTGGTGCTCGATGGCGTCACCTGGGTCGACGAGCGCGGCCATGAAACCACGGTGCAGGCCATCGCCCGGCTGGACGAAGACGGCTGGCCCGCTGAGGCCGATGTGACGGTGACCGGGGGTGGCCTGAGGGGCACAAAGGCGAGCCTGCGGCGCGAGACCGGCGGCCAGACGGCCTGGACGCTGGACGCGGCCGTGGGCGGGGGCACGGTGCAGGGGCCGTTGAAGATCACACCGCCCGCGCCGAACAACCCGAAGTCGCGTGAACTGATGTTCGAAGGCACGCTGCACACGCGTGGCGTGGAGGTGTCGGCATTGACCGCACCCAGCCGCCCGCTGACAGGCCGGCTGGAGGCCGACACCACGCTGTCCGCGCGCATCGACCCTCGCGCCAGCACCAGTGCATTGCGCGAGGCGTTGCGCACGCAGACCCGCTTCAAGGTGGACGGTGCGGTGCTGCAGGGGCTGAATCTGCTGGAAGCGGTGGCCACGGTGGGACTCTCGCGCGGTGGCCTCACCCACCTCGACACCTTGTCGGGGCGCGTGAACACGCGGGGCCAGACGATCACACTCAGCGAACTCGTGGCGAACTCCGGCGTGCTCTCGGCCACCGGCGAGGTGGCGGTGGCGCCGTCGCGCACGCTGTCCGGGCGCCTTCAGGTCGACGTGACGCGGGGCGCCAGTGGTGGTCTGGTGAGCGTGCCGCTGGCCGTGGGCGGCACGCTGGACGAACCCAGCGTCACCCTCACCCGTGCCGCCTTGCTGGGTGCGGCCATTGGCACGGTGATCGCGCCCGGCGTGGGCACCGGCGCGGGGGCCAGCCTCGGTGGCCGCATCGGCGAGGGCCTGAAGGACCTGATCCGGAAGTAGCAGGTCAGCGGAACACGTTGGACCAGATGTCGCCGTGTGGCGGGCTGCCGTCGTCCTGCGCCCACACGGCGATGGCGTTGCCGTCGGTGTCGACCGCCACCGCGCAGCTGTCGATGCCGCCGGCGGTGTTCTCGATCAGCTGGCTCGAGCCCCAGGCCATGGACGTGGCGTCGTAGCGGGTGGCATACAGGTCGTTGTACATCGCGCCAGACAGGGCGTGGCTCCACACGGCGATGGCGTTGCCATGGGCATCGATGCCCACGTCGAGCGGCCCGCCGCCGGAGCTGCCGCTGCCACCGTCCAGCGTGGCGTCCAGCCGCGTGGCCGCCACGGCCCAGCCGCCGTCGGGGCTGTAGGGCTGGCCCCAGGTCTGGCGCGCATCGTTGTGCGATTCGCGCCAGAGCACCACCGCCTCGCCCGTGGGTGCCATGGCGATGCGCGGGTCGAAGCTGCCTTGCGCGTTCACGTTCGACAGCGTCACCGGGTTGTTCCACATGCCACCCGAGTAGCGCGCGGCCAGCACATCCGAGCTGCTGCTGCCGGCGCCCGTGCCCTGCGCCCAGACCACGATGGCGCCGCCGCTGTCGTTGCGGGCGATGCGCGGTTCACCGATGGACGAGGTGGTGTTGGTGACCAGCTGCTGCGCGCTGGACCAGCCGGTGCCGTTGAAGGCGTTGTGGAACAGGTGCTGCTGACCGCCGTCGGCCTGCAGCCACACCGCGAGCGCGAAGCCGCCGGGCATCACCGCCACCTGCGGTGCGATGGCAGGGCCCACCGCGCCGTCGATGCTGGTTTCCGTCTGCCAGGTGCCGGAGACACGGCGGTTGGCGCGGATGCGGTGCTGTCCGCCGTCGTTCCATGCCCACACGGCCAGCACGTTGCCGCCGGCGTCCACGCCCAGGTGGGGCGTGGTGGCCGCTCCGTTGTCGCTCTCCACCGGCACGTCGGTGCCCCAGCTGCCGCCGGACCAGGTGGCCGAGCGGATGCTCATGGTGGTGCCATCGTGCTGTGACCAGATCGCCGTGACATTGCCCGCGCTGTCCACCGCCACGGCGGGCGACACCGCGTTGCCGCTTCCTGTCTCGATGTTCTGCGGCGTGCCCCAGCTGCCGCCCGCGGTGTAGCGGTTGGCCCAGATGTTGTTGCGCGTGCCGTCGTGTTGCTGCCAGACGGCCATGGCGTTGCCAGTGCTGTCCACCGCGACCACCGGGTTCTGCGCGATGCCCAGGCTGGCTTCGATGCGCGCCGCCACCTGCCAGGCCTGTCCACCGCCCGCGCCGCAGGTCACGGCCACGTTGGTGATGTTCGCGCTCGCCGTGCCGCTGCCGTTCTGCACCGTGCAGGTCTGGCCGGCCGGTTGTGTACTGACGGTGACGTTGTAGGGCACGCCGGTGGCCACCGGCGTGGCGAAGGTGAACGCGCCGCTGGCGGTCACGGTGAGGTCGTCCGCGCCGTTGTTGCGCAACACCACCGTGCCGGCGAGGCCGCTGACGGTGCCGCCGATGGTCTGCGTGGTGGCGGGCACCGGCACGTCGACGTTGATCACGATCGCGTCCTGGTAGCGCGCCTGGAAGCCGTCGCCGCGCTGGCAGGCGACATACGTGGCGTACACGTGGCGACCTCTGTCCAGGTGGCTCAGCGCCACGGGCGGGAACTGGGCGGCACCGCCGGCGCCACGGTCGCCGTGGTAGCCGACGTTCAGCGGCAGCGTCTGGTCGTACAGCGTCTCCAGCACGTCGGGGCTCCGGTCGAGCTGGCGGCGGTAAAAAGTGACGCGGGCGGCGGTGCAGCTCGGCCACATGCTGTAGCTGGCGCTGAAGTTCAGCGTGGCGGCAGCGTCCAGCCGGAAGGTGCCGACCGGGTTGACGTAGGCGTTGGAGTCACTGGTGCGCACCAGGGCGTTGGACGGGCTGGCCGTCATGAGGGTGCCGCCGCGCGGGCCGAAGCAGCGGTCGGGGTTGGGCGGGGCGTTGGCGGGGATGCTGCAGGCCTGTGCCACGTAGCTCCACGAGAAGGTGTTGCGTTCCACGGTCGCGAAGCCGCCGGCCACCACGGCCTCGGCCGGGATCCAGGCGGTGTCGGTGCCGGCGAACCACACCTCGGGGGCTGTGACGCCCGCGGCCACGGGCAGGCGGATGGCGACCGGCACCTCGAAGCTGATGCCGTGCGGTGTGAACTCGTAGCGCGTGCCGGGCGTGGCGAGCATCGGGTCGGCGGCAGGCGCGCCTTCGGCGGTGCGCGCGATGCCGATGGTGGTGTTGGCGCGCAGCGCACCGGCGGGAATGACCACCTGCACGCCATCGGGCCCGGTCAGGGTGCCGCCGGCCGGGCCGATCACCGCCGTCGTGCGCTCGACCGGGGGCTCGCCGTTGTGGCTGCTGCCGCCGCAGGCCACGAGCAGCACGGGCAGCAGGCAACCGGCCAGGCGCCACAGGCGCACGGAAAGAAAGGGGCGTCGGTGCACCGGTCCCGAAAGAGGCGTGGGCGGGCGTTGTGGTGTGACAGCGAACATGGGTGATCTCCAGGGGCAGGAAGCCGGACCGGGCTCACCATAGGAAAAGGACTTCGCACACAACAGTGCCGAAAGTCATGACGTGCACGGGCGGGGTGCGTCAGGGGGCGGACGGTGGCGCGAGCCGGGCCAGGGCCTGCAGCAGGCGGTCGGGGTCGACCGGCTTGAACAGCACCGGAACGCCCGAGTCGCGCACGCGCTGCAGCCGCTCGGGCGCGGTCTCGCCGGTGATGAGCAACACCGGCAGCGCGGGGTTGAAACGCGCGCGCAGCCGTTGCGTGGCGGCCAGGCCATCGGTGCCCTCGGCCAGGCGGTAGTCGCACAGCAGGGCGTCAAAGGGCTGCTGCCGTTCGGCGGCGCCCTGCAGGGCACGTGCCGCACCGTCTTCGTCGCGCGCGGTTTCCGATGCCACGCCCCAGGCCTGCAGGAAGGCGGAGAGCGCGTCGGTGATGTCCGCCTCGTCGTCGACCAGCAGCACGCGGCGCGGCAATGCGTGGCTGGCGGCCAGCGCGACCGGGCGGCTGTAAAGGGTGGGTTCGGGCATCGGCCGGACCCGGGGCACGACGACACGAAAGCGCGTGCCTTGCCCGAGCCGGGAACGCAGCTGCACCGGGTGGTTCAGCAGCTGCGAGAGCCTGCGCACGATGGACAGGCCGATGCCCAGGCCACGCGTGCGGTCGCGCCCGGGGTTGTCGACCTGGTAGAACTCATCGAACACGCGGTCGGTGTGTTCGGGCGAGATGCCGATGCCGGTGTCGACCACGTCGATCCACACGCGCTTGCCGCGTGGCCGCGCCACCACCAGCACGCCGCCGCGCGGTGTGTACTTGATGGCGTTCTCGATCAGGTTGCCCAGCAGGCGCTGCAGCAGGTGCGGGTCGGTGCGCACCCAGGCCGGGGTGGCACGGATGCGCAACTGCAGTTCGCGGTCTTCGGCGCGCGAGGCGAACGAGGGATGCAGGGGTTGCAGCACGGTGTTGAGCGGCACGTCCTGCACATCGGCTTCGATCACGCCGGCGTCCAGCCGCGAGACGTCGAGCATGGTGTCGAGCGAGGTGCCCAGCGAGCGCACCGCGCCCATGAGGCGCTGCGCATGCACCAGCGCCGCGCGCCCGTGCAGCTCGCGCTCGATGACAGCCCCGAACAGCGCGATGGCATGCAGCGGCTGGCGCAGGTCGTGGCTGGCGGCGGCAAAGAAGCGCGTCTTTTCCTCGCTGGCGCGCTGGGTGGCGGCCATCTGCTGTTCCAGTTGCTCGGCCAGGGCTTCCTTTTCGAACCGCATCCGCAGCGAGGCGGCCAGCAACGTGTGTTGGCGGCGTGCGAAATGCAGCGTGGCCGCCAGGTAGATGCCCGCGCAGGCCGCGAGGAACAGGTGGGTGGTGTCGCCCTGCCAGAGCAGCGCCGATATCAGGCCGGTCATCATGGGCAGCACGAAGGCCAGCACGGACGCCCAGCGCGGTGCCACCGAAGACACGCCGCCGCTGATCAGGCCGAGCATGATGAGCATGAGCAGCGTGGTCATGGGCACGTCGTCGGCCGGCATGAACAGCCACGGCGCCAGGCCCCAGGTGGCGCTGTAGTACAGCAGCTCGCGCCACTGCCGCCGGGCCCAGAACGCACTGCGCGAGGCGGCCTGCGGGTCCCTCGAGTAGGCGTGGATGAGCGGGTAGCGCAGCACCTGGATGGTGTGCAGCGCCAGCCAGACGAACACCATGGGGTCGCGCAGCTGCCAGTAGAACAGGGCGCACACACACCAGGCCAGCACCGCATCGGCCACGGTGGAGCTCAGCGCGGTGGCGTAGAGCGCGGCCACCTGCTCGCGCAGGACGCGCTGCCGGGTGAGGTCGCCCGCGTCGGGTTCGCTCACCGCAACAGACTGATGAGCTGGGCCCGGGACCTCACGCCGAACAGCAGCAGCAAGGCCGACACGTGGTTCTTGACCGTCCCTTCGCTCAGATGGGCGCGCTCGGCGATGTCGCGGTTGGACTGGCCCGCCAGGATCCAGTCGAGCACCTGCGCCTGGCGTTCGGTGAGTTGCAGCGGCTGACCGTTGGCGCTGCGCGCGGTGCGCATCACCGGCTCGGGCGCAGGGGGCGCATCGCCCGGGGACCCGGCACCGAAGAGGCCCAGCGAGCGGATGTAGCCGATCACTTCGTTGAGGTCGCCCGACTTGGTGAGGTAGGCGCGCGCGCCGCGCGACAGCGCGTGCCGCATGAGGCCGGGGTCGCTCACGCCCGACAGCACCACGACCGGCGCATCCGGAAAGTCTTTCACGAAGGCCGAGAGGCCGGAGAGACCGTGGGCGTCGGGCAGGTGCAGGTCCAGCAGCACCAGGCCGATGCGATGCCGGTGGCGGGCGTAGAGCTCCAGCGCTTCCTGCAGCGTGCGCGATTCCAGCACCCGGATCTTGCGGCCGCTCTCGCTCGCGTGGGCCTGCACCAGGGTGAGCAGCCCCAGCCGCAGCAGGTCGTGGTCGTCCACCACCAGCAGGCCGGTGGTTTCACGGGGTTCGGTGTGGGCGGGCGGGGCGACCAGGGCGTGCATGGTGCAGCCATGTTAGGGGTTGGCCCGCTGACCGTGAAGTGACGAAAGTCACCCCGGGTCCGCGGCACGGGGTGGACGGGGTCACCACCGGTCAATTGGACTCATGGGGCGCACCGCCCGGCGGTATCTTCTGGCACCCTGTCGCATCCACCCCACCAAGGACGTTTTCATGGCCCTGGGTCAGTTCGCCTTTGCCAACAACGCCAACCGCTTCCTGGCCTGCGACCCGCTGGCGGATCAGCCGTTCGCCATCGCCGGTGTGCCGTACGACGGCGTGGTGACCAACCGGCCGGGCGCGCGCTTCGGCCCGCAGGCGATCCGCGCCGCCAGCCTGATGCTGTGCGACGGCACGCACCCGGTGTTCGATGTCTCGCCCCTGGGCCTGCTGGGCGACGCGCTGGACATGCGCCTGCCCAACGCCTCGCCGCTGCCCGAGGTGCGCCGGCACATCGAGGCACAGGCCGCCGCGCTGATGGCAAAGCACCACTGCGTGTTCCTGGGCGGGGACCACTCCGTCACGCTCTCGCTGCTGCGCGCCGCGAAGGCCCGCCACGGTGGCGAGCCGCTGGCGCTGGTGCATTTCGACGCCCACTGCGACACCTGGAGCGACCACTTCGGCGAGCCGTCCGGCCACGGCACCTGGACCTTCGAGGCGCTGCAGGAAGGGCTGGCGAGCCCGGCGCACACGGTGCAGATCGGCATCCGCTCCAGCGGCGAGCGGACGGCGCGCGAGTACGTGGCCGACCAGGGCGGCCAGATCTTCACGGCGCGCGCGTTGCGCGGGCTGGACGGCGCGGGGCTCCGGCCCGCCATCGACGCGATTCGAGAACGCATCGGCCAGCGGCCGTGCTACCTCACGCTGGACATCGACTGCCTCGACCCGGCCTTTGCGCCCGGCACCGGCACGCCCGAGCCCGGTGGCATGACGAGCTCGCAGGTGCTCACCTTCCTGGAAGAACTGGCCGACCTGAACTGGATCGGCATGGACTGCGTGGAGGTGGCCCCCGCCTACGACCACGCCGAACTCACCACCAACGCCGCCGCCACCTTCGTGTGGACGTATCTCTGTGGGCAGGTCGCAAAGCTATGAACCTTTTTCACCGCGCTGTTGGCGTGAAGTGTCCTGATCACGGGGCACCAGGGAACCGGCTTTGCCGGGCCTCAGGTGCCGTCCCCCCTCAGGGGGGAACGCGCGCAGCGCGGCAGGGGGGAGCATGGCACTGATTGGTTCGGACACCCAGCTCAACCAGAAGAGCTACTACGAGGCCAGCGTGCAGCGGCCCGATGCGCTGCCGCCGCTGGAGGCGTCCATCGAGGCCGACGCGGTGGTCGTCGGCGCGGGCTTCTCGGGCCTGAGCGCCTCGCTGGAACTCGCGCAGCGCGGGCTGTCGGTGGTGCTGCTGGAGGCCGACCGCATCGGCAGCGGCGCGAGCGGCCGCAACGGCGGGCAGGCCATCGTGGGCTACGCGAGCGGGCAGGGCCCGTTCGAGAAGCAGCTCGGCGCGGCCGACGCCCAGCGTGCCTGGGACATGTCGCTCGAAGCCATCGACCTGATCGATGCGCGCATTGCCATGCACGGCATCGAGTGCGACCGCGTCAACGGCTACGTGTACGTGGCCGACTCGGCGCGCAAGGCGATGGACCTGCACGAGGAGATGGAGGGCCTGAAGCACCGCGGCATCGCGGTGGACTGGGCCGAAGGCGCCGACCTGCCACGCCTGATCAACAGCCCGCGCTACGTGGCCGCTGCGCGCGAGCAGCGCTCGGGTCACCTGCATCCGCTGAAGTACGCGCTGGGCCTGGCGCGTGCGGCGCAGGCCGCCGGTGTGCGCATCTTCGAACACTCGCCGGTGACCGGCCTGCAGCGCGGTGCCACGCTGGTGGCCAGCACGGCACGGGGACAGGTGAAGGCGCGCTTCGGCGTGCTGGCGGGCAACTGCATGCTGCCCGAGTACGGCCCACGCGTGGCGCCCGAGGTGACGCCGCGCATCATGCCCGTGGGCACCTACATCGTGGGCACCGCGCCGCTCGACCCCGATCTCTGCGCGCGCCTGATCCCGCGCAACGCGGCCGTGTGCGACAACAACTTCGTGCTCGACTACTTCCGCTTCAGCGCCGACCACCGCATGCTGTTCGGCGGGCGTGTGAGCTACACCACGCGCACGCCGTCCAACCTGGAGGCGGTGATGCGCCAGCGCATGGGCGAGGTGTTTCCCGCGCTTCAAAACACGCCGGTCGAGTTCGTGTGGGGCGGTTTCGTCGACATCAGCATGAACCGCGCGCCCGACTTCGGCCGCCTGGGCGACAACCTGTATTACCTGCAGGGCTTCAGCGGCCACGGCGTGGCGCTCACCGGTCTGGCGGGCCAGCTGGTGGCCGAAGCGGTGGCCGGGCAGGCAGGTCGCTTCGACGTGTACGCGCGCCTGAAGCACCGCAGTTTTCCAGGCGGCCCGCTGCTGCGCACACCCAGCCTCGCGCTGGGCATGCTGTGGCACCGGTTGCGCGACGTGATCTGATCAGCCCGAGAGGGCCTGGCTGACAGTCCCTGCCAGCACCGGTCCGCAGCGTCCGATGTCCGCCAGCGGTGCGTAGCCGTAGCCGATCACCAGGCCCCGCAGGTCGGTGCGCTGCAGGCAGTAAGCCGAGAGCGGCCGCACCGTGAGGCCGTGCTGCGCGATGCGCTGGGCGAGCGCGCGGTCATCGACGTCCTGGGGCAGGCGCAGGCACAGGTGCAGGCCCTGTTCGGCGCCGCTGATGCTGGGGCCTTCGGGCGTGTCGTCGCGCAGCACCGGCTTGAGCGCCTCGAGCAGGCACTGGCGCCGCTCGCCGTAGTTCTGTCGCGCGCGCCGCAGCGCGCTGGCGAAATGGCCCATCTCGATGAACTCGGCCAGCGCGGCCTGCACCGGCATCTGGCCCGGGCGGTTGAGGTCGTAGTGCGCCTGCTTGAAGGCGGCCACCAGCGGTTTGGGCACGACGAGGTAGCCGATCTTCAGGCCCGGGTAGAGCACCTTGGAGAACGTACCCATGTAGAACACACGGCCGTCGGTGTCCAGGCCTTCAAGGCTGGAGATCGGGGGGCCGCTGAAGCGGTACTCGCTGTCGTAGTCGTCTTCCAGCACCCAGGCGTCGTGCGCGCGGGCGGTGGCCAGCAGCTGGTGGCGGCGCGGCAGCGACATCACCGCGCCGGTCGGGTACTGGTGCGAGGGTGTGACGTAGATCAGCCGTGGCGGTTTCGCGTTGTCGGCCGTGCTCGGGTTGATGCCCTGCTCGTCCACCGCCACCGGGTGCAGCGAGAGGCCGGTGGCCATGAAGGCCTTGACGGCGCCCCAGTACGCCGGGTCTTCCACCCACACGGTGTCGCCGTGGTCGGCCAGCAGGCGGGCACAGAGTTCGATGGACTGTTGCGTGCCGCTGGTGATGACGACCTGGTCGGCCTCCAGGTGCACGCTGCGGAACACGCGCAGGTAGTCGGCCACGGCGCGGCGCAGCGGGGCGTAGCCGCCGGAGTCGTTGTAGTCCAGCATGTCCGGGTAGGTCATGCGCCAGTGCTTGTTCTGCAGGCGCTGCCAGAGCGTGAGCGGGAAGGCGCTGAAGTCGGCGATGCCCGGCGTGAAGGGCTGCACCTCCAGCTCGGTGGCGCAGAAGGTGCTGGCCAGCGCCTTGCCCCGCGTGGACAGGCGCCCGGCCTGCGGTGTGGCCGATGGGTGGCCGCCGCCGCGCGCCGCGCGCCCTGGCGTGGTGCGCGGCACGCTGTCGTTCACATAGGTGCCGCTGCCCACGCGGCTGCCCAGGTAACCTTCGACGCTGAGCTGGTTGATGGCGGCCACCACCGTGTTGCGGGAGAGGCGCAGGTCCTGCGCAAGATCGCGGCTTGAAGGCAGGCGCTCGCCCGCGCCGAGCTTGCCGTCCAGCATGGCGCGGCGCAGCGCCTCGTACAGCTGCCGGTGCAGGGGCAGGGCATCCTGCGATCCCAGGCGGCTCATTTCAGAGAGAAGAAATTCAGACAGCATGCAGGGCCTTATCCGGAGTGAGATGCCTTATCCAGACGCGACGAGAATCCGGCTTCGCCGGTCCCAGGTGCGGTCCCCCCACCGGGGGGAAGCCGCGTCAGCGGCGCAGGGGGGGGCCAAGTGGCACTGCGTGCCACGGAAAACTGGCCCTTATTCTGATCCAATTGGCCCCCCACAATGAATGCCATTGTCTGGAGTCCTCATGAACAAGCCGCCTTGCATGGTCTGGCTGCCCGCCGACCACCGCCTGATGGGCGATCACGGCCATCAGATGCCCTTCCTCCTGCTGGGAGACAAATATGCCCGCGCCGTCAAGGTCGGGGCAGGCGCCCAGCCGGTGATGTTTCCGCTGGCCGACACCGACCAGATCAGCGAGCTGCTGTCCCTGGTGGACGGCGTGATGCTGACCGGCTCCCCCTCCAACGTGCACCCGTCCCACTTCGCGGAGGATGTGGCCGACCCGAGCCTGCCGCTGGACGCCGACCGCGACCTGCTCACGCTGGCGCTGGTGAAGGCCTGTGTGCACGAAGGTGTGCCGCTGCTCGGCATCTGCCGCGGTTTCCAGGAGATCAACGTGGCACTGGGTGGCACGCTGCACCAGCGTGTGCACGAAGTGCCGGGCATGATGGACCACCGCGAACCCAAGACCGCGCCACCCGATGAGCAGTACGCGCCGCGCCATGCCATTCGCTTTGCGCCCGGCAGCGTGTTCGAGCAGTGGGCCGGTGGCCCCGAGACCCAGGTGAATTCGCTGCACGGCCAGGGCATCAACCGCCTGGCCGCCGGGCTCGATGCCCTGGCGCACGCGCCCGATGGCCTGGTGGAGGCCTTCGGCGTGCGTGGCGCACGTACCTTCGCCTACGCCGTGCAGTTCCACCCCGAGTGGCGCTGCTGGGAGACCCCTTTCTACGCGGCGATCTTCGAGGCCTTTGGCCGTGCCTGCCGCCAGCGCATGAACCTGCGCCTGCAGCATGCCGACCTGGCCCGAGCATGAAAACCCCCCTGCGCCGCTGCGCGGCTTCCTCCCTCTGTGGCGCGCCCTCGGCGCTTCGAGGGGGGACGGCATCTCGGGCCGGCGGAGCCGGACCCTGGATGCCTCTGGAATTTCGCCCGACAACACCCTAGGAGATGGCACATGACAGCCCCCCCAACCAAGATGAGCTTCAACGATCTGGAAAACTGGCTCAACCAGAACCGCGTGACCGAGGTGGAATGCCTGGTGCCCGACCTGACCGGTGTGGCGCGCGGCAAGATCCTGCCGCGTGAGAAGTTCACCGAGGACCGGGGCATGCGCCTGCCGCAGGGCATTGTGGCGATGGGGGTGACGGGCGAGTTCCCGGCCAGCGGTCCGTACTACGACGTGATCGAACCCACCGACCGTGACATGCAGTTGCGCCCGGACCCGACCACGGTGCGCATCGTGCCCTGGGCCACCGACCCCACCGCGCAGGTGATCCACGACTGCTTCGACCACAGCGGCAAGCTGGTGCCGTTTGCGCCGCGCAGCGTGCTGCGCCACGTGTGCGAGCTGTTCGACGCCGAGGGACTGGACCCGGTGGTGGCGCCCGAGCTGGAGTTTTATCTGACCGCGCGCAACACCGACCCGAACACGCTGCTGAAGGCGCCGATCGGCCGCAGCGGCCGCGCCGAGACCTCACGCCAGGCGTATTCCATCGACGCGGTGAACGAGTTCGACCCGCTGTTCGAGGAGATCTACGACTACTGCGACAAGATGCAGCTCAACGTGGACACGCTGATTCACGAGGTGGGCGCGGGCCAGATGGAGATCAACTTCTTCCATGCCCACCCGCTGGGGCTGGCCGACGAGGTGTTCTTCTTCAAGCGCACGGTGCGCGAGGCCGCGCTGCGCCACGACATGTACGCCACCTTCATGGCCAAGCCGATCGCGGGCGAACCTGGCTCGGCCATGCACGTGCACCAGAGCATCCTGAACAAGGCCACGGGCAAG
>QFCS01005753.1_pt1 | contig 43454 bp, 56 predicted proteins | sample 3576561 | NCBI WGS metagenome assembly QFCS01 | reverse complement strand
CTCACAGAGGCCGCCTGCCCGATCTACGGCAAAGTGATGGTTCGTCACAGTGGAGAGCCGCATGCGGTGAAAGCTGCACGTGCGGTTCGGCGGGGGGATCAGGGCTGACTCCATGAGCAGCACCAATCCTACCCGACTGGACGAGACCGCCGGGCCGAACGAGGCTGAATGCCCGGAGCGTATCCTGGCGCTCCTCTCGCCCACCGAGAACCATTCCGCCCTGCAATGGCGCCGGCGCTGCATCCGCAATCTCGCACGGCCGACGGCGAAACTCGAGGACGGCATGCGAATACGCTTCGCTTCGCCGATCAAGTTTACCGACGGCTACGAAGGACAGGAGTTCTTTGTCCGGAAGCGCGGGCGCAAGACGGCGCTGGCGATCAGCGAACATGGCTCGGCCCGCTACCGGGTCACAAACATGGCGCGCATGGCCTTTTCGGTCGTGCCGCAAACGAAGGTCCACCGGACGGTATTCTGACCGTCACCCGCCACGATCACCCTCACATCAGGAAGCGAGTTCGATCATGCCCGCCGCATCAACCAACGGCCAGTTCAGCAGAAAGCGCCAGGATCTCTGCAGCCGGACCCATGCCCAGAGGATCGCGGGCCGATTGCTGGATGTCCTCGGCAAGCCGATGGCCGTCATTCACACCGACAACCCGTTGCAGCCCTTTCGGGTCGGCGATCCATCAGAGACCTCGGGAAGGGTGGTGGTCGAGGTGCGCTCGTAACGCGCCCCGACCATCCTCAATCGATTGACCGCTTACTCGGCCAGAGTCGGATCGAGATACCACGAGGCACCCTGCCGGAAATCCCGGTCAGGTTTTACCACCGGCCCGTCCGGCTCACTCGCGACGTAAGGCTTGACCAGCGGCATCGTGGCGACGCGGCGCTTGGCCAGCTTGCCAGCGACCTTCCCGCGCGCCTTGAGCAACTCTTCAAGCCACATGAGGTCGTCGAGCATCTGCACGACACCCCGGCCCGCCAGAATGTAGTAGAGACAGCGCTGGAAATCGTCGCACTCGTTGCCGAGGATCATCGACAGCTTCAGCTTGGCGCCCGCCACACCTTCGTGGACCCACTCGACCGCTTCGCGCAGCTCGACCGTCGAGAAATAGCTGTCCTCTACATCCATACCGATCGCCGCCGCCGCAAGCATGCGCCGGGTCGGGCGATTGCCCAGGTCGACGCTGGCATCGCGCAGCGTGATGTCGAGATCGAACCGATTGATGAATACCGAACGCTTCATGACTAGGGTCTCCTTGTCCATGAACATACGGTGAACAGGCTAGACCGTCAACGACCAATGCGGTAGGTGTCGCGCATGTGGCTGGTGCCTCGCCATTCGAGAGGCCTGTCTCTCCGCACGGACGTGCCTGTTGTCGTCCGCGACGCGCTCGTGCGCTGGTACGAAGGGGAGGGCACTGACGCCGATCATCGGGCCAGCGTCACGATGGTCGTCAAAGCGCGGACACACGGCCAGTGGATCGCCTGCGACTGCCTGGGCGGCGAAACGCCGCCGCCATTGATATCGCCGTCCTACCTGTCCGAGGCAGAAACCTACTACCTTCGGCGGCTGACCAGCACCCGGCAGAAGCGCCCCGAGCATCTGACAGACTGTCCGTTCTACCGCGAGCAGGCCCCACAGCGATTCCGCGAAAAGCGCAGCGCAATCCCTTCGACGATCGATGAGCCGCACGGCCTGTTCAATGCGCACCGCTTGGCGCCGGAGAAGCTGGCGGCCATGCCGCACGACAGTGAACCCGACGACCGAACCCGGGGCGTTGCGATACCGCGTCTCGCGCGCCTGCTGTGGCTCCTCATGGAAATGGCGCACGTCAACGTCGTCGAACCCCTCCCTCCGGATCAAGGACGGGACACTTCGATGGCGAAGGAATTCGCTCGCCTACGCCGCGCTGCAGAGCGACTGGACATCGCGCCAGGTATTCCCCTCGCGAAGCACTTCTACACTCATGTCGACCCCTACGATCGGAATGTGGTGTTCGCCCGCCTGCGCAAAGCCGCGGCGAAATGGCCTTCGGGCCTGGCGCCGCAAGCCTTCCTTGCGCTCTACGCTCTCGACATTTCAGGAACGACCATCACACTCGCCGAAGGCCGCGAGCTCGAGGTCAAAACGCGGGTCCAATATGCCGGAGCGCGGGTCGGACCGCCTTACCTCGTCCTCGTCGTCGTAGGCGAACACAACCCGCGTGACGGCTTTGCCGCGCTCCGCGGCTATGCGCAGCCGATCGCCCGCCCATCCAGCTTCATCGCGGTGCACAACCAGGCCGAGCGTGACGCCGTCATCGACCTTCTCGACCTTCAGTACCGCTGGCGTCGGCGGCAGATCGACATAGGCTTCAAGCGCCCTCTCTTCGATCTCACCACCAGGGCAGGTCCGCTAAGGCCGGATCTCGTCCTCGACATCCGTGACAACAGTACCGGCGAACTGATCGAGGCGGCGCTCGAAGTCATCGCCAACGACGAACCCGACTACATCGACGCCAAGCAGCGCAAGATCTCCGCGCTGGCCGAGCTGGGCCCAACCGTCTTTGCGCGCGCCGCGACGCTTCGCGACCACGGCATCGAGGCCATCCTGAAGGCGAACCTGGGCATCGGCTGAAAGAGGAGGGGGAAGAGCGGCTCGAATCCAACAGGAGACGAGCCATGGTTCCCTTCACTTCCTCGCCGACGATCGTCCGCGACATCCGCCACGCCCACCTGTTCTGCGAGATCGGTGGCGGGGCCATCGGCTTCCAGAAGGCGAGGGTGCGCGTCGGCCCGATGCAGGGTCGGTTCGTCTGCGCCGGCGGAATCGACGTCGACCCCGGTGCCATCCGCAATTTCGAGCGGATCACCGGCACTCCGGGCACCGTCCTCGATCTGTTCGATCGCGAGCAGTATCGCGCCTTCCACGGCGCCGAACCCCCGTCGGACTGGCGCGAGGCCGCGCCGGCAGACATTCGGCGAATCTTCGGCGAAAACGTCGACGTCCTCTTCCAGTCCAGCCCATGCAAGGGCTTCTCCGGCCTCCTGTCCGCCAAGCAGTCGAAAACGGACAAGTACCAAGCGCTGAACCGCCTCGCGCTGCGCGGTGTCTGGCTGACGCTCGAGGCATATCAGGATGACCCCATCCCGATCATCCTGTTCGAGAACGTGCCGCGCATCCTCAATCGCGGCCGCTGGCTCCTTGACCAGATAACCGCGCTGTTCCGCTGCTACGGTTACAGCGTCAACATCGATGTTCACGACTGCGGCATCATCGGAAATCTGGCGCAGAGCCGCAAACGTGCGCTGTTGATCGCCCGCCACACGAAGAAGATCCCGCCGTTCGTCTATCAGCCCCGCCACCATCGCCTTCGCGGCGTCGGCGAAGTGATCGGCAAGCTCCCGCTGCCGGGTGACCCGATCGCGGGGCCGATGCACCGCATCCCGGCGCTGCAGTGGAAGACCTGGCTGCGCCTCGCGCTTGTGCCGGCAGGAAAAGACTGGCGCGCGCTCAACGATCTCGCCGTCGTCGACGGGCAGCTGCGCGATTACGGGATCGTGCCCGAAGCCCACCTGCGGGACAACGCCCTTGGCGTAAACGCTTGGACCGACAGTGCGCCCGTCATCACCGGGCAGCGTGCTCCGGGGCAGGGCCGATTTGCCGTCGCGGATCCCCGCCCCGGGGAGGCCTGGCACAACGAGGCCCTAGGGGTTCGGACGTGGGCGGACAGCAGCCGTGTCGTCGCCGGCGCGAGCCGCCCGCACAACGGAGCGCACAGCGTTGCCGACCCCCGTCCGGGTTACAGCGCGGGCACCCATCAGAACATCCTGGCCGTCGCCGACTTCGTCCAACCGGCCAAGGCCGTCACGGGTGCTCGTCACCCTGCAGGGGGAGCGCTCTCAGTTGCCGACCCGCGGCCGAACTACGGGCCCGCGACGCATCGCCACGTCCTCGGCGTCAACACCTGGTCGGGCGAGCCGACCGGCACGGTGACCGGCGATCCGAAACCCAGCACCGGGGCCTTCTCGGTCGCGGACCCTCGCGTGAATGGCCATGCCCGCAGCGTCCAGCTCGGCGTGCGCCCGTGGGACAAGCCCGCGGCCTGCGTCAAAGGCGACGTCAGCGTCGGAACCGGCCCCTATGCAGTCAGTGACCCGCGTCTGATCGGCGACCGCCCCCGGTACAACAACGTATTCCGCATCGTGCCGTTCGACACCCCGTCACCAGCGGTAGCCGGACCGGGCGGGGCAGCAGGCGGGATTGCTGTCGCGGATCCGCGCGGCGCTACCAGCCAGACCTACAGCAGCCGGAAATACAAGGTTACGCCGTTCTCGGAGAGCAGCCGCGCCGTGATCGGCGCGAGCTCGACGGGCGAGGGTGCCTTCGCCGTCGCCGATCCCCGCCCCAGCTGGGGAAACCAGCGGCATCGCAAAATCCTGCGAGTCACACCCTACAGCGACCCGTCGGGAACCATCGCGGGCGGCCACAGCGTCACCGGAGGGCAACCGTGCGTCGCCGACGAACGCCGCGAGCACTACCAGACCGGCGGGCATTACGGTGTCGTCGACTGGAAACAGTCCTCGTACTCCGTGAGGGGATCGGCCTGCCACGACAACGGCTTCAATTCGGTGGCGGACCCGCGCCCGACGGATATCGAGGCCGAGCGCTTCGAGTTGCCCGCCGCCAACGACCGCCTCGTCTGCCGGATCATCGCGACCGACGGCACATGGCATCGGCCGTTCACGACACTCGATCTTGCCGCGCTGCAGGCGCTGTTCGACCCCGAGGAGATCTTCACCGCAGTCCAGGGCGAGCAGGGCATCGAATGGCACTGCCGGGAGGCGTTCGACCTCATCGACGGAAGCGACGTCACCAAGCGCGAATGGATCGGAAACATGGTCCCCGGCGCAGCCGCCACCGGAATGGCCGAGACGATCGGTGAGACGATCCTCCTGGCCGAGCAGGGGGAGACCTTCTTCCTCAGCACCCAGGAGATCTGGGTCAAACCCGGCGCGATGGCTCTGGCGATCGACAACGACCAGTCCGCCTTTCGGCTCGACGCCCTGGGATGAAAGGGAAGGGGGAGGGGGGTGCCCGATCCGGTTGAGGAGACGAGCAATGCCCAAGTTTCAATCCGTTCCAGCGCCTGTCGCGACCCTGTGGGGCTCCCCCCAACAGTCCGAGCAGATCCTTCCGGGAGTGTGGGAGGTTCACACCGCCAGCCATGGCGGCATCATCCTGTCGGAAGAGCGCCAGGCCGCGATGCCTGCTGCGCTGCGACTGGCGGACCCGTTCTACGAAGAGGACGTGGACTGGTGCCTCGCCATCGTTGCTTTCGAAGCTGAATACCGCGCGTCGGGACGTCGATGCGCAGCGCTTCTCGCTGACAATGCGCGATCGAGCCTCCGCGCGTGGCATCCCGACCGGTTCACCGCCTATACCGGCGAAGCGGTACCGGAAGATGCGAGCCCGGTCCTGCAACGACGCGCCGCCTACACCGCGCTGATCGGTGAATTCGTCGTCACAAGCGCCAGCGGCGATTGGGCCGACTGGGTTCCGAAGGGCAAGGTCGGGGTTGTCGCTCGCCGCGTGACCGGCGTCGATGCGCTCGGTTTCGCCCGCTACGCCAACGGAGAGACGATCCAGGGCCTCGTCGACAAGGACGCCTACAACAGTTCGGCGATCAACGGGTTCGACGCGATCGGCGCTGTGCGCATCGATGGCGATGCCCCTGCGACAAAGGAAGTCGCGCTGTGACCGGCGGCATCGGCAACGGCTTCGAGATCGCGCGCTCGCTCGTTCTCAGCACGGCCCACATGCACCCCGCGACCGCGCGCGACTGGATGCCCCGGTGCCCCTGGTCGTGCTTCGAAAAGGGCGACTTTGGGTGGTTTATGCACGTCTGCGACGACGTCGGCATTACCGAAGCGCATGACGTGCCCCTGGAAATCCGCTCCGCGATCCACGTCGCCAAGCGCGAAGGCTGCCAGTGGATCATGTGGGACTGCGACGGACCTCTTGTCGCGGAGCTCCCCGAATACGATTGGGCGGCGTCGCTGCCGATCGCGGCATGAACGCGCCGGCGTTCCTCACGACGAGGCCGCGGCGCGCGGTGGACGTGCTCGACCTGCGCAACCCGCCCGTCGTGCTCGCCTACGGTATCGGAGTCGACTCGACCGCGATGCTCTGTGGAGAACCGATAAGCTCATATGACGCTGGCGGTTGCAGGCGGCATCTGACGGCCGTCGAGAACCATTAATCTCATTCGCAGAATCGGTTCGCGATTCGCCGGTCGCTTCCGAGAATCGATAAATGATTCCGCCCCGGATTACTCGATGCTGTAGCCGAGTGCGCGATATCCGGCCTGGCGCTTGGCGGCCATGCGCGAGAGCATCGGGACCGCATCGTCGACATAGTCATAGACGAGCACGTCGGTTTTCCCCGCGTGCCGGCGATGCAGGCGCCCTACATACTGGGCGAGCGTCCCTTTCCAGGAGATCGGCATCGTCAGGAACAGCGTGTCGAGACGGTCGTCATCGAACCCTTCGCCGATGTAGCGGCCCGTTGCGAGGATGAGCCGCTCCTCGCTGTCAGGCACACGCAGTGCGGCGTCCGCTACCTTGCGTTCCGCCGCGCTCATTCCACCCCGCAACACCACGAGGTTCCGCACGAACCGGGATAACCGGCCCTGCAGATATTCGAGATGGTCCTTGCGCTCCGTCAGGATTACCGGCGACCGCTTCGCCTCCAGAGCACGCAGCACGTCATCGAAGATAAGATCGTTTCGGGCCTCGTCCTGCGCCAGCGCGGCATAAACCGCCGGCATTGGCGGTCTGTCCATGATTGCGAGCGGTTGCGGCAGCCGGAATGCCGTGCGCCGGTGCCGTGTGCGATGGGCGATCCCCCGGCGAGCGGCCTGGGTTCGCGCATCTACCCGATAGCGGATCGGGCCGCATTGCATGAAGATGATCGGCTGATGCCCATCCTTGCGCGCAACCGTGGCGGACAGGCCGAGCACGAACCTGGCCTTGGCGCGCCGGGCTACAAGTTCGAAGCTCGCCGCGGACAGGTGATGGCATTCGTCGACGATGAGGTGACCATAGTCGCCAACCAGATCCGAGACCTCGCCGCGCCTTACGAGGCTCTGTATCAGCGCCACGTCGATCACGCCTGTAGGCTTCCGCTTGCCACCGCCGATCGTCCCGATCAGTTTCGGATCGATATCGAGGAACGTTCGCAGCCGTTCGACCCATTGGCTGAGCAGTTCTTTGCGATGGACGAGCACGAGTGCATTGACCTGCCGCTTTGCGATGAGGTGTGCGGCTACCACCGTCTTGCCGAACGCCGTTGTCGCGGCCAGCACCCCATCATCATGCGGATCGAGCGCGTCGACCGCCTTTTGCTGGGGTTCTTCGAGATCACCCTGGAACGACAGACCGTCCGGGAGCGGAGCCCCTGCCATTCGCTGGTCGTCGATCCTGACAGTGCTTCCATGAGCAGCTATAAGCGCGACCAGTTCGTCGAGGCATCCTCGCGGCAGCCCGATATGTTTCTGGTGAAGCTCCGCGCAGGAGATGATCCTCGGCTTGCCGAACGTCGGCAGGCGCATGGCCTGCGCCCGATAGAACTCAGGATTCTGGAACGCCGCGAGCCTGACGATTTGCGCGGTTAGCGCCGCCGGCAACCCAGTCCGGTCGATGTAGACCTGATCGCCCAGCACGATATCGAGTGTTCCAGACAGCGGTTCGGCCACAGGCAACAAGGGCGGCCGCCGTGACGGTGTCATCCGCCAGGGCTCGGCGGCATGCTCGTCATCCACCGGTATCCGAACACCCAGCACCCGCCCGCGCATTTCCGCGTCGGCCACCATGCGCGCGGCGTCGTGCACATCCAGCTGCGACAGCGAAGACAGGAACGCCCATTGATCGGGATAGGGGCGCAACTGCTCATCCACGAACAGGCTGTTTCCCCGCCTGCGGGCGTGCCCCTGCAGCGGCAGCGCGATCAGATTGCCGAACCCGCCGAGCGGCATGGTGTCTTGGCTCGGGAAGAAGCGATCATAGGAGCCGAACCCGATCTCCGGACGCCGCTCCATCGTGTCGGTCAATAGCGATGCGCCCAGCGCGCGGGCGGTTCGTGCCGGCACGGCGTCGGCGAAGAAGATCCAGACATGGCCGCCATTGCCGGATCGGGATCGCTCGAGCGCGGCGGGCACCCCTCGCAGGCGGCAGGTTTCCATCATGGCGAGCGCGTCTTCGGCCCAGTTCGCCTTGTCAAAGTCGGCCGCGAGGAATCGGCAGCTCTCGTCCGCAAGCAGCGGGTAAACGCCCGCCACAAAGTCGCCGGCATCCGATCGCGATAACGCCCGCCCACGCAGATGTTTGTCGATCACCTCGTCCGTCACGGGCAGGAACGCCTGGTGTGCGCACTGGCCGCATTTGACCTGCGGCTTGTCGCAGAGTCCGCGTTTCCACTCATTGCCGCAGGCGGGTGCATAGCCACCGCGCCCGGTCTTGCGATTGTCCCAGCGCAGTGGGAAGACATCCTCGCGACCGGCGAACAACCTGCGGAACAACGCGACCTTCTTATCTGTCGGCGATGTCGCGGTCACCGGAGCGTCGGAGAATAGGGAGATCGCGTCAGCTTTTCGGTGCTCGGTCGATTTTTGCGTCGCGACGGCGTCCAGCGCTGCGATCACCGCTGCCCGCTCGTCATCCAGCGCCTTGAGCCGGGCCCGCAGCCGCGCCACCTCATCCGTGCCGGCAGATCCGTTCACATTGCTGCAGTCGTTTCGGGCAACCGATCACGATAGACCCCACGGATCACTTTTTCGGCGCTCTCGCGGTCATAGAAGGGCTGCAGCTTTCGGCTTCCAGCGATCGCCGGCACTAGGCCGGCATTTCGCAGATGGTGATGAACCCTGACGGCATGGGTAGCTTTCCTGGGGATACGCGCTAACTCGGCAGCGCTGACGAAGCGCGCGCCGAACGCTTCGACCTCTGCTCGCCGCAAGGCGGGCATGATCCTGAGCGGCGTCTGTTTCCTGTCGATTGTCAGCCATCCCATTTGCTTGAGCCTTGCAACCGTTGGGATGGTCACGGCGAGGTGCCGCGCAGCTTGCGCCATGAGCATAAACATCGGATCGTCCTCATATTCGAGGCCGGCGATCACCGCGTCGGTATCGACCAGTATCTGCGCAATGCCCCGTTCACAGCGCAAGCGGCCCGTAGCTTTGATCTGGCCACACAGCAGCCCGCCGATAATTGTCTCCGAGGACCGATAACAGATGCGCACGGCCCGCAGGATCGTCTCGCTGCCTGGCGGCGGCGCTGTGACGAAGGGCGCATCGCCGTGCAAAGCAGTAAGGAAGCGGTCGAGATCTGCCAGACGATACTGCGCCGGGATCGACGCTCCACCAAGCGGGAAGGCGCGGGGAAGATAGTGTCGCGCTATGAGCGCCTTGAATAGGCCGAGACCGACGCCAAGATAACGCCGTGCGTCCTCGGGAGAACAGGATTCGCGGAAGAAGGCCGTCAACGGCCCCTCGAGGGATTTCGGCACGACCATACCCCGGGCGTTGCTGGGCAGCGAGTCGATCAGCCTCAATGCCGCAGCTACGGTCGCGATACGTTCAGCGGATACGCCGCAGAGCTTCGCCAGACCGCCTAGCGTGGTGAGATCGCCTTCTGTTGCGGGTTGGCGGAACAACATCGTGCCTGCTGTTATCGGCACATTCTTCACCACATGATTCTTGAGGGTCTCCCGGATTGGGTCGAGAGCCGGATTGGTGGACAGACCGAGCCAGTATTGCAGACGCCCATAGACACCCACGGGCGTCAGACGCTTGAGCGGACATGCTGCCAGCATCCCGTCCAGCATCTTTTCGAACTGGTCGGGGAAGTCCTCGCAGACCGCAAAGCCCGCCGTCATGGTGCGGGCACGCTCCGCAGGCTCCTGCCGGCGCCAGCTGACGATTAATCTGCCCCAGCGTGCGACCGAGCCCACCCATTGCATGATCTCGGCGGCGTCCGCGAACGCCAGGCTGTCGAGGAATGCGTGGGAGATGCGGGGGCCATCACCAAGCCTGCCGACAAGATAGGCATCGCCGATCCTGCCGTCCGACGTGACCGCTTCGGTACATTCCTGCGTCAGATCGTGCCCACACTTGCAACGCGCTGGTGACAGGTCCGAACGGCGGAACGCATGTCGACAGGCAGGACAGATCGCCAGCAGCGCCCGACCATGATGAGGACAGCTCGATACCTTCGCCAGATCCCACCAGGAGCGCCGCCACGACCGACAGGCGACCGGCCCTTGACCCTGCTCGATATCCGATCGCATGCAGTCCGGGCAGATACGGGCGAAGTGACAACTATAGCTGATATTGCCGCTGCGGCTCACAAGCTCACCTGCAAGGACGCTCCCACCCTTGGTCTGCATTATCGAGTTGCGAAGCAATGTTTCGAGCGGGACGCCGCTGAGCCGGGCGATATCGTGGAAGCGTCGCCCACGTTCCATATCGCGAACGAAGTCGGTTCGGTCGACCAGCGGCACTTGACGCGCAAATTCCAGCTGGGTTTCACAGCCATGCCGCAGGGCAAGCCGGTTGAACAGTGCCCAGCCCGGCTCGAACGCTGTCGGCCGCACCCGCAACGCAAGTCGAGTTGCGGGTGCTGTCATAATCCCTCGCGCACGAAGGGCCGAAGGGGTTGTGCGCCCCTTCCGCGCAGCTTTGTGACACGGCTCATGTTCCTGGGCGACGGAGGTACGGCGTCGCGCAGCCAGATTTCGCGCAGGCGTTCGGCCGAACACAGGAAGGGGTTGTCGTGGCGGGCCGGGCCGCCGCTCGGAACTGACGGTTCATCCACAAGGATCGCATCGAAGTCCAGCATATCCCTGACGTCGGGCTCATAAGTCGGATGCCAGCCCGAATGAACCTCTCCCAACAGGTTCAGATCGATCGACCGCCGGCCGATCGCCAGTGCCACGCTCAGGGCCTCGCTCAGATATTTGGAGACGATCCCGATCTCGCCACCCGTCGCAACATAAATGCGTTTCGCCATCTCGTGCTTCGCGAGGCCCGATGCCTCCGGCAGCCCCATCATCTTCTCCATGACGCCGAGCACGCCAGAGAACATCGTGCGGCCGCTCCGGGTCGCCCAATCATAGGGCTTGAGGATGATCGTCGGTTGCAACCGACGGCGCAGTTGCATCGTCTTCTCGCCCGGCACGGAGATGTCGAGCAGCCGGGGAAGACCCGCGATCACGATCTGGACTTTCACACGGTTGAGCAATGACTTCATGAACTCGGTCACTTCCGCCGTCATGTCGGGATTATTCTCGTTCACCATGTGATGCCCTTCGTCGATGAAGATCATCTCGGTGCCCGTCTCCTCGGCATAGAAGGCGATCTTCTCGATCACCTCGCTGGTGTTCCAATGGTCCCGTGCACGATAGCCATAGGCGCCGAGGATCGCCCCCACCAGCGCCCGTCGCGTCGTCCGTTCCGGTGCTTCGACATAAACGATGCGGCGGATATCGGCATCCTCTGTGGCGCTGTCGGGATAGTCGGCCATATAGTCCTCGAGCGCCGTCGTCTTGCCGGACCCAGCAGAGCCGATAATGAGCAGGGCCCGGGCCTTGAAGCGTCGGCTGTCCTCGCGCGGGCGGTATCGGCCATGTAACTCGCGGATCGCCGCTTTCGCTTCCATGTGCCGCGTATGCGGGATCACCGTGGTCTCGAACGCAAGCACGGCGTCGGGCACCGCTGGCCGTGCCGGTAACTCCGCGGCGCGACGATGTGTCATCGCCTCGGGTCCGACCATTGTGCAACCAGAGCATCGATGTCCGCGTCGAGATCTATCACGGGAGGCGACGGCACCGGTGGCTGTTTCGCCGCACGTGGTGCGGTTTCTACCGCCGGTGCCTGCGGTCTTATTTCAGGCGGTCGTTTTTGGCCTTCGATCGGCGTGAAGTAGCGACCGTCGGTCTCGTACCGCGCTGCCCGCGTCTTGCTGCGGACTTTACTCACATCACTTTGCAGCTCTCCCGCCGTCTGTTCGGCAAGACCGCGCGCCGCTTCGAGATCGGCGACCGTCACCGGCGCATTCTTCGGCAGGCTTCGCTTTGCGATCGAGCGATGGATCTTGTGCTGATATTTGGAGACGCCCCGCGATATGCTCTGGTCGACACACGGGATCATCAGCCATTCGCCGCGCTCGTCGTCGAGCAGCCAGACCTCACCCAGATCATAGGGATCGTAGCGTAACTCCCAGTCTTTTTCCAACCCGCCGCGGCGCGCCAGCAGCGGTTCGAGCTTCTCCCGATCAGCATAGAGCAGCCCCTCATATTGGATACCGATGTTGGAGATGCGCCGGAAGAAGGTCTCTCCGGTCAGCCGTACAATATGGTCGAAGTCGGGAACCGGGCGCACCGGGTAAAGCGCGCTGAGTTCTCGCCAGCGCTCATAGGGCGTGCATTTCAACGTATCGTGGACGCTGTGATGATAGTCATCGACGATCCACTTGAGGATACGACTACGCACTTCCTCGAGCGACAGCCTTGCCCGCGCCACCGGATCATAGAGATCCATCGTCCGCGACAATGTCGTGCCTTCCTCATGGCTGAACACCTGCACGCCGATGGTCTGGAACACGCGCTCGACCGCGCCCTTCAACCATGGCATTTTCACCGGCAGATTGACGATGCCGATGTCGAGCATCCTGGCGGCCGACTGTAGCGATTGCGACCGGAACTCCTTGCCGTTATCGCAGATCAGCCATTCGGGCACGCCGTGGCACGGCCAGTCATGCTCAATATCGGCGAGCCCGGAGAGACCCTTCTTCCACAGGGAATGGGCAAGCGCTCTCTGAAGTGAGGCATAGGACGGCGCCTCGAAGCTCAGATGCACCCCTACGATCATGCGGGTGGCGCGATCGAGAAGCGCGGTGAGCCAGGGCCGCCCCAAGGCGCGGCCGCTCTCCGGATGCACCACCACCAGATCGATCAGGCAATGATCCACCTCCACTTCTTCGAGCGGCCGTTCGGGCGGGCTCCGCCGCTCGAAGATGCCGAACTTCAGCCAGGCGGCGCGCCGGCCGAAGCGACGCTCATATTCCTGCCGCTCGGTATAATTGTCGCGGATAAACACGCGGAAGGTGCGGTCGCTGACCGCAGGAACCTCCTGCTCGCGGCACAGATCCACATAGCGGCGATAGGCATAGTTCTTCCGCCGCCGCGGCATGCCCAAATACCAGACTTCGACGGCCTGCCGCATGAGCTTGTAGGTATCGGGATGATCGCCGTCCTCGCGCGCATAGCGGGGTTGGCGTGCCCCGCGCCGATGATAGTGCGGGATCAGGAGCCGGACATCCCGGCCGTGCCGGCTCCATACGCTATGCCACGCCCGCACCGTATAGGGATTGGGCCGGGCCGCTGCCTTGGTGCGGCGCGGCTCGCCGTTCCCTTTTCGCCGCTCCGCGGCCATCCGGGCCGCAAGCGCAGCATCCTCGCGTTCCCATTGTTCATGATGCGCGTCGAAGACAGCCTCAGCGGCAGCGGCATAGGCGCCCATGAGTGTCGGGTGTTCGCCGCGGATCGCGTCGACCATGCGGACATAGGTGTCTCTGCGCTCGGCCTCGCGGCGGATTTCTTCGGGCCAGAACTCCCAGGTTTTCTCCAGCGTCTCGGCGATCGCCTTGGGCAGGCCGTCCGCATTGCAAGGATGATGCGTCAGCCGCCGGGCGCCATAGACGATGTCGATTTCATCGTCGCTCCATGTTCGCGCATCGCTGCCGCTCTGCGGTCGCAGAAGATAGCCACGGCGCTTGCGCTCGATCACCAACCAGAGCGCCACCTGACCTTGATCGTCCCGGATCGAGAGCGTGTCGCCTTGCTGGAAGCGCATCGGCGTTGCGTTCATTTCGCATTCCTTCCCCGCATGAGGACCGTGTCGTCATCGAGCGGTCGATCGAGATCCACCACAAGCTCGCCGACTGCCACGAGGCCGAGCACAATGTTGACATGCACGGGTCGGCCGCCGAGTGCCTCGGCGGCTATGCCCAGGTTCGACGGAAAGGGGAGGCGGGTGATTATGGTGTGGATCGCGTGGAGGTTTTCTGCCGCCAGCACCGCCACCGTTGCGCGCAGCCGTCGCGCATTCGACAAGCGTGGCTGTCGCCGGATATCGGTGTCGAGCCAAATCTCGTGCCGGGCGCCACGCGCGGCGCACTCGGCTTCGATTGCTGGCAACCGTCCGCCCAAGGTCGGGTCAGCCGCCAATCGCGTGGCCAGTTTCACCTGCCGGTAGATGACCGCGCCGCCCACCGTCTCCAGCCGGATATCGGGGGTGTAACGCCGTTGTCGGCCAGCTTCCGTCCAAACGAACGTTTCCGGTTGCACCCCGAACTGTGCAACATCGGGATCGAAGTCGAGAAGCAACAGCGCATCGCGCTCGAGCAGGCTCTCATAAGGTAGCGCATCGCCAGCCTTGATCGACTGATACCAACCCGTGCACGATCTTTGCCCCGGCCGTCCTGCCGGATTTCGGGCGAACCGCACCGTTGCGCCAGAACGCAAACGGGCAGATTTGTCGGTCACGCCGGCATCCGCTATTCTCCTTACGGGAACGACTCGAATTACCGGTTCAGTATAACTGCTTCCGCAAAGGGCGTTAATCGGTTCCGCTCAGAGATGCTCATCGAGCTCGTCGCGCAGGGCCGAAAGCCCGATCTGGTTCTCACCGCGGATACCGGGAGCGTAAAGCCAGCCACTTACGCCTACCTCGACGTCATCCGGCCATGGATGGCCGCGCACGGCATCGACTTTCGGGTCTGCCGCTACGTCCCGCAGCGCTTCAAGCACTGGCCGCCCTACATGAGCCTGCTCGAGAACGTGCTGACCAACGCCACGCTGCCGTCGATCAGCCTCGGCCGACACAGCTGCTCGCTCAAATGGAAGATCGCGCCCCAGGACAAGTTCGTCGAGACATGGCAGCCGGCCATCGACGCATGGGCGCGCGGCCAGAAGGTCATCCGCCTGATCGGCTACGACGCGTCGCCGGCGGACACGCGGCGTCACGCGCATGCGCTTACCATCCCAAGCGACCGCTTCGAATGCCGTTACCCCTTGCGGGAATGGGGCTGGACGCGCGACGATTGCATCGCTCGGATCGAGGCCGAAGGCCTCCCGGTCCCGCCGAAATCGGCCTGCTTCATGTGCTGCGGCTCGCAGCCTGACGAGATCCGCGACCTCCCTGCATGGTGCCTGCGGCTCATCGTCCTGATCGAGGCCCGGGCCGCGCCGCGGCTCCGCACCGTGGAAGGCCTCTGGCGCACCACGACCAAGAAGCGACCTGGACGAATGACCGACTTCATCCGCGCGGAGCAGCTGCTCCCTGAGGGCGAGATCGATCGCATCGCGCACGAGGCGCCGACTGCGCTGCGGCTCTTTCAGGACGCCGCGGCCGACATCCCGCTCCCGGAACGCCCGCACCTGGCGGACTGGATCTCCCAATTCAACGCACAGCTGGAGCTGGCCGCATGATCAGCGAAACACTCACTCGCGCCGAACAAATCGCACGCCTCAACGACCGCGCGCGCCAAGGTCTCGATCGAACCGCACTCGTCAACTTCACCCGGGCATGCCTTGCTGAGTTCTGCTCGGACGACACGCCGAGCGGGCTGCTCGCCCAGGCCGAGATGATGAAAGCCATGCGTCAGCACGCTTTCGTCAACGATGCCCATGGCGAGCGCGACTTCGGGCAAATGACGTTCCGCGACACGCCCGTGTGGTTCAAGATCGATTATTACGACCTCGATCTCGAATACGGCAGCGAGGATCCCGCTGATGCCAGCATCACGCGCCGGGTCATCACCATCATGCTTCCGAGCGACTACTGATGCGCCCGCTCCGCCCCGCCACGCAAGCCGAGGCCGATGCAGCGGCCGCGACGATCGCCGCACTCCGCATCGCACGCGACCACGCCCGCAAGGCCGGCTCGCCGCGAACACTCGCGCGGATCCGCCTCGCCCTCACCAGCGCCGAAGGTGCGCAGCGCCACGCGCTGCACCGGCGCAATCGCACGACCGAGAAATCGGCCCAGACCACGATCGGACAGATCCATGACTGACCCTGCAGGAACCTACCGCGAACTCGCCGAACGCTACGGGCTCGACATCGAGACCATCGACGGCGGCGCGCAGATGCTCTCCCGCTACTTCGCCAACGGAACCGGCCTTCACGTCACCTGCCTCGATGGCGGCGGACTTCCGACGAGCGACAACTGGCATATCGGGGTCCACCCCGCCGACTGGGATGGTGACGGCGGCAGTGTCCTGTTCGAGCGCCGCTCGGACGACGGCGGCGCGCGATCTTTCCATGACACGATCGACGCTGCCCTGTGGACGGCGGAATACGGCCGACGTTCGATCGGCGCGCTCACGGAGGAATATGCGGCCTTCCTCAAAGAGGAAGGCTTGCCCGAGCTGTCCGCCGACGAACTGCTCCACGAAGACCTGAACCCCCATCAGCGCCGCTATGTCAGCACGTTTCTGGTCCGCTGGTCGGATGCCGAAAGCGTGGCGCAAGACACGATCGCCGCGGCGACGTACAACATCGCCACAGGAGGGCGGATTACCATGAGCCGACGCGACATCCCGATCAAAGACGGCGAACGCCGTGCCGTGCGCGCCGTCGTCGGCTACGACCGCCCGCTCGAAACCTTCTTCGCCCAGGTGTTCGAAACTGATGCCGACGGCGAGGAAGACGCTTTCCTTTGGCAGGGCACTTTCCCGGGCGAACTCCCGACGCCCCGCTCCGCGATCGCCCTCATCGAGCCTTTCTGTGACATCCCTGCAGACCTCGCTGCCGCGCTCGAGACCGACCGGCTCAAGACGCTCGCCCAGCAGGATTCGCCCGGCCAGGCCGAAGCGAAACGCCTCCTGATCCGCGGCGAACCCGCCCAGCCACGACCGAGCGAACCGAAGGACTGAAGGGGAGGGGGATTGGTCCCGACGATCCAGAGGAGGATCGCAGGAGACCCCCCATGCCCATCACGATCGACCTTGGCGGCGCCCCCGCCAACGAAGACTGTGCCCAGCTCGGCCACACACCCGATTTCGCCGCCGTCAATCGCCTGGAGGTCGACGCCTACCGCGCCGCCCTGATTGCGCTGTTCGGAACGCCGCCCGAAGGCTGCGCACTCACCGCGCAGCCCAATCACCACGATTTCGGAACCTACACCACGCTCGCCCTCGTGATCGGGGACGACGCCGACCTTGGTCCGGCAAGAGCGTATGCCGAGGCCGTCGAAGACGGCATCGGCTCCTGGCTCGAAGCCGGAATGGCGCCGCCGGTCACTTACGACGACGCCGAGGCCATCTGCCACAAGGCGAGCATCGCGGACGTCGTGCTCGGCGCCCTGCAGACCACGCGACCTGATGCGCGCGGGAATTTCCCCCTGCCGGCGTTCGCCACCATCCACCGCAACCTCTCCGCCGCTTACCCGGACGAGGCCGTCCGCTTCGCCGCTCTCATGGGAGAACCCGCATGACGACCAACATTCAGCCCACCGCGCGCCTTCGCACCGCTCCGCGCGACGATGCGCCCTCGCTGATGCTGGCGGCGGTCTGCGCGGTCGCGGTCCTGAACGGGATCAGCACGATCGTCGTGACCTACGACGGGTGCGGCGACGAAGGGCAGATCCACAGCATCGTCCTGCAGGGACCAGCGGACCACGACGGCACCGCACCGGAACTGCCGATGCCCGAAATGCCATGCACGTCCTGGTCGGTTCCCTTCCGCGGCGACGCGTTCGAGGTCGACACGACCTTCGCCCAAGCGATCGACGATCTCGGCCTCGAGATGCTGGCCCAGAAGCACAACGGTTGGGAGAACGGCGACGGCGCCTTCGGCGAGCTCACCATCGACATCCCCGCGCGCAAGGCCGTCCTCGAACACAGCGTTCGGATCACCGAGACCGAGTGCTTCACCCACGAATGGGAGGGCTGACCGATGTCACACTGCTACTACCATTGCCTGTCGTCGGTTCGCCGCTGGGGCGGACGGGTCGAGGATTATCGGGCGCTTCACGACTGGTTCGACCAGTCCAAGGCGATCATCGCCGACCCCCGGCACCGTGCGCTGCGTCACCATGCCGAAGGCATCTTCATGCTTGAGACGATCTTCGGCCAGACGATCGTCAACAGCGACGGCCGCGTCGTGCCGGTCCGCCTGATCGGCGAGCAGCACGTCATCGAGGATCTCGGACGCGTCCCCTCCTTCGCCGATTGGGCCCGGGAGATACGGCCCGCCAGCTGGATGCTCCGCGCAAATCCGCAAGGCTCGCCGGGGCTCGACCCCGACATCATCACCGTCACCGTGAAGGGAGAGCCCGATGCTGACCGACTCTGAGCGCTTCGCGTTCACCGCGCACCGCATCCACGCCTTCGACACAACCGGCAACGCCTACGATGCGACGCAGACCGAAGAGGCGATCGAGACCGGCGACACGCTACTCGTACACGCCGAAGGCGTCGTCGCGGTCGCTATGACCTGGCCGTTCGCCGTCACCACCGCGCACGGCCATCTGCACAGCATGGCGCCGCTCAAGGACGGCGACAGGCTGGAGACCGTCGCCGGGTCGCTGAAGGTCGAGCCTGGTGCCATCCGCCGTGCGGCCGAGCTCGCGCGGCAGCTCGGTTTCGAGATCGATCCCACCGTCGCCCCCCTTCTCGCCTGACGGCAACCGGAGACCCACCGTGGCAAACAATTATCTTCAGGCCGCATTCGCGGTCACCGTTACCGCGTCCGAAGCCCGCCTGATCGCCGCGGTCCAGCGCGCGATCGAGGCCATCGACAGCGGCGTCGAAGGGGACGAAGCCGCCGCCTTCGTGGCGGACCTCGGCCCCGAGTTCGCGACCGCTTTCCCGGGCGCTGATGCCGAGCCGTTTGCCGGCGTCATGATGATCTTTCCCGACGCGGATTTTCCCTGTCTCGACGCCGACATCACCATTGAGGACGGACCCGAGGCCGACACCAAGATCGTGAGCTTCACCGGTGACCAGTTCGGCGTCGAACAGGTCGCGAACCTGCTGTTCGCGTGCGCCAAGTCCGCGTTACCGCTCGGATTCCAGTATGCCTACACCTGCGATCGGCTTCGCCACGACGAGTTCGGCGGTGGGGCCGTCGTGATCACCCAAGCCGGAATCCGCTACCACAGCACATCCGACATCCTGCGCGCCGGCCTCGACGACACACCTGCCGAGGAAGGCCGTTCGGGCTTCGTGCTCGCCACGCGCGACCCCGAGCATGGCTTGTCGTTCTGGAACAACGAAACCGGTTTCGGACGATTGGCTGAAGCGACCGTTTTTTCCGAGGCCGAGGCCGCCGCGTTCGACAAGCCGATTGCGAACGACGAACCCGAATGGCTCGCATGCCCGGCAGGGTCGCCGTGACCGCCGTCAGCCGTATCGTCCTTCCCGCGGCCAGCGCCATCCCCCCAATCGCGCTCCCGCCGGAGATCGAGCGGGCACTGCGAGACGGAGCCTGGGCCGTATTCAACCTCTCGGGCGGCAAGGATTCCTCGGCCGCGCTGTTCGCGACCATGCTGGCGCTGGATGCCATCGGGCATCCGCGCTCCCGGCGCATAGCGGTCCATGCCGACCTCGGCCGCGCCGAATGGGACAGCACCCCTGATATGGTCGAAGCGCTGGCCGTGCGCGCGGAAATCCCGCTGCACGTTCGCCGCCGCCGCGGAGGCGACCTGATCGACCGCTGGGAACAGCGCTTCGCCAACGGGAAGGCCCGTTACGAGAACCTCGAGATCTACAACCTCATCGGTCCGTGGTCCTCGGCCTCACTCCGGTTCTGCACGTCAGAGCAGAAGGCGCAGGTGCTTGGGCCCTTCCTCGCGCGCAAATTCGCCGGCGAAACGATCGTCCAGATCATCGGCATCCGACGAGACGAGAGCGCCGCTCGCAGCAAGGCGCCGGAATGGAAGCCCGACGACCGCTTCGCGAGGCCCGGGAACGCAAACGGCACCGCCATGATGGTGTGGCACCCGATCGTCCATTGGGCGACCGATCAGGTCTTCGCGCTGCATGACGCCCTCGGGATCCCGCTCCACGAAGCCTACACCTGCTACGGATCCACGCGCCTATCATGCCGCTACTGCGTGCTGCAGTCCTTGGCAGACGCCAAGGCGTCGGCTTCAGCGCCGACCAATCGCGAAGCGCTCTTGCAGCTGGTCGACCTCGAGGCACGCTCGACCTTTTCGTTTCAGCCCGCGCGATGGCTCGCCGACACCGCACCGCATCTGCTCCCGACGACGCTGCGGGCGGATATCGAGCGCGCGAAGCGCGACGCGGCCGAGCGCCGCGCGCTGGAGGCTGCGATGCCCGCCGATCTGCGGTTCTGCAAAGGCTGGCCGCCCCGCCTGCCGACGCACGACGAAGCAGCCCGGATCGCGGCGTCCCGCGCATCGATCCTGGCACGCCACAGCCTCGATAATCGGTTCCCCGATGCGCGCGCCGTGCGCGCCCGCTTCGAGCAGCTGATGCTCGCCAAGGCCGCCTGATCCTCTCGATACGGAGAAACCCCATGCCCGATATCACCGATCTGCCCGTCATGCGGGCGGCCGACGCCACCGCGATCGGCTTCGCACAGTTCAACGACGTCCCGCACAAGGTGATCGACATTCCCGACGGGGGATTCACCCTGACCACCAAGACGAGCGACGGCAATCGCGTCACCTTCTACTTCGGACCCTACGAGACCGGCGGCCCACCGGCGTTTATCGACATCCAGTACCACGATCGCGGCTCGACGATTCCGAACGCGAACGGCGGGCAGTCGCCCACCTTCGACTGCTTTGCCATCACCCGGGGCGGCACCCACGTCGTCGACAGCCGCAAGCTCGAAGAGGCCAAGAAGCCCTCGATCCTCGTGATGCTCCTCGAGCGCCTCGGAGCGCAGTCGTGAAGGAACCAGAGTATCACCGGATGATCGCCGCCCGCGATGCTGTCCGCGCGCGCCTTAACGGGCTGCAGGACCGTCTTCGCCGCGATGCCGCACGCTCCGTCAATTCGCCAGCGGCGCATCGTGGTGACAGCGGATGGCGCAAGACCGATGAGGCCGAATACCAAGATTCACTGGCGCGCCTGCAGCACGCCCATCGGTCGGACATCGGTGCGCTGACCGCCAAGCTGGACCGCCAGCAGGCGGCGATCCGAGCATTCATCATTCGCAACCCCAGCTGACGCGGACGAAAGGCAAGGGGGAACGGCAGATTGCTCCGGAACGGATGCAATAGCTCACAAGCGACAAGTAAACCGCCGCAAGCGACTGGATTGCCTCGCTTTGAGACAATCTGTTCGCAGTCGCACAAGGACTCTTGTCAATCGTGAATTTGTTCTGAACATACAGATCGAAAGGATACGGCAATGCACCGGGTCCACCACTTCGCTTCCTCCGCGGCGGCGCTGTCCGCGCTCCGCGACAATCAGGTTGAACCCCAAGACGTGCTTCTCGTCACAGACGAATGCGTCGTGGCAACGGCGGGGCCTACACCCTTCGCCGTGACTGTCGAGGCCGGGAGCTTCGCCGTCCTCGACGATGCTGCGGCCGACGACAACGGGCTGATCGCCGGGGTACCGATCGACACCGTCGTCAAGGCCGTCGACGAAGCCGTTCGTCATTACATGCCGCTCGCCGATCCGTTCGTGCCTTACGCAACGCTTCCGCTGCGGTCATCGGGCTGCGCGCTCGCGCACAGCTTCACCTTCGACGAGATCCTGCTGGTCGCCGAAGCGATCAACCATCGGGCCCGCAGGTTTGCGGAGAAGCTCGCGCAGGCTCCGGATGACCATGTCGCACGATCGGTCTGGATCGCCAGCATCGCCCAGCTGGAGACGGCACGCCACAAGTTGCTCGAGGGCAGCTTCGGTCCAGGGGCGGGGGAGGGCTCACCGGCACTCCCAGCGTGACGCGCGGACCTGACGTCGGTCAAGGATAGGCGGTCCCCCCAATTTTCACGTCGCGGTCTCTTGCGAGCCCGCCGCCTTAGAAAATCGGTTCCCCCACCGCCCGCCATGCGGCGCGACGGGCTGCGCCCGATCGCGTCCCTGACCTCCTGGTCCCGCGCGTCCTGCCGGAACCCTCGTCAGATCAAGGAGGTTACCATGACGAACATGCCAATCGACTTCTTCCGCGCGCTGCGTTCTGCTAAGATCAGTGCAGACGAAGCCCAGAAGGTGGTCGAAAGTCTCGAAGGACACATCGCCGTGAAGATCAGCGAAGCCAATGCCAGCCTCGTCGGCGAACTGAAATCCATGCGCAAGGACATGGGCACACTTCGGTGGCTGCAGGTTACCGCGATCTCGCTCAGCGTCATTGCTGGAACCATCGGGGGCTACGCCGCCGCGATCATCAAGTGATCTAAGGGGGCTTCGGCCCCCTTTTTTGTTCGTCCTCTTCGATCAGCCCTGACAACTCCTGAACTGCCCCAAGGCAGACCCGTCGCCGCGCGAGACGCGCGGATGCCGGACGGGCGCGCGAGGCGCGCCCTGCTCGGCCTGAAGAGGCCGAGGAGAGGAGTGGGATTGAGAGAAGTGTCGAAGACATGGTGTCCGAGACGTCAACCAGGAGAACTACCATGAACATCGGTTCCATCAAGCAGAACGACAACGGCATCTACATGGGCCGCATCTCGACCCTCGCCGTGGCGATGACGATCGCGCTCCGCCCGGTGAACAGCCCGAACCCGAAGGCGCCGCGCTTCGAGGTCCACGCGCTCGGCCCCAACCGCAACTGGGTGCAGGTCGGCGCGCTCTTCGAGCTCCACTCGAACAACACCGGCGAAGCGTTCCTCAACGGCCGCATCGACGACCCGTCGCTGGCTGCGCCGCTGCAGGTCTCGTGCTTCCGCCAGGACGACGGCAGCTACAACGTGGTCTGGTCGCGCCCGACCCGTCGCCGCGACGTCTCGCAGCAGCTGGCCGCGAAGACGGACGAGCTGCCGCCCTTCGGCGACGACGCCGGCGACGCCGGCGACACCAGCGGCGCTCCCGCTGACGGCCTCGGCGAATCCACCGCCGAATTCGCCGGCTGACCTCCCCCGGGTGTGGGCGGGACCGCTCCCCGCCCGCCTGCACCCCCTTCGGGGCCCGTCTCTCCCCCTCCGGAGACGGGCCCCATTTTTTTGCCCGCACGGCATGACGCCGTCCCGCGAAAGGACAATCCCATGGTCGACAACTCGCACTCCGTCAGCGTCACCGACGTCATCGGCATTCCCGCCACCGCGACGATCGCACATTCGCCGAACGGCAACATCTGCGGGCTTCGCCTGGCCGATGGCCGGCTCGTCCGACCATGGATCACTTGGGAGATCGAGGACGCCGGCGAGAACCACCATGAGCTCGATCACGACGATCTGCTCGCGCTCGGCTTTCAGCCGACGCTCGAGACGGCGATCGCCATCGACCCCGCTTAATGAAACTTGCGATTATGGGAATAGTTGCTATTTTTACTCGGAAGGAGTCGGACATGGCCGCAGCGCGCCCCCTCGAGAGACATGAGCATATCCCGCTCACGCGTTTCCACAACAACACAGGCGAGTTCCTCGACCTGTCGACGCGCACCCCGGTCATCCTGACCAGTCACGGCCGCGAGCGACATGTCATCACCGACATCGAGTATTTCCGGCATCTGGAGGCCGCTGCGAGCGGGACGCTCCTTGCGGCAATGGATCTGACCCCTGTTCGGGCGTCGAACCTCGACCCGGACCAGCGCGCGGGGATCGAAGCCTCCCGGCCCACCGCAGACGAGATCGCCAATGACAAGTGGAACGATTGACCTCCCGAAGGTCGGTCATGTTCTCCGCTACGTCTATCTCTTCGCCAACGAACAGAAAGCCGGTCGCGACGAAGGCGTGAAGGAACGCTTCGTGGTGGTCATCGCGATCGACGGCAAGCGGTACAGCGTCGCGGCGATCACGACCAAGGGCGAGGGCAGGGCCAACGCCTTGCCTTTGCCAGCGCCAGTCGCCACCGCCGGCGGCGTTGCACCAAACAGCAGCGTCGTGACCGACGAGATCAACATCTTCACTTGGCCCGGATTCGACATACGACCCCTGATGAAGGGGAAGGGCTTCGTTGCAGGCCGCTTCCCGCCAGCCTTCACTAACAGCCTGCAGAGCGCGATACTCAGCGCCCCACACGAGCGGATCGACCGCGACTAACCGTCGCCGGGCGACAGGTCGAACAGTCAACCTGATCGCATCGCAATGATTGCCCGCGCTGCGCACGGGCAGGGACGCACCCTTCGGACGCGCCGGACGCCTGCAGCAGTAGCGCCAGCGGGGCGCGACCAGCAGGTTCCGTGGACCGGCTCCCAGGCGGGCCGCTCCGCCATGGTCTGCGCCCAGCATCACTCGATCGGAGGCGCGCTGCAGCCCCGTTGGCGCCGATCCAGATCTCGGGGCCGCGGCGCGGCCGAGACAGTCGGCTGCCCGTTATTCGGTGCCGATCTCCTCGGCGTCAGCGGGTTCGCTCGCTCGGGTTCACTGTCACCTGCGGACCACCACGAACAGCTGCAACCCCTTTAGCAGGGCCGTGTTGCCGCTTCGCGGCTGCCCGCACCACCCCAGCGAAAGGGGTTTCCCTGCGCTTCGCTCCGGTGCCGCTGCCCGCGGTGCCCCGCTCATCGGTGACACCCGGCGGACGACCCGCTGGACAGCCAAGGAGGCACCCGATGAACAACGTCAACCTGGTCGGCCGTCTGAGCCGCGACCCCGAGACCCGCAACGGCACCACCACCGTCACCACCATCTTCGTCGCCACCGATCGGCCGAAGCTGCGGGACGGCAAGACCTACAAGGACGAGAGCGGCTACACCGCCAAGGAAACCGAGTTCCACAAGGTCACCTGCTTCAACGGTCTCGCCACCGCCGTCGCCAACAACCGCAACAAGGGCGACCTGGTCGCGGTCGAAGGCCGCCTCCACTACACCCGCTGGCAGGACGCCGACGGCAACGACCGCTACGGCTGCGAGATCATCGCGGACCGCATCGACTTCTACTGACCCCCGACGGGCGGCGCTTCGGCGCCGCCCGCTTCGTTTCAGGAGCACCGCACATGCCGCATACCGACCTCTTCGACGATCGCGACATTGCCCGCGCGACCCGCAAGCTCGCTGCCCTGCAGCGCCACGCCGAACGGCGCGATCGGTTTCTCGACGCGCTCGATTTCGACGCGCTCGACCCGCAAACGCAGCGCGAGATCTGCATGGAGGATCACCACCTCGCGGAACAGATCAGCTTCGGGCCGATCTACCTCTACCACCTCGAGACGCTCGAGGCGCAGCGCGCCGCGATCGCCGCCAGCATCCCGCTGGCGGCATGATCGCCTCCCGCGTCAGGCGCGTGTTAACCCACGCCCTCAACCAAATTGCACCGGTCTCGGGTTATCCTGGGCGCATGCTCGCGCTGCTGCGTAAGACCCCGGCCCATAACGGTTTCCCGTTCATCCAGGAGCGGCGCGACCTCATGGAGCGCGCCCGCGAGCAGCTGACCCTCCTCGGGTTCGCCCCTTGCAAGATCAACGGTATGCCAGGCTTGAGTTACCAATTGCCTGCCGGATATATTGAGGTTTGCTCGACGATCCACACCGACGGGACCACCATGCGGGTCAGCTGGATGGTGACCCTATACCGGCACTCGACCCGGGGCTGATCCGAGATGCGGACGATCGGCGAAGACCTCGACGCACTCGGCCCGAGCTGCCACACAGCCGTGCTGTCGCTCCTGCGGCCAAACGAAGAAGATACCGCCTACCGCCCGCGTCGCGGGCGGCACCGCGCTCTACTTCGCTAGGCTCCTCGCGGCCCTAGCTGCGCTAGGGCCGACTTCGTTGCCAAGCTCCACCGAGCCCCTACGGGTCTCGGCCCTGCCGGGTCACGATCGACTGGCGGGCAGGGGTGCCTCTTCACACAAGTCCCATCATGCCACGCGCGACCCGCTATGCGTCAAGGATCCTGCGGCCCGTTGCGCGGCGCCGGCACGCCGGCGTCCCCGACCCGCGTTTCGCGCGCGCCCCTCCGGGGTGTCGATCCCGACACAACGGAGGTAACCTATGTCAGTCTTCAAATCATACGATCGCGCGGTTGCTCATGCCGAAGCCGAAGCCGTCGCCTGGGAAAGCGACATGCACATCGTCGCTGGCGCAAACGAGACGTTCGCCGTCGTCGACGAATTCGACCTGACGCCAGAACAAGACAACGCGATCGTCGACACGATCTTCTTCGAAGATACGGCCGACTGATGCCCGGGGGCGGCGCTTCGGCGCCGTCCCCTTTTTTTGCTGCGAGGCTCAAAGATCGCAGCCGCACCGGAATTTTTTTCCGGATTTACGACCATCCGACACGTCGTCAACGAAACGAAATGCCTAACTCACTTAAGTTACACCAGATTGATCAAGTCTGGACCATCAAGACGGCAGTGCTAACCCATTCGCTCGACGCGAACGGCGACTTGTCGACCCTCGCCTTCGGCTTCACGGTCGATCAATCGCCTAGATGTCCACTTCGATCGGCAATCCTAGTCCCCGCCCCTATGTATGAAACGATAGGTGGCGGACAGATGACAACTTTGGCTCAACAGACCATCGATATGAACGGCAACGACCATATCGGCACCTACTGCACGACCGACGAGCGCGGATTTCGCGCCACTTTGCGAACGTCGCAGGATGCCATTTTCCGCATGGCGCAGCTGTTCGCCGGCCGATTGCCCCTCAGGGCGCAGATCGTGGCTTACGAAACCGATGACCGTTCTGCTGGCTTCATTGCCGGCTTTACGCTCGATTGCATCGATCTCACCCCCTCAACCTAGCAAAAGGAGCGCACCGCACTTCGCGCTGCGCCGTCTAATGAGCGGGGCGCTGCGGTCTCGCTTCGGCCTACGGCCTGGCGGCCTTCAGCCGAGGCTCGGCGTCTTGATCAGCCCCGCGGGCGCTCGGTCCCGCCTCGGGGCGCGGCTCGGCCGCGGGCACGGCCACCGACAGATGCCGGCGTCTCGGCCCGCGACAGTCGCCGCCAATGCCCCGGGCTCCTGCGGGCGCCGACCATTCGCTGAGCGCGCCGCGCTTCTGCGAAGCGCCGCGCGGCTCACCAGATCACCCGATAGCGATCCTTCGGCTCCAGATGATACGTTCGATGCTTATTCGTAACTCTCCGGCTACCGTTCCCTCGCGGACGGGTGAAGACCTCGACCAGCCACAGCTCTTCGCCCGACGCCTCGAAGCGCACGAAGCACACCACGTCACATTCCTTCCCGGCCAGATTGACGTTGTCGATCCGGCTTCGCGCGGTCGACTTCACCTCGATCGCGACCTGGTTCAATTCCAGATCGCACTCGTCGACCTTGTGGCTGACATGGCTGGCCCCGAGGATCTTCGCGGCATGCACCTCGCCCAGCGCGCCCAGGAACTGACTGGCCAGCTTCGCTGGCCGATTTTCCGCGACGGCCGCGCGCAATTCCGCGCGCGCAGCTGCGTGCCCGTTCAGCACGAGAAGGGAGGGGTGTTGCTGGGTCGACACCGGCATGATCGGCAAAATAGCCAGACAAAGTAAGGGATTGGTTACGCATCCCGCCTTTGGGCGGGACCGCGCTCTATTGCGCTAGGTTCGTCGTGCCCTGGCTTCGCCTGGGCCTCCTCACCAAGCTCCACCGAGCCCCTTCGGGTCTCGGCCCTTCGGGTAACGATCGACTTGCGCGACGCCGGGCGTCCTCGCTGGTCCATAGCAGGCGCGTTGCGCCTGCCGGACTGCGCTCGGTCCACCCGGCGCACCCGCCATAAAACAATTATCTCTCTCTCTGATTTGGAATCATGGCACGCCGGATTGGCGGGCCTCAAGGATCGGTGGTTCCCCCAATTTTCACGCGGCCGACCCTGCGGGCCGACCACGAGAAAATCGGCTCCCCCACCGCCCGCTTCGCGGCGTTAACCGGCTTCCCGGTTAACGTCCCTGACCCCCTGATCAGCGGCGTGCCGACAAGGACACCTCATCGATGACGATGAGGACATCAACCTTGGAGGCTACCATGAACAAGTTCACCGATTTCACCGCTCTCGCCGCTTTCCTCGAAGAGGCTCGCGACCACGGCATCGACACCTCGAACGAGTACGCCAGCAGCTTCATCGAAGAATCCGAGATGGCCAAGCTCAGCGTCGTCTCCGAACCCGAGAAGGCGGACATGCCCGACCCGTTCCAAGTCGAAGCAGCCGTCGACCTGATGATGCGCACGATGTTCGACGTGCTGCGCGACACCCGGATGGAGGAGTTCGCCAAGGATCTCGCGTGGGGCTTCTGCAACAGCTTCCACATGGTGGCGAAGCGTCTCGAAGGACGCGAGGATGACGCCGCCCGCAAGCTGGGTGAACTCGCGCGCACCTTCGACCCCTCGGAGATCTACGCGAACGAACTCGAGGACACGCAGCTGCTCTGCCAGACCCTCGAGGGATGCCGCGCCGCGATGGAGTGCATGCGCGATCACGCCGCCGAGATCTACCGCGTCGAAACGGGTCAGCCGTTCTCCACCGTGAAGGGCAGCCGGGTCTCCACCAAGCTCAGCGCTTCGATGATCGACGCGCGTGACTACCTCGCAAGCCGCGCACGGACCCGCCGCGAACAGTTCGCGCCCGAAGGCCCCGTCGTCGCATTCTCCGGAGGTCAGGAGTGGCACGACCACGAACTGCTCTGGGACCGCCTCGACCAGATCGCCAAGCGCATCCCCGAAATGGTCCTCGCAACGACCGCGCAGGCCAAGGGCTGCGACGCCATCGCCACCGCGTGGGCAGCATCGCGCGGCATCAAGGTGGTGCAGTTCAAACTCGACCGCAGCCAGGGCAACCGCGCCGCTTTCGTCCGCAACGACCGCATCGTGAACCTCAAGCCGGTCGAAGCGATCGTCTGCGAAGGCTCCGGCATCCAGTCCAACTTCGCCCAGAAGCTGCGCGCCGCCGGCGTTCCGCTTCACATCTTCCGCCGCGCCCAGCAACGCTCTGCAGCCGCAGCGTGACGCCCTCGGGAGGAGGCTCCGGGAAACCGGAGCTTCCTCCCTTTTTTTGCCTCGCTCGACGTGCGCCCCGGGGGCATCGAACCCCCGGGTCGCACCCGGGACTGATCGCACCGCGATCGGGATGACGCTACGCCCGCTGCACGGCTCGCCGGACGGCCCTGCGGCCGTCTCGGCATCGCCAGCAGCGTCCGCGCCAAAGACGCCCCTCACGGCTCGCCAGGACGCCCCTGCGGGCGTCTCCGGCTTCGCCCGCCGCGTGCCTGGTCGGCACGATTGCGATCGCTCACACCGTCCCGGCTCGCTTGCCCGCATGCAGCCCTCACGGGCTGCGCGGGCCTGCGCCTCGCCGGTCCCGGCACCCATGCGGAGCGCAACATCCCACATGCGTCCCCCCGGCGCCTGCCGCCTTCGGCGACGGCCCGGGGAGAGAGGCGAGGGGGATCGGAAGAGTGAACCATTCGGGAGTTCCGAGATGATCACCTTCACCGTTCGATCCGATGCCGAATTGCGCGCCAAACCGGCCGTCGTGACCGCTCGCCAGCTGGCCGCTTTCCGCGCATTCGCGCGTCAGCATGGCCAGCTGGTCGGCGTCTATGACGACGATGACTTCGGCTATCTCGCCTACGGCTTCGAAGCCCGCGTCTGCCCGTGGTCCTGGGCGACGATAGCCGGCCTGTTCGGGGACAGCGAAGCCGTCATCGCCGTCGTCGAGGAAGCGCAGTTCGAAGGGCTCAACGTGCGCTTCTGGAAGGACGAGGAGTCGGCATCGATCATGATGGGCGTGTCCACCACTCCGGACGGCACCACCGAAATGCAACTGTCGAACGCCAACGCCTACGCACTGCTGGCGGCGATCGGCGCACAGCGCGACGCGACGGGCGAGATCGACCTTGCAGACCTAACGTCCGCGATCACGGATCCCGCGACGCGGCGTTACCTCGAGCGCGAGGGCATGGACACCTACCTCGGACAGCTGGACGCAATGGCGTCGCAGCGTTCGCGAAACGGGAAACGTCTGGTCTGGGCCTAGCCTCCTCCCAGATCGGGCGTCCGGGGGCGTCGGCGGTGCCGGCGCCCCCTTCCATTTGCCCGAAAGGCTCAAGGCTCTGGCGGCACCGTTGCGCCCTCCAAGGAACCAAGGGCTCTCACACATGACTTCCCATTCTGACATCCGCCAGGCAGGCGGCGTCAAGGATCGGCGGTACCCCCAATTTTGACGGCCCGGGCCACTCCGCTTCGCTACGCTACGCTCCGGACCCGAACCGTCAAAATCGGCTCCCCCACCGCCCGCTTCGCGGCGCACGGGCTGCGCCCGCACGTCCCTGACCCCGCCTGCTGCCGAACGTCCCTCATGACCCTGTCAATTTCGACAATCATGGAGGCAAACATGACCCTGCAGCTTCACTACACCGGCACGAACAATTCCGCTTACCTCGACGCTCTCGAAATTGCCGAACGACGCGCTCCGCACAGCTACTTCAACCAGCACATCATTGCCGAGCGAGACGACCGCTTCATCGCGATCGACGAGGGCGACTACAACGCCCTCCCGGCACATCTCGCAAGCCGGGTCATCCACACCATCCCGGGCGGCATGCACGACGAGTTCTGAAACGACAGGGGAGGGGCCGCGCGCCCCTCTCTTTTTGCTTGCTAGGCCAAACGGACACGAGGGGCATCGAACCCCTCGCGTCCGTGTCGTGGCGCAGTCCTGTTGTCGATCAGGCGAGGCGCTTGATCGTCTCGTCCAGACCAAGCGCTTTCATGCGCTTCAGGATCGTGTCCAGCTGGTCCTCGCTGGCCTTCATCAGGACGCTCTTTCCGATCAGCTTCTGACGCTCGGATTGCTCGCGTTCCTGCAACCTTTTCCGGCGCTCGGCCAACTTCGATTCCTCGGCCTCGATTGCCTTGCGCTCGCTCTCAAGTGATCCCGCCATTCTCGTCTCTTTCGTGCTTCGTTTTTGGGTGCCTCCGAGCAAACCTTTAGCCGCCTCCCAACGCACATGGAAGCGCCGGGAACTAGCCATGCCGGAAGAGGCATGGGCGACCCAGTTATGTCCGACGGGAAAGGGGGCGCGTGCCTGGCCTTCGGCTAGGGCACGCTCGGGTAAGGGATCGCTTCGCTTTCCCCTTGGACGGTCCGGGACTATTGCGCACGGCGCAGCCCCAACCGGATTCTGGCACCCCTATCGAACGACCCGCGACCCAGTAGCAGCAACCACGTCAGCAGTCCCTATAGATTTGCACACCCTATGCGGCGACCGCTCCTGTAACTCTCTGATATTTCGACGTTAACCGGGGATAACGCTGTTAACCGGGGATAACGTCGCGTTGAGGATCGACTAACGCCCTGAATCTGCACGCTTTTCGTCGTTATCCCGGGTTTTCACGACCATGCCATTTTCTATCTTTCGCTTCGCCCGCAACAAGGGTAAAAACGGAACTGCGAAATCCCCACCAGCCACTTTTTCGAAAGTGGCGCGTGAATGTCAGATCAGCGAAACCCTTTCCTGGGTGTCCGTCTCGGTCCCTCCGAGATCGAAGCCTTGGACCGGTATGCCCAAGCACATAGCTGCTCCCGCTCGGAAGCCGCGCGCCTTGCGCTTCGGCTCGGCCTTCCCTTGGTCAGCAAGGGATCGTCGATCGACCTTCATCGCATGGCTCTGCTGCTCGAATACGTGCAGGCATCGCTCGATGTTATCATCAATCGCGAACACGCCGATGCAGCCGACCAGCTGATCGCCTTGGCGCAGCAGCGCATGGACGAATTCCATGCGTAAAGACGATATCCGTTTCAACGGCAAAGCCGCCACCATCGAGCATCATTCCGCACGCGGACGCGTGACCCGAAACGCGGGCAATTTCACCCGTGGATCGCAGCTCGTCACGCACGAGTTCTGGATGTGGTTTGCTGGGGTCAGCATCCCCCTCAAGATCTACGGTCTGGTGCTCGCCCTGTGCCTCACCGTCTTCATCATGTTCGGGCTCGCCGAGTTCGAATTCCAGATGATCCTCATGCGCCTCTATTCGACGCTCTGGACCTACCTCGGGTTCGACCCGCAAAAGATCGTTCACCTGACCCTTCCGGGGCGAACGATCCACGCGATGCCGATCGGCTATGTGCCCTTCAATCCGTTCGTCGACGCGGCCTGGCAAACCATGATGCGCATCCTGTTCGCATCGCTCGTCATGAGCGCCTTTATCACCGCGCCGCTGACCATGTGGTACGTCGATTTCTCGCGCAAGCGGGGCAAAGCGATCCTGCAGGAACGGCATGAACGCGGGGCCATGCTTGTCACGCGCGACATCCTCCAGAATGAGGTGCGCGCGCACAACAGCAACCGCTTCGCCTACGAGTGTCAGAACCTATCTCCGCCGATGCTTCCCGCAGACGCAGCGGCGCTCGACCGTGCGGCAAAACGCGAGCGTGGAATCCACCAGCCCTACAAGATCGCCGGGATCGCCTATCCGTGGCGCCTCGAGCAGTCGCACACGATGCTTATCGGCACGACCGGCGCGGGCAAGACCACGCAGCTTCGCAGCCTCGTGAAGCAGCTTCGCGAGCGCGGGCACAGCGCGGTCATCTTCGATCTCACCGGCGCGTTCGTGGAGAGCTTCTACAACCCCGAAACCGACGTCATCCTCAACCCAATGGACCAGCGCTGCCGGCCCTGGACCATCTTCAACGACTGCGACATCTACGCCGACTTCCTGTCGGCCGCGACCGCACTCATCCCCTCCGATCCCGGCGACAAGGAACCCTTCTGGCAGCTCGCGGCGCGGACTCTATTCGTTGAAATCTGCATCAAGCTGAAAGCGGACGGCGAGACCTCGAACGCGGCGATCGCCCACCACCTCATGACGGCCGAGCTGAAGCGAATCCACGCCAAGCTCGAGGACACCGTTGCGGCCCCGCTGACCACCGAGAAAGCGGCGCGCATGGCGGAATCGATCCGCTCGGTCTTCAACACCAACGGCAACGTCCTGCGGTTCCTGCCCGACCCGGTCAAGGGCGGTCCGCAGGGCTTCTCGATCGCCGATTGGATGACGCAGGAACATGCCCCCGGGTCGATCATGTTCATCACGTCGAACCACACCGACCTGACGCTGACGCGTCCGCTCCTGACCCTATGGATGGACCTTGCCGTCAACAGCCTGATGCGCCTGCCCCGCACCCGCGACTTGCGCACCTGGTTCCTGTTCGACGAGGTGCATGCGCTGCACGCGCTGCCGGCAATTGAGCATGGTCTGCAGACCGCACGCAACTTCGGCGGCGCGTTCGTGCTCGGCATCCACTCCTTCGACAAGCTGGTCGAGACCTATGGCGAACAGGGTGCGGTCAGCTTGACCGGCCTTGCGCGCACCAAGCTGATCCTTGCCACGGCCGACTATCGATCTGCCGAGCGCTGCGCGGAATTCATTGGCAACCGCGAGGTCCGGCAGATGGATGAGGCCTACAGCTACGGCTACAACAACACCCGCGACGCCTCGACCCTAACACCGCGCAAGATGATCGAGCCGCTCGTCATCCCCGACGACATCACGAACCTGCCGTCGATGCACGGGTTCATCAAGTTTCCCGACGGCTTCCCGGCGGCGCGGATCAAGCTGCAGTGGCAGGACTATCCGCAGGTCGCCGAAGGCTTTGTCCGGGTCACCAAGATGGAGCCGACGCCCTACGTGCCACCCAAGGCCAAGGCGCCTGCGGCGCCGAAACGCGCGGAAGAGGGAGGGGAGGGGGGGCGCGAACATACGCCGCTCACCGGGCCGGAGGACGAGCACGAAATCGAACGCGCGGAACCCGGCGAGGAGGCCAAGCAGCAGGACGGCCGCTCGGAAGCCGAGCTGGCGGCCGAGGCGATGGTTGTGCGCGGCGACCTTGGCGCTCTGCAGGCCGCGAACGACAGTGCGGTGGTACCAGATACGCGTTCGGAAGCTGAACCCGCCGTTCCCTCGGCAAGCGGTGCGACAGCATTGCCATTGCCCGATGCAGCGACCCGGGGGCTAACCACGGCCCACGTCATCAAGAGCCCCGAACAGATCGCGATCGAGCGTGCCAAGGCATCCCAGGCTCTGACCGACGAGACACTTGTCCGGAAGGGCAAGGAAGGGCCGGAAGAGCAGATCCTGCGCGAGACGCGCGAGGGCGCCGGCGTCGCCCCGCTCCATCCGAACCATCATCACCATCGCGAAGACCCCGCCGTAGAGGCGGAGCTCGATGACGGCATGGAGATGTGACGTGCTGAGCGTTGCCTCCGTCAAATCCGCGTCCGGCGCCGCGAACTACTTCGCCAAGGACGACTATCATGCGGCAGAATACTACGCCGGCGAACACGCCACCGAAGCCAGTGGCTGGGCGGGAGAGGGGGCGAAGGCGCTCGGCCTGACCGGCGAAGTAGCGAAGGAAACTTTCGAGAAAATCCTCAACGGGGAGCTGCCGGATGGGGAGAAAGTGGGTCAGGTCCAGAACAGACAGTCGGGCATCGACCTTACGTTTTCGATGCCCAAGTCGGCGAGCGTGATGGCCTATGTCGCCGGCGACGAACGCGTCCTGAAGGCACATTGGAACGCTGTCCGCACGACGATGGCCTGGGCGGAGAAGCAGTTCGCGGAAGGGCGTACCTACGAGCGGACCAAATCAGGCGAACCGGTACGGACCGGGAATCTGGTCTATGCGCTGTTCCAACATGACACGAGCCGAGCGCTCGACCCGCAAGGACATATCCACGTCGTGATCGCCAACATGACGCGAATGGCCAACGGTGCCTGGCAGGCGCTGCACAACGGCCAGCTCTGGAAGAACAACACCACTTTGGGCGCAGCATACAACGCGCAGTTCCGGTCCGAGCTGGCCAAGCTCGGCTACGAGACCCAGCTGACCGGCAAGCACGGCCAGTTCGAGATCAAGGGTGTCCCCAAGGAGGTGCTCGAGGAGTTCAGCCAGCGTCGGGCGGAGATCCTCGCCAAGGCAGAGGAATTGGGCATTTCCTCCCCAAAGGGGCTGGACAAGGTCACCACGAACACGCGCGACCCTAAACTCAACGTCGAGGATCGCCTCAGCTTGCGCGACAGCTGGCGCGTCCGCGCCGCGGCGCTAGGCTTCGACGGCAAGGCTTTGCTGGCGCAAGCTATCGGTCGGTCGGAACGAGGTGGCTCGGAGACCGGCCTCCGGACCGAGCGTGGCCTCAACGAGGTTTTGACCGGCATCAGGGACGCAGTCGGCAGCATTTTCAGCCCGCGCGACCCGCTGGTCGATCGCGGCCTCGACCGGCTCGGACTTACCGCCTCTGAATATCGCGCGCAGCACGCGGTCGCCTCGGCTGTCCGCATCCTCGAGCAGCGCGAGGCGGCGTTTTCGGTGCCGGAGGTCACCCGCACCGCGCTCGATCTCGGGCTTGCCGGCGTCACGGCCGAGAAGGTCGACGCGCGCATCAGCGCGCTCGTCCGCGAAGAAAAGCTGATCCCGGGCAAGTCAGATCGGATCGACGGGATTGTGACCCATGTCACCACGCCCGACGCCCTCGCGACGGAATCGAAGATCCTGGCCGAGATTGACGCCGGCATGGGCGCTGCCAAGCCGATCGTCGCGCCCGACCAGGTGGTGATGCGACTGACCGACGCGTCCGGGGACAAGACACTGAACGCCGGGCAGATGGCCGCTGCCACGCTGGCGCTGTCCTCGTCCGATCGGATCGTTGCCGTGCAAGGCGTCGCCGGCGCCGGCAAGTCGACCATGATCGCCAGCGTTGCCCGGGTTGCCGAAGCCGAAGGGCGCAAGGTGCTTGGCCTCGCCTTTCAGAACAAGATGGTCGGCGATCTGCGCGAGGGCTCGGGGATCGAGGGGCAGACGGTGTCGTCGTTCGTCAACACCTATGCCCGCCATGCGCTTGCGGGGCGGGGAGAGAGCTACGAAGGGGCCCGGAACGAACTCAAGGGCACGGTCCTCGTGCTCGACGAAGCCTCGATGGTCGGCAGCACACCGATGCGTCATCTGGTCGGGATCGCCAATGCGCTTGGGGTCGACCGCCTCGTGATGATCGGCGACCGTCAGCAGCTTTCCGCGATCGACGCGGGCAAGTCGTTCGCACTGGCGCAAGCCGGCGGAATCGCCATGGAGCGCATGGACGAGAACCTGCGCCAGCGCACGGATCAGCTGCGCAGCGTCGCCGCGCTCGCCAATCGCGGCGCCGTGCGCGAAGCACTCGGTGTCCTGGGCGAAAAGCTGAAGGCCAGTCCGGCCCACGTCGAGGCGGCCGCCAACCATTGGCTATCCCTGCCCAAGGACGAACGCGACGCGACCGCGCTGTTCGCTTCTGGCCGCGCGTCTCGCGCCGAGTTGAACGAGCGCGTGCAGGCAGGTCTGAAGGCCGACGGTACCCTGGCGGGCGAGGGGCGGACGTTCAGCGTGATCGAACGGGTCAACACGACCAGGGAGGAATTGCGCTACGCCAAGACCTATGCCGCCGGGCAGACGCTCGAGGTCGCGCGCGCGGTCAGCGAGCTCGGACTTCGTCGCGGCACCTACGAGGTCATCGGCATCGATGCCAAGGGCAGGGTGGAACTGCGCTCGGGCAGCAAGACCCTGCGCTTCGATCCGCAGAAGATCGACCCGATGGACAAGCGGGATGCGCTCGGCCTCAGCCAGCGTGAGAGCATCAAGCTCCATGAGAACGACCAGATCCGCTGGACGCAGAACGACAAGGATCGCGGACTGCTCAACGCCGCTCTCGCGCGCGTGGTGTCGGTGTCGGACAAGGGCATCACGGTCGAGGCGGCCGACAAGACCCTGCACGAATTGAAGACCGGCGATCCGATGCTTGAGCGCATTGGCCTCGCCTACGCGCTCAACATGCACATGGCGCAAGGCATCACGGCCGACAAAGGCATCGCGGTGATGAGCTCGACCGAAAGCAATCTATCGAACCAACGCCTGTTCAACGTGACCGTCACGCGCGTTCGAGACGATCTGACACTATACACTGACAACAAGGACCGGCTGACCAGCGCGATCGCGCGGAACGAGGGTAGCAAGACGTCGGCTCTCGAAACCGTCGGTCAGCTCGAGGTCGACAAAGCGCCGCAGCGCCAGACCAGCCCTTCGGGACAAGCGACGCCGTTCAATCCGACTTTGCCGCCCGACCTCGACCGGAAATCGATGGATCTCACCCATCTGCGCGTCGCTGTCGAACCGCGCACACCGGACCTTCCGTTCCCCGAAAAAGACATTGGACTGGAGCTGTGAACCACAACTGGCACATCGCGATGATCGCCATATACGCTGTCGTGTTCGGCGGCGCGTGGGTTATCACACTCACCAAGCACTACCTGGAAGCGCGCCGTGCTGCACCCGCCGGCGAGCGCGCAGATAGTCCCCCGGTAAAGCAGGTCGAACCTCCCATACAAGCGCGCGCGCGCTCGAAGGCAAAGCGTAGTGCGCCGCCAAAGCTGCCACCAGCTCCAGTCCCCACCGGACCCACTCATCGGGCAAGTAGCGGCAACAGCCCCGAAAATGACGAGCCGCCGCACACGAGCGAACAAGCGATCAGAACACCCTCCCTGTTCGAACAGGAATATAGTCTCGATGGCTGGATTGCGCGCAGTCTCCCTCTCACAGGTCTCGATGACGACCCCTTCGGTGAGGAAGAGATCGAGCAGCTTATTGCCCTCTACATGCCGATCCAACCCGGGCGTCGGCGCCATCTACCACACAGCGTCCGACCCATGAGGAGCTTCTAGATCATGTCCAACCAACCCACCCGCGCGGCCCCAGAAATGACGCCCATTATGACCTACGATTCCGTGAAGCACCTGGAACATATTCACTGGTGCGACCTGGAAGCCAACAGCCTCAAGACCTGCATCGCCAAGGCGCATCACGAACATGCGATGAAATGGGCTGGGGACGCTCTCTCGTTCGCGGCGATCGCGGTCCTCCTTCTGTTGCTGTTGCGGCCGCTGGCGCGCGCGCTGACAAGCGGCGAGCCGGGTGAGATCACCATTCGTCTGCCGGCGCGTCGGTTCATGCCGGCGAAGGCGCGCTCCTGACATGGGCCTCTCCGACCGCGACTATATGCGCGACCGCTACCGCAAGCGCGGTGGAGCGGCGTCGATCCCTGTCTGGAAGGACAAGAAGGGCAGGGTCGAACGCGACGACGTTCCGCTGGGGAGCGCGAGCTGGGTCGGAAAGAACACCGAGTTCGACGAGTACGATCGCGTAGTGATGCGCTACGGTCGCCGCCGACGTACTCGTTCAGGCCGCGCCGGTTGGACGCCTGCTCTGCGCGGTCTGATCCCCATCCTCTGCTTGGTGCCGGTGGCGATCGGCATCTTGGCCGACGCGAAGCGTCGGGGGTGGCTTCCGGATTTCCAACCAGCGATCACCTTTCCTGAATCGGGAAGTGTCGCGGTGGCGCGCACCTTGCCGTTGGGTCTCGTTCAGAGCCGCCTGCGCGTGAGCGCGGCGGAGGCCAACGCCGTCGTCCAGCTTATCGATCCCCGAAGCGGCGCACACGCCCTCTCCGTCTTCGTGGCAGCAAACGACGACGTCGACGTTCCCGCCCCCGCGGGCAGGTGGCGCATGCGGATCGTCGAGGGCCAGAAGTGGCACGGCCCGAAGGACTTCTTCGGGCCCAACACCCAATTCGAGACCGTCGCCAAGCTGATGGATTTCCCGGCGCGCGGCGGAAACGGCATCAACCTGCATCGCCGGTTCGATGGCAACCTGCCGACGCGTCAGATGCTGACCGGACCGGATCCGCTATGACACAGCAGCAAATCGTCTTCCTGGTCCTGGCGATCATCCTTGTCGCCTTGCTGCGCCTGCTAGGCGGGGGATCGGGCATCGATCGCTTGCCGGTGCGGCCGCGCGAGCTGATGACCAAGCGCGAGCGGATCGTCTGCGGGTTCCTCGAGCAGGCAATTCCAAGTGCGCGCGTTCATGCCCAGGTGTCAATGGGCGCAATCCTGCAGCCAGCACGGGGGCTCAACGGGAGCCGCGCGACGTCGGTGCGCAACCGCTTCTCCTCCAAACGGGTCGACTTTCTCCTCGAGGACCGGGCCAGCGGCGACATCATCGCGATCGTCGAGCTCGACGATCGGACCCACAATGCCCGGCAGGACGCCCAGCGCGACCAGATGACGGCAAGGGCAGGGTACACGACCATCAGGCTCTCGGGGGGCCGTCAGACCGCCCTCAGCGTGCGCAGCGCGCTTGCCGAGGCTTTGGCGCCACAACCGGATTCGCGCGCGATGCGCCGAACAGCAGCGTGATGACGCGGAAAGGAGGAAGCATGAGCAATTGGGATTTCGAGGAAATGGGCGACTTCGGCGACGAAGCCGCTGCGGAACGCTGGGCGAAGCGCAACGACGTGGATCTCCGCGATATCCGCACCAGCAGACGAGGCGACGGGGTCCGATTGGAGATCCGCCGCTCGGCTCTCGGCGACAGCGGTCGCCGGGACAATGACCTGCGCGACGGCCGTCGCACGGGGTGGTGAAGACAACCAAGAAGGAGTGAATGCAAATGATGAAGCGATACCTGTTGGCGTCCGCGCTCGGCCTGATGGCCGCGAGCGTCGCCGTACCTGCGGCAGCTCAGACTGCCGAAACGGGCCCGGTTCTCCTGGCCATGAACGAGTACGCCTCTTCCACCGCCGGGACGGATGTCGCCGCGCGGGTGGCGAAGAAGAAGGCGGCCTACCACGGGCACGCCGGGAAGCACCGCGCCAAGTGCGACCTCAAGGACTGCGGGGATTGCCCCGACTGCCCTGATTGCCCCGACTGCGCGGACTGCGACGAAGCCAAGGTCGCGCGCAAGGTCGCCGAGGAAAAGGCGGGCATCTGCGATCCCACCAAGCACGCGCAGGGCAAGGTGAAGCATGGCTAGGCGAATGATCGCCGCTGGGTTGCTGGCGGGCCTCGCGCTCGCCAGCACTCCCGCGCTCGCGCAAAAGCTGGGGCAGGGCGGCACCGGTGTCGACGAGAACACCGAGCTGCCACGATGCGCGGCGCCGCTCGGCGTCGTTGCCTTGGTCGAGGAGAAGGCGCCCGACATGCGCGACAGCCTGTCACCGGGTCTGGCAGCGCTGCTTAAAATGGCAGAGGCGCAGCAAGAAGGCGGAACGGCCAGGGTCGATCCCTTGCCGCTCATCAAACTCATGGCCGCACGCTCGAACTGCTTCCGGGTAGCAGACCGCGGTGCCGCAATGTCCGCGCTCGAGCGTGAACGCGCGATGGCGGGGGCAACGCCGTCCGCGGCGATGACCAAAGCGGACTACCTCATCAGCGCGCAGGTGCTTTATTCCGATGCCAAGAGCCGCGAGAGCGGCGGCGGGTTAGGCGGCACGCTGGGCGGCGCGGTCGGCCTCAAGTCGAAGACGCTCGAGAGCCAGGTCATGCTGTCGCTGGTATCGGTCGACACCGGACTGCAGGAGGCGGTCGCGACCGGCTCGGCCCGCAAGAAGGACATCGGCGTCGTCGGCGGTGGTCTGCTGCTTGGGCTTGGCGTGGGCGCGCTCGGCGGCACCTACGGGTCGACCGATATCGGCAAGATCACCTCGCTGGCGGTCCTCGACGCGTTCCGTAAGCTCATCGTCGACGTGCAGGCACGCTTGCCGGCCAAGCCCGCAGCTGCGACGGCGCCGCCAATCGAGAGTCCGAAGCCATGAACATGCTCACCGGCGTCCCGGCAGCGAATTGCCCCTACTGCACCAAACCGCTGGGTCGTTGGGCTGACGCGCAGCTCGTCCATCGCTGCGCGGCCTGCGACCGCCCCCTGGGCCGCGTTCGGGTAAGCAGATCGGTGCGATTATATCGGATCATGCCGATGCTCGATGTGACCAAGATCCTGGGCACGGTCCTCGCGCTGTCCGGCATGGTTCTGATGGTCGTGGATCCCGCTCTGGTGAAAGGCTTCGTCCTGCTGATCGCCTTCGCGCTGATGACCTACGGGCTTACCGACGTGTTCGATGGCTGGCTTTCGGTCCGGACCCGGATCGATCGCACCGCGCGAAAGATGCGCACCGGGGCAGCGGCTCGCCGCGCTGGATTGGCGAAGATCCTGTTCGGTTTCTTGACCTTGACGGTCGCGATCATGGGCATCGTCGTTAGGTCCAGTCTGGGTGCAACTGTCTGACTTCGCACGATAGAACAGATGATCGGAGCGACGAAAATCGCTACAATGGTGTCATGAAACCCGAGACCTCCGTGACGACCAGACTCAGCAAACCGCAACTTTCCTGGGAGGTTGACGGTCGGCTTCACTCGCTCACGTTCGACGGCACCCATGGGACATACTGCTCGCCCGATGGCGAGATCATCGAAATGCCGCGGGAGGGATGGCTGGCCCTTGTCGAAGCGGCCGCCCGCCTCGCGGACGAACCAACAAAGATTAGCCCGCCGCTTCGCGCAACTCCGACAAAACCGCCCAAGCCCCGCGGGCCGAGGAGTGGGCAGGGCTGGTCGGCCGAAGAGGATGCTCGCGTCCTTGCCTGGTTCACCAGCGAGATGACGCCGATCGCCGCCATCATGGACGAGCTGGGCCGAAACGAGGGCGGGATTGAGTCTCGCCTTGTCCGCCTCAAGGCTGCGCCCGATCGTGAAACCGTCCGCCGCTCGTATCTTAGCCGGACTGCCAGCGACGGTATTCGCATCAAATGAGCAGCGCGCAGTCGTCGCCTTGTGTGGACGAGAGCCGAGCGTCCTTCGAGGCCATGCTCGAGGGGTGCTTCTGGTTGTTGCGCTCGTTTGATCCAGAAGGCCAGACAGACGCCTCCCTTCACCTTTGCTACGCGATCGACGCGCTCCGACGGCATCCCGCAGCGCGTCCGCTCGACTTTGCCCTGCATGATGCGGAAGCTACGGCGCTCCTCGAGCCGATGAATTGAGCGTGGAACGAATGCGCTCCCGGCTGCGCCGCGCGGCATTTGTGTGCGAAGTCGCGGCAATCGCTGCGATGACTATCGCCGGCCTGGCGTCGGCGCTCCATGGCGCTTGGCGTGCTGCGCCCGAGTTTTTCGCGCGTTTACAGCATCTTCTGTGATTGCTGGACTGACTTTTTGACGTCCAACACAGGTTGGCTGTTCCCTACATGTTCTGTTTTGCGCTACCAGAGCTCGCGAAAGCGGGCACAGATGCAACACCAGATTCGACTGACAGAACTCCAATGGGCCGACACCCGGTCCTCGATCCCGCTCGCGCTGGTGCGCGTTCCTGCAGGGTTTCCCAGCCCCGCCGAGGGCGAGGAAGACGATCCCATCGATCTCAACGCATGGCTGATTGAGCAACCCGCGGCGACCTATCTGATGCGGGTCGAGGGCTGGTCGATGACCGGAGCCGGAATCAATGACGGAGACCTGGTCGCGGTCAGCCGTGCGAAGCAGGCAATCGCCGGCGACGTCGTCGTGGCCGTGGTGCATGGCAATCGCACCCTGAAACGCCTCAAGAAGCTCGACGGGTGGTTCTGGCTCGTTCCCGAAGCCGAGGGCTACCCGCACCTCGAGGTCGACGAATACACGGAGATCTGGGGCGTCGTCGTCGGGCTGGTCAGGCGCTACCGCCGATGAGCGGTCCGATCGCCTTATGCGACTGTAATTCCTTCTATGTTTCCGCTGAACGCGTCATGGATTTGTCCCTTCGCGGCGTTCCGGCGATCGTAGCCTCCAACAATGACGGCAATGCGGTCGCCAGATCTGCGGAGGCCAAGGCGCTCGGCATCAAGATGGGCGATCCCATCTTCAAGATTCGCGCTCTTATCAAGGCGCACGGCGTGGCGGTCCGCAGTTCAAACTACACTTTGTACGCCGACATGCAGCGGCGCGTGCTGGCGGCGACCGAACCGTTCGCCAGAGACATCGAGATCTACTCAGTGGACGAAAACTTTCTGGATCTCAGTGGGTTAGAACACCTCGATCTGGTCGACCATTGCCAGAAGCTGCGCGCGCAGATCCTGCAGTGGACCACGATCCCGACCTGTGTAGGCTTAGGGCCAACCAAGACGCTCGCCAAGCTCGGCAACGCGGCCGCCAAGAAAAATCCGATCTTCGATGGCGTCGCGGACCTCCGCTACGACTATATCCGCCGCTACGTGATGGACCGGTTCGACGTTGCGGACGTTTGGGGGGTAGGGGGCGCAACCGCGCGCAAGCTGTCCGATCTTGGCATTCGAACCGCTGGCCAGCTCCGCGACATGCCGTTGCGGCAGGCGAGGGGGCTCGGCACCGTCGTACTGGAGCGCCTCGTAACCGAGCTCAATGGCCCAGTCGGCCCGAAGCTGCGATTTTGGTCATCTTGGAGAACACGTCGGGAACGGGCTGGTTGTTGTTGACGATCGCCCATGCGAGGAACGACGTTCCGCTCCGATAAGGGAGCGGCGTTATGAGCCTTGGCGTTTCG
>QFCS01001005.1_pt1 | contig 43484 bp, 47 predicted proteins | sample 3576561 | NCBI WGS metagenome assembly QFCS01 | reverse complement strand
GCAACATTTGAACGCTCGTGACTTAATTCAACAGCTCTTAGCTTGAAAGCTGAATCGTAAAATTTCTTCGGTGTTTTCATAAGTTAAATTTAAGATTAATTCTCTTATCTTTAACTCCCAGCTAAGTTAGTATATCCAGTCCTCGTTTTCAAGATATGCTGATTGTGTATTTAAGAGACTTATCACGATCTGAAGGTTATTTTTTACCCTGTGATGAATCTCTTTAAGCAGCCACTCTTTTTCCTGAACCAGATTACTCAGTTTTAAGTTTTTGATATTAATTTCTTCTTGTTGTGCCTTCAATACAGCATTGCTCTTTCTTTTGATACAATACCTGTTGTACAGCAAGGCTAAAATGATGAAAGTCACGGCAAGACTGCCGATAAAAATATAGCGAATAACCACTTCGTTTTTAAGTTTTGTCTTTTGCAATTGGCTTTGTTGTTCTAGGAGCTCGATGTTCTTATCTTTCTTTTCTGTTTCATATTTAAGCTGTAAATCTGCAAACTGTTTAGCACTGTTGATATTAAAGAGTGAATCGTTAAGCTTTTTGTGGTTTTTGAAATGCTGGATGGCACCCAGGTAATTACCGGTGGCCGAATCAGCTTCAAAATGTGTTTTTTCCAATTGTGATAGGTTGTAAATGTCGTTGTTTTTTTTTGCTAATTCCTTTAGTTTATCAATATACACATAGGTTTCATTCGCTTGACCTGTTGCGGTTAAATAATTAATTATGGCATAGTACATTTTTTCCTGTTGAATATTATCCTTTTTTTCAATGGTATTTATGCATTTTAACAATTTTTCGTAAAAAGGTCTGGCTTTGCGGTACTCTTTTAATTTGCAATATATGAGTACGTATAAGGATGAATAGCCCACTTCGCATTCATCTGCGGGATAAAAATTGAAACCATTGTCAAGTACCTCAAGTGCTTCTGTTATTTTTCCTCTGTTGAACAGACTTCTAGCAGTATTTATTGTAATGGCGGTTACTCCCTCTTTGTCATTATTCTCCTTAGATATGGCTATTGCCTTTTTATAATATATAATCGATTTATCGTAAAAATTAAGTTCCGAGTAAATGGTGCCCACAAGGTTATAGATAAGGCTCTTCCATAATCCGTTCGCCTCCATGAGTTCCGCACTTTTCTCGGCATTTATTGCATAGGACAGTGCTTCTTTATAACTACCTTGAACCCTGTAACCTATTGCAAGCATTGTGTACTCATGATAAAGGTTATTATTTTTCAATCTTTTTTTGATTTCAATTGATTTAAGGGCATATTTTATTGATGCGGCAGCATTATCAATACTGTTAAATAGTACAGATAATTCATGGTATATTTTAGCCTCATCCTCATACTCACCAATTTCTTTATACAAAGATGCAGCTTGGTTTAGATACTTTATCATCATAGCGTTGTCAACTCCCGGATCTGCTGCATATGCTATGGAATGATAAATTTGTGCTTCTTCTTTTTTAAAATTATTTTTTTTTGCGTAGACAAGTGCTTTATTAAAAAGTTCAATAGCATTAGTGGTATTTTTCTTTTTTATTGCAATTTGGCCTTCAAAATGCATACATCTAGCAATATTGTTTTTTAGGTCGTATTTCTTGCTGATGTATATCGATTTTGTATTCAGTATGGCAGCACTATCAATTTCTGTTTGACTAGCATCCTTCTTGTCTAAGTAATATTGTACGGCTTTTAGCAGGTTGTTGGCTTTATTCTCATCATCTTTCCCGGTGTTAATTTTTTTTAAGAGCACATTCAATTCAGTCTTATCCATTTGCTGGCAAACTGATTTGAAGGAAAATAACAAAAAGAATATAATTAAAATTCTATATACCATAGCAAATTTAAATTAATTGCTGTTTTTGATTCTTTTTTGTGTAATAGTATTTTTTTGTATCACTAGTGTTGGAATTTGCTCATCATCCTTGTCCTACAATCCACTCTTAATAAAACCTTACAGGAGCAGCAGTTTTTCTTGCAATTGCATTTTAAGATTTATGAGTGACCTACTTAAAGTTGGCTAAAAATTAACTTATATACTATGAGCCTTGATTGATAGCAATACTTTTTATGAACTGATAGTAACAATAAAACAGTAAAGATAATTATTTTTATACTTTGCTGTATTTCTTCATTTTTAGAATAATTATTATGAGGCTGTCGGTTGAATATGTAATAAAACTTGTATTATCATCCAGAAGCAGACAACGCTATTTCCCAGCATTCTAATTACACTTGTTACAAGTTCTTATATGCTATTTCTTTGCCAAATAGATGGATTGCTGATATTTAATTAGTTGTGTTTTACAGCGTGCTATTTTTTTACGATATGTCGTAAAATTACGAAGTAATAAGTGAGTGAAGTGTTTAAAAAATGAAGTTTACTGTCTTAAAGTGGTTTTTTAAATTTTATAATAGATGCTATAAGTTGCTGTGATAGTTTGAGTTTTTTAGAAGCAAGGTTTAGTGAATTGTTTGTATTGTGATTACTATGAAATTTTACGATGAGGGACTAAAAGGGTTTTTTCAGTAGTCCAACAGATAACCAGAAAAAGCATGTAGATTTTACCTTTGTGCCTTATTTTTGAACTAAGTAAAGGATCGAAAAATATTGAATATCGTCATAATTTAGATGATATTCTTATTAATTTACCCATAATTTATTTAAAAAGCATATTTTTGATGAGATTCTTTATACCAAAAGAATCTCCACCTTATGGAAAAACTAAGAAAACATATCGAAGAAATTATAGCTGTAACTGATGATGAATTCGATTCAATTAAACAGTTTTTTACCATCCGAAAGGTGTTAAAGAATCAATTTTTGATTAGTCAAGGTGATGAAGCTAAGTATGAATATATAATCCTTAGCGGAGTTTTTAGAGTTTTCTATCTTGATGAAAATGGCAAAGAGCATATTTTGCAATTTGCCACAGAGAACTGGTGGATGTCAGATTATATTGCTTATTTTAATCAAAAATATGCAAACATGTATGTCGTTTGTATGGAAGCAGGGGAGGTGTTGTCCTTAACACTTGAAGGAAGAGAAAATTTATCGAGTTCATTTCATAAAATGGAGCATTTTTTTAGGATAAAGCTAACCAAAGGATATGTCGCTTTACAACAAAGAATCATTTCTCTACTTGCAAGCAATCCTGAAGAACGTTATACAGAATTTGCTTCACTTTATCCTAATCTGATGCAAAAGATACCCAAAAAATATATTGCTGAATATTTGGGCGTGAGTCGTGAAACGCTTAGTCGGCTTTACTCCAGCAATAAATAACCCCCTCATTTTAAATATAGTGTGATTTTTATCACACTTTTTTTGTGACTTTCTTCATCGCCTTGAGGTGGGGTATGGTCATAAATTTGTCCTATAAATATTCAATACTAATTAAATAATAAAAGACATGAAAAAATTTATGATTATTACCCTGACATTGGCTTTTTTTTCTTCTTATGCACAAAGTAAAAAAGAAAGCAATTTAGTTAAACAGAATGTAAACCTTAAAAAAGAATCAAAAATGAGTAAAAAAGTTTTAATTATTGTATCCAATGCTAATGCGATTGGACCAAACAACAGAAGAACCGGAACTTTTCTTCCGGAGGTAGCACATCCTTATGCCGAATTTACTGAAGCAAATTATCAGATTGACTTTGCCAGTTTAACAGGAGATACGCCTTATTTAGATGCCTTAGAATTGGCAAATGATCCTCAAAACCTTGCTTTTTTAACAGGAGAAGGATGGAAAGCAATGCAAAAAGCTGTTAAGTTATCAAATGTTGATGTGAGTAAATATGATGCTGTTTTTGTACCCGGTGGATTGGCACCAATGGTGGATATGCCTCACAATGCTTTACTAAAGGAAGTTATTAAAGAAACTTATGAGCGAAATGGGGTTATTGGAGCCGTTTGTCATGGTCCTGTAGCATTATTAAACGTTAAACTTAGTAATGGTACCTATTTAGTAAATGGTAAAAACATCACTTCGTTTACTGATGAAGAAGAAAATGCTTATGCAGTAGCTGATGTTCCTTTTTTATTGGAAACAGCCTTGACTAAACAAGGAGCCAAATTTCACGCAGGTGCTACCTGGAGTGCTCATAGTATTGCTGATGGTAATATTGTAACCGGACAAAATCCAGCATCTGCAAAAGGAGTAGCCGAAAAAATGATTGTTATTTTAGAATCTTCTAAAAAATAATTAATTTTCTTAAGTTTTGACCTTCAGTTCGTTGGGTTGAAGGTCAATATTATTTTAATTGAGGTAAGTTGCTTCAAGCATTAAATCAACAACTAATTGAAATGGTATGAAAACTTTCCTATTAAAACTGATAACTATTTTATTTCTATTAAATATAAGTATGATGACAGAAAAAAAATCAATAAAAGATTCAAATTCCTTTGAAAAAAATCATCCTCCTATTTATGTATTTGCTACATGGCAAGTCAAAGAAGGTGAAATTGAAACGGTATTAAAATTACTAACCACAGTTCAGAACGAAAGTATAAAAGAAGCGGGAAACCTGTTTTATAAAATCCATCAAAGCCAATCTGATGTAAATACCATAGTACTATACGAAGGGTATTCAGGTGAAGCAGCTCTTGCTGAGCATAGGGCGTCTGAACATTTCAAGGAGCTGGTACTTGGAGAGATTGTCCCTTTATTAGAAAACAGAGAGATTGTTTTGACCACGCCGATAGAATAATGATATTTTTATTCCCGAGCAGGATAATTTCAATTCTTTACTGACCCCTTACGACTTTAATCTGATTTCCTTCTCAATACCTAATCTTTTCATTTTTGCAAATAGGGTCTTGTCTTTCATATCAAGAATTTTTGCAGCCCCATTTTGTCCGCTTACACGCCAGTTTGTATGATCAAGCACTGCTACGATATAGTCTTTTTGGTGTTCTTCAAAAGATTTAAATTCTCCGGTTGCAGTTATAACTTCTCGCTTTGGGATCCAACTTCCCGGCCCCAAAGTTGGACCATTCTCGATAATTACGGCACGTTCAATTAAATTTTCTAATTCTCTAATATTACCCGGGAAATTATAATGCATCAAGGCTTCAATAGTTTCTTTGGCTAAACGCTTAAAGTTCTTACCTGCTATTACTGAAAATTTTTCTAAGAAATATTGGGCAAGTAAAGGAATATCATCTTTCCGAGCCCGCAGGGGAATATTGTGAATAGGAAATACATTTAATCGATAGTAAAGATCTTCTCTAAACTTGCCTTCCCGTATTAGTTCACTCAAATTTCTATTTGTTGCTGCTATAACTCGGACATCTACTTTTATTGTTTTTGTTCCTCCCAGTTCATCAAATTCACCTTCTTGCAATACTCTAAGAAGTTTGGATTGAAGTTCTATGGGTAATTCGCCTATCTCATCAAGAAAAATTGTCCCTCCGTCTGCTAACGTGAATTTTCCCAGCTTATCAGCGACAGCACCTGTAAAAGCCCCTTTCTTATGACCAAATAATTCGCTCTCTATAAGTTCTTTTGGCAAAGTGGCACAGTTTATTTTTATCAAGGTGCGGTTTTTTCTTGTACTATTAAGGTGTACGGCACGAGCCAGTAATTCCTTTCCAGTACCGGATTCACCAGTAATCAGTACTGTTGCATCGGTTGGGGCAACTTTGTCTACCTGGATTAGCACATTTTTATAGGACTCGCTTTTAGCTATTATGTTGCTAAAATTAATTTCTTTAATTATTTCTTCCTGCAGGTATTCATTCTCATCTTCAAGACGATCTTTTAAAAGCTTAATTTCTTTTAAAGCCTCATGCAGCTTGAGGTCGCTCTTGTTTTTATCTGTAATATCCCGTACAACAGAACATACATAATTTTCCTCCCTATATTTTAGAAGATTGGAAATTATTTCCACAGGGAATTCCGATTGATTTTTTCTTTCGATAGACCAGTCAAATCGTTGTGAACCTGTTTTTTCAATGTTTTCGAAATGGGCATTATAAAAATCGGATGTAACCATGGTATCCAAATCGAACATACTCATCTTATCGAGTTCTTTCTTGCTGTATCCTAGTTTGTCAATCAATGATTTACTGTAGTACAATAGTTCTCCTTTTTTATTGTAGACATAAATCAAATCCTGCACATTGTCTATAATAGTCTTAAATAGCGATAAATTACTTTCATTTTGTTTTAAATCCGTAACATCCTGATAAATTCCTAAGACTTTATAAATTTTATCACCTTTCAAGACAGGTTTCGCTATGGCTCTAATGTATTTGGGCGATGAACTGTCGGTTTCTAGTATTTCGTCAAAACTTTGACCATTCCTGATTACATTTCCAAGTAACGACCTGAGCTTTTCACCATCTTTAAATCTATGAATTATTTTATGGGGAGCTAAATCTTGTGAATCATTCGTGTTAAAAATAGATAAAGCATCAGCAGTTGCTGTAATTGAGCCATCTTGTAAGTTAAGCTCCCATCCTCCCAAATTTGCGATTTTTTGGGTATTTTCGATTAACTTTTTATAAAAACTTGATTCTTGTATTTCGTTAACAATAGCACAGATGTAGTTTTCTCCTTTATAGGAGAAAGATTGAGCAGAAACCTCTACATCATAAAATTTACCACTTTTGGTCTTGTGTGTTGCAGTAAAACGAACGCCACCTGTTTTATGGACTTCTTCCCAATGATTTTTCCAACTTTCCGGGGTGACCGAAACATTGATATCACGTACGGATAGCTTTTCACATTCCTTTTTACTATATCCAATGGTTTCGCGAAACTTTGCATTGGCATAGATGAGATTACCATTAACATCTACCCAAACCATCTCAAAAGGTAATTCCTCTACTAGTTGACCCTTTATGCCTAGTTCATCTATTTTATCCATTGTAGAAATTTTAAAAAACAAGATAAAAGTATGATAATATTTCTTAAATAATAGAAATTTATTAAAAATAAGAATTTATATTATTCGAATAAGTATAGTAAGTTATTGTTTTACAGGTAGTTATTTGTGTGGCACGAAGTTGGTTTTCCATAAGTCTGAAATCGGATTGTTGTGTTATAAAAATCCAACACATTCAAAATTTAAAAGTAACATTCAATTTAAAACAGACTAAAATGAGCAATTCTCCAATACGAATCGGATACAGCCTTTCTCTTACCGGTCCTGTAGCTGAAAATACAAAATCAGCAAGGTTGGCCCATCAGATTTGGGAACAGGATGTTAATCAAAAAGGTGGACTTCTCGGTCGAAACGTAGAACTTATCTGTATCGATGATAAGGGCGATCCATCACAAACTGCTGCAATTTACAAAAACTTTTTGGATAATGAATCCGTTGATTTAGTCATAGGCGGTTATGGAACCAATACCATAGCTGCATCCATGCCAGTAATTATGGAACGTAACCGGTTTTTAATTGGACTTATGGGTTTGGGTGTAAACGGAACACTTCGCTACCCGCATTATTACGCTATGATTCCAACAGGCCCATCACCAAATACTGCACTTACGGAAGGCTTTTTTGAACTTGCTGCTTCACAAAACCCAAAACCTAAAACGGTTGCTTTGCTTTCAGCCCAAGCAGAATTTTCTAAAAACCCAATTATTGGAGCTATTGAGAACGCAGCAAATTATGGTCTGGAAGTTATCTATCAACAAACGTATTCACTCTCAACAACAGATTTTACGAAACTCGTTGAAGAAATCAAATTAGTAAATGCAGATGTATTATTTATATGCTCTTATTTAAATGATTCAGTCGGGCTTGTAAAGACTATTAAAGAAAGTACCTATCGTCCAAAAATGGTGGGAGGTGCAATGATCGGTCCGCAGAGTGCATCGGTAAAAACGGAACTGGGGCCACTTTTAAATGGTTTTGTTAATTATGAATATTGGGTTCCTGTACCTAAGATGAACTTTAATGGAGTCTCTGAAATGCTTGAAAAATATCAGCAACAGGCTACTAAAGAAAATATCGACGCTCTTGGGTTTTATGTGGCTCCTCTTGCTTATGCACAAATGCAGGTGGTTGAACAGGCGATTCATGCTACAGGTAGTTTAGATGACGAGCAGTTATCTGATTACTGCCGAAATAATGAATTTGAAACTGTCATGGGAACAATACGTTTCGGCAAAAATGGCGAATGGGATAAGCCTCGTGTTGTACAGGTTCAGTTTCAGAATATCAAAAACAACCATCTTGAAACATTTAAAGACAGCTTATCTCAAGTTGTAGTATCTCCGGCATCCTATGCTTCCGGAAAGTTTTATCCCTATTCAGAAATTTCACAGGAATAAATGACAATAAAACGAAATGTATATAAACATTTTTCAAATTAATTAATAATTAAACTAAATTTTAAAATCATGGAAAAATCTCCTAAAATTGGCCTTCAAGGCCTACTTCGTCCAGAGGACAGTATCGTCGTGTTAATTGATCATCAACCTTTTCAGGTTGCCAATTTGCACAGCCACGAACCTACAATGATTATTAACAATACTGTAGGATTAGCTAAAGCTACCAAAGTATTTAATGTACCCACAATTCTTACTACCGTTACTGAAGAACGAGGAGGCCTTATCATCAAAGGTATTCAAGATGTATTCCCAGAGCAAAAACCGATTAACAGAACCTTCATCAATACATGGGAAGATCCGGCCGTTACTGACATAGTAAATAAAAGCGGTCGCAAGCAATTGGTTTTAGCAGGGTTATGGACAGAAGTTTGCGTTGCCATGCCGGCCATTCAAGCTTTGGGTGAAGGCTATGATGTGTTTGTTGTTACAGATGCTTGTGGCAGTGTAAGTGTTGAAGCTCACGATATGGCTGTTCGTAGAATGGTTCAGGTAGGGATTGTGCCCATCAACTGGTTAGCGGTAGTTTCAGAATGGCAACGCGATTGGGCTCGTTTGGAAACAGCATCTCAATTAGGGCCAATTTTGTTTGATCATGGTGGAGGAAGTGGTGTTGCATTAGCATGGGAATTGCAGTTATTGGCTACAACTCCTCCGCAACAATAATACAAGATATTTACTAGTGTAAGAAATAGCCAAAGACTGTCTCCTGTTTTTGACAGTCTCTGGTTTCTCTATCAAGCATAATTAATCATTTAAAAATAATAGTATGAATAATGATTTAGCACTTCTAATGGAAGAAAATTTAACTAATGTTTGGAGCCAAAGAGATGCCTCTGAAAGAATAAAATCAATAGCAACTATCTATATATCAGACAGTAGTTTATACCACGTTGGACATCAGACGACTGGACACGAGGCCATTAATGAAAGCATTCGTAAAGTATTAGTCAATCTGCCCACGTCATTTTCCTTTTTCAAATTAAAACCTGTTGTTATTAATAATAATATGGGTAGGTTAATTTGGGGAATGGGTCCAAATAAAGAATCAATTATGGCAACAGGAATGGATGTAGCCGTTTTTGAAGATGGAAAAATAAAGGCATTATATGTGTTCCTTGACTAATTAAAATACGAGAAGATGAAAAAAAGAACCAGTTTTTCAACAAAAGGGCAAAGAGCAGATATAGGTGATCTTACCATTTATCGATTACTTGCAAATAGATATACAGATGCAGTTGGCTCATTTGTGTTTTTAGATCATATTATTCCAAAAGTTCATTCTTCTCCAATGAAAAGCGGAACGGGTTCACATCCTCATAGAGGAATTGCCACATTGAGTTATATTATTGAAGGCGAAAACGAACATTTTGACAGTGCAGGAAACAATACCAAAGTGTATTCCGGAGGCGTACAATGGATGAAAGCCGGCAACGGAATTGTTCATGATGAAACCTTGAATGTAGATTCTCAAACAGGAACCAATCGCACGCATGCCTTTCAGTTTTGGATTAATCTACCATCAAAAAACAAAGCAGAAAAACCGGAATATTTAGCTATTCAAAGCCACGAAGTTCCGCAGAAAAAGTTACCGGATAATAGTGGTTGGATAAAAGTAATTGTTGGAAATTATGAAGATTTGAAATCCAAAATTCCAAATTATTTAGAGCAGTTTTTGTATCACATTCACATCGAAGCCGGAAAAACCTTTACCCTATCTTTTAAAGAAAAAATTGAAGTTGCAGCTTTTTTACCAAGTAAAGATGCTGTTCTTAATGACGTCAAATTTCAAGCAGGAGAGTTTATTGAGTTTGATAGAAATGCAGGTGATATACATATTGAAAACAAACTAAGAGATGCTGTTGATGTTATGTTGTTTGGTGGCGAACTTTATAAGGAACCTATTGTAGCAGAAGGGCCATTTATAATGAACAGTCACGCTGAGATTGCAGAAGCATACCGTGACTTTTATGCTGGTAAATATGGAAAAATAAATAATCAAAGTGGCAAGGTATAGTTTGGCAAATGATGCTAAGTAAATAGGCTAATATGAACCTTCTATGTTTGATTTATCAAACTGCCGTATTCTGGAATTCCACGTGACCTTTAAAAAAACAAATTATAATCATATGAAAATAAATATACTTCTATTATTCGTAATCCTAATACACATTAGCTGTAGTACAAAAATTAACACTACAGAAAAAATGCACGGAAACCGTATAGGGTTTTTCGATGAAAACAATATGAATCTTTGTGTCTTAAACGTAAACGACGGTAGTATTGAAACTTTAGTGCATATAGAAGAGTCATCAAGTGGTATGTACCGGCGAACTGTGTGGAGTCCAAACGGAAGCCAATTTGCCTTCACCGGAACCGTAGATGGCGTTAGAGGTACCTATATAGTGGATGCTGATGGTAGTAATAGAAAGTTAGTACTCCAACCAAAAGGAAAATCAGATGAAGGTGTTTTGGATTGGCATAAAGATTTAAAGCTCATTTTTGTATTGAAAAACATAGATGGTAATGCAGAGATATACAGTGTGAAAGATAGTTTGAACCTTACAAATCTTACCAAATCGCCAAGTTGGGAGTTTTTTCCAACCGTGTTTCCCGATGGCCGTATAGCTTTTGTCTCGAATAGAGATGAAAAGGTGGGTGTTGAAAATGCGACGTTCAAGAATGTATATGTTTTAGATCCCGACAGAGAAGGCTTTAAATTTTTATTATCAATGGAGGGAATGGATATGGAAAGCGTGTCGACCACAGGAATATTTCCGGATATTTCACCGGATGGAAAATTAATTTGCTTCACCTTAAAAGGCGATATTTACATTATAGACACTGATGGTAAAAACAGGAGGAATATTACCAACACACCCAATCTAACAGAGTTGACACCCTCATTTTCTTTAGACGGAAAATCAATAGTGTACAGTGGGGCAAGCCAACCCGAAACTGACTTTCTCTCTGGTAATAAACCCACTATGAATTTGTTTAAAGTCAATCTCGAAACGCTGGAAAAAAAGCAACTCACTTTTGGTGAACATAATTTTTTTACTCATCCCTTGTATCAACCCTATTAATAATAATTTGTTAAAAGCAATAATGTCTCGTCATTGATTTTGGTTAAAAGTTAAAATGAAGACGAAAGAGGTAAGAAGAAATCACAAAATAGATCTTGTACAAATCAAAGATTCAGTAACAATTTAGTAAACAATTAAATATTTATAAACATGAAAAAACAAGCAACAGCCGTATGGAACGGCACAATCAAAGAAGGTAAAGGTCATCTGACCTCACAAAGTGGTGTTTTAAACCAAACGCCTTACACCTTTGTATCCCGTTTTGAAAACGGAGCAGGCACCAACCCGGAAGAACTAATGGCTGCAGCACATGCCGGATGTTTTACTATGAAATTAAGTGCCGAATTGACTACTGCAGGTTATACCCCTGAAGAATTGACCACAACATCAACGATTACCTTAGCCAATGGTGTTATTACAAAATCTGACTTGGTTTTGACTGCAAAAATTGAAGGAATTACAGCAGAAGCGTTTCAAAAAATAGCAAAATTAGCTGAAGAAACTTGTCCGGTAAGTAATGCCTACAATTTAGAAATTTCCTTAGAAGCCACCTTATTATAAAAAATACTATTATGAAAACGATAAAACACACCCTTTTAGTTTTTACCATTTTAACTGTATCAGCTGAAGCTATTGCTCAGAAAAATGACACTTCTTTTGGAAGAGAAGAATATGTTACAGTAGAAAAGAATGTTAAACTTCACGTAACGGATCTTGGTGAAGGTAAACCAGTAGTTTTGATCCACGGATGGCCATTAAGTGATGCGATGTATGAATATCAATATCAGTTTTTAGTTGACAAAGGCTATCGAGTGATAGGAATTACACTTCGTGGTTTTGGAAAATCCGATAAGCCTTACGGAGCTTATAACTATGATGTGTATGCTCAAGACATCAAAGCGGTATTAGACAAACTGGATGTTAAAGAGGCAACATTGGGTGGATTCTCTATGGGAGGTGCCATAGCGATACATTATGTAGCCAAATATAATAGTGCCAGGGTAAGTAAGCTTGCCTTATTTGGGGCAGCAGCACCGATTTGGACAAAACGTAGTGATTACAATTACGGATTTGCCAAAGAGGATGTAAACGGTTTGATTGCATTGAGCAAAACTAATCGTCCGCAGCTTTTAGAAAATTTCGGTAATATTTTTGGGGCAAGTGAAACATCTTTACCAACAGGTATTGCCAATTGGTTAGGAGGGATCAATCTGGAAGCTTCTCCTTATGCTACAACACAGAGTTTAATTGCCCTAAGAGATACTGACTTACGTGGTGAACTTTCAAAAATCACTATTCCTACAGCTATTTTTCATGGGACTAAAGATATCATATGTGAATTTGCATTAGCAGAACAAATGCAAAAAGGGATAAAAAACTCTTATATCGTGAAATTTGAAAACAGTGGTCATGGTCTATTTTTAGAGGAATTAGAGAAATTCAATGCGGAACTACTTGCTTTTCTGAAAAAGTAGGAAATATGAAAACTCTGTATTGAACATTCGGGTTATGTTTTCTACTTCCTAAATGCTTCACCTAAAAAACAGGTATCTATTCTCAGACAGATATACGAAAGATTAAAAAAGAATTACACAGCATGAAAAATACAACAATAAATTCAGTAGCTATTACAGGTGCAGGCAGTGGTCTTGGACTTGAGCTGGCGATAGGTTACGCTAAACAAGGATATAAAGTTTTTGGTACAGCATTCTCTTCATCGGAAATCGAAACACAAAAAAATGAACTGGCTGAATTTGACATAACATTTACTGTGACAGATATTACCAATGAAACAGATATCAGGAATTGGAGTGAAATTGTGACTTCAGCAATAGGAAATCAAGGCTTGGATATTTTAATTAATAATGCTGGTGTACTTACTCCAGGGCCTATGGAAGTATTGGAATTGGATGCTATCCGCAAAGAATTCGAAGTAAATGTATTTGGTAGCATTGCTACAACCACTGCCTTTTTACCATTGCTCAGAAAGGCTAAAGGACGCATTTTACAGATAGGTTCATTGACCGGTCCATTTCCACTACCGTTTAGTGGGCCTTCAAGTGCGTCAAAAGCCACTATGGAAGCTTTTGCAGATGTTTATCGTATGGAATTAAAACCGCAAGGTATTGATTTTATAATGGTTCAACCTGGAAACATGCGTACCGGTGGTCCGGCTAAGACGGCAGCTCAGCTACAAGAGGTTTCGGAAGTAATGACGGAAGAGCAAAGACAGCTCTACGGCTATCATTTTGAGCAATTCAGTGCTTCGCTTAACACTATGCAAGGCAATGGTTTACATGCGGATCTGGCTGCATCCAAAATCATAGAAATTTCACAGCAGATTCCCGCTCCCATACGTGCGACTGTCGGACAGGATGCGGAAGAAATTCTTCAAATGGTTAAAGAGAAAACAGATGCGGAATTAGATGAATTTAAGATGAAACTTTTAGGACTCAATACTAAAGATGAATAAATTCCAAAGAGACAACATCTACAATCCAGTGCCTAGATTACTTATCGCTTATTAAACTAAAACTAAGAAGATGAAAAATAAAGACATCGTATTAAAAGCCATGAACGAATTGTTTCATGAAAAAGACAGTACAGCCATAGAAAAATATTGGCATGAAAATTATCAACAGCACAATCCATCGATGATTAACGGTCATGAAGGGCTTAGAAACCTTTTGCCTTTTTTGGATGCAAATTTTAAGTGGCAACCCGGTATCATCGCAGAAGAGAAAGATATTGTTATTACGCATAGTCTTGTAAATGGGTGGGGACCTGTACCTGTCATAGTGGTGGATATTTTCCGTTTGGAACATGGAAAAATAGCCGAGCATTGGGATGTGGTTCAAGAAGAAACACCTGCTTCAAAATCTGCTAATGGTAATGCGATGACTTCTTTTTAGAATACTCTGATAAGTAATGAAATGAATTGATGATTTTTAAAAAAAGAAGTTCAAAAAATGTGCTTAAAATTAACTAACCATATTAGATTAAAAACTTATGAAAACGAATAAAATCAAAATCATTATCATTCTTCTCTTAATTTTTAGCAGCTTTTCTTACGCTCAGCAAAAGCCCTTTATGGATTATGTGCTTAGCTGGGATGGAGAATCTTCTACAGTAGGGGTTGAACTCACGTATTCTGCCACTCAAAAAGACAGTACTGTATTTACATTCGGAGATCCGGATTTTGGTGGACAGCATGATATATTTTATACGGTCAAAAACATTCGTGTTGTTAAACCTGAAGTACTCAGGATTGATGAAGCGAACAGGGGGATTACTATCTATCATAACGGTGCCAAAGAACACAGAATTAGCTATGACATAGACGGTTCGCTCCCGATTGATAAACCCACTCGGACTACTCAAACCGAATTATTCAGACCTGTAATCGCCAAAGGAATATTAATGTTGGTACATTTACAGTTTACCATGAAAATAACTGATAAAAGTAATCCTTTGGTGTCTTTTAGATGGCGTAAGTATCCTGAAAATTTCACTTATTTCAATTCCGTTCAACCGTCTCAAAAAAGGCCATCTGTGAAACTTGAAGATTATTATGATAAAATTTCACAAAAAGTGTATTTTGTAATGGGAGATACTTTTGACGTGAAGGAATATGACGTTATGGGTATCCCTTACTATAGCGTAACAACCAAAAGAGATAAATATGGAAATGACTTACAGGGAAGTCTCAGTCCTTTTTTTGAAAACTATTTCCCTAGTATTCACAGGTTCTGGAATGATACTGATTTTCCGTTCTATTTTTTAGCCGTCACGGCTCTACAGAATAACCAAGAAGAAATTGGAGCTGGTGGTTTTGGGATGAAAAACGGCTTTGTCATGAAGTTAGGGACAAAATTTGACACATGGGAAAAATTAGTTACAGCCCACGAAACGGCTCATACCTGGGTAGGTCTCAAAATAATGTTAGGTAAGGGTAGTTTTGACCATCAATGGTTCGGTGAAGGATTTAACGATTATACCACAATCATTAATCTGGCAAACAGCAAAATTTACGGGGAGAAGGAGTTTTTGCATTATCTTAATAATGATAACTTTAAACAGCATTATGAGAGTAAGATTAAAGGAGAACACAATGATTCCATTGCGGCAAAATACTGGACGGATTATAGCAATTATGGAAGACTTCCTTACAGAAGGGGTCTGATCTATGCTTTTTACCTGGATAATCAGATCAGGTTAGCGTCGAATGGAAAATTCACACTCAGAAATATGTTGCTTGACTTGTATGCACTTAGACAAACCAAAAAGAATGATGAGATTTTAACGGTTGATGATTTTATTGATGTTGGTTCTACATATTTGGATAAGCAGGAGCTTTCAGAGCAGATAAAGCGTTATATGATAGCAGGTCAACCCATTGATTTCAATAACATAAAACTTATTCCTGAATTTAAAATCGAAATCAATAATAATATACCGAAAGTAAACTTAGCCGAGCGTGCCGATTTACTGAAAATATATGAGTGGTAATTATATAGTACAACATTTTTACCACTTTAATTAACTAATTACTATTTTAAAAACATTTAAAAATGAAAAATAAACTGACCGGAAACAGATACCTAATGGATGTAGGCGTTTTGAAAACAGAACTCTTTTTTGACACTGATGAAACTATGATTTTCACAGTCATAGAGGGTGGTTCTTTAACCAAAAATGGTTATACAGAAAAAGTCGAAATTAAAATCGCAGAGGTTCGTCCACATGTATATATGATTGCGTGGAAGGAAGACTCGGGAGCAACAGTAACCCACGTTGAAGACCATGAGAATGGTATTATTTATAGTAATGCAACCTTACCTGATAGTAGCTTTTATACCATGAAAGGGACAATAAAACCTTTAACAAAATAAAAGTTAAAAAAATGGAAATAGGTATAGATAGTTTTGCATCGGCAACATACGGTAATAGCACTCTTAGCAGTGTTGATGCTATGGAACAGCTTTTAGAACGGATTGCAATTGCTGATGAAGCCGGGCTTGATGTTTTTGGCATCGGTGAGCATCATAAAAAGGAATTTCTTGACTCTGCCCCTGAAGTCATCCTTGCAGCTACGGCTGCAAAAACCAAAAGGATAAAACTTGGCAGTGCCGTTAAAGTTTTAAGTACGGATGATCCTGTCAGGGTTTACCAAAGTTTCGCTACACTTGATCTTATTTCTAAAGGAAGGGCTGAGCTTGTGGTAGGTCGCGGATCAGCAATAGAAGCTTACCCGTTATTTGGTTATAACTTAAAGGATTATGATGCCCTTTTTAAAGAAAAATTAGAATTACTACTTAAGATACGTGATACAGAATTTATTACGTGGACAGGTAAATTCAGACCTGCTTTGGAAAACCAACCCGTTTATCCACGAGCGATGCAGGAAAAATTACCTATTTGGCTTGGAGTAGGTGGTACTCCGGAATCATTTATACGTGCAGGATCATTAGGACTTCCGTTAATGGTGGCGATTATTGGTGGCGAAACGGAGCGATTTCGTCCTCTGGTTGATTTGTATCGTGAAGCAGGACGAATAGCCGGCTATACGCCAGACCAGCTAAAAGTTGGTATTCACTCACCTGGTTATGTTGCTAATAATACAGAGCAGGCAATTTCGGAATATTACCCTGGTTATGCCGAGTTATGGACAAAAGCAGGAAAAGAGCGTGGTTGGCCTCCCGTAACAAAAACAGGATTCGACGCATTGATTGCTCCCAAAGGCGTACTGGTTGTTGGAGGCCCCGAGCAAGTAGCTGAAAAGTTATTGCATCATAGCGAAGCACTAGGTGGTATCGATCGCTTTACATTTCAGATGGATAATGCAGGGCTTAGTCACGAACAATTGCTGCGTTCAATAGAACTAATAGGTAATAAGGTTATTCCGCTAGTTACTAAAAATAAAGGTTAAATTCTTTGTTATTTACGTCATTCAGGTTTTTTGAACATTCAAGTATGAAAAACATTTTAATATATTTTTTTTTACTTTTCATAACGATGCCATTAGTTGCTCAAAGCTTCAAATTAATGCGTTATGATGAATGTTATTTGGATTTGAAAGACAGTGCGAGAACGTTTTACAATAAGATGAAATACATCCCGCTTTCACAAAATGGGAATAGGTATCTTTCATTGGGAGGTGAAGCAAGAGGAGAGTTAGATTATGCTTGGAATGAAGATTGGGGCAAAATGAATCAAGGGCTGGATGTTTTTACTCTTCAGCGTTATACTATTCACGCCGATTTGCATTTAGGTAATCGAGTTCGTTTTTTTGGTCAATTGCGTAGTGGGTTAGAAGATAGACGGGTTAACGGCCCACGTGGTATTGACGAAGATCAGTTGAACGTGCAAAATCTTTTTGTGGATATTGTGCCCTATAAAAACGTGAATCAATTCCTTACATTACGTTTGGGGAGACAGGAAATTCATTACGGAAGTGGTCGTTTGATTGATGTCAGGGAAGGTCCCAATCTACGTTTATTTTTTGATGGCGTAAAGATTGCTTTTACATCACCACAACTGAAAATAGATGCCTTTGTTATGTCAGAACCTATTGTCAGAACAGGTGTTTTTGATAATAAATTTTCTAATAAGGTTAACCTTTGGGGTGTTTACAGTACCTATCTTAACCCGAAAGGTAGCAATTTTGACCTTTATTACATTGGGATTAATCGTGAGAATGCTCGTTTTGATGAAGGTGTGGCTGACGAATTGCGGCATACTTTTGGCTCTCGGTTTTGGAGAAATGGACACGGATTGGTTTACAATTTTGAGGCAGGGTATCAATTTGGCTCGTTTGGTTCGGATAAGATTCTTGCTTATGCTATTTCTTCAGAGATTGGATATAGGTTTGAGCATATCAAAGGCTTACCTGCCTTAAAGTTGAGAAGCGACTATATCTCCGGTGATAAAGTTAAAGAAGATGGTACGCTAGGAACCTTTAACGCGATGTATCCCAATGGCGGATATTTTGGAATGAATCCTCAAGTAGGGCCTGCTAATTTAATGTCTGTTCATCCTAACCTCAGTTGGAATCCAAGTGAAAGTGTAAAACTCACTATGGAAGTCGTGTTTAACTGGCGGAATTCTACAGAGGATGGTATTTATGGCCCAAATGGTGCATTTAGGTTATCCTCATTTGATTCTAGTAAAAGATATATAGGCACATCTTATACAACAACCTTGTCATGGATTCTCAACGATTTTTTAGTTTATAACCTTGGCGTACAATATTTTAAAACGGGTAGTTTTATCAATGATGTAATACCTCAGGCTCGGGATGGTTTTTTTGTAGGGTCGGTGTTAGGGTTTAAATTTTAGTTTTATAAAAAGTTAGTACTAAGTCCATAGTAATTAGTCCTTAGTGATTAGTGAAAGCGTTTAGTTTTATTTTCTGAGGTATCTATATTCAAATCTCAAGAAAGGTTTTGATTTTTTATCTATAATAACAAAGGGTTTCATTTTTGTAAATAGAAAATGGATTGCAAAAACCTCTACGTCATAAAGCTTACCATTTTTGACTTTAAGAAGCCTAATTTTTGCCACAATTTTTAATTCACAAAGTTAATATTTCCATACTCGTCTAACCCAATCACTTCATAAGGCAAACCTTCGAATACTTTTCTTCATACCCTGATGCTTTGTTTTTGGTTTCATTGGTGATGAATTTGAATATTAAAAACACAAATAAATTTCTAAAATAGTAGAAAAATATAAAAAATAGGAAATATGATTTATAGTAAATTCGAATTAAAGCACTGGTTTTTAGTTATTTATGTTTTTGGCATATAATTAGCCTATTTAAAAAGTAAATAAAATGTATAAATGAGCAAGCATTAAATAGCAGGGATGGCTATGGCGTATGAGACGTTCAGCAGCTGGATATTAAAGCAGATTTGACTACGGAACTGCTATTAATGGAAGTTCCAGTGAATCAATAAGTACTTAATTATTAACTAAATATTATCAATCGTCAGAAAAGACACAATTCAATTCATTATGAAAAAAACAGTTTTATGTATCGCATTAGGATTATTATCAGTAGCAGGGTTTGCCCAAAAACCAAGCCCGGAACTATTGACTCCAACCAACCATGCATTGGTTATGATTGACCACGAAGGACAAATGGCTTTTGCAACAAAAAGTATTTCAATGGAACTATTAAGGGTGAATGTAGGGTTGGTTATTGGAGCCTCCAAGATATTCAAAATACCTACGGTTATCACTACTGTTGCTGAAGAATCTTTTAGTGGTCCCGTATTTCCGGAAATTTTAGAAGCTTACCCGGATAAGAAGACTTATATTGACCGTACGACAATGAATACCTGGGAAGACATCAATGCTTATAAAGCTATTACGGGTAAAGGCAAAAAGAAATTAGTGATGAGTGGTCTTTGGACTAGTGTGTGTATCGTTGGGCCGGTGCTGTCTGCTCTTAGCGAAGGTTACGATGTTTATGTAATTACAGATGCATCCGGAGATATTTCAGAAGAGGCCCACAACCAGTCGATTACCCGTATGGTACAAGCAGGTGCTAAACCTATTACCTCTTTACAATATTTGTTAGAGTTACAAAGAGACTGGGCGAGACAAGAAACTTACAAAGCGGTAAACGATTTGGTCGTAAAATATGGCGGAGCGTATGGAGTAGGTGTCCAATATGCAAGAGAAATGCTGAAAAAATAAGCTATTCCAACCAGATTAAATCATCTCATTAAATAAAAATCAATATCATGAAATTCAATCTCCTCTATATCGCGACTTGTATTTTCTTTTCAGGTTATTTAATGGCTCAAATAAAAAGTGTTCCTGATTTGATTGTATTTAATGCTAAGGTCTATACTTTGAATGAAACGAATACCATTCATCAGGCGATAGCTGTAAAGGATGGGAAAATCTTAAAAGTAGGTAACAGCGAAACCATCTTAAAACTAAAAGGTGGTTCAACCCAATTAATTGATGCAAAATCAAAAACAATTATCCCCGGAATTTTTGATAGTCATGCACATATCATAAGAGGTGGTCGATTTTACAATACAGAGCTACGATGGGATGGTGTTACCTCTTTAGAAAGAGCACTTCAGATGTTAAAAGAACAGGCCGCACGAACTCCGAAGGGACAGTGGGTACGTGTGGTTGGAGGATGGAGTGCTTACCAATTTGAGGAAAAAAGACTTCCAACATTGGAAGAAATAAATGAAGCCACCGGGGATGTTCCTGCTTTTATTCTTCATTTGTATGGACATGCTTATTTAAACCAGGCAGGTTTAAGCAATTTGAATATAACTTCAGCATCTGTAAGTCCAAATGGCGGGTTAATTCAAAAAGACGAAAAAGGAGAACCAACGGGGCTTTTAGTGGCACAACCCAATGCTTTTATTTTGTATTCAACGTTGGCAAAATTACCTGAATTGACCTATGAAGAAAAAATAAATTCGACCAGGTTATTCATGCTGGAAATGAACCGTTTGGGTGTGACAGCAGTGATGGATGCCGGTGGTGGTTTTCAAAACTATCCGGAAGATTATGGCATTACAGATGCGTTGGAAAAGAAAGGAGAACTGACGTTACGACTTCCCTTTTATTTATTTGCTCAAAAGGCAGGTAATGAGCTTATAGATTACAAAAACTGGATTTCAGAAGTAGAAATTGGAGGCTTTTGTGAAGCCAGTTTAGAAAAGAAAGCCGTTAAGACTTTTGGGAAATTTGCACAGATTGAATATTTTGTTCAAGGAGGAGGCGAAAACCTTTTGAGTAGTGCCGCAGATTTTGAAAATTTCGACCAACCTCGTCCCGAACTATCGTCAAATATGGAGTCGCAATTGAAGCCTATCATTGAGACATTAGTTAAAAACAGATGGCCTTTTAGACTTCATGCGACTTATGATGAAAGTATCACACGATTTTTAAATGTAATTGAAGAGGTAAATAATGAAATCCCATTGAATAATCTTTTGTGGTTTTTGGATCATGCAGAAACTATCTCAGAACAAAACCTGCAAAGGTTGAAATCCCTAAACGGAAGTATTGCCATACAGCATAGGATGGCCTACCAAGCCGAAAGTTTTATTAAACGATATGGACAAGAAGCTGCAGCCGCTACACCACCAATTAAAAAAATGCTCGATATGGGAATCACTGTCGGAATGGGATCAGACGGCACAAGAGTTAGTTCCTACAATCCATGGGTTGGTTTATATTGGCTAACAACAGGAAAGTCTATTGGAGGAACTAAATATATGAACGACGCTAACCTCTTGGACAGAACGACGGCTTTGAAACTTTATACACAAGGGAGTGCAAAGCTTGTAAACCTTCATGCAGATAGGGGTATGATTAAGGAAGGCTATCTGGCTGATTTTGCAGTGCTGTCTGCTAATTATTTTGAGGCTCCGGAAGAAGAAATAAAAGACATAACAGCTCATTTAACAATTTTAAATGGTAAGGCAGTTTATGCAGACGGCATCTTTAAAAATTTAGTAAATCCTGCCCCGGTTGCTATTCCAAATTGGTCGCCCGTAAATTATTACGGAGGTTATCAAAATAAATAAATTAAACCATGAAAGCTCAACTATTACTTTTATTTCTGGCGTTGGTAGCAGGAGCAATAATGCCATTACAGGCCGGATTAAGCGTTCAACTGGGGAAATCTGTTCAACAACCAATATTTGCGGCTTTTGTCTCCTTTTTAGTGGGAACAGTAGTGCTTCTGATTTATCTTATTCTTGTGAAATTTGATTTTTCAAGTTTGACAAATACAAAGGGATTATCACCATTTGTTTGGACAGCTGGGATACTTGGGGCTTTTTATGTTACAGCGGTAATTGTTTTAGCACCTAAATTAGGATCAGCATTAACTTTTTCATTGATTGTTGTAGGTCAAATAGTCGTTTCTTTAATTTTTGATCACTATGGCTTGCTTGGTATGCCAATGAAGTCAATTAATTGGCAAAAAATTTTAGGAGTTTCATTTTTAATCACAGGATTATTCATTCTGAAAAGGTTTTAGTTCAGAAATAACATTTTAACTATAAAACTATGGAAATACTATTACAAGAGAACACAAGCAAAGGTTTTGCGAAGGCTCAGGAGAAAGATAAGCAAGTGGGAACGATGACTTATTCCATTGCCGGAGAAGCGTTAATCATTATTGATCACACAGATGTTGACCCGCAATTTAATGGCAAAGGGGTAGGTAAGCAAATGCTCATGAAAATTGTAGAAATGGCCAGAGAGAAAAATATTAAAATTATTCCCTTGTGTCCGTTTGCCAATTCTCTGTTTAAAAAAGTAGAGGATATTAATGATGTTTTAAAATAATAATTCACAAATAATACAACAATGGAAATTATCAAAGAATACCCAAAAGACAATTTTACCATAGTATGGCAACCCAAAAAGTGTATTCATGCAGGTGTTTGCGTTAGAACTTTACCTAAGGTCTATAATCCTAAAGAAAAACGATGGATTACAGCGGAAAATGCTTCTGTGGAGGAATTAAAAAAACAGATTGATGCTTGTCCGTCAGGAGCATTGAGTTACAGAGAATCTTAAAACAATCATCATGCAGCATCATATTCTTTTAAACATTTGTGCCATTTTTGGCGTCGCTATTGCAGTCATCATTATTTGCAGGTTCCTTAAAATCAGATATATCATAGGCTACCTTATAACTGGTGTACTGCTAAGTCCAAATACCTCTGGCTATTTTGCCAATATGGATGAGGTGGAAGTATATGCTGAAATAGGAATTATTTTACTCCTGTTTACCATTGGACTGGAATTTTCGTTTACCAACTTGAAAAAAATTCAGAAGTATGTTCTGGGAGGAGGAAGTGCACAAGTGTTTCTTACCATACTAATTACTGCTGTTCTGATTTGGCTCGTGATGCGACCGAGTTGGGAAGAAAGTATTTTTTGGGGATTTTTATATGCCTTGAGTAGCACAGCTATCGTCATAAAAACATTGCAGGATTCCAATAAAATTGCGACACCCCACGGAAAATTTATTCTGGCCGTTTTACTGTTTCAGGATATTATGATTGTGCCGCTTATGTTATTTACTCCTATCATTGCAGGTCAAGGTGGTAACTCATTGATAGCATTTGGTTGGCTGTTAGGCAAATTAATTTTGATGGGCGGTATTGCCTACATTTTAACTCGCTTTGTGATTCCATATTTCTTAAAAACCGTAATGAAAGTACAAAGCCAAGAAGTATTTTTAATTGCAACTGTATTTATCGTTACCGGGATTGCTTTAGTAACAGAGCAATTAGGATTATCTCTTGCTCTTGGAGCTTTTATAGCAGGATTGATTATTGCAGAAACTGATTATAGTCATATGGCTGTTTCCTGCTTTTTGCCTTTCCGATATGTATTTATGAGTTTCTTTTTCATTTCTATGGGAATGCTTCTCAACTATGAAATATTTATGACCGATTTTGGCTGGATTGTGTTTTGGATACTCTTTGCCTTTTTTGTTAAAGCAGCCGCAGGAATACTTGCCGTTAAAGTTTTGGGACTAGAATGGAAAACAGCCTTTGCCGTTGGATTTTCAATAGCTCAGATTGGGGAGTTTTCTTTTGTACTTGCCCAAAGCGGTTTGGAATATAATTTAATTAGTGCCAACAATTATCAGATATTTTTGGCTGTATCGATAGTTCTTATGTCGCTTACGCCTTTTATCGTAACTAATGCAGAAAAAATATATCCTCTGTTTAAAAAATATATAACGAAAAATGAATAAACCAAAATTACAATTATACGGAACCGATTGGTGCCCAAAGTCATCTGCTTTACGCAATTATATGCAAAGTAAATGGATCGAATTTGAAGATTTTAATGTTGAACTGGATGCCGAAGCAAACGAGAGAGTACGTGCACTTTATGAAGGAAAATTAAAGTTTCCAACGATAATGTTAGGAAAAGAATTTATTAAAAATCCTTCAGTTCCTGAGCTGAATGAATTTTTGAAGAAGCACAGTTTCGATTATTAAACCTATAAAATTTGAAGCACAATTGCATCAAAATGGAGCTGTAAAGTGAAAAACTACAACTTAGTAAATAAAAAGACACCCATGGAGAATAATTATAAAATTCCTGCTGATACCAGGATAGGTCATGTTCATCTAAAAGTTGCCGACTTGCAACGGTCCATCGATTTTTATTGTGGTTTGTTGGGTTTCGAAATCACAACATGGTATGGTAATGATGCTGCCTTTATATCGGCAGGAGGTTATCACCATCATATTGGTTTAAACACTTGGTTCAGTAAAGATAGTCCCAGAGCCGGAAATAATACTGTAGGGCTATTTCATACCGCTATTGTGTATCCTACTAAAAAGGATTTAGCAATTCTATACAAAAGGCTCAACACGCATCAATATCCTTTGACCGGTTTTTCGGACCACGGAGTATCCTTAGCGATTTACCTTGATGATCCTGATGGAAATGGCGTAGAACTTTACTGGGACAGACCCAAAGAAGAATGGCCAAAAAAGGAAAATGGTTCATTGGAAATGTATTCAAAACCTCTGAATTTAACCGACCTTTTAAATGAATTGTAAATAAAAAAGCTATGAACAAATAGATGAGTACTAATCTTAAAAAGAGTTCGGTTCTGTCATTAATTTCAAAAACACAAAAAGTCCTTGTGTACTATAACTAAGATGCCAAAAATTATGGAATTACTAAAGCCCAAGCTTTTTAGAGTGACCAAAAAAATAGATGAGATTAAAAAAATAACCAATTAAAAACAAGTAGTATGAAAAAAATAGGAATTAATGGCTTTGGCCGAATTGGGAGAGCAGCCCTAAAAATTATTTCTGATACACCGGGGCTTGAAGTTGTGGGAATAAATGATCTCATGACCATTGAAAACGCAGTTTACCTTTTAAAGTATGATAGTATTTATGGTAGGTTTGACAAAGAGATAACTATTCAAGATGACCATATTGTTATGAATGGTAAGTCCATCAGATATACCATGATCAAAGAGCCGGCTGAATTGAAATGGAAGGAATTAGGTATTGATATTGTAATTGAGAGTACAGGATTTTTCACCAACAAACTGGATGCTGAAAAGCACATTTCGGCCGGAGCCAAATTTGTGGTGATTTCAGGACCTACCAAAGATACCCCAACCGTTGTTCACGGGGTGAATACCGAAGATGGAAAAGTAGCGATTTTTTCTTGTGCAAGCTGTACTACAAACAACATCGGACCCATTATTGAAATTATTGGTCGTAGAATAGGCATTAAAAAGGCCATACTAAACACAACACATGCTTATACAGCCTCGCAGACATTAGTAGATGCTCCATCAAAAAAAGAGCCACGAATGGGACGTGGAGCTGCAATCAATTCTTCACCGGCGGCAACAGGAGCTGCTATTGCTGTAACCAAAGCACTTCCGCAGTATCAAGGTAAATTTGATGGTATAGCCGTGAGAGTACCTGTAGTAATAGGCTCTATTTCAGATATTACATTTATCACAGAGCGACCTACTTCAGCAGAGGAAATAAATATGATTTTGACAGATGAAGCAGCCACTCCTCGTTATAAGAAAGTACTAGATGTAAGTAATGAGCCCTTGGTTTCATCCGATATGATAAAAAACACCTTTGCGGCAACTGTGGATCTTGAAATGACACGTGTTGTGGATGGAGATCTTGTGAAAGTAATGGCGTGGTATGATAATGAGTGGGGATTTACCAGTCAAATGATTAGACAAATTCAGGAATTATAAATACAATACGACAAAAACAGATGAAAACAACTTTTGAAGCTATTCCGTTAGTAAAAAATAAGGAAAAGAAGCGTTTTGAAATAGACGTAAACGGAAAATATGCCTTTATCAATTATGGTGAATTTGGTAACCAAATCGCCTTGGTACATACTGAAACCGATCCGGAATTGGCAGGAACAGGTGCTGCTGTTGCTGTGGTAGAAAAAACATTACAGTATTTGGAAACCAACAGCATTTCATTGCTCCCTTTTTGTCCTTATGTATTTGCATACATAAAGAAACATCCGGAATGGAAACGTATAGTCAGTCCAAAATTTAAAGGTTTTGATGATTTATAATTTAACAACAAAAAACATTAGCTATGAAGTCATATACTAATTTAATAGAAGCATTAAGCGACCTAGAAAAACAAGGCTATGTGGAAGATTTTAATCTAAAGCAAAATTGTTTAGAATGCAGAAATGGAGCTTATAAACTATTTCACAATGAATTTGAAATTGACCATTATTTTAGGTTTGATGATGAAGATTCCAGTGCTGATAGTTCCTCTATTTTGTACACCATTAGTTCTGAAAAATATGGACTAAAAGGTACACTTATAAATTCATACAGCATCTATTCCAATCCTATTACAAACGAAATGTTAGACAAACTTAAATTCTCAAACTAATGTCAAATTTACAACTCATTATAGAAGAACGAGCGGCTGATATAGGTAAATTTATAGTAGGTCGTTTGTTGCCATTTCGTCAAAAAAGAATGGTAGGGCCATTTGTTTTTATAGACCACATGGGTCCCGCAAATTTAAAACCGCATGAAAATATTGATATTGATATGCATCCACATATTGGCTTATCAACGTTATCTTTCTTATTTGAAGGATCTATGTTTCACAGAGACAGTTTGGGTACTGCTATGGAAATACAACCGGGAGCGGTGAATTGGATGACCGCCGGAAAAGGTGTTGTTCATACCGAACGAACGCCTGATTATCTTCGTGCTAAAGCCAAGACGCTCCACGGATTGCAAATATGGGTCGCATTGCCAAAAGAGGAAGAAGCGTGCGAACCTTCTTTTGCCCATGTCAGTGCTGAGGATTTACCGAATTGGGAAGAAGACGGAGTTCATTTTAAATTGATTGCCGGAGAAGCCTTTGGAAAAAAATCACCGGTACCTGTTTATAGTCCATTGTATTTTGTAGAAATCAAATCAAGTGAGACAAAAACAATCCGTATTGGTGAACACCTGTATGGCGAAAGTGCATTATACATATTAGAAGGAACCATAAAATCAGAGGAGCATACCTATGGCTCTAAACAGATCTTAGTTGCTAAAGACAGTTCATTATGTGAATTTCAAATTGAAGCAAACACAACCGTTTACCTATTTGGTGGGGAAGCGTTTCCGGAAGAGCGGTTTATCGAGTGGAATTTTGTGGCGACAAGTAAGGATTTGATTGAAAAGGCCAAAGATAACTGGCGAAATGACAGGTTTCCCGGCATTCCCGGTGAAACTGTGAAAGTAACATTACCAGAACCTCGAATTAAAAAGTAATAACTTAAATTTTTATTATATGAAAACCACTATTGCAACTATAGGCAGACAAAAATATAAAACCGAAATACAAGCCGGAAACCATATTGTTATGGCCGATGAACCAACGGAACTAGGAGGAGGAAACTTGGGATTTACACCTACAGAACTTCTGGAATCCTCATTAGCGGCATGTACGGCAATGACCATTAGACTGTATGCGGATAGAAAAGGATGGGATTTGGAAAAGGTTGAAATCAAAGTGGGATTCAAAAGAAACATTTCGACCAACCAAATTACATTTAAAAAAGAAATTCAGTTGTCTGGCAATCTTAATCAAGAACAAAGAGAGAAATTGTTAGACATGGGATCTAAATGTCCGATTGAAAAGATGATAACGGGAACTATTGAAGTATCGTCATCTCTAATTTGACATACAAGCTAAAAATACTTGCTTATAGTTTATGAATACAAGAGGTTTCAATTAAAAATAGAAAAAAAATAAACCAATTACAATGGAAATCAAAACGCAAATAATTATCAATGCCACACCAAATAAAGTTTGGACAGTATTGACAGATTTTAAAGACTATCCCAATTGGAATCCTTTTATTAAAAGCATTACAGGAGAACCCAAAGTGGGTCAACAAATCACAGTAAGCATTGTTTCACCGGAAGGTAAGCCCATGACATTCAAGCCAAAGGTAGTAATCTTTAATCCTAACAGAGAATTTCGGTGGATAGGTAAATTATTGTTTAAAGGTTTATTTGACGGTGAACATACGTTTGAACTCATTGATAACGGAAACGGTACGACCATCTTTCATCATAGTGAGAAATTTAAAGGAATAGTAGTATTATTATTTAGAAAGCAACTAATGGATAGTACGAAGAAAGGCTTCGAATTGATGAACGAAAACTTAAAGAAGCGAGTAGAAATCAATATGAATTAAAAAACAATAAATACGAAACGATTATGAAAAATTTAAATTCTTTTTACTTTATGTTCTTGCTATTCGTTATAGGATGTCAAGAAAAAACAAGCATAGAAAAACAAGCACTACTTAAAAAAGAAAGTACAACGCAACAAATTAAATACAAGACATTAGATGTTGATGGTGTAACTATCGCTTACAGAGAAGCAGGAACTACCAAGAACCCGACCATCGTATTGCTGCACGGTTATCCTTCTTCTTCTCACCAGTACAGAAAAGTATTGGATCAACTTTCGGATGAATATCATTTAATTGCACCCGATTACCCCGGATTTGGGAACAGCGACTTTCCATCACCTGAAGCGTATGAGTACACATTTGACAATATGGCGAAAACGATGAATACTTTTTTAGAGTTAAAAGGCATTAGTTCTTATGCCATAATGATGCAGGATTATGGGGCTCCTGTTGGTTTTAGAATTGCAACAGCACATCCTGAAAGAGTAACGGCGATTATCACTCAAAACGGAAATGCGTATGAAGAAGGTATTGGCGAAATATGGAAAGGGATTAAAGCCCTTTGGGCAAACAGGAATGATAGTACCGAAAAGGCTTTACTGCCTGCATTTACCTTGGAGGGTTTAAAATGGGACTACACCCACGGTACCCGAGATCCCGAAAATGTAAACCCTGATACGTGGCATTTGGATTATTTAAGAATGAGCCGTCCTAATGCCCATAAGGTAAATTTGGACTTGTGGTATGATTATCAAAATAACTTAAAATTATACCCAAAATGGCAACAGTATCTTAGGGATAATCAACCGCCATTATTGGTCGTTTGGGGAAAAAATGATGAGTACTTTCCGGAAAGCGGAGCTGAAGCATTTAAGAAAGATGTAAAGAATGTGGACTATAATATTTATGACACAGGACATTTTGCCTTGGAAGAAGATGGGGAAGCAATTATTGAAAAAATCAGGACTTTTATGGCGAAGGTTTCCAAGCGAAATGATTAAATTTTCGTATCTTTTCAGTAACTATCAGTTTAAAGAAATGATAGATTGAAAGAAATGAAATATAGAAGAAATTCTTTCCACATTCACCAACGGATATTAATAATTGAATACAAATGAAAGCATCAGACTTATTTATTAAAGCTTTAGAAAATGAAGGGGTTGAATATATTTTTGGCCTTCCGGGTGAGGAGAATTTGGATTTCTTAGAATCCTTACGAAAATCTGAAAAAATCGAATTAATCCTGGCAAGGCATGAGCAGGGTGCGGGTTTTATGGCGGCAACTTATGGAAGATTAACCGGTAAAGCAGGTGTTTGCCTCGCTACGCTTGGTCCCGGTGCTACTAATCTGGTAACTCCTGCGGCTTATGCTCAACTGGGAGCAATGCCTATGGTCATGATTACGGGGCAAAAACCCATCAAAAAGAGCAAGCAAGGTAAATTTCAAATTCTGGATGTCGTTAAAATGATGCACCCACTGACCAAATATACAAAACAGGTTACCCATAGTTCCCACATACCTTCTATTATAAGAGAGGCATTTCGGCTAGCCCAGGAGGAAAGGCCCGGAGCCGTTCATATTGAACTTCCGGAGGACATTGCGGCAGAAGAAGTGGAAAATCCCAGGATATTTGATGTGGTTGATTATAGAATTCCCTATGTCGGAGAAGATACCATTCAACAGGCTGTTGATATGATTGAAAACGCTAAAAGACCAATAATGCTCATAGGTGCCGGAGCCAACCGAAAAAGAGCTTGTAAAGCCCTGACAAGTTTTGTCGATACCATAGGAATTCCATTTTTTAATACCCAAATGGGAAAAGGAATTATAGACGAACGTCACCCTTTATATCTGGGAACCGCAGCATTATCCGATCACGATTTTTTACATGAAGCGATTAAGGGAGCAGATCTTATCATTAACGTTGGGCACGATACGATTGAAAAGCCTCCATTTTTTATGAAAGCTGAAGACAAGCGAAAGGTCATTCATCTCAACTTTTTTCCGGCAGAGATTGATGAAGTGTACTTCCCCCACCTAAATGTTATTGGCGATATCGCCAATAGTGTTTCTCAATTGACTGACAAACTAAAACCTATAGCTAAAAGCTGGGATATTGATTTCTTTCTCGGTATAAAAACCAAAGTAAACAGCCGTCTTACCAAATATGAAAAGGACAATCGCTTTCCGGTTTTACCACAACGTATGGTAAAGGTTATACGTGATGTTCTCCCGGAAGATGGTATCATCACTTTAGATAACGGGATGTATAAAATATGGTTTGCTCGAAATTATCCGGTCTACGAGCAAAATAGCTTGCTTCTGGATAATGCTTTGGCTACTATGGGTGCAGGACTGCCCTCGGCTATGATGGCAAAAAAATTAAATCCGGATAAAAAGGTTATATCCATCAACGGAGACGGAGGATTTATGATGAACTCGCAGGAGTTGGAAACCGCCATACGCATGAAATTGGATTTGGTAGTGATTATTTTGAATGACAATGCTTATGGCATGATACAATGGAAACAGGAGGATTTAGGCTTTAAGAACTATGGTTTGGATTATAGAAACCCTGACTTTGTGAAATATGCTGAAAGTTTTGGTGCCAGAGGCTATCGACCGGATTCGGTAGAGGATTTTCAACAAGTTTTGAAAAAAGTAATGAATTCCAAAGGCGTTCACCTTATTGATTTGGCTATTGATTATTCTCTTAACCATGAGATTTTGAACGTATTGATAAAAAAATATTCCAGTGAACTTAAAAATTAAGATGATGAGTAAAGCCATAACGATTAACCCTGCAAACGGGGAAACAGTAAATGAATACGAAAGAATAGATATTTTAAAAGCTAAAGAAAAGATAGCTTTGGCAAAGGAAGTCTATACTTCATGGAAGCAAACCAGCTTTGCAGAACGTTCGAAATTAATGCATGTACTTGCTGATCATTTTGACGACAATAAAGAAGAATATGCCAGATTGGCTACCACAGAAATGGGAAAAACCATTGTGCAGGCGAGAAAGGAAATTGAAAAATGTGCCTGGATATGCCGCTTCTATGCCGATAATTCGGAAAGCTTTTTAGCAAAGGAAGTAGTAACCACTGAGGCGACCAGCAGTTACGTTACTTTCCAGCCGATGGGAGTCATTTTGGCTGTGATGCCATGGAATTTTCCCTTTTATCAGGTAATCCGTTTTGCGGTGCCGGCAATCATGGCCGGAAATACCGGTGTGCTCAAACATGCCTCCAATGTTCAGGGAAGTGCTTTTGCCTTAGAAGATGCTTTTGTGAAAGCGGGATTTCCCAAAGGCGTATTTATCAATCTAAATATAAGTGCTCAAGATGTCAAAGGTGTTATAGAAGATAAGCATATTGTAGCAGTAACCCTTACGGGAAGCGATCCTGCAGGAAGATCAGTGGCAACCATAGCAGGAGCTCATCTGAAAAAGACCGTATTGGAACTCGGGGGCAGCGATGCATACATTATCCTGGATGATGCAGACCTCGATGCTGCTGCAGAGCTTGCTACGTTTGGAAGGTTACAGAACAATGGTCAAACCTGTATAGCAGCGAAACGTTTTATTGTTCTCGAATCGGTATATGATAAGTTTCTGGAAATTTTCACAACTAAGATGCGAAATGCGAAAATGGGGGATCCAATGGACGAGACTTCTTTCTATGGTCCGATGGCAAGATTTGATTTACGAGATGAGCTACATGAACAAGTTGTTAAAACCGTTTCTCAAGGAGGCCGACTCATTTTAGGGGGAGAAATACATGAAGGAATAGGAGCCTATTATCCGGCGACAATACTGGTAGATGTACAACCGGGAATGGAAGCTTTTGACAATGAACTATTTGGTCCGGTAGCTTCTGTTATCCGTGCAAAGGATGAAAGTGAAGCCATTGCATTGGCGAATAATTCTCAATTTGGTTTGGGATCTGGAGTCATCACCTCAGATAAAGAACGTGGAGAAAAAGTGGCATTACAACTTGAAGCCGGGAGTAGCTTTGTGAATAAACTGGTCACTTCAGATCCTAGGTTGCCATTCGGAGGTATTAAAAATAGTGGGTATGGAAGGGAACTTTCCGGTTACGGTATTCGGGAATTTGTCAATATTAAATCGATTTGGGTAGATTAAACATTTGTATAAGTCTGTATAATAATACTGTTCCACAAAGAGATAATTATGAATTTGATTTCTAATAGTAGTATAGTAAATAATATCATAATAAGATTGAAACGTTCTTAATTTCATAAATTTTTGTTAATCATGATATAGGTATTTAGGTAAATACCTAAATTTGTACTCAAAAATTATTATAACTATGGAATTACTAGAAATTATCAAGTCTTTATCGAATGAAACACGTTTGAATATTTTGGAATGGTTAAAAGATCCATTCAATCATTTTCCGGAAGAAGAATTGAATGAAGAAACATTACAGTTAGGAGTGTGTGTATCTGATATAGCAAAAAAAGCCGGCATGTCTATTCCTACTGTTTCAGATTATTTAAAAACCATGTCAGCCGCAAATATTTTGATAGCCACTCGAAAAGGGCAGTGGACGTACTATAAAAGAAATGAAAAATTGATTCAAGATTTATCGGATTATATCAAAGATAAACTATAAAAAAATTTAAATAAATAGTTAGATATTTTTCTAATTACCTAATAAGCTAAATAAGTAAAATAAAAGTAAATTAAATAAATTATGAAAGCAGCAATATTAAAGGAGTTTGGCTCTGTTGAAAATTTTGAAATTGCAGAAATACCAACACCATCACCAAAATTCAAGGAAGTTTTGGTTAAGGTCTATGCGACTTCTGTAAATCCTTTGGACTTCCAAGTACGTCGTGGAGATTACAAAAATGAATTGGAATTACCTGTTATTACCGGTCATGATGTTTCCGGAGAAATCGTTGAACTTGGACCAGGTGTAGAAAATTTTAAAGTAGGCGATCAAGTGTATTATACTCCTGAAATTTTTAAGGGACATGGTAGTTATGCACAATATCATGTTGCACATGAGTCTATCATAGCTTTAAAACCAAAAAACATCAGCCATTTAGAAGCAGCAACCCTTCCATTGGCGGCGGGTACAGCTTGGGAAATGCTAGTGACCAGGGCACAGCTCAAAATTAATCAAACCATTTTGATACACGGTGGTGCCGGTGGTGTTGGAATTCCAACCATTCAAATCGCTAAGGCTATGGGAGCTATTGTATATACTACTGCCAGAAAAACCCATCATGAATTTCTTCTTGAATTGGGTGCTGACTTTGTTATTGATTATGAAACAGAAGACTATCTTCAAGTCATTAATCAATTAACAAACAATAAAGGGGTTGATGTAATTATTGATACCATTGGAGGAAACACACTTTCTGATAGCGGAAAGATACTCAATCAATTGGGGCAGGTAGTAACATTAGTAGATATCGAAAAACCTCAAAATCTTATTGCTGCTTGGGGGAAAAATGCAACCTATCATTTTGTTTTTACGAGACAGAATAGGAATAAATTGGATGAGTTGACCAAATTGGTTGAAACCAACAAGTTAAAGCCTGTTTTAAGAAAGGTCTTTCCACTAGCAGAGATTGGTAAGGCTCATAGTTTATTGGAATTCAGAACTGGTGACGAAAATTTCTATGGCAAAATTGGAATAGAGGTTGAAAAAGAGTTATAAATAGTTGAATCAAATCAAAAAGTAAATGGTAAGCAGAAAAAATTCTGGTTACCATTCCATCACAAAAAGAAATAGATAAAAATGAAAGCATTTGTATTAAAGGCACCTGGAGGTGTAGAAAATTTAGTTGTTCAGGATTTGAACAAACCCACACCTAAAACAGGTGAAGTATTAATAGCGGTAAAAGCGTTAAGCATTAATCCTGTTGATATAAAGTCTCGTTTAGGAAAAGGAATTTACGGACGAATTAAGGATGAGAAAAATATTGTATTGGGATGGGATGTCTCGGGTATAGTTGTAGAAAGCAATGACACTAAATTTCAAATTGGCGATGAAGTCTTTGGGATGGTGAATTTTCCGGGTCATGGCAGGGCTTATGCCGAATATGTTGCGGCTCCGGCATCACACCTGGCCCTAAAACCTCAAAATATTTCCCATGAAGAGGCTGCAGCGGCAACATTAGTTGCCTTAACGGCTTGGCAAGCTCTGGTGACCAACGCAAAAGTACAGCAAGGTCAGAAAGTCCTTATTCATGCGGCTTCAGGAGGAGTTGGTCATATGGCAGTGCAAATTGCCAAGTATTTAGGAGCTACTGTGGTTGGCACATCTTCTGCAAAGAACAAGGATTTTATATTGAACTTAGGAGCTGATGCACACATTGATTACCACAATTACAACTGGACTGCTCATCCAAGAGCGTTTGATTTTGTTCTCGATACTATTGGAGCCGATAATATAGACAACGCTGTTGAAGTAACCAAGGAAGGTGGAAGTGTAATCAGTATTCCAACCGGACTTAATGAAGAAGTAACCTCAAAGGCAGCTTCCAAAGGTGTACGTGGTTATTTTATCCTAGTAGAATCTAACGGAACTGATATGGAGAAAATAGCATCATTATTGGAAAAAGGAATTCTAAAGCCACATGTTTACAAGACCTATAGTTTTGATCAAATACCGGAAGCTCACTTACAGCAAGAGACGGGCAGAACGGTTGGAAAATTAATTATAAGCCTATAACTCTAAGACTAATCTAAGCACGGGTCTTAAAATTTAAAACAATTAAATCTAAGTTTATGAAAACCATAACAGCATTGATTCGTGCAAAAGATAGTCATGAGGATCTTAAAAAATTAAGAATTCTTTTTTCTCAACTTATTGATGAAACAAGAAAAGAGGAAGGATCTATAAAATATGATCTACATGAAGTTCCTGCTCAACCCGGACTTTTTATCATGATGGAAGAATGGGTATCGGAAGCCGCAATGGAGTTTCACAATACCTCCAAACACTTTGAAAATTTTTTAGCTTCCGCTCAACCTTATTTAACGGCTCCGATTGAAGAATTCGATTCTATTAAAATAATGTAAAACATTATTAAGCTTTTAAAAGCAAAATGATGTTCATTTCTTCCAAGTTAGAAGAGCTTGAAAATCAAAATGTATTGACTGAAAAAAAGAAAAAAAATGAAAGTATTTACTAACATGGCAACCAAAGGAAAGTTAACGCTGGGTTTGGTATTTCCATTAGAAGCGTACACCGGTTCAATTGCAAAGATGGAGAACCAAGAACAGCTGGCTAAACGAGCAGAAGAACTAGGTTTTAAAGCACTCTGGTTTAGAGATGTGCCTTTTAATGACCCAAATTTTGGTGATGCAGGTCAACTTTATGACCCTTGGATTTATATGACCCATATCATGAATCATACCAAAGAAATTGCTTTAGCCACAGGAAGCATCATACTACCTTTGCGTCATCCGGTACATACGGCAAAATCAATTAACAGCCTACAGATTCTTTCGAAAGAACGATTGGTTTTAGGTGTTGCCTCTGGAGATCGTCCCATAGAATATCCTGCGTTTAATCAGAACTTAGCGAATAAATCAGCATTATTTAGAGATAGTTTTCATTATATCAAAGCACTACAGGGAGATTTTCCACAGTACAACTCCACTTTTTATGGTCATACCAATGGCGTAATAGACTTGTTGCCCAAATATGACCAAAAAACACCCATGCTTGTCACGGGCCATTCCGGACAATCCTTAGACTGGATAGCGGAATATTCCGATGGATGGCTGTATTATCCCAGAGATTTCAATACTTTACAATTAGTAATGCAGCAATGGAGAGAAGCATTATCTAAAAATAATCAAGGTTGGAAACCTTTTATGCAATCCCTTTATGTTGATTTAACAAAGGATGAAAATTCAAAACCTACACCCATTCATTTAGGATTCCGATCGGGAACAGATTATCTAAATTCGCACTTAAAACTATTAGAAGCTCATGGTGTAAATCACGTGATGCTGAATTTAAAGTATGGCTCAAGGTCTGCGGAAGACATGATCGAAGAAATCGGAGAAAAAGTTGTTCCGAATTTTTCGTGACTTCACTAAGTTTAAAACAGGAAGATGACGAGTGTATCAGTCTTAAATAAAGTTTGAATTTTTATGTTCCAGACAAGAATCTAACGCACGCGATTTGCAATAAAAGCATTTAAGAAGAAGTACAGTTTAATTACTATAAAAAATAAGAAAACTATTAAAGCATTAAGAAGACATATTGAAGAGATTATTCCTTTGACGGACGACGAATTTGAATTGATTGCATCTTTTTTTTCGGAACGTAAATTCAGAAGAGGTGAGTATGTGGTGCGTCAGGGAGAAAGAGTTCAGCACACCTTTTTTGTAGTGAAAGGTTTAATGAAATTAATTTTTAATGATGTTTCAGGCAAAGAGCATATTTTGTCTTTTGCGATGGAAGATTGGTGGGAAACGGATTATTTGGCATTTCAAACGAAGACTTTAGCCACCATGTCATTAAAATGTATGGAGGATACCACAGTACTCTGCATAAGTTTTGAAGAGTATCGTCAACTCTGTGCTACAATTTCAAAAATGGAGCATTTTTTTCTAAATAAGGCTACATCGGGACACATCGCTTCACAGCAACGTATTCTAACATTATTAAGTTCCACTGCTCAGGAAAGGTATTTAAAGTTACTTCATCGTTATCCATCCCTCATAAATCGGGTTTCAAAAAGCCAGTTAGCGTCTTATCTTGGGCTCTCAAGAGAAACATTAAGCCGACTCTATAAGGAAAAATAAAGTATCACATTTTTCTCAAAAAAAGTGATATGGGTCACAGGTAAAGCCTTAGGACAGCATATACATTTGCATGTGTATTATAACACTACAAATAAAATGAGAAAATTTTTTTTAACGGTTCTTTTAATTAATGCAATAACCGCGATGTATTCGCAAAATAAAAAACAGGAAAAGATGGAAAAAAGAGTAATTAACCCGTGGACTTGGCAAAACGAACGCAGTTACAATCAAGCAGTGGAAGTAACAAATGTTACCGGAACACTATATGTTTCCGGTCAAACCGCCATTGACGATGAGGGTGTATCCAGTACCGCAGATATGAAAACCCAATTGGAATTGGCTATTAAAAATTTAGAGAGAGTAATTGCTGAAGCTGGGTATGAATCTAAAAATATCGTCAGGCTAACCATTTATACAACTTCTACAGAAGAACTTTGGCCACATTTCAACATCCTGCAAAACTGGATAAAAAAGCACGATATGAAACAGGCCCTGACATTACTTGAAGTAGTAAGCCTTTTCGAAACGTTGACCGTTGAACTTGAAGCAACAGTGGTGAAATAAGTTTTAACTGCATAAAACAAAGAAGGTAGGCTATAAATTATCATAGACTACCTTTTTTTAATACTTTGCAAGAGTACAGTGGATATAACCGGAAAATCAGATAAACATTACTACAAATTATTTAGTCAGTGCCTCATTTTTGTCTGAAAGTAGAGTAGTGGTGTCTGCAGAAGTATTTATTCTTTTTCCACTAATTCTTTTAACTTTTGATTCATTTTTCTAAACCCGTTTTTGGTGTTGTTGTCAAGTTGCTTGTTAAAAAAAGGCACAAGTATTCCTTTAATTTTTCACTTTGCCTGAACATGATTGTACCGTTTCGGTTGTCAATGAGTTCAAATTTATGTTCCCCGTCAAAAAATCCTGCAAATAATACCACCTTAATTCTCGGTTCATTTCATATTTAAGTATCTTGGGTCTAAAAGTCATTCCTTTTGATTTTGGGGGTTCTATTCGTACAGTAATTATATTTCCAACTTTTACTTCACCTTTTATTGATTTGATGAATGGATTCCAATTCGGATAATTATCAAAATTGGTAAGAATTGACCAAACTTTTTCAGATGCAGCATTCATTAAAATTTCAGTTTTTATTTCTGTCATCATTAGGAGGGTGTTTAAAACATGCTTCGACTTAAAGAGAGTGAACGAACAAAGTACATAATTTATCTGGTTTACATCATCAAAATTAGCCAATAACAATTTAAGAATGGTAGCTTAGCTTAATGTCTATGAAACAGATGCTACTGTTTACATAGATATTTCCTATTAAGTCAAACAGTTGTATTCTTTCTTTTAAAAAAATAAAATTACATCTTGAAGATGATAACGACTAAAAACAGTTGAAATTTAGGTTCGGGAAACAATTGCGATCTAAGAGCTATTTTTTTCCTTTAAGTGTTCTTACGGAGTCTTTTAAAACAAGAACAGATTTAATAACCACGTTTTTTTTCATTCTGCGTACCTCCCTTTGCAGTTGTGCAATTTCAGATTTTGCTTTTTGTAATTCATTTAATAGATAGGCTTGACGTTTGTCATTAAGTGATAATTCATTTAAGTTATTATAAATAAAATCAAGTCGATTACGCATAATGGCCCCAACCGAATCAAACGATAACTTCTGTTTGACATACAGTTTTGCATTTGTTGCTTTTTGATTTCTTAAGGCCTTATTTTTATAAACTACCTTTAAGTTGTTCATTGCATCATCTAATAACGGATTGGCCCAAATTGTTTTGGAAGAAAAATTTATGTCGGGATTCACAATATAACCCAGCTCATAATCTACTAAAAAGCTGTTGTTCTCATTCATGAATTCGGTATTTCCGGAATAATTGGTTGCTACCGTTGGTCTGCCTAAGCACATGGCTTCGGCCAGAGTCAGTCCAAACCCTTCCGAATGATGCATGGAAACATAACAATCGCTGTCATTTATTAAGTGATTGATACTGTTTTTATCCATATCCTTATTCATAATTTTTATATTCTTTTTACCAGAAGCAAATTGATGTAAATATTTTTCGAATTGTTTAAATTTCTCTGCACCAGTTGTTTTAATAATTAGTTCCACATCATTATGCCCGTCAAAAGCTTTTGAAAAAGCTTCCATTAAGAATACTGGATTTTTTCTTTCAATGGAGCTATGATAACTAAATATAAAGAGAAAGCTGAATTTATTTTTATCAAAAAAAGCGACAGATTTTTCATTTTGAAGCGGCTTCAGTTTTACTTCTACCGGATGTGGAACCGTAATTATGGGTCCGCTATATACTTTCTGAAACAATTCTTTGCAATAGGTAGAGGCCGTCCATATCTCATTAAAAAGATTGACGTTTTTCTCTAAATCAGGCGGAATATATTCCGATTCCCAAATTAAAAAAAGAATAGAGTATCTATCAATAAAGAAATCAGGTTCAATGACACTAAAGAATCTATCCAAATCATTTAATGATATTTGCACCAAATTTACAGCATATTTAAAGTTATACTCATAACTGATTTTATGCTTAACCTTTTCATAATTTATGATGTTAAGCGGTATATTGTGTTTTTCAGCGGCCTTAATGTTTAACCTTACGGCTTCACCTAAACCAGATGAAGCTTCTGTATATCCTACAATATTAAGTCCTATGTTGTTGGTTTTCATTCTTTTTACGATTTTTAATTTACTTCTAATGACTGAAGTGATACTAATTTGCTGTAAGTTCCGTTCATTTTCAATAGTTCGTAGTGGGTGCCCTGCTCTACAATTACACCTTTCTTTAGAACAACAATCAGATCTGCATTTTGTATGGTTGAAAGTCGGTGGGCGATCACAATAGACGTTCTGTTTTCCATCATATTTTCAAGTGCCTCCTGAACCAACTTTTCAGATTCTGTATCCAAAGCCGATGTGGCTTCATCAAGAATCATGATGGGAGGGTTTTTCATCACTGCTCTGGCGATAGCAATACGCTGTCTTTGTCCGCCCGACAATAAACTGCCTCCATCTCCGACATTGTTTTGATATTTATCGGGAAATTCAGTAATAAAGTTGTGTGCATTGGCAATTTTTGCTGCTTTAATGATTTTCTCTTCATTTTCATTATCCGTACCCAATGATATGTTGTTGGCAATGGTATCGTTAAACAAAATGGAATCTTGGGCAACGATTCCCATCTGCTGCCGTAAAGATTTTGAAGTAACATCTTTAATATCAACACCATCAAACGTAATACTGCCTTCATTTACATCGTAAAAACGTGTCACTAAGTTGGCGAGTGTAGACTTGCCACTGCCGGACTCTCCAACTAATGCCACGGTTTTTCCTTTAGCAACTGTCAGGTTAAAATTCTTTAGTACATACTCTTCCTTATATTTAAAAGAAACATTAGTAAACTTTATTTCTTTATTGAATTCTGTAATAACCTTAGCGTTGGGTTTATCCTTTAATGGATTTTCGGCATCTAAAATAAACGCAATTCGTTCATAAGCGGCATTTCCACCCTGAAGAGCGTGATGAGCCTTGGTTATGGCTTTAGCCGGCGTTAAAATTTGATACGCTAACCCCATGTAGGCCATAAAAGCCCCGCCACTCAGTGATTGTTCCACGAGTACCAACATTCCTCCGTAAATAAGTAAGATAGAAATAACAAAAATTCCCAAAAACTCACTTACCGGAGTTGATAAACTCATTTTTTTACCCACGGAATTATTGAGTGCATTGATGTTTTCGGTATAATCATTAAACTTTTTGGAAAAATAAGCTTCTGAAGTAAAGTTTTTAATGATTTTTATTCCTCCTAATGTTTCCTCAATATTAGACAACAAACCGCCTTCTAAGGCAAAAATATCTCCGGACTGGCTTTTAATGCTTTTTCCAACTTTTGAAATTAAGAATCCTGAAACAGGAATGAAGAACAGCACAAAAAGCGTTAGTTTCCAACTTATTGCAAACATAGCTATAAGAGTAAAAAAAATTGTAAGGGGTTCTCTAATCATCATTAAAACACTCATAAAAGATACTTTGATAGTGTTAATATCAGATGTCATTCTGGCGATAAGGTCTCCTTTACGTTCATTGGAAAAAAATCCTACGTTTAAGGTGATTACTTTGTTGTAAACGTCTTGTCTTAGGTCTTTTAAGATACCATTATTTAAATAGGTCATGTATAAAATGGACAGGTAATTAAACAAGTTTTTCAATAAAAAAGTGCTTAATACAAAACCGACAATGGTTATTAATGTTAGTAATGGACCGTTAGAATCCTTTGTTGTGGTAATATAATAATTGAGATAATTTTCTATATAGTTTAAGTCTAAATCCCTGATCCCATTAAATTCAGGTTTCACTCTTAACTTTACTCCGTCATCAAAAAGAACTTTGACCATAGGTAAAAGAGAAAGCATGGAAATTGATGAAAAAAGAGCGTACAGTATGTTAAAAATAATACTTAGAATTTGAATTTTTCTGTAAGGGATGAGGTATTTAAGGAATTTTTTAAAATTCTTCATTTATAATAAATTTTCATTAGTTAGGAAATTATTGTGTATTTGGCAAGTTTATAAAATGCTTTTATAAACCTCTACGTATTGTTTGGCGGCATTTTTCCATGTAAACTGTTGTGAACGGGCAATATATTCTGACGTAAATAAGTCTTTGTTATTTTCAAACAGGGTCATTCCCTCTTCAAAAACATTTGCCATAGATTGGGGATTAAAATTTTCCCAATAGAAAGATTTTGCTCCCCCTATTTCCGGCAACGATGTAGTGTTAGATAAAAATATAGGTTTGCCAAAAGTCATTGCTTCTAAAACAGGTAAACCAAAACCTTCTCGTAGAGAAGGAAATGCAAATGCGAGACAATTTTTATAATAGAATATTTTATCGGATTCTGAAACAGCTCCAACTAAAAAAACCCTTTTCTCCAGCCGATATTTATTTATCATTCCTTCTATCATTTCTGTATAGTCAGTATTTTTATCTCCCGCAATGACTAAATCAATATCCGGTAGAAACGGTAACATTTCTACAAGCGTATGAAAATTCTTTTTTTCAATAATCTTTCCAACCGAAAAGATAAAAGGTCTAGTGGGAATATAATTAGTGCTCGTCTTTTCTGAGATTATGGCCGAATGAGCATCAAATGTATTTCCGTTGTATATCACGTATTCAGGAATATCCGGAATTTTAAAATGCTCATGCGTACTTTTCTTGGCAAACTCTGAAATATAGACGATAGCACGACTCCTTTCAATTTTATTTTTAAATTGATTGATTCTAAACTCCAGGTGTTTACCCTGATCTTCCTCGATAAAGTTCACATCATGTACCGTTAGTAAATAGGGGATGTCATTTGAAAAAGGCTCAATTTTTGTGTTTTGATTGACAGAGTGCCACAAATTATATTTCTGCCTGATTCTAAAAAGGGGATATCTCGTTATTGGAAAATATTTGTTATAATGCAGCTTTTTGCCCAACTCTTTTTTAGCGACATCACTGTTACAATTAATCACTATTTCATGCTCGTTAAGGAATTCATTCTCGGTACTTAATGCTTTTGCAAGGTTTAAATTAAATTGTCCGAAACCCGAATGTAAGTTTCTGATGTTATGTGTTTCTAAAAAAATACTTTTTAATTTTTTCATATATTTTTCTTTTTATTGGCTTTATATTAGATGAGAAAATTGAGTATAAGTTGCTTTGAGATTTGTTAAAACAGTAGAAAATCATGGAAAACAGACCGAGTGTTAACTGTACCTGTCTGATTTAAAGACAATAGACTGGTCAAGTGTTTGTAGTTTTATAGTATGAAAGATGTTCTATTATTACGTTTTAGTATTTTGTTTTTACTTTCAGTAATTCCTCTGTTTTAAGTTTTGTAGCAGTGGATCATTTAAGATAATACATTTTATAACCATTTCAAATCGTTTGTTAAAGGG